>Ga0209091_10000404_pt1 | contig 41928 bp, 42 predicted proteins | sample ArcticOcean_MG_C_6_FD_187438 | JGI IMG/M metagenome (GOLD analysis project Ga0209091, IMG submission 187438) | Marine microbial communities from western Arctic Ocean - ArcticOcean_MG_CB8_128 (SPAdes) (version 2) | ecosystem: Environmental > Aquatic > Marine > Oceanic | place: Arctic Ocean...
TTTGCCTGAGCGCCGATTGGGTATTTTTTTAAAAATTCCCGCATAACTTGATTGCCACGTGGGTTCGTTTGTCGTCCGGCGTCATGTAATACCCAATGTTTATTACCTTTCGTAAGCATATTAAATGCATCGTGGTGAAGATGTGGCAGGGTGCCGCCATCAAGTGGTGCATGAAAAAAGAAGTATCTACGAATCAATTCTTCTGAAAATAATGGGTTTGGAAATGGTATGTCGTTAAAAAAACCAGGAACATCTTGGATTGTAAATTCCTTTAGAGTAAGTGTGCTTTTATCAAGGTGCTCTTCAAAGTAGTTCTTTAACGTGGTTACGTCTTTTGCATACGCAGGCCTTCCATCCGATATTAATGTACAACCATAATCTCCAAACTCTTCAATAATGTATTCAGGAGACCATTTTTTCAGCAATGACCAATCAGTCATGGCATTTTTTAGTACTGCCGGTTTGCGATGGTTAAAGTATTGCTCGAAAAACTCCGTAAAATCACCATTCGTAATCTGAATCTCATCTACTGGAATCATGCCTGGTAAGTATTCGTTCATCTGTTGCTTCCTTTATTCTTTTATCTATCGTACACAATACACTTCTTCCTTTATGACATAATACATCTATGGCCTTAATGTCGCAAAAAAAACGAAGTGAGGGCAAGGGAATGCGGACAGCTGGAATCGTGCTTACTATTTTGGGTACCGGTATATCACTCGTGGTTGTATTGGTGCTTTTACAGTCTACAGGGCCAACGGCAATTCGACCAGCACTTGTGTCAGATCCCATCCTACTCCCAACAATTCAAGCCTATGCAGATGCAGTAGATGCAAATCCAAGTACGCCGTGAAGTACGTACAGGGGGTGGCTATTGTTCTGCACATGACCCATCGCTCCATATTGGTATTGGAGATGCAAGTGGAATTACAGGTGTTGAAATCACGTGGTCAAATGATTCAAAGCAATCAATTGAAGATTTGCATGCAGGTGAGGCGAGAACTGTTCACCAAGCAAAGTAACACTTGCTATCCTGCGTAGATGAAATATTTATTACTTATCGTATTGAGCATAGTTGTTGTCGGTTGTGGTCCCCAAAAAGCTGAGATTCCGACTTGGCGTGGGTTTAAACAAGAATCACTTCCAAAAGGTTGGATTTTGTCAGACGATGGAGTGCTTACACACACCAAGGGTGGGGGAGACATTGTGACGGATAAGGAATACGACAACTTCATTCTAGAACTTGATTGGAAAATTTCAGAAGGGGGGAATAGCGGTATCTTCTTTCACGTCAGTGAAGATCACGATCATGTTTGGCTAGGTGGTCCTGAAATGCAAGTTCTTGATAATGAAGCGCATGCGAATGGCATGACTCCAGAGACAAGTGCTGGCTCGAATTATGCTTTGCACGCTCCCTGCGAAGATGTGACGAAACCAATCGGTGAATGGAATCACGTGAAGTTAGTTGTTGATGGTCCGCACGTAGAGCATTGGATGAATGGGACGAAGCTTCTTGAATATGATTTATGGTCTGATGATTGGAAAGCGAGAGTTGCTGCAAGCAAATTCAAAGACATGCCACCATACGGACTTGGGACAACAGGCCACATAGCGTTGCAAGATCATGGTGATATTGTCTCCTTCAAAAACATCACTGTAACCCCACTCAATTAAGGGTCAGACCCTGTACCCGACACTCGGTGGTACGATGCGGATATGACGAGACCAATGACAATGTTTACTGGGCAATGGGCGGACCTGCCACTTAATGAAGTGGCGAAGTTTATTGCAGAATGTGGGTACGATGGGCTAGAACTGGCTTGCTGGGGCGACCACTTTGATGTGCATGCCACTGCAAGTGAATTGAACAAAAAGTGGGAGCAATTGAAGAATTGCAACCTAGAGTGCTTTTCGATTTCAAACCACCTTGTTGGACAAGCAGTGTGCGATGAAATTGATGAACGGCATAAATCAATACTGCCAGAAGCGGTCTGGGGAGACGGCGACCCAGAAGGTGTGCGCCAGCGTGCAGCAGAAGAAATGAAGCAAACGGCAAGAGCGGCTAAAGCGTTCGGAGTTCCAGTAGTGAACGGGTTCACTGGTTCATCTATCTGGGGTAAGTTTTACTTTTTCCCGCCAACCCCAGAGAGTGTTGTTGAAAAAGGCTTCGAAGATTTCGCAAATCGATGGATACCAATTTTAGATGAGTTTGAAAAAAATGAAGTAAAGTTCGCGCTTGAAGTGCACCCAGCTGAAATTGCATACGACATAGCAACAGCACAGCGAGCACTTGAGGCAGTCGATTTTCACCCAGCGTTTGGTTTTAACTTTGACCCAAGCCATCTGCTTTGGCAGGGTATAAACCCAACAAAATTCATAGATAAGTTTCCTGATCATATTTTCCATGTGCACGCCAAAGATGTTGCACTACGCACAGATGGCGAACGCGGCATTCTTGGTTCGCATCTACCTTTTGGCGATGCAGGTCGAGGCTGGGAGTTCCGTAGCGTGGGCAGAGGCGATGTAGACTTCGATGCTATTATTCGCTCACTGAATCGTATTGGATACGATGGACCGCTTTCTGTTGAATGGGAAGACGAAGGTATGGACCGAAGACAAGGTGCTATGGAGTCCCTTGATTATTTGCAATCGATGGATGTCGTGCCACCATCAGGAGCTGCATTCGACGCTGCATTTTCGGAGCAAGCATGACTAAGATTAAAGTCGCAATGGTTGGTGGGGGCATCGGCGGATTCATAGGTGAAATTCACCGAATGGCAATGCGATTAGACGACCGGTACGAACTAGTTGCCGGTGCTTTGTCTTCTGATGCAAAACGAGCGAAAGAAAGTGCTGCAAAACTTGGAATCCGTGGGTACGCAACTTGGCAAGAGCTTCTTGAAAAAGAAAAAGATTCGGTAGATTGCATAGTTATTGTCACACCGAACGATTCACACGCTGAAATTGCAATAGCTGCGTTGCAAGCGGATTATCACGTTGTTCTTGATAAGCCAATGACCCGCACACTAGAGGAAGCAATTAGTTTGGCAGCAACGGCTGTTACATCAAACAGCAAGTTTGCGATGACCTATACCTACACAGGCTACCCTATGGTTAGGCAAATGCGAGAACGCATTCTGAATGGAGACATCGGTAACGTTCGAACAGTGAGCGTTGATTACAGGCAGGGCTGGTTGGCGGAACCAATTGAAAACGAAGGGCAAAAACAAGCAACTTGGAGAACGGATCCCAGTAAATCTGGATCCGGAGCACTTGGTGATATAGGTAGCCATGCCGAACAACTAGCCCGTTTCGTGACTGGTTTAGCAATCACGAAAGTTCGTGGTGATGTGCACTCGGTTGTCCAAGGTCGCAAAGTCGATGACCATGCTTGCGTACAACTCGAAATGGAACAAGGCGTTATAGGCGACTTGGTTTGTTCTCAGATTTGTACTGGAGAACGCAACTCAGTCTCAATTCGAGTATGGGGCGATGAAGGTTCACTTTCGTGGAACCATAATTCCTGCGATGCACTGACAAGTACGGCGCCTGATGGAACAGAAACAATTTCGTATTGCGAGCTGAACCGTGCGCCATCTGGTCACCCAGCTGGCTTCGTCGAAGCGTTCGCAAACATATATACAGATTGTGCAAACCACATACAGGGTAAAGAAGCAACAATCATCGGCGTTGAAGACGGGTTAGCAAGCATGAAATGTATTCATGCAGTATTGCAAAGTCAGGAGTCTCAAACATGGCAAAATGTCTAATAATTTTATTGCTTCTTGCAGGTTGCACTACGAATAAAAAAATTTTAGTGCTCTCTGAAACGGCAGGTTGGCGTCATGATTCGATTGAAACTGGCGTCGAAGCTGTGCAGAAAATTTGCAATGAAGAGGGGTGGGAGTTCACAGCAACAGAAGATTCATCCAAGCTCATTTCAGAGCAGTATGATTGCGTAGTATTTCTATCTACAACTGGCGATATTTTGAACGATGACGAGCAGGCTCATCTGAAGAATTTTGTAGAACATGGTGGTGGTTTCGTTGGGATTCACGCAGCGGCAAACACAGAAGAAGAATGGGATTGGTTTGCAGACACTCTGTTGGGTGCAACGTTTGTTCGGCATGATCCCGTAAAACCATTGGTTGTAGAAGTGGTCGACGAGTGTCATCTTTCAACGTCGCATTTGCCTTCAGAATGGCCACGAGTGGACGAATGGTACATTTACAACAGAATTCCAGAAAATGTGAAAGTTCTTTTGATGATTGAGGACAAAGATGGTCGGCGGCCAATTGCTTGGTGCAGGGCGGTAAAAGAAGGAAAAACCTTCTATACAGGCGGTGGGCACACAAAAGCAGCCTGGCAGGAGCCCTTGTTTCTTCAGCATGTTCAAGGCGGAATCGAATGGTCGATAACCCCGTAAACTAAGTTTTACGAAACTTATGGTAGAATGCCATGTTCCGCTTTTATAAAGGTTTATCTATGTCATCAGATACACAAACTATTACTTTCGATTCATTTGGGCTTGATAACGCGTTACTTCAAACAGTAACCGAGCTAGGGTATGAATCACCTTCACCAATTCAAGCGGAAGCCATACCTCCACTTCTTGAGGGTAGGGATATTCTTGGACAGGCACAAACAGGATCTGGCAAGACAGCTGCTTTTGCACTTCCGTTGCTTTCAAATATTGATTTGAAGAAGCGAAGTCCTCAAATTCTTGTGCTTGCACCTACACGCGAATTGGCTATTCAGGTTTCTGAAGCGTTTCAAAAATACGCTGGGAAAATGAATGGTTTTCATATTGTTCCAATTTACGGCGGTCAAGATTACCGTGTCCAGTTTAGAGCTCTCGACAGAGGCGTACATGTAGTTGTTGGAACCCCGGGTCGCGTTATGGACCACATGCGTAAAGGCAGTATCAATTTAGATAACTTGCAATGCCTTGTGCTTGACGAAGCTGACGAAATGCTCCGCATGGGTTTCATTGACGACGTGGAATGGGTACTAGAACAAATTCCGAACGATCATCAAACTGCGCTGTTCTCCGCAACTATGCCAAAGCAAATCGCAAAAATTGCGAAACAATATTTGAAAGATCCTGCTGTTATTCAAATTCAAGACAAAAGCGCAACAGTTTCAACTGTGCGCCAACGTTACTGGATGGTAAGTGGCATGCACAAACTCGATGCCCTTACGCGTATTCTTGAAGTTGAAGATACTGATGGCATAATCATTTTTGCGAGAACGAAAATGATGACCACTTCGCTTGCGGATAAACTCGCAGCGCGAGGTTTTGCAGCAGAAGCATTGAATGGTGACATGCCTCAATCTTTACGTGAAACTACTGTGAACAAACTAAAATCTGCAAAACTTGACATACTGATTGCAACAGATGTTGCTGCTCGGGGTCTTGATGTTCCACGAATTAGTCACGTTATTAACTACGATGTGCCGCACGATACAGAATCATATGTTCACCGTATTGGCCGAACTGCAAGGGCTGGTAGAGAAGGGGATGCGATTCTATTCATTTCCCCACGTGAAAAACGTATGCTTCGTTCCATTGAAAAAGCAACACGTCAAAAAATCGAACGGATGGATTTACCAAGTCACGCGCATGTGAATGAACGCAGAGTCGATAAATTCAAGCAAAAAATTACAGATGTTCTTGCTAATGGCGAAGACAATAAAATTTTCGCCGAACTAGTAGAGTCGTACGCAATCGAGCACGATGTTTCTGCAATTGAAATTGCTGTCGCGCTTGCAACTATGGCGCAAGGCGATTCGCCTCTCGTTCTACGAGCAGAGGAAAAAGTAAAATTCGAACAATTTGACCGTGGTGACCGTGGTGATCGTGGTAATCGCGGTGACCGCCGAGATCGAGGTGAGAAGCGTGAACGACGTGACCGTGGTGATCGTGGCGACCGGGGCGAACGTGGTGAGCGTAAAGATCGCAATCAGAGCAGCGAACCAGTGACGCAAGGTATGGAGCGATACCACATATCTGTTGGTAAGGCTCATGGTGCAAAGCCAGCGAACATTGTTGGTGCTGTTTCGAGCGTTGCTGGATTATCGGATAAAGAGATTGGGCGTATAGAGTTACATGACCAATTTAGTTTTATTGAATTACCTTTCGGAATGCCAAAAGAGATTTTCAATGACTTAAAGAATACTACAGTTGGCGGACAAAAGTTAGCTATTTCTGTTGTCAAGAATACAGCTTCGCGCCCTAAATTCTCAAAAGGGAAATCAAAAGGCAAGGGCGGTAATCGCAAGCGGAGTTTTAATAAATAACGGTAAGGCTATACGGGAAGAGCTGTCTGTGATTACAATAGAATCATGGACAACCAAACTAAATCAGCGTTCTTGTTACCACGACTTTCAGTCATGATGTTTTTGCAATACGCAATTTGGGGAGCTTGGCTTCCTTTGTTATGGAACTATTTGTCGGGCCACCTAGGATTTGAAGGTGCTCGAATTGGCGAGATTTTTATGGTTGGTGGCATTGGCGCAATTCTTGGGCCATTTATCGCAGGACAACTTGCTGACCGGTATATCAACACAGAAAAGTTTTTGGGTATCTGCCACATCCTTGGTGGCATTTTAATTTGGCAACTCTCATGGATGGATAGTTATGCCCTCTTTCTGGTGTTCTCATTAATCTATTCACTGATTTACGCTCCCACGCTTGCACTTACAAATTCACTTTCTTTCCATCATCTTCCTAATAGGGACCGCGATTTTGGAAAAATACGTTTGTGGGGTACTGTTGGATGGATTGCAGTTGGCATTGGTATTGGGCAATTCCTATTGCATTCCTATACGCCTGCAATTGATCCCGCTCTTACTGGAGAAGCATTAGCTGAAGCAAAATCTGCAGTAATCGCAACACAGAATGCTGGAATCGTCATGGCATTTAAACTGAGCGCAGTTCTTGGAATTGTCATGGGTCTGTATTGCTTTACATTGCCAGCGACACCTCCTAATAAGACAGAAAAAACAAACGCAACGAAGAAAGCAATTTTAGAGATCCGTATGCAGCCGCTTGTTACCCTGTTCCTTTTAGCAGTGCCTGTAAGTTGTATTCATCAGTTTTATTTTGTACATACTGCCCCGTTCGTACAACAAGTACAAGCAGGTGCAGGCGATAGTCTCGCAGCGTGGTTTAACAGCATCTTTGGTGTTGGTGGTGGGGGTTTAATGACATTAGGGCAAATGTCTGAAATAGCAGTCCTTGCATTCATGCCAATTCTGGCAGTGAAATTCAGCCGCAAGGCACTTCTTTCAATTGGTCTTGCTGCATATGCGATTCGCTTCTTCTTATTCTCAACTGTTGGTACTGTAGTAGGCACTTCAACAGACGCGCAATTAGGCATGGTAATCGCAGGCATTTTGCTTCACGGCCTCTGCTTCGGTTGCTTTATCTTTGTAGCGTTTATGGTTGTGGATGAAGAAATGACACCTGATGTGAAAGCAAGTGGTCAAAACTTGTTTAACCTTGTCATTATTGGTATCGGAATCGTTGTTGGAAGTTTGATTGCTGGCCAAGTTGCTGGACTTGCAACAGTAGATGGCACAATGCAGTATGAGCAACTCTTTGGTTGGCCTATGTGGGGCGCCGTCGTTTGCCTAGTTCTCTTTTTGCTTCTGTATCCGAACAAAACAAAAGCAGGTGCTTAGAAAGCACCTGCTCGTTATTCGCTCGAAATAGAGTAGCTTATCGATTCAGTTTCGTTGCACCAGGTTGCGCTACTGCAGGAAGTTCAAAATCTGCAAACGCATATTCTTTTGGACCAAGAACTGTTGTTGCGTTGAGTGCATCGTTGAATGAAACTTTCTGGCCAGTGTACGCAGCTTCGCGTCCCATAATTGCCATCATTGTTGATTGCGCCATGAAATCGCCATCGTTTACAGTGGGCCGATCACCGCGAATAGCTTCTTGCAGTTCGTTGTGCTCCACTTGATACATGTTTGGTTTTTCGCCATTGTATGTAAAGTCAGAAGAACCAGTGAATTTAGGAGCGCCTGACCAACCGTTCACGGTGCATGTGCCTGTTGCACCGGTTATGTAATCGTTATTGTCGTTGTAACTAAATGGCATTTGTCTGCAGTGCAAGTGTGCTCGTCTGCCATCTGAGTATTCGTAAACAACTCCAAAGTGGTCAAATACGTTTCCTGTTTCTAATCTTTCATGCATTTCACGACCGCCGACTGCGGTTGCGCTTATTGGTGTTTCGTTTTGGAATGCCCAATTAATTTTGTCAACCGAGTGGCAGGCTTGTTCCACAATGTGATCGCCTGATAGCCAGTCGAAGTGTACCCAGTTTCGCATTTGCCATTCAATGTCGCTCCAATTTTCTTTACGAGGCTTTGTCCATAGTGGAGCTGAATAGTATGTAGCGAAGTACGAACGTACATCGCCGATTGCGCCGTTATGTAGTTGTTTGAATGCCGCGCGAATCGGTAAGTTGTATCGCCAACAGAAACCAGACATGAGGTTCGTGCCGTTTTCCTTTGCAAGTTTTGTAGATTCCATAACGCTGCGGACACCACTTCCATCAACAGCCATCGGTTTTTCGCAGAAGACATGTTTCTTCGCTTTGACTGCTGCAGCAATGTGCGCGGGTCTAAAGTGAGGGGGAGTTGTAAGGATGACCATATCAACACCAGAGTCAATAACTTTTTGGTATGCATCGAAGCCAACGAATTGACGTTCTTTTGGGATTACTGCTCGACTGCCTTGCTCGTCAAGAAGTGCTTTTTGACTACTTGTTAGTCGGTCTTCAAAGGCATCGCCCATCGCCCAGATTACTGCGTTTTCATTTGCGTTCAATGCTTGGTTTGCAGCACCTGTTCCACGCCCACCGCAACCGATGAAGCCAATCTTAATGGGGTCTCTATTTTCTTGAACCGCCCACGCTGGTAATGTTGTCGCGCCCACAGCTGTTACTGCGCTTGCTGCTTTTACAAATTCTCTTCGTGTTACTTCATTCATTGCTATTTCCTTCGTTGATGACAACTCGCAAGCCGACATAGTCTGCATCTGCGAGCCACCATGGGCTTCTAGGTAATTGAGGGTCAGTTGTATTCCAACTTTTATCTCTGGTTAAAAGTGATTTTGGCCCTAATTCTTCTGCTGGTGTTCTAAAACTTCCACCGATGACTCTAGGTCCTTCTGGAGTGGAAACCCATTCGCCAACATTCCCTCGCATGTCGTACACACCAAGCGTGTTCGGCTCAGTTGTTGCTATCGGATGCGTAGTTTTATCAGCATTCCATTTATGCCAGGCGCCACCACCACCTACATTTGCTAAGTTCCATTGTTCAATTGTAGGAATTGTAAAAGTGGTTTCTGTTTTTGATGATAACCAACTACAAAAAGAGTCTGCTGCCTTTGCTGACATCGAGATTGCTGGATAGCCACCTCTGCCAAAGCCACGATCGACTGTTGCGTATGCAGGTGTTGGTCCTGTGACTGCATCGACCGCGTATTGATTTTCTGTACTATTTATAAACTGCACGAAGGAGTCATACATCTCCCAAGGCACTTCGGTTCGTGAAATCAAGAAATTGCCGTTACCAGACGATACTGGCATCATTTTAAATGTATATCCATCCACTGTAAGTTCTCTAGCTTGGGCAGCAGGTTGTTCGTCAGCCGAACTACAGCTAACGAAAACGATGGCAATCAAAAGTAAGAGTACTTTTTTCATTCATGACATCATAGCCCTTTTGAGGATGGCATCTGCAAGCAATACAGCTGAATATGAGCAATGTCTAAAGAAAAGCGAAGGCTCTACTAATTCAAGCTCGTTGAGGAGTAAATCGCCATTCGCATCACGAAGATAATCAAACCGAGAATAGAGCAGTGCTTCATGATTCGGTACGAAACGCAAAACTTGTTTCATCATTTGAATCTCGTCGCTAGAAAATTCGAACGGTACATCGCTCGCTCCAAAATCATCTTGCACACGGTAATCTCCAGGGACTGGAATTTTTTGAACTCCATGTGTGAATTGATCGCCAATAAAAATAGCGCTGAGTTCACCTTCTGTTTCTACCGCTTTTAAATATGGTTGTACCATCATGTCTTGGTGACTATTAGAATCTAAGAAGCGTTGGGCTTTTTGATACTCTTCTTCAGTAAACCGAAGAGTGTCAGAAGCACAGGCGCCCACTTGTGGTTTTATAAAGCCCTTCGTTACTCCAAGCGTTTGCATGCTTTTCTGTATGCAAACTTTTTTGCCCGCTTCAATCCAGACGGTAGGAGCAATGGCAACACCGTGTTGTTCGAGTTCCCGCAAATACGATTTGTGTGTGTTCCATTCAACAATTGAGACGTCGTTTAAAAGTCTTGGAACAGTTTTGCACCACGCTATAAATGTATCTTTTCTTGAATGGTAATCCCATGTTGTGCGTATGACAGAGAGGTCAAATTGATTCCAGTCAACATCTGATGTCCAAGATGGGCGGTGCACAGTTGCACCCCTCGCTTCTAGTGCACTTATTAGTGGTTGGTCGTCAATTTCCCAACCAGGCAATTCGTCGCAACTTACAAGTGCAATTTTCATGGGGAGTTTGTTTCTTTTAGCCATCTACAGAGAACGGTACCAATTGCAAGAGAGATTGGCAACAGTACCAACGCGAGCTAGTGATTTTGTGCGTGTAAAATCATGTTGAAGATGAGACTTTAAGTAGGGCATACTTCAAGTGGCACAATAGCAAATAGATCAACATCAACAAGACCTAAATCGCTGAGTTTGAGCTTTGGGATGACGGATAGTGGAAGAAAACTGAGGGGCATAAATGGGTCGTTAAGTGGGCACCCAAGCGATGCAATGGCTTTTAGAACTTGTGATTGTTGTTTGATTACTTCTGAAGGTGGCGCATCTGACATCAAGCCCGCAATGGGTAACGGCAGTATCGCTAAAACGTTCCCATTTGCAACAACACATTGGCCACCTCCTGTGGCCTGTAGAGTTTGCATTGCGATGAACATATCCTTATCGTTATCACCCACAACAGCGATGTTGTGCGCATCATGCCCTACTGTTGAAGCTATTGCACCACCCTTGAATGCAAACCCTCTGACGAATCCAAGCCCAATATTGCCTGTGTTGTGATGGCGTTCGATAACAGCCATTTTAAGAACGTCTTCATCGGTGATAGCAAGATGAAGTTCTTCAGTAAATAGTTGCCCTGGGATAAGACCAATCACTCGGATGAGTTCGCTGGTTGGATTGATAGCAAAGGATTCTATTGTAATTGTGGGCGGCACATGCACGCTATTCTTAGCGATGCTCCAATCGGTGTCTGATTTGAATTGAGTAATAGTTTTTCCATCTTGGGCAACAAGATTTCCGTGGTGCCAAGTTTGTTTTGGGTTTGGTGCTTGCAAATTGTCGAACACAATAAAGTTTGCCCACTTGCCATCTTCAATCGCGCCAATTGAAGAAAGTTCGTAATGGTCTGCAACATGCTTTGTCGCTATGCAGATTGCAAGGATGGGGTCTAACCCCAGGGCGATGGATTTGCGGACGATATTGTCGATATGTCCTTCGCGTACTAAATCAGCAGGGTGTCTATCGTCAGTGCAGAAACAAATTTTGTGTGCATTCTCTGGTGTTACGATGGGCAACAGTGCTTCTAAATTTTTTGCTGCACTGCCTTCGCGAATATAAATTTGCATTCCAGCGTCAAGTTTTTCTTGCGCTTCTTTGGCAGTTGTGCTTTCATGATCGCTCGAAATTCCCGCTGCAATATATTTCAGTAAATCTTGACCGGTTACACCTGGACAGTGTCCGTCTACTTTGCCGTGGCGTAAACCCATTTTGATTTTTTTATGTACTTCTGGGTCATCGTGAATGACCCCAGGGTAATTCATCATTTCTGCAAGTGCAATTACTCTTTCGTCTTCAAACAATGGTTCTAAATCGTCTGCTAAAAGTGTTGCTCCACTTGTTTCAAGCGGTGATGCAGGTACGCAAGAACTCGCTGCGAAGAATGCATCGAAGGGGATATGTTTAGCGTCATCTAAGATGAGTTGTATGCCGGTGATACCCAGCACATTTGCAATTTCGTGGGGGTCAAAAATTGCCGAAGTGGTGCCGCGGGGTAGGGCGAGTGTGGCAAACGAAGTAGGTGGAAGCATTGTGGATTCAACATGCATGTGTGCATCGATAAATCCCGGCGCTACAAACGAACCATGAAGTTCTATTACTTCGTTTGCATCTGTAGCACCTTCTATAAATTTTCCGTCCTTAATGCAAACATCAACACACTCTATCGAGCGTGATTGCACATGTATTACTTGCCCACCCCTGAGAATGAAGTCTGCAGTTGTCATTCGGCTGAATCTTCGGGTGTTACATCGACACTGTCTCCGGGTTCCATCACCATGACGTCCATGTCTCTTGGAGCAAATCGAGCGACGTCAACTTCGATGGGTGGCCATGTGTTGTAATGCATCGGTATGGAAGTGCCAGCGCCAATCATTTCAGCAGCAGCAGAGGCCATTTCTGGCCCCATTGTAAATCGGTCACCGATTGGAAACATTGCAATGTCGGGTTGGTACATTTGCCCGAGAAGTTCCATATCGGAGAACAGCGAAGTATCGCCAGCGTGGTAGAGCATAGCGCCCCCAAATTCAATCATAAGTCCACAGGGCATGCCCATGTAGCGCCCTTTGTAGCTAGAGGAGTGCAATGCTTGGGTGAATGAAATCGCTCCAAATGAAGCGTCTATTCGTCCGCCAGGGTTTCCTGGTTCACATATATCATGTCCTTGTTCACTAAGATACTCACATATCTCGTAGGCAGCGAATACAGTGGCATTATTCGCTTTTGCTATAGCTTCGCAATCTGCAAAATGATCGAAATGACCGTGGGTGATCGCGATGTGCGTGCATTCAACAGCAGAGGCAGAGATTTTAGCTACGGGATTGTCTGTGAAGAAGGGGTCTATCAAAAGACTATTCGTACCGTCATCGAGTTGAAAACATGATTGGCCATGAAAGGTAAGTTTGATTTGCATATCAGCATCGTAACAAATGGAGATACAGACCCCTTACATTTTTTATAGTCACTTTTGCCACTTTATCAGCCGTGCAACGGTTGCAGAGCAAGAAGAATGATTGTATGATTCCTCACCTAAGCGAATGAGACTCAGTCTCAGCAGTTATTTACCTCATTAAGTAAGGAATTACCATGTCTTTTGCATCATTATCAACTCATATAGCAGTACTTGCAACTGTTCTATGCACGTCTTTCGTGCATGCTTCATCAAGAAAAACCCCATGGCTGTATAGCCCTAACATTATGAATGTTGGCGAAGTTGAGTATGAACAATACACAACATGGAAAACAAATAAACAAAGCGATTCTGAGTACAGCGAAGTTCGATTCCGTCATTCAATTGAATGGGGCGCAGCTGAAAACTTGCAAATGGCAGTGTATTTTGCAGACTGGCGTTACAAAAAAACTTCTGAAGGAAGTGATACATACTTCCATGATGTTGCAGTTGAAGCGATTTGGCAGTTACAAGCTCCGACTCCTGATGACGTTGGAATTGGTCTTTACGGCGAAATCAAATACGGCGATGACTTCTTTGAACTTGAAGGTAAACTCTTGTTCGAAATGGAACTCGATCAAGTAAATATTTTATATAACTGTACGCTCGAGGCTGAATGGGAAGGGCAGCACCTTGACGATGACAAGGGCGTGTTAGAAAACGCAATTGCAGTAACGTATGCACCAGAACCAAATCTAACATACGGCATTCAAGCTATTTGGGAAATTGAGTTTCCAGGTTGGAGCCAACAAAGTGATAATGTAGTCTATGTAGGGCCATCGATTGCTTGGCAATCAGAAGGCTGGTGGATTACAATTTCACCATTGTTCCAAGCAACAAACGTTCAAAGCGAACCAGACTTGCAAGTTCGATTATTATTCGGAATCGATTTTTGATGCGTCTGCTGTTTATTATTTTTGTTGCTTTCTGTACGGTTAGTTGCATGGATTTTGCAAAAGTTGCGCCGCCTATTCACGATCTCGGTGTAGTTCAAAATGTTGAAATGCTAGAGTTAGGTAGAGATTTGTACGTGCATGGTTGCTCGAAATGCCATAATGCATTACGAATCACTCGATATTCGAAGAAGAAATGGGCGCGTATTCTGCCAAGCATGGTGAAGGAATCAGCATTTAATGCTGTAGAATCGGAAGCAGTCGCAGCATATATTAATGCAGTATTGCATTTCGAAGAATCCGAAATTACATCGGCTGTGGTAACGGAATCCCCATAATTCATTGCAGAAGTATTGCGTTTTATATGCGACGTCGACGCGTGCCAGTGAAGCCAGCTAATGCGAGTAATGCAACGGCTCCGGGCGCGGGGACGAACTGGTATGAAAAAGCGTATTGATTCATCAAGGAAAAATCTGCTGTACCGGCGACATCCCAGTGCGAGTCTTCGTAGGTTACGAATTGGATTGGTTCGCCTGCGAATTCTGTAAGGTCAATGTCGTACAGCGTGACGGTTCCTGCCTGCGCTGTTTGAACATCACCCCATGCAAAGCCAGCTGAAGTTTGTTCGTGGTCCCAGCCAAGATATGCGTTCACAAGTTGCGTGCCATTTCCAAGGTCATACCACTCAGTCTGGCTTCCAGTATCACCCGTAGCAAACCAATCAGTATCTGAACTTGTTGTTGCAGAAACACCTAAGAAATGATTTGAAATCGAACCGTTTGGGTCATTAACAGCTACGCCATCGAATAAGCCAATAAGAGAGACTCCAGCGTCTGTATTTGCCAAAAAGAACGTTAGATGCCCAATAGTATCGATTCCGTTACCATTTAAGGTCGCAGCAAGAAGATCAAGTTCACTCATTGAAAACTGGTTGTCAGTCGAACCTAGCAAACCGCTAAATTCACCAGCATGAAGGTCGTACGTACCATCTGCACCGCTGACAGTAATGTATTCAGAGTGTGCGTTGGTTTTCATGCCTAAAAGAGCAGTGATTGAAAGAATTGCGATAATACTACGGTGCATAGTTAGGTATATATCGGCTCTAAAAAAGCCAATCTAACTAATAGTTCTGATTGTATGCCCTCAAAGTTCGTCATAAGCGCCCAAATAGGCCATTTATTTTACCTATTGTTACAAAATCGGTGCTATGAGGCTGACAGCATTTTGCCATAAACGTTGCCGTATTGACCACTGTCTATAAATATCAACTGGAACTCTTCTGGATTGAGCCATATAGGATTCTTGAAGATTCAACAGTTCCTTCGTAAAGTTGCTGTCGTACACCAACATACTCACTTCAAAGTTGAGATCAAGCGAACGTCGATCCATATTGGCAGAACCAAGCAAAGCGACTTCGTTATCGAAAGTAATTGTTTTTGCATGAAGAAGACCTTTTTCGTATTCATGAATTTGAACGCCGGCTTGTAACAATATTGCATACCTGCTTTTGCTTGCAGCTTGAACTAGCCTTGAATCATTTTTCGCAGGTAACACAAGGTGCGTATCAACTCCGCGTTTTGCAGCGATGAGAAGCGCTGATTCAGTTGCATCGTCTGGCGAAAAATATGGCGTGGTAATGACCAGTTTTTTCTGAGCACTAAAGAATGTCGTTTGCAATAATTGGCTAAGTGCAAGATTGTTGCTATTGGGTCCTGTTGGCATTAGTTGTGCAGGTAATCCTTTTTCATCAATTTCGATTGACTCCTTCAGTATTGCATCTAAATCGTCGTTTGTATCTAAACACCAATCTTGTACAAAAATCGCCTGGAGTTCTCTAACGATTGGCCCTTTCAATCTTACAGAGGCGTCAACCCATGGAGCGAATTTTGGTTTTATTGCGAATGCTTTTTCTGCAATATTATTAGAACCCATGTACCCAATAGTATTGTCTATGACAGAAATTTTTCGGTGGTTACGTAAGTCGACACGAGCAAAAAAAGCACGTAACAAATTTGCGGGTAAGGCTGCCGTTACATGCACGCCTGCATTGCGTAACTCATCGCATGTACTTGATTGTAAAAATTCTTTCGAACCAAGTGAGTCAAGAAGTAATCGGCATGTTACCCCACGTTCAGCAGCTGTAATAAGCGCTGCAGAAACATCATCTCCAGCTTGATCGTTGAGCATGATGTAGGAAAGGATATGGCAGTGTTTTTCTGCGTTTGCAATATCGCTCACAAGAGTTTCGATAAAAACATCGGACGCTTGAATCAATTTTGCGCTGTTTCCAGGTAACACATCAGAGCCGCCGATTGCTTGAGCAATATGTGCAACGGATTTGTATTTCTGAACTTGTGTATGAGCGTGCAGTTTAGGATTTTGGATATGGCAAGAAATATTCTGAGGTATTTCTTGCATGATGGCTCTATTACGCTTTCTTCTTCTGCTTCCAAGACGCCGAGTGCCTATGAGTAGATAAACGGCAGTTCCAACAAATGGCAATGCAACTATCAAGATCATCCATGCAATTTTTGCAGAGTCGGATTTCTTTTTGCTTAATAGAAGTACAGCAATCATCAGCAACTTTAAAAGTAGTTCTGAAACAAATACAATTGCTGGTATCGACAAGTGTTGCATGCCCCCAAGATAAACGAAAAGGAAGGCGAGTTGTTAGTTTCTATAGACTCTAGTTGGATTTGTTAAATCAAATTCTGCTGTAGACCCTAAATCAATGCGCCCTGAACTCTCGAACATAGAGTTAAGCCACTCTAATTTTTTGGTTGCTAGTGACTCAAGTGGCCTCTCATTGCCGGGCGCTGAACCCCAAATGAAAGTGCTCGCTGAGTCTGAAACTAAACGTATGGTCTTCGAAGTATTCCACTTTAGCAGGCTAATTTCGTGTACTTGCGTCGCCCATGGTTTGTTGTACAAAAGTTTAAGTACTTCAAGCCCTGCAGCAACATCAGCGCCGTTCCATTGTAAACCGGGGCGTTGAGGCCTATCGAATTCGGGTGATGTGATTGAAATGAAATGGTATTTTGGATTTACTATTTCACCATTTCTGTTGGGTAACCGCCTACCTCTATCATCAACATACACAGAGCCGAGCCCATCTTGCACTCTAGCGTACGGAATTAGAAATGTAGCGTCAATGACCGCTTCGTTCTCGTCAACCCAGCGAACCTGGCTGACATCTAGAAACCAGCCAGTCGAAGCGAGAGCATCTGCTGTACGAATGAGGCTTTCTCGGCTTACTTCAGTCTTCGATAGCTGGAGTTTGGCTACATCTTGAAGTTCTTGCAGTAGCACCCCGTTGAGCCAAATAGGTGGCGCACTAAATGAAACTGTAAAATCAGATGCAGGGTGCTGCGTTGCACGTAGTTTCGGAACGCTCATAGCTGTGAGGGTTATTAAGCCCACAATTGCTAGTACCCAAGACAAAACTACAGGGGATTTAAAAATATGCCCAATTGCCCCAATGAGGGTAAAAAATGCGAATGAAACCTTCTTTTTCTTCTTTCGTGCCATAGCGTAGTACACCATCGACTATGCAGTCAACTCTACTTTACTTGTCGTGCTAAAGCGGCTAAAACAAGTTGGTTGCATAAATCTTCCATAGGTAAGCCCGCATGCTTAGCAGCCATCGGTAAAAGCGAGTGGTTCGTGAATCCAGGCATGGTATTAATCTCTAGCAACCAGGAGGCGCCATGTTGGTCTAGAAGGAAATCAACCCGAGCAAGGTCTCGAATATCCATTGCGTTGTATAACTGCAATGCGACTTCACAGCAGTTGCTGTTTGGAAGATCAGGTGAAATCACATACTCTGTTTCATCACTTTGATACTTTGCTTCATAGTCGTACGATTGCGCGTTCGCAGGTGGAATAATCTCAATGATTGGCAACACTTTTCCGTTTACGATGCCAACAGTAAGTTCCCGACCCTGAATATATTGTTCAGCAAGAAGCTGCTTTCGCCCACAAAGTAGTTCGGTGCATTTCTGTTGTAATTCGGAATCGGTACGACAAATGGCAACATCTACGCTAGACCCATCGTCATTGGGTTTCAAAACAAGTGGCGGAGTAATTGTGCATTTGGTTTCTTTAGTGACAAGGCACCATTTCGGAGTGAGGATGCTCAATTCTTCTGCCGTTTGTTTTGTCGCTACTTTGTCCATCGCATGTCGTGCAGGTTTGCTTGCCGAACCCACAAATGATTTGCCACATTGCTCAAGAAGTTCTTGTAAAGGTCCTCCTTCGCCGAATGGGCCATGCAGTGCAGGAAAGATTGCATCGCAGCGGATATTCTGGATATCTTGGATAGTAGGTGTGTCTATAACTAGTTCTTCAACAAGAAATGAACCACTCTCACGCAACGCATGCGCGATTGCTTGGCCAGAATGAATAGAAATATCCCGCTCAGCATCTGGTCCACCCATGAGAACAGTGATAGAGGCACCACTCATGTAGTGCTCACTTCGCACCGCGACCATACAACGACTTCACGCTGCAGTGTTATGCCGGTGTAATCGAAGACTTTTTTTTCAATCGTATTCATGACAGTAATGACATCTTGAGCAGTGGCACCTTTTGATGTTGTAATAAAATTTGCATGTTGTTGACTCACTGAAGCGCCTCCCTTACTGGTTCCTTTTAGACCAGATTGGTCTATCAACTTGCCTGCTGAAATTCGTTGGCCATTTTCATCCACAGGGTTCTTAAAGGTGCAACCAGCGGAAGTGTCCGCCAAGGGTTGCATTGATTTTTTCCACGCAAAAATATCTTTGACTCTCTCGCGAACAACTTCAGGATCCTCAGAGGTAAGAGCAAATGTGCCCGATAGAATCAAGGGTTCAATAATATTGCTGTGCCTATAAGAAAATTCAAGTTCATCAATGTTGTATACGACGAGTTCGCCTTTCGACGAAAGGCAATGTACAGACGTTAGGTTGTCGCTGATGGAACCATATTTGCCACCCGCATTCATTCGAATACCACCACCGATAGTTGCGGGTATTCCAGCAAGGCTTTCTAGACCGTGCATCCCATCGCGTGCAGTTTGCATGATCGTTTTGCTTAAATCTGCGCCAGCCATGCAATGCAAGTTATGGTTGCCTGACTGTTCATCGAATGCTGTAGTTTTGAAACAATCGTGCAAGAGTGAAATGACAACCCCGTCAATACCAGTGTCATCTATAAGAAGGTTCGCGCCTTTACCAAGAATATGAATGGGTAAATCATGCTCATGGCAAAGTCTCAGGAGTTCCTGTAGCCCCGCAACAGATTTTGGAGTGGCAAGCGTATCTGCATGTCCTCCAATCTCAAAGTAGGTCATATTCCCGATAGGTGCATTGAATTGGATGTCGCAATCAATATTTTTGAGGAATTCAAATTGCGTGGGATCGCTCATTTGCTTGAAGGCATCTTTGCGTTATCAACAAGAGCATGTGCAATTGAAGTAACAGGTCCAGCGCCCATGATTACAATTAAGTCTCCATCGAGAGCATTCTCTTGAAGGTGCAGGACAATGTCATCAAAGTTATTTATATGTTTAGCGTCGAGCCCTTGCGCATCAAGTTTATCCACTAAGTCTTGAGCGCTGACTCGTTGCTGCTCTGCTTCCGAGTCGCGAACAAAATAAATATGGGGAACGATGATTTCGTCTGCAGATGAAAAACTTTGGGCAAACTGATCTAACAAGAATCGAGTCCTGCTATGTTGATGCGGTTGGAAAACACAAATTAACCGCTTCGGAAGTTCGGATGAGCGTAGTGCTTTTAGGGTCATCTCTATTTCTGTTGGATGGTGACCATAATCGTCGAAGACTGTGGCTGCTCCACCATCCTTGCATGGGAATGTGCCAAGGTTTTGTAAGCGTCTATCTAAGCCTGTGAATTGTTCAAGCGATTCAAGCATGAGTTCCCAATCGAGACCTAACTTTGAAGCAAGAATAGCAGCGGCAGCTGCATTCAGTGCGTTGTGAGACCCTGGCATAGAATTTGTCCACTGAATTGTCCACATGCCATCTCTAAGAATTCCAACACGCTGCACGCTTGGGTCAAAGATAATTTGGTAGTCCGCTTCTGGGTGAAATCCGAATGTTTCTACTTTGCATTCAAGACCGGGAGTTACCGTATGCCTATGCGCTTCGTCGTGTGCAATGAGCAAATACCCGCCATCTTTCTCGTGAGGAATACGTTTTGCAAACCCGCGAAATGATTCGATGATTGCATCGAGGGAGTGGTAATAGTCAAGATGGTCTTCTTCTATATTGTTAATAAGTCCTAACTTCGGAAAATGGTCATGGAACGAACGGTTAAATTCACAAGACTCACTAATGAGAATTCCTGCATTACCCTCTAAAGTGCCATTCATGATTGTCTTTGCCCCTACACGACTTGAACCACCAATTTGATTGCAATGAGCGCCAACTATAAAACTGGGGTCAAATCCAGATTCTAGGAGAATCGCACATAGCATAGAAACAGTTGTTGATTTGCCATGTGTACCTGCAATACAAACCCCAGTCGAATTAGCTTGGACGAACCCAAGCATTTGTGCATAGGTGATAACAGGAATCCCCAATTCATCGCCTTTACTGATTTCAATATGTTCGGGCGGTATAGCTGCCGAATGGACTATTGCCTCGATATCACCAGTTATAGTGCTGCCATCTTGGCAATAAGAAACCGAAATGCTTTCTTGAGAGAGACCCTTTGTGACTAGAGACTCGACGTTATCTGTGCCTTGGATTTGCGCTCCATGTTTCGCCATTAGTCTCGCGAGCCCACTCATTCCGCATCCACCTATGCCTACAAAATGGAAACGTTTTCCTTGTAGGGTTTCAATCGATAAATCGGGCATTTGCAGAGGCGTCATCTGTAGATTCTATCGCCGAGATTCGTTTGTTGGCTTGAACCATAGGGCACTTTTCATTTTCAAGGTACAATTCGTCGTATCATGAATGACTTGCATGCTCAAATCTTAATTGTCGATGATGAACCAGATCACGCTGAAGTAATGGCTGAATCGCTTAGGCGACTTGGTCATGTATGCACAATAGTAGATGGTTTCGAAAATGCCCGAGAAGAGCTAACAATGGGCTCGTTTGACGTAATCGTGACTGACATGGTTATGGAAGAAGAACATTCTGGATTGCAAGTGTTGGAATACGCAAAAGAGCATCAAGAAGAAGCCGCAACTATTGTGGTAACTGCGCATGGCGATATTCCAACAGCAAAAAAATCACTTCAAGGCGGTGCGTACGATTTCATTGAAAAGCCACTTGACCTTGACGTGTTTAGGAATCTTGTAAATAGAGCTGCTGAAACAGTGATGCTTCGGCAACAGAACGAAAGCCTGCAAGGTCAAGTTGATTCTGCATTTGGATTTGAGGGGATTATTGGCGACTCTCCCGCTATCCGAAAAGTTATTGAGTTAATCAGGCAAGTTGCTCCTAGTAATTTACCCGTCCTCATTACGGGCGAATCTGGAACAGGCAAAGAACTTGTTGCAGCCGCGATTCATAACCAATCAAAGCGTGCTGGGAACAAGTATGTAGCATTTAATTGCGCTGGCCAAAGCGAGTCTTTGCTAGAGGATCAATTGTTTGGTCACGTTCGCGGTGCTTTCACAGGTGCTGACCGTGACCGAGAAGGTGTATTTGAATTTGCGAATAAGGGTACTTTATTTCTAGATGAGATTGGTGATATGCCAATCACAATGCAGGCTAAATTACTCCGTGTTCTCGAAACAGGAGACGTAGTCCGATTAGGACAAAACAGCGATCGAAAAACAGATATCCGTTTTGTGTCTGCAACGAATGCTGAGCTAAAAGAACGAGTTACAAATAACGAATTCCGCGAAGATTTGTATTTTAGAATTAATGGTGCAGAAATACATGTACCTCCGCTACGTATGCGTCGAGAAGATATACCGTTATTAGTTAATCACGCGCTTGGTAAATTTGCAGCGGATATGGATTGCAAGCGACCAACAATTTCAGAGCCGGCAATGTTACGTCTTGTTGCATACGACTGGCCCGGCAACGTGCGTGAGTTATTCAATGTTGTCCAGAGGATTGCTGTCATGAGCAGTGGTACTAGCATTACATTGGCGCAGATTCCAGATGAAATTCGTAGTTCAGAAACGGACGACTCATACGAAGTTGGCAGCCTAGCGGGCATCGGATTAGATAAGTTAGAAAAAGAAGCAATCCGTCAAACACTCGCTATGACAGGCGGGAATAGAGAGCAGACTGCAAATCTTCTTGGTATTGGAGAACGAACTCTATACCGAAAATTGAAAGAGTACGGAATTAAATAATTATCGTATTGAGCCTGTCGTTGGGCTAATTTCTACAACCAAAACGGTTTCACCACATTGCAGATAAAGTTGTGCACTTTGGGCGAAATCAATAAGACCACCATTTTGGTCGAATGCTACTGCGTTGTTTTCGGTGTTGCATGTAAGTTGTACGTTTGTGGCTGATGCAGCAGCATTTGAACCTAATGTTGTAACTAGAGGCTCACCTGTGCTTGTATTTGTTAAGGGTACAGAAGGCGAGTTAAGAGTAGCGATACTCCAACCACTTCCATCTTCATCGACAATCAACGCAACTTCGGTTTCTGGATTAGCAATCGCAAGTACTTGTGCATATTCCAAATCACTTACTAGTAATCGTTTTGTAATGTCAAGTTGAAGTGCTTCATTACTACCAAACATGGGAGCTGCTAAGGCCGCAAGCATTGCCATAATGCCGAGAGACACTAACAGTTCTAGAAAAGTAAAACCATGGCGATGTGTAGTAGCACTCATTGATCTACCACCATTGAATAATCGTTATACAGCGAGCCATCCATATCTTCCCAATCAAGGTCATTCCAATCAAACAAGTAATTGTAGTGCTCATTTTGAGTATCGTTGGATGGAGCAGAGTTTGTATTGGAGCCACAAGTTTGTGCAGTTCGGGCAGCGCGTGCATGTTGTTCCCATTTTCGAGTATCTGTGCCATGCGATAGAATTTCGTAGTACACAGCGTGCGGTCGTTCGGTTGGTCGATCTTGCCAGTCGGTATCGAATGAATGATTACCGAATGCATAGGCAGAGCTATCTACGGCGTGGCCTTCATCGTAGGCGTAAAGAGCATCAGCGATTTTTTGAAGAAATGCAGGGTTTAACTGCGAAATTTGACGGAGTTCATCTCGTACTTCTCCGTGCTCGTTATACAGCATGCCATCGGCTTCTGCAAAACCACCATGATCGAGTGATTGATCGTAGAGCACTCTCGCAGTACCATTTACTTGGACTTCCTCTCCGGCGATTCTGCCACATATAGTTGATGCACCACGAAGTTGTATTTCGCAGTCTGGGGCGTATAGTTCTGCCTTCAGGATTGATGTGCCTGTAATTTTCCAGGTGTTTGAACCATGGCCATAGATAGTTACGCGGCTTGGATCCATCCAAGAGTTTATTGATTGGTTTTCATTTCCAATGTAACTCGAAGTAATATTGATTTGCCCGCCTACATGCAGAGTGAGTGAGGCTTCTTCACTTAGAATAATCGTGGCGTTTTGCAAGGAAAGATTGTCTTCAACATGTAGAATTACCTCGCCTTTGATGATGATGGTATTGGAATGCTGCAATGAAAATGCTTCAACAGAATATGTACCAGCGTCAACGACGGTTGCTGAGTTAAAACGACTTGATGCACGTTGATTAAATTTAGATGTTCGGTTGTGTCGTGAACCAAATGTATCATCGTCATTGTTTCTTGCATCTTTTTTATCTAATGAGAGTTTTTGCCCTGAAGAAGGTGGTGCAGGTGGATCGTAGAAGGGGAGTTCATCTTTAAATTGTTCTCGCAATACCGCTGTAGTGGAAAGCATGGAAGATGCATATTTGTATGCGTGTAACTCAACATTTGAAGTTGACCTGAGCGTGTTAAACTGAACCGCCATAGGTTGCGTTGATAAAGTTCCAACTTGCAAGGGAGTGTTTGAATACGAAGGTGATGCTGACCAATTTTGAATCGAAGCTGCGTCAGAAATAGAAATATGATTCTGAGCAAATACTGCATACTCACTGTAGTCAACGTCAAACTCATCCTCATTTGGAATGATGGTGGCAGTTGCTTGCGTGATTTGAGTTTTCCCATCTACAGTCGAAGCAATCTTGATGTCCACTTCTAGTGTTGATGCAGTGGGTGGGAGGCTCGTCTCGTTATCAAGGACGGTAATTGTTATGTTGCTACCTGCGAGTTGGTAATCACTCAAGATAATACCGTTGACATGGTTGTTTCGCCAATCAGCATTGGTTTCTAATATTGCAATGGCTAAATCTAAACCAGATTCAGCAGCAATGCGGGCTCTGGATGCAGAAGATACATTTTTACTTATGGCAATGGAGTTGTCTCTTGATCCAAAGTACGCAACCGACATGCCACCTACAACCAGAACAGCAATCATGACAAGCATCAATGCAATTCCCCTGCGGTCTACGGTATTGCTCTGTGTGTGCTCGTTATTCATTGTTGCTCCGCAGGTGGTTGATGCAATAGAATTGTCTCGTCAATTACACCGTCACTTGTTGTGCCAAATGTAGATTCAAGCGAAAAACGTACACTTATGCGTGTAGCGCCAAAAGGGTCAGTCGCATTGATCCAAAACTTGCATGCATTAATCGCATCAACAAGAGGTATAGTTTCAACTAGGTCAATGGCTTCAAAGGAACTAAGAAGCGTTTCATAATCTGTATTCGAAATGCATTCAATGTTGTAATCGTCAATCATTGCCTGACTCCACTCTTCTGGGAAGTCAATAAACTTAACAACGATGAATGCGTTATCGTTATCAAACTCTATCCAGCGGAGTTCAGTAGCATGAATGGTTTTACTCTCATTGCTATCTTCAAGCCACAAAGTAACGTGCGTATTGCTTTTATCGACAATGCATCGCGAGGGCGCAATGTAAGCCCCAAGGCGAACTTGCGTAGTCGCAAGTCGTATTGCTGATTGTCGCCCATCGTCTTTTGATGTCAGGCTGTTTGTTGCAGCCGCCATCATAGATGCTATGGCCGCACCTATTACAGCGGTGATACCAATCGCAATAATCATTTCAATCAATGATAATCCTCTACGATTCATGATTTAGGCTCCGGTATAAATCGGTCAACGGAAGCGAGCTCTCGGCCATCTTTACCAAACACGGTGACGGATACTGTTCGCCCTGTAATGAACACTTGTAAGGTGTCCACAAATAAATCTGTTTCTATAACTGTAACTTTGCGACCTATCGTGTTCCAATCACCGCCAATAGACATTCCAGTTGCATCTACAATTTCGCCCACGCCTTCAGAGTACCCGTGCCATGAATCGATTGTTTCCCATGGTTCTTGCGAAAGGGTAGCGAGCATCGATTCTGCTGCAATGCTTGCAACAATCGTAGATCTCGATTGTAAACTTTGTTGTTGTCCGCTGACAATGGCAGAAGTTATTGCAGCGACAGACACAGTTAAAATACCCACCGCAATAACAGCCTCTAGAAGCGCTAGGCCTCTGCGGGGGATAGGTTGTAATGTGAATGGATGCATCGTGAAAGTAAAATCGAACCTCTGTGAGCACCAATCCTCTCTGGATGTATACATTTTCATTTATTACGAGATGAAAATATGACAAGGAGTATGGATTACCTATCTTTCCATGAAAATAGTCCGATAAACAACTGGCTAAAAAGCGATTTCTGCTTTTCTGAGAGGGGGTAAGCAGCGATTTTGAGGAAAATAGGTGGTTCATGCCTGAAACCAATTGCAATGTTCGCTAGTACGACCATAATGCCGACTTATGCCGTGGCGCTTCTACCGATACATGCTGTTTGACGTGCTGCGGCAATTTGCCATCACCGCTTCTATCCTCGTAATTATTGTTGCCTTTGGTGCTGCAATAAAACCGTTATCGAGTGAAAATATAATAAGTGGCTGGGACACTTTGCGGTACCTTTTCCTTGCAATGATTCCGATGCTTCAATTCGCATTGCCATTTGCAGGTGCATTCGCTGCAACAATAGTATTGCACAGAATGGCTCAGGACAACGAGTTTGTTGCTATGTCAGTAAGTGGCCAGTCCTACATCCGGTTGCTAGCGCCAATGGCTTTTTTCGGCATCGTTCTTACAATCGTCGTTGCCATTTTGACGCAATCAATCATCCCTGTTTTTATTGGAAAAATGGCACGGGCAATTACTGCTGATTTGCCAAAATTATTGCAGAGTTCTATCGAACAAGATTTGCCTTTTGTGCAGGGCGACTTAGTCATTTGGGCAAAAGACATCTTTCCGGGTACGGACGGCCAAGATGAAAGAATGGCATTAGATCAAGTTGCTGTTGCCAAAATAGATGGTGATGGCAGAGCGTCTATGTACTTTACTGCATCAGCTGCTGTAATTGATATCGGCAGAGTTGATGACGTTTCTTCGTTGTCAGTCGAAATGCGGAACACGACGCAATGGACTCGCGGTGAAGATGGTGCAGGGATGTTAAAGGGTGCTCCTGAAGGACGGTTGACACATGAAATCAATTTGCCTGCACTCACGAACCAGCGCCTTACAGCCCTTTCCTTCGGAGACTTGAAACGACTAGAACAACATCCGGAAGAATACAGTTATGTGAGCAGAGCGGTTATGTCACTGAGAACTCAAATTTCTATATATACGTATGAGTTTGCATTGGAACAATCAATCAACGGATCTGATGGTTTGTTGGAATGTGTTTCAAATCAAGGTGGGCGTACGTTCTTAATCGATTCAAAAGGTATGGAATCTAGGAATTTCATTTCTCCTATTACGGTTGTTGCAATTACAGAACAGGAAAAACGAAGTATCCTCAACCCAGAACGCGCCTCTTTACAATTTGAATACGAAGCAGGTGTATTCCAATCAGTTACATTAGTAATGAAAGATGTCTTTGTAGGTCGCGGTCAAGTTGGAGAGAATCAACGGGGTGAAATTGTCATTCCCTCATTACAAGTGACAGATGTGCCATACTCAGATTCATTGCAACATGCAACGACGGCGGAATTACTTGAGGTTGGAAGACAACTTGCACCAAAACATGCTGGTATAAGAAGTGCAGTTGCAAACGTTGAATTGCATATTGCAGCTCTAGGAAACCACGTATCAGGAAGAATCGGACAACGATGGGGTGTTAGTTTGCTTCCCTTACTCGCGATTTTGCTTGGCAGCGTTCTTGCACTTCGTTTCACAGACAAAATGCCACTAGAAGTGTACGCTAAGGTTTTTATACCATCGATTATTGCGTTATTGCTCGTCTTCACAGGGGGGCAAATGGTTCGAGACTCAAGCGTTGGCACTGGATTCTTTGTCATGTGGATAGGTGTGTTTGGTTTATCCGTTATGGTTGTCTGGAACTGGCTACGGTTGAGGGTAGCTTGATATGAGGCGACTGACTTGGTACATCATGAAAAAAATGACAGTGAATTTCATTGTACTTTTCACGTTGTTCTTTTTGCTTGGGGCAGTGATCGACATTGTTGTCAACTTAGATGAATTTGGGAAAACAGCTTCGGCATTGTCCGCTGATTCAGGCATTTTTGTAAAAATATTTACAGTTATTCAAGTCGCAGTTGGATATGAGGGCCCTAGGTTATTCCAAGTTTTTGCGTATTTGCACGGCGTGATCGCTATTGGAGCAATGTGCTTTACTGCCGCCAACATGTTACGCTCGAGGGAATTCGTTGCAATTATGGCAGCAGGTATTTCGCTTCAACGCATTGCACTTCCATTTGTGTATGTTATGGCGGGTATCAGCGTGTTAGCATTATTCAATCAAGAATTCATGCTTCCAAAAGTCGCTCCATTGTTATTGAGAGACCATGAAGAATCTGGTTCTAAATCAGTTTCTTCGTTTTCAGTCCCATTTACAAAAGATAGCAAAGGCTCTCTCTTGCTAGCACCCTCCGTAGACCCAAGTACAGGTGTTGTTACAGAGCCATCTTTTTTAGAGCGAGATTCCATTGGAAGAATGGTAAGGCAAATAAAAGCAGATAGTGCAAATTGGGATGAAGAATCAAATGCTGGTTGGATTCTGACAAATGGTGTAACTGTTGAAATTGCATTTGATGTTGATTCGGGCCAAGCGACTACGTTCGCCCCACAGCCCATTGATTTTTATGAAACGGATCTTTCACCAAGCATTCTCATGCTTAGAAGATACAGTCAATACATTGGCATGTTGGGTATGACACAACTCAACAAAATGATTGATGCAAAAGGCGCCTTTGGAGATGAAACTATGTTACTTCGTCACTGGTATTCCAGATTCGCATCTATTGCATTGAATTTATTGACGATGATTATTGCAATTCCATTTTTTGTAACAAAAGATGACGTTATAATTTCACGTCAAGCAATAAAAAGCGGTGCTATAGGGTTAACTATTTTGTTTGGAGGCATGGTGGTGATGTTAATGCCAATTGCTGGCGTTCCAGCAATGGTGAGCGTTTTTCTGCCCTCAATAGTTCTTATTCCGATTGCATTGTTACGGAGTTTGACGATTCGGACGTAGTCGTTGCAACTGCTTGTCAAAAATTTTAACTTCAGCGTTCTCTAACAACGAGTTTGCTATCTGTGCCATTTTGAAACGCTCTTGCGAAAGAAGCGCTAGTCGACGCATTTCAGCTTTTGCTTCCGAATACGATACGGTTGGTTGAAAAATCGTTCCGTCGGTTGTAACAATAATCCAACGATTTCCTGTGAATATAGGTACGGAAACTTCATTCGGTTGAAGCCTTGAGAGTGTTTCGCGGATTGGGGCTGGCCAAGCTGGATCTGCAAGTGAAATTGGATCGACAATACCACCATGTATTGCACTTGGATCGATTGATAGTTCGAGTGCTACAGTTGCAAAGAACTCACCGTTTTGAATTCGTTCCTTTGCATTGGTTGCTTCTTGGAGCGTGGTCACAACAAGAAGTTGTATAGAGTATTTTGGACCATGTACAACGGTATACATGCGTTGTATCTCTTTATCGCTCATGTCTATAGGACCAACTAGTTTTCGTAGGGCGGCATTTCGCCAAGCGAGTTTGGATTTTCGGATTGGACCGATCCCTTTAGTAAGTAATATTGTTTCGACTGTAGCTGCATCGATTTCGGTTAACGACACAAGTAAATTTTCTTCGTACTGAGTATCTGCTACTTCGATTGTTATGCCCTTTTTACGAAGTTCCACCTTGAGCGCATGTTCTAAAATTATATCTTCGATTATTTCGTTGCCCCCAAGTTCTATAAGTTCAGCCCACATATCGTTCTGTCTAATGGCAGAGGTATCTATGCTCGCGACTATTGGGGATGTACGGATAGTTACGCGATTTGGCAATTGCGCTGGGGAATAAATCTTTTTTTGGCAAGCGGCTAGCCCAAAGAGGACTAGGCACAAGCAAACGGATTTGGACGGTACAATGGAATGTAATATCATGGCTAAACAAAGGATACTCGTCTGCCCAGTTTGTGGGGAGACTCAACAAGAAACTTCAGTATGTAAATCATGCGATAATTCGCTTGATACAGATGGCTTGTTGTACGCAGAGGGCTCAATTGGCCCTTGGTCTATCCGAGACCCTAAATCGCCTTTCTTGCCAGGAATGACGTACGACCATCTTGCAGAGCTTGCTCGAAGGGGTGAAGTCGAATTGCACACAATCTTGCGAGGCCCAACGACAAGACAACTTTGGAAAGTTGCTCGCAGAGTGCCTGGTATCGCGCATATCCTCGGTCGCTGCCACAGCTGTGGGGAACATGTCGCAGCGCAAGATAGAAGTTGTGGAGCATGCAAGACACCATTTCTCACGTACAGAGATAGAAACAATTTCGGTGTTGACCTTACTGTTCCCTCCGAAGGAAAAGTAGAGGGGATGTCCTCTTTTCTCTCAGATTCATCCATTTTGGATACACAATCGACGCCGTTGACCTTGCCACCCCGCCAAAAGTCTGAAAACAAGAATGCAGAAGAAAATACAGGTTCACCACAATTCCATGCCTTGCAGCGTAAGAATACGCAAGGTGGGAGAACTATCCGAATTCTTGCAGTAGTACTTACGATTTGTGTAGTTGCACTTGGAACTGCAATCTATATGTTGATTAACCGCTAGTTATTACCGGACTTATCGCTTACTTCCAACATAGATTATCGAAACATGCTCAATACTGCCGATGGCAAGACGACCACAATGATATGTGGTTGATTCGGCCTTGTGGTTCAAGCCGAACAGACCTCGGACAGGATGTCACCCACTAACGGAGTGGGGCACTGAAGGATTCACAGAACCAGCAAGGATTGCATAGAGAATGAATGTACAAACGACTCGATTCGGTACAGTCGAAGTTGATGATAGTAGAATTTTGGAGTTTCCCTCTGGGTTACTCGGGTTCTCTAGTTATACGCAATATGCGTTACTTCAACCAGATAATGATGGGCTGTTCTTCTGGTTGCAATCAACTGAAGCTGCAGAATTAGCATTTGTGGTAACAGATCCATCAACATGGGTTCCCGATTACCAAGCGACTGTTCGTAAAGAGCAGATGGATGACTTGCAACTGGCAACTCTTGAAACCGCACAAACATTTGTCATTGTGAACAAATACGACCAAACGTTAACTGTAAATTTACAAGGACCTATTATCGTAAATTTAGCGAACCATCAAGCAATGCAACTTGTGCTTGCGGATAAACGATGGACTACTCGGCATGAAATCGTGAGGCTCACAGCCCAGGAACGACTGACTGCTTAATTGATTTTTGACATGATGTTGCCCAGGGAAGGGCGGCAGAGTTGCAACTTTAGCAACAACCTTGAGGAAGGATTCTACTATGCTAGTGCTATCACGCCATAAAGACGAAACTATAATGATTGGTGACGACATTGAACTGACAATCGTTGACATTAGAGGCGATAAGGTACGGGTGGGTATAAAAGCGCCATCTTCAATACCTGTCCATCGTAAAGAAGTGTACGACGCAATTAAAAAAGAAAACGAAGGCGCATCTTCGTTTGAGCGGAATGATTTAAAAGAAATTCCACCGCCACGTATCGCCCGTTTTTAAAATATTAAAAAATAGTGCTTCGCATATGCGGCGACCTGTTGGTCATTGTTTTTTATGTGTATATGCTTTTTTTGTGAGCAACTTGCCAAGTTCTACGCCAGGCTGGTCATAAGGGTTTACATCTAATAGCCGGCCTGCGATTGCGACGGTAATTTGCCAAAGTGCTATAAATTGCCCCAGTGAATGCCCGTCTAGGCTCTGCATCTGTAAGGACCAAGTTTTTTGACCGGCCTCGCGGACGGCTTGTTCTGTGGCGTGTAGTTGGGCACTGAGCAGAGATGCCATCGAGGTTCCGCAAAGCCAAGAGAGCGAATCTGTCAGAGGCTTTTCGCCAAGTTGGACGTCCACGGTCTCTTGTAGTTCAATAAAACCAATAACTTTATCGGCTGGGCCTTCTCGCCATAATTGAAGCATGCTGTGTTGGTCGGTTGCCCCAAGAGCAGTCATTGGCGATGGACCGACTCTCGTTCCTGAAGAAGTGATTTTTCCAAGTGATTCAGCCCAGAGTTGGACATACCATTCAGCAAGTTTTACAAGTCGATCGCAGTACGGCATCATGACTTGGATATTGTGACCTTCGTGCATTGCTGAAATGAGAGCATTTGCAAGATTGCCTGCTGGATTGTTCTCTGTTGTTTGGCAAAGTTCATCCATCTCTCTTGCACCTTCAAGTAGGGGTTGAATTGCGATGCCGCAAAGTGCGAGTGGAAACAAGCCTACAGGTGAAAGGACGCTAAACCTGCCACCAACTCCGTCAGGTACGAGAAGGGTAGGCCAATTATTTTCGTTTGCAATTTTTTGTAATTCGCCAGATTCACCTGTGACTGCAACGTACGAAGCATCTGGCAATGCTTTCTGTGTTGCCATTAACAGTGCTCCAATTTCCGCTGTTCCTCCAGATTTGGAGATGACAACAACAACAGTTTTGGAATCGTTAGAGAGGTGCGGTACGGTGGAATTGAATGTGTGCGGGTCAATGTTGTCTAGGACAAGTAAATTAGTTGAATCGTCATCACGCAAGGCGTTATAGAGTGCTTTTGCACCTAGAGCTGATCCCCCAATACCAAGAACTAATACGTTTTTGTATGGCTGTAGCGAAGAGACCAACGATGAAATTTCGCTGATATGTTCGCTTTGCATCGGCTCTTGCCAAAGTGCTCTCCAGCGCTCATCGCCTTTGCCACTGCCTTCATTTGCAGATTGGATGACGCTAGCCAGCGAACTTGGTTCATGAATATCAAAATGGAAATGAAGTTCGATAGTATTCATACGAAGTTACGCGAGTGCTTGTTCAAGGTCTGCAATAAGGTCCCCGCAATCTTCTATCCCGATGCTCAAGCGAACTAAGCCGTCTTCAATTCCAAGTTCAGCACGATTTTCGGGAGAAAGGGATGCATGGGTCATAATTGCAGGGTGTTCGATAAGCGATTCAACGCCTCCGAGTGATTCAGCAAGAGAGAATATTTCGAGTTTCTCAAGGAACGATTTTGACTTTTCAATTCCACCAGCAATGATGCAAGTGATCATACCACCGCCTGCGAGTTCTCCATCGATTTGCATTTGCTTCTCTGCAATTTCAAATTGGGGATGGGAGGGTAGGCCAGGGTAGATAACAAGTTCTACGTTCTCTTGTGTATTGAGCCATGTAGCGATTCGCCTGGCGCTTTCGCAATGCCTTCGCATACGGAGTGACAACGTTTTGATGCCACGTAGCACCAAATACGAATCGAACGGGCTTAGGATTGGGCCTGCTGAATTATGAACAAAGCGGATACGCTCTGCAAGTTCAGGATTTCCAGTTACGAGAATCCCAGCAATAACGTCGCTGTGCCCAGCAAGGTACTTAGTTGCGCTGTGCATAACAATGTCAAATCCTATATCAAGAGGGTGCTGGAGTGCGGGTGTTGCGAATGTATTATCGCAAGCAAGGAGTATTCCGCGATCTTTTGCGATGTTGACCACGCCTTCTAGGTCAACAAGTTTTAGCATTGGGTTCGTCGGCGTTTCAATCCAGATCAATTTTGTTTTATCGGTAATAGCGTTTTCAAGAAGACTTAAATTTGTTAGGTCAACAAATGAAAATTGCAATCCTGCAGAACGCTCTTTTACTTTTGTGAATAGTCGATTCGTACCGCCATACAAATCATCCATTGCAATGATGTGGTCACCTGTGTTGAGAAGGTCGAGCGTCGTAGAGATTGCTGCCATGCCGCTGGAGAACGCAAAACCGCCGTAGGAAGCATCTTGCTCCTCTGTAAGTTCAGACCCCTCTAGGCGAGCTATACACCGTTCTAAGGCGTACCTTGTCGGGTTGTGGCTTCTTGTGTATTCAAAGCCTTTATGTACACCAGGTGATTCTTGTACATAGGTTGAAGTTAAGAAAATTGGCGGCATGACCGCGCCAGTAACTGGCTCAAACGATTGCCCTGCGTGAATAACTTTGGAATCGAAGTGTTGGTTTTTTTTATTCACCGTGCTAACTGCTTTCTTAAGTGAGTGATTAAATCAATTTTGGTAATCAATCCAAGATAGGTGTTGCCATCGAACACGATTGCTACTTTGTCTTCTGCAAAAAGTGGCATGAGGTCATCTATTGGCGAGTCTGCCGATATTGTTGAAAGTTCGGTGGTCATAAATTCGCGTACAGGTTTAGTGAAGTTGTTTGTGTCTTTCACTACAGCGAGCAGAATGTCACTCTCGTCAAGAATGCCTACGACTTTGCCGTTACTATCGAGTACAGCCATTTGGCTTATGTCATATAAGCGCATGTTTTTGATTGCCTGAATAACAGGCAACGACTCAATAAGGGTGAAATCTTCTTTTGTGGAATGGCGACGTGCAATCAAATCCCGAAGATCTCCATGGTTTTCACGATCGATAAATCCTTGGTCGAGCATCCAGTAATCGTTAAACATTTTGTTGAGGTATTTAGAACCATGATCACACGCAAAAGTGACAACTCGTTTCGGTTCGGTCTGCTCGTTGCACCATTTCAGTGCGGTCGCCAGCAAAGTACCACTGGATGAACCCGCGAGAATGCCTTCTTTCTTAAGCAACTCACGTGCAACCGTAAATGCTTCTTTATCGCTTACGTAGTACGCTTTTGAAATAACGCCTAGGTCTGTGATTGGAGGAATGAAATCTTCGCCGATACCTTCAACAAGCCATGAGCCCGCAGTAATAGTTTTACCTTCGTTGACAAGAGGTTCAAGTACAGAACCTTCTGGGTCGGCAAGAATAATTTCTATATTGGGATTTTGCTCTTTTAAGTAACGACCAACTCCTGTGATTGTGCCGCCAGACCCAACTCCAATAATGACTGCATCAACATTGCCTTCTAACTGTTGCCAAATTTCAGGACCCGTTGAGTTGTAGTGCGCTTCAACGTTGGCTTCATTCGAAAATTGATTTACAAAGAACCACCCGTTTTCGGTTGCGAGCCTTTCTGCAACATCTTGATAATATTCAGGGTCGCCTTTTGCGACATCGCTTCTGGCCATTATCACGTCTGCGCCCATTGCACGTAGATGTGCGATTTTCCCCTCGCTCATTTTGTCAGGAACGACAACGGTTATGTCATACCCTTTTAAAGAAGCTATAAGAGCAAGTGCAATACCAGTGTTGCCCGCAGTGGCTTCGATGATACGTACGCCTTCTTTCAGAAGACCATCTTTTTCAGCCCTCTCAATCATAGTTATTGCTATTCGATCTTTTATAGATTGCCCCGGATTTTGAGACTCTAATTTTAGAAACAGATCACATTTTCCTGTATCGAGGGCATTCAATTTCAATATTGGTGTGTTGCCAACTAAGTCTAAAACGGAGTCGACAACGACGAGGCGATCGTGTATTAATTCTTGCATTTGTGCAGTGTACTCTGAATAAAAAAAGGCGGCTACGCGTTTGCGTAGCCGCCCTATGAAGGAAAATTTATCCGATGTTACTGAGCCAATTTACTTGGAAATGGTATCTCTACCACGAGCACCGAATTTGGTGTGCGTGTGGCCTGTCCATCGAACGCCTGTGATTTCGTTTGCCTCTGAAAAGTAGCCTTCGTGGCTACCACTATCGAAACCGAAGTTACCTAGGTTAGTGATTTGAAGACCACCTGCACGTTGTGATGGTTCCATATCTGCTTCTGCGATACCTGAATCAATCATGAAATCGTTCAGCATGTATGTTTTAACAGTACCGTCAACGAATACGCAAACTGGTTCTGAGTCTGGGTGCGCGTTATAGTGACTTGGTTCGCAACCATCGTAGCAACCATCGCCTTCAAGGAACCATGAGCCTACCAGACGCCGACTGCATTCGTTAGCACTCAGGTTTTGTAGCCAGTTGTGCTCCATAAGCCATGTCTTGTTTCCTGGGTATTTAGCTTGTGAAATTGTTGGAGGTTGGAAGCCACGAGGTGATGCCATTGGGTCAGTTGGTCGTTGCCCAGCCAGAATGTTGTATTGGTATACAACTGGGTTGTACATTAACGCAGGGGATATGCAATAACTTGAAGGAATACCAAGAAGGTTTGAGGTCACGATTCCTGTTGCAGCCCCTGAAGCAGAAGCCATTGCTGTTGTTGGGCAGTAAGAACCTGAGACATCTTTGCAATCTTCGATTGCTTTCAGTGGCACGTTATCTTTAGGTGCGAAATATGCATCGTGGAGTGGCTTGCCTTCCATGTATTCAGCACATTGCAAAGCATTAGGGTGTCGCCAAACGCCGTAGCCATCTTTACCAGTGGAACTAGTTGTAAGACCTGACTGGAAACAGTACGGAGCAATACCACCTGTTTCGTTGCCATACCAATCGTCAACACTGATGAAGTAGATGACACCGTTACCATCGAATTCGCCTAGTTTAATACCCATTGGGTATGTGTTAGGGATGTCGAGAGCGCCGATTGCAGCTTCGATGTCCATTCCTTGGCGGTCACCACTTGATAAGTTATCTGGTGCAGTTGTGAAGTTTCGATCATTGTGATCAGAAGCATAGGTCTGCAATGCAATCATAACTTGATGCATATTTGATTTTGATTGTGTAACTTTTGCGCTGTCACGTGCTTTCTGAACAGCTGGTACCAAAATACCAACGAGAAGAGCGATAATCGAAATAACGACTAGTAGCTCTACGATTGTGAAACCGTGAATGTGTTTCTTGTTTGTCATGTGTTTTTTTCCTTCATGCGTTGTAGTTACATACGCTTTACACGGTGTTTCGGGTTCAATAAAACCGTAAACATTTTATAAAATTTGGTAGAAAATAATGGACTACCAATTCGATTTGCAAGCCTTAAGACATGATGGTGGGGCTTGCAACATTAGAGCGGGCTACATCGCACGCTCAACCAAGTGTATCATTGAGGAAATGGGCGTACCTGCCAAGGGTAATTATCCCAAAAATAACGAGTTTTTTTGATTTCTATCGAAAATCTTGTACTAAATCCTTATTTGGACTTTAAATTGAGGTGTTTTAGCCCGGAAGATGTAATTTTTCTGCCTTGCCTTGTGCGAGCCAGCATACCTGCTTGAAGCAAATACGGCTCAACTACGTCTTGCAAAGTGCCGGAATCTTCACCCAGGCTTGCAGCTATCGCTTCAACACCAACAGGACCGCCTTCGTACACTCCAGAGAGGGTTGCTAAATACGCACGGTCAAGAGTGTCGAGCCCAGCTTCATCTATACCTTCTAATTCAAGTGCAGCATTTACAACTGAGATATTGATATCGCCGTTGTGCTTAATTTGGGCGTAATCCCTAACCCTGCGAAGTAATCGTAATGCGATTCGTGGCGTGCCTCGACTACGAGATGCAATTCTAGTGAACGCTTCTTCGCTTGGAGTTTGCAACGCCAACTTTGCACTTGCTTGTTGAAGAATGGCTGATAGTTCATCGCAATCGTAAAAACGAATATTGTGTACTATTCCAAATCTGCTGCGTAATGCTCCAGTGAGAAGTCCAGCTCGTGTTGTTGCGCCTATAAGGGTAAAGGGTTGCAAAGCGTACGTGACAACTCGGGCATGCATACCAGAATCAAGAGTGAAGTCGATTTTGCAATCTTCCATCGCAGGGTAGATATATTCTTCTACCGCAGCAGGAAGCCGATGGATTTCATCTATGAATAAAACATCGTTTGGTTCCATACGAGTAAGTGTTCCAACAAGGTCGCTCCCTTTTGTAAGGGCAGGCCCCGAAGTAACCCATGCACGAGTACCTAATTCGTTTGCTATGACGTGGGCAAGTGTTGTTTTACCTAAGCCCGGAGGACCGTACAAAAGTACGTGCTCCATTGGGTCGTTTCGCTCCTTGGCTGCATCGAGGGCTATAGATAAACGCTCACGTAACTCGCTTTGCCCTAGATATTGGTCAAGTGTGACTGGCCGTATAGATGGTTTAGTAGGCGCAACGCTCGTCGCTTCGACTTGAGCGTCTACTTTTTGCTTGCTAGGTGAGATAATCCGTTCTCGTGCCATGTACTTAAAGGGTAACAGGTTACTTGGCGGTTGTTACACGCAAACCGCTAGAGCTTCCTTCATTTGTTGCCAACGGTGTTCTATCGAGCCGGTGAGCCCGATGGAAAAACGGACAAGTTCAGAGGAAATGCCTGCTCGTTGTTGCGCTTCTTCGTTCATTTCACTTGATGTGGATCGAATGGAGTTTTTGTCATGGCTTGTCGCTCCGCGCTTCGAGCGTTTCGTTGTAGCCGAATGAGAGTGAACTATTCCCCACGATCATTTCAGAGAACTGGCGAGCTACATCAGCTCTCCAACCTTGCAGTAGAGGTGAATCCTGAATAATGTCGCCTTTTCGAATAGATAAATACCATTCTGTAAAAATGGGTCTACTTGTCACAAGGCCAGGCGATAGATTGTTACCTATGCACCAAGCATTGAATAATGACCATACTCCATCAAGTTCTTGTCGGACAATAGCGTCTTTTTCAATCGGGTCTGATTTGCGTAACTGAATTGGCTCATGTTGTTCAGCATTTGCAAGAGCCGTAATTATTTGGTTACCGTATTTATTTGCAATATTTTTTGGGAACCCACGCAGCCCAGATAGTTGGGCAACAGTTTCTAAAGGTTTCTTCCCTAATGCCAAGATGCACTCCGGCGGGATAATCGCTCGTGTAGGCAAATTTCGTTCAATAGCAATTTCTTCTCGCAACTTCGCAAGAGCTTGTATGCGTTGCATTTCTTTTTTGCGCGGTGTTTTGTTTTTGCAAATTCTTTTTACAGTATTAAAAAGATTAAACGTGTAATTTTCTTTTGAGGAAAATTTCAAGAACTCATTACGCGCCCAGTCTGTTCTATCTAGTTCTTCTAGTTTGGTTATGAAAAAATCGTGTACCGCTAACAAATATCGTACGTCATCCGCGGCATATACTTTTTGCCTGTTTGAAAGTGGCCGTGCATCCCACTGTGAGAATGTAAAATGCCCGCCTACGTCGTGCTGAAGAATGGCTTCGATACTCTTTGTTAACGAAAGTGGCCAAGGGTAACCGACGAGGCCAGCTGCAAGTTGTGTGTCGAAAATAGTTTGGGGCGGAGTTCCCATAAGTTTCTCTACCTGATCTAAGTCCTGTGAGGCAGAGTGCAGGATTACAATTACCTCAGGATCTGTAATGAGGGAATACAACGGAGTTAAATCTGTAATTGCAAATGGATCGATGAGCGCAACCATATCGGTTGTCGCAACTTGGATAAGGCATGTGTATGGATAGTACGATTCTTCACCAATAAATTCTGTATCAAAGGCGAAGATGCCAGTTTCTTGTAATTCTGAACAAAGTTGTAAAAAATCTTTTTCTGCATCAATCCAGCGAGCTTCGCCAGTTGGTACTAACGGGTTTCCCTCTAATACAGGTGTGATGGTCCCTTGAGCATGCGATTCGCTATGGCTTCGGGCTCGGTGCTTACTTCGATGTGATGTTTTCTTTCCCATTTGCACCATTCTACCAGAGCGCTGATGGAACCGTTTGTTTTCTTTTGCGAATCTTAAAACAAGAGAAGATGCCATCGAAGTCCTGGAGGGGGAAATTCGATTGGTAACAAACAAGGCGCGTCGTGCATGCACGGCGCGCCTTGTTTTTTGACCATTCTCGAATAGGTTTAGAAGCCCATGCCGTCCATGCTTGGAGCGCCACCTGATTCTTTAGTTTTCAAATCTGTAATTGCACAATCTGTTGTTAGCAATAATCCACTAATGCTCGCAGCATTTTGCAGTGCGATTCGTTCTACTTTTGTTGGAACGATAACACCTGCTTTGATAAGGTCTTCGTACTGTCCTGTAAGACCGTTAAAACCAAAGTTGTCATCGGTTGCTTCTGTTACTTTTTGGCAAACAATAGAGCCATCTAGACCACAGTTTTGTGCAATCTGACGAATTGGTGCACTGATTGCACGGCCAATGATATCGATTCCTAGTTTTTCATCTCCGCGTGCTTTTTTGCGTGCGCCATCAAGAGCACGTGTTGCTCGGATGACTGAAACACCACCGCCAGGAAGAATGCCTTCTTCGACAGCAGCACGGCATGCGTGAAGAGCATCTTCAACGCGTGCTTTCTTTTCTTTCATTTCAACTTCTGTCGCTGCGCCAACATTTACTTGTGCAACGCCGCCTGCGAGTTTCGCAAGACGTTCTTGTAGTTTTTCAGCGTCGTAGTCGGAAGAAGTGTTTTCAATTTGAGCACGAATTTGATCAATACGACCTTTGATATCAGATGACTTTCCTGCACCTTCAATGATTGTCGTATTGTCTTTATCGATTGTTACTTTCTTTGCTCGGCCGAGTTGAGAAAGCTCGATAGTTTCCAAATTCATACCAAGTTCTTCCATCACTGGTTCGCCACCAGTAAGAATAGCAAGATCTTGAAGCATAGCTTTTCGGCGATCGCCGAAGCCCGGAGCTTTAACTGCGCAAACCTTGATGGTTCCACGGAGCCTATTGACAACAAGTGTAGCAAGCGCTTCACCGTCTATATCTTCAGCAACAATGAGAAGCGATTTTCCGCTTTCGGCAACTTTTCCAAGAATTGGAAGTAAATCTTTTGCTGTGCTAATTTTCTTTTCGTTAATAAGAACGTAACAATCGTCAAGATTAGCAATCATCGTTGCAGTGTCTGTAACAAAGTGAGGACTTAAGTATCCTTTATCAAACTGCATGCCTTCCACAAGTTCTACATCTGTCTCAAGTGATTGACCTTCTTCAACAGTGATGACACCATCTTTGCCAACTTTGTCCATTGCTTTGGAAATGATTTTTCCAATTTCTGAATCTTGGTTCGCTGCACAAGTTCCAACTTGAGCGATTTCGTTGGAATCTTTTACGTCGTTGGACATAGCGTGAAGTTCAGAAACAATCGCCGCAACACCCATATCAATGCCACGCCTAACTTGGTTGGCATGTGCGCCTGCTGTGATGTTTTTAAGTCCCTCAGTAAAAATTGCTTCAGCGTAAATAGTGGCTGTAGTTGTTCCATCACCAGCGTCTTTGGAACACTTCGATGCTACTTCTTTCACCATTTGAGCACCCATGTTTTCCCATGCGTCTTCAAGTTCAATCTCTCTTGCTACCGATACACCGTCTTTTGTGACTGTTGGTGCGCCAAAGGATTTTTCAAGGATAACAACTCTGCCTGATGGACCTAGGGTTGTTCTTACTGCTTTTGCGAGTTTCTGAATGCCGTGAAGCATTTTTTCGCGAGCTTCAATATCGAATGCTATTTGTTTTACTGTCATGTTTTTTCTTTCTAGTAGGGTTTAGATGTCGTCACGGACTTGCCACGCAGCAGAAACGTGAGAACTATCTATCCAGATTGTATTTGATTTTGTTTTTAAAATAATGCCTTGTGAACTTGTAAGTCGATCTGCGAATTCAACATCACGAATTTCAAGGGGATTGTCTTCACCCCAGAAAATAATGCTGAGTTCTTTATCAGTGCCGACCATGGCATGTAAAATTTCGAGAAGTGGTCCGCGTTCCATATCGAGTGCCTTTCGTTTAATCAATGATGCCGAGGATGTCATCCTCGGTCATAATCAAGTAATCATTGTTATCGATTTTAATTTCTGTACCGGCGTACGAAGTGAACAAGACATTGTCACCTTCTTTCACGGAGAAAGAAATTCGCTCACCAGTTTCTTGGTTCAGACGCCCATTGCCGACTGCAATTATCTTGCCTTCTTTAGGTTTGTCTTTTGCTGATTCTGGAAGGTAAATTCCGCTTTCAGTTTGTTGTTGTGTTTCTGCTCTTTGGATGAGCAATTTATCACCGAGTGGTTTAACGTTCATGTTGTACTCCTAATTTTCTATTCTCTCTGGGATGGGCTCAAATGAGCTTCACGTGTGTTACCGATTCATCTAGAACCCAATTCTTGTTTTGGGCCAGCGGTCTGCATAGTGCCGTCGTAATGCTCGATGTAACGCATCGAGGAGTGTTTCTAGAACGGCGGGTCTATCTACCACTGTAAAGGCACCTTCTTGCAGAGAGCGTGCCAAACTTCGGGCATTCTCTCTTTTGGACGATTGCCGGGGGCGAATGACAATTGTAGGCGGTTGTGGCGTTAGCCGCCTAAGTAATTGAAGGACCCTTTCTCCACCTGGTTTTGCTGTAGAGCCTTTGCTTACGAGGGGAATTCCAACATCAACTATTGCAATATGAATCTCACTGTTTTCTATCATTCTGACTGCATCTTCGCCATTTTTAGCCGTTAAAGTGCGTATTCCAAACGGTCCTAACAACTGCGGCAACTGGCTTATTGGAGAGTTGTCCCTCCATGAGGAGCATGTCAATAACAAGTTAAGACGCTCAGGAAGCGGGACACCGGGGACGCTATTGAATGGATTAGATTG
>Ga0209091_10000405_pt1 | contig 41869 bp, 36 predicted proteins | sample ArcticOcean_MG_C_6_FD_187438 | JGI IMG/M metagenome (GOLD analysis project Ga0209091, IMG submission 187438) | Marine microbial communities from western Arctic Ocean - ArcticOcean_MG_CB8_128 (SPAdes) (version 2) | ecosystem: Environmental > Aquatic > Marine > Oceanic | place: Arctic Ocean...
CGTGACGTGATCGTGTGTTTGGTTGGCGTTTGCCATTGTTTGAGCGATAACATTTTTGTAGTTGAGACGTATTTTAGAATAGAAAAAGTTATGAATATCGAATGTATTAAAAAATTTTGTTTTAAAATGTATTAAAAAAATTTTGTTTTTTAAAATGTATTAAAAAATTTTGTTTTAAAATGTATTAAAAAATTTTGTTTTAAAATGTGTTAAATACTTGTCCTGTAAAAAAAGAAGAAGAAACGAGAGAAAGTTAATTATATTCTATTTTTTTATTGTCTGTGTATTATAAAGAATAAAAAGCAATGACTTCCTTTCTCGATAAGCACCGATGCCCCATAACCCACGAAATCATGTCAGATCCTGTTTTGGCACCCGATACGCACAATTACGAGCGCGAAGCCATTGTGCGTTATCTTCGTGCAACTCCTATTTCTCCGCTGACACGTCAGCCTATGCGTGTCGAACAATTAATTCCTAATCGTGAGTTGCGCCAAGAGATTGAGCAATTATTGACTACAGTCGATACTATTGAGCCCGAGACTAGGATGCCGGATGAATCAGCGGGTTGTCAAGGCGAAATCCGCACACAAGGTCCTGTGACGCAGGTTTCTGTCACGGTTTCCGATGGAGAAGCCGGTCCATTGTCTATCGTCTTTGTCAAAGACACGTCTGGAAGCATGAACCGCGAAGTCACAACGGCAGATGGCGAGTCGGATGGTTACAATATGTTGGACATTGCTTGTCATGGTACAAATGTCTGTATCAATTCATTGAGACCGTGTGACCGTGCGGCAATTGTTTCTTTCAATTCGTGCGCGAATAAAGTTACAAATCTGAAGAAGATGACTCCTGGGAACAAAGCAGCCATGAAAGTGTCTTTGGTCAGTCTATATCCGAGTGGTTCTACCAATCTATGGGATGGTATCAAGACCGCCCTTGAAATGCTTCCTGAGGATGGTATTGTGTGTGTTTTGACGGATGGAGAGCCAACTGTTCGTCCTCCCAAGGGAGAATTGCGCATGTTCAATGAATGGTGCGATGCTCATCCAAATTGGCGTGGTCAAGTGCATACGTTTGGTTTTGGATACAGTCTGGACTCCCAATTGTTGGTGGATATTGCTAGGGCTGGAAATGGTCGCTATTCGTTCATTCCTGACTCATCGTTGGTGGGCACTGTCTTTGTACACGCTATGGCGAATATCCGCACGACCTATTCCGCCGAATGTATTCTTTCCGTGGAAACGGATGGCGAGATCACTGGGATCGGACCACATACAAAAACTTCATGGGGATATCAGATCCCCATTGGCCCGTTAATGTTTGGTCAACGTCGCAGTTATTTCTTGCAATCCTATAGTGACATGTCACCCACTATTGAGGGTATTGAACTCTTGGCTGTCAACTCTCCGCCTAGTCATGGCGACCGTCAAAGAACGGCTCTTGCTATCTATGATTCTTTGAGAGTTCGTCCAAATTTGGAGCAATTTGCTTTGTCTGTCACATGTCCCAAGCTATTGGCCGATATCACCGGTCAATGGTCCGAGGCCATGAAAATGGACCATTTCAACCGCTGGGGACGGCATTATTTGCCGTCATTGGCCGGCGCCCATTTGACACAGACTTGCAACAACTTTTTGGACAAAGGCATTCAAACCTATGGGGGAGCGCGTTTCCATCAGCTGCGAGATGCCTTTGACAAGATTTTTAACGAGATGCCAGCTCCAAGAGCCACGCTTCGCCAGCAAGCTGAGCAAAGAGCTCATTCTAGAGGTGTAGCCATGAGATCCGCTCCAGTGACCATGGCCAGTTATAATCGCTGTGATGGACCATGCTTTCCTGGTTTCTGCAAGGTGAAAGACACGGCTCACAAGGACGTGACGCTTGCAACTTTGAAAAAAGGCGATAAAATTTTAGCACCGGGCGGTTATGCCACTGTCCAATATGTTTTGAAAACGATGTGTCCGAGAGGTTTCGCCAAAGTGGTGCATATTCAAAATTTATATGCGACTCCTTTTCACCCGATCAAGCCTCATCAGGATCAGGAGTGGATTTTTCCGGCTACCATCGGAGATGATGAAGATATCCCATGTGAAGCCATCTACTCGTTACTATTGGACAAACCTTCCTGTTATATTGAGGGAATAGAGTGTATTGGCCTTGCACACGGAATCGAGAACGATTCCGTGGCGAGTCATGCCTTTTTTGGAACAGGAAAGGTCAAACAAATGTTGGAAATATTGGATGAGAACGAATCCGGAATGATTGTGCTGCCAGGACCAGAAGCTGTTCAGAGAGGACGTGACGGACTCGTTTGCGGTTTTGTAGTCTAAATAACCCTACTAAGGCAAAAATACAAATTAAACGCGACGAACTTTAATTTTTTGACCCTATTTTAAGGGGCAATGTCACTCGTATGCGGTCGCAAATGTCTAAATTCTTGGAATGAAAGACAACTAAAATTTTAGTCGCCAACATCCTGAAAAAAAGTCCACGATCCTACTTAAGTATAACTTTAAATATAATATGGATTTTTATTGGTTAGTGTTTTTCTGTGGGGCGGTGGTCGCTGTCCTGTTGTCGTACATCAATTGTAGAAATGGTTTCAACAAGTCGATTGACCAAGGAGAATTTCAGCGCCAATATCTAGTCGTCTACACACTAGCCTATTTCGCTGACTGGCTCAAAGGTCCCTACGTCTACGCGCTCTACGAATCCTACAAACTCACCGAACAGGACATTGCACTCCTTTTTATCGTGGGATTTGGAATATCTGGTATCTCCGGTCCATTTGTCGGTGTATTAGCCGACCGTTTTGGCCGTAAGAGATGTGTCATAGCCTATTTTGTCGTGTATATTGCGTCTGCTTTGTGCATGGCATTTCCAGAATTTATTTGGTTGGTTTTCGGGCGTATTTTGGGCGGCATTGGAACCTCCCTTCTAACAACCACGCTTGAAAGTTGGATGGTGTCCGAACATCGTCGTCAAAATTTTCCACAAGAACTATTGGACGACACCTTTGCAAAGGCTACTCTCTGCAACTCTGGTTCCGCTATTTTGGCCGGTCTCCTAGCACAGGCCACTGCCGACCGCTTTGGATACTTGGCGCCATATATGACAGCGATAATACCTTTAACAATTGGCATGGTTATATGCGAGCGGAGTTGGGCCACGGATTCTTCTAAATGTGGACGTTCTGTGTTTGCAGAGTTTCAAGAAGGGATTGACAGTATGACCTATAACATGTGGATTCTGGGCGTAACACAATCACTATTTTTAGGGGCAATGTACACGTTTGTGTTTTTATGGACACCTGCCATGAACGTCTCTGACAAAGATATTCCACACGGACTAGTGTTTTCCATATTTATGGTGATGATCTCTATTGGCTCTGCAATATTCAAGCGCGTAGCTCTGCACGTTGACAAAATACCCTACGTCATTTTCGGCGGTGGGGCTCTGTTAATGGGCATCGTCTCTTGGTCGATGGAACAGAAAACGACCACATTTATCTCTTTCGCCCTTTTTGAGCTTATATGTGGAGTCATGTTTCCGACCTTTGGCTCTTTGAGGGCGACATATATTCCATCCGAACACAGGACTACCATAATGAATGTGTATCGAATACCTCTGAATGTATTTGTGGTTGTCGTTCTTCTAAACAAAAAAAACATGTCTCTGCCCTTCGCATTTGGATTTTGTTGTGTGACTTTGTTCGCGGCAGCGATCATTTGGCGGTATTTCGTTCCAAAAACAAGGATATCAACGGGTAAACATGGAGGAAGCAATCAAGAGGAAGAAGACTTTGGAGTGTTGGAGGATAGTCACGACATTGAGGACGACATTGAGGACGACATTGAGTCCGATATATCAGATTCAGACGAGCAAAACTAAACTGTATATTTTAACACATATTCAAACATAAAAGTTTCGGAACGAGATATGGGCATTTGGTGCCAATATTCATAAACTTTTATCCTTTTTTTTTCTCTTCCCCGTTTCGCCATTGTAATATATAAAATCAGTTAAATATCGAATCATTGTGTAGAACGTTTTTCTGTAAAACCACATCGAATCGTCGCCATACTCTCTTTCGCTATCATCAACTTGATTGTCTTTGCAAAAGGAAATATTACAAGGGTTTTGAAACTATTCTCTATACAATGATAAACTAAAAGTGTCCAGATGTTTCACGATACTATTTTCCGCATCATTTGGATGGTTCAAAAAAACAAATTATTTTAAAAGTTTATGTCTAGTACTGGTCTTTTTCTTTACTCGACAGTGACAGATTTGGCTAAATTTCTGGGTTGATCAATACTGCACCCACGTAAATCAGCAATGTAATAACTTATCAATTGCAATGGAATGACAGTCAAAATGGGTGCAAAAGGTTCTGGCACAACAGGTACACGAATGACGTGTTCACATTGATGGTCCAATTCATGGTTGCCTTCTTCCGTAATGGCAATGACACTGCCTTGTCGGGCAATGACTTCTTCAATGTTTGCTTTGGTTTTTTCGTACGTAGGATCGGATTTAGGTGCAATCATAATGACCGGCATAAATTGATCAATCAATGCCAAGGGACCATGTTTCATTTCAGCAGCAGGATATCCTTCAGCATGAATGTATGAGATCTCTTTCAATTTCAACGCACCTTCCAAGGCCACTGGGAATTGATAACCACGTCCCATAAACATAAAATTTTGGGCATATTTAAAAATTCTACCACACACACAAAAAAGATAAATAATATCAGAAATTGATCAAAAATCATCCGATATACCAACATAAAAATCTTACCTGGATATGTCAGCAATGTCATCGCATTGTTTCAATACAGTGGCCACATGATCTGGAATGCTTTCAACAACTTTTAAATATTCCGTAATTTTTTCCTCGGACAATGTTTTTTGATGTTTGGCCAACATCAAGGCAAACATGGTCAATACCATAATTTGACCCGTGAATGCTTTGGTGGAGGCCACCCCAATTTCAGGTCCAACATGCAAATAACACCCAGCATCGGTTTCACGAGCAATTGTTGAACCAACGGAATTGACAAAACCAATGGTCAAACAGCCCTGACGTTTCGCTTCACGGACGGCCGCCAAAGTATCGGCCGTTTCCCCCGATTGTGAAATGACAATGATAACATCGCCCGGGTATAAAATGGGTTTACGATAACGAAATTCAGAAGCGTATTCCACTTCAACGGGCACACGTGCTAAATCTTCAATTAAATATTCACCCACCAAACCACTGTGCCAAGAGGTACCACACGCACAAATGATAAATCGTCGTGCGGCAACCAATTTATCCATGACTTGAAGGACACCACCAAGTTGAATAAAATTAGTGGATGAATTGACTCGGCCACGCAAACAATTGCGAAGCACTTGGGGTTGTTCCAACACTTCTTTCAACATGAAATGTTTGTGTCCTGCCTTTTCAATGGACGCCAAACTCAATTCCAACGTGGCGGTCTTGCGTTTGGCACGTTGATGGCGTAAATCTTCAGTATCCCCCTTTTCTTCGGCCAAGAGCATCAATGCATCAAACATCGCACTGTCGTAAGAAGCTCTGGACGAATGCAAAGAAGAGATTTCATATTTCATGGAACCGTCTTGGCCACGAGTGATGGTCACAATGTCACCCTCTTCCAAGTAGACGACTTGACGCGTGTACTCCACGATCGCCGCGGCGTCGGAGGCCAAAAAGAATTCTTCTTCGTTTTCACCGATGCCCAAAATCAACGGCGAACCGTGGCGCGCCCCCACCAAAACGTCCGGGTTTTTAGCATCGACAAAGCAAACACCAAAAGTACCGTGCACTTGGCACAGCGCCAACCCCACCGCTTCTTCGAACGACAAGGATTGTTGGGATCGGGCACGAATTTCATCCACCAAATGAGCCAAGACTTCCGTGTCCGTTTCACTGCGAAATTCGTATCCTTTTTGTTGCAGGCCTTGTTTTAACGTGGCGTAATTTTCAATGATGCCGTTGTGTACCACGCACAACGTTTGTTCCCCGTTGGCGTGAGGATGAGAATTGCGGTCGGAAGGAACTCCGTGCGTCGCCCAACGGGTGTGTGCAATGCCCAAGGTCGCGTCCCTCACATCTTGAGCGCCTGCTTGGACGGCGTCAGCCAAATTGATGACTTTGCCGACTTTTTTGACCAGACCGAGGGAACCGTCGTCCTTCATGACACCGATGCCCGCGGAATCGTACCCACGGTACTCCAATCGGTTGAGACCCTTGACCAGGACTTCGCTCGCTTTGCGAGACCCTCCTTTTTTGCCAATGTAAGCGACAATTCCACACATTATTTTGTCAGGAAGATTTGTCTACATTCAAAAACAATATATGATTAAATTATGACTAAAACATTTTTTACAATAAACTTTTAAAATATTTTGTGAAAAAAATTAAAAATAAAACTAAAATATTTAGTCAAATATTTTAGTCGTATTTTAATCATATATTGTTTTTAAACACCACCAGCAATATAACCACCCACAACCTCAGACGTCATGGCACTGGATGAAATGATTGGACAAGTATTTACAAAGGCTAAATTCAAACACCAGTGTGGTAAAATAGTGTCAAACCTCTCAAAAAGAGCCGCCGTGTCGTTTCCAGTGCATTTCCGTACCAAACACGATGGGGAATATAGTTATTTGGTTCGGATCGGTGATCACACAATTACAAAAACAATGCCTCTCGAACACGTGGCTAAAATATTGACATCCGCTCCGGAGACCGCGCATATCTCTGTGATGCATCCAACGCGTTTTTGTTCAAATTGTAAGCGCCCTTCGTCTTATTTCATCGATAGGGAACGCGCGGGCCATTCTACATGCACCGGCTGCGGTGTTGTCCAAAAAATAAATCAGAGCAAGTTTAGTTTGCGTTTGAATGACGATGGAAAAGCAAACAAAGGTCAGTGGGAACATACCCCTGGTATGACGCACCACGATTGTCGTATCACGACGCGAAAGGGAAGAACACTCGGCAGAAAGCCCAAATCGCACGAACGGAATAAATGGCGCATTCGTGCAAAGATAGAAGAAATCGCAAACGAATGGCATTTCCAAGCGACAGAAAGTATCATTGCTCGTTCCAAGCTCAAATTGGACGTCTTTTATCGCAGAATTCATCCGCACAACGAAGATGACGATGATAACAGTAATAAATTGCCTCATGGCGGTGCAGCGCTTGCGGCAGCATGTTTTTATTGTTCTATTCTTGAGTTTGAGGAGCGCGTGCAGTATAAGACACCTTGCACGCTCCCTCTAATTCAGGAGTCCGCGCAGCAATGTCGCGATCAGAAGAGTGGGCGCAAATGTCGAGACGTGACCAATGCCAAAATATTGAGATATTCCAACATGTTGAAACGCCACGGTCTTTGTTCGGCCAAGGTTCCAACGATCGGTGCAGAATCTCTACTCTTTCACCCAAGGTCGGCATCTTTGCAACATGCGAGAATGGCCATTTTTAACGGTTGTTATCACGTAAAGTTTTATCTTCCGACGAAAAAAAAATGGGGAATACGCGTAAAGGATACGAACCAGGGGGTTATTGTCATCGAAAGTTGTTCGACCGATGACATTGCTTGGAAGACCGGCCTGCGCAAAGGAGATCATTTGTTTCAAGTCAATGGGGAGACGATCGGCATCGACTTCACATCCAAAAAACTGGAAAAGAAGATCATGTCTCTTAAAAAGGACCCATTGAAAACAGCGGTCTGTATCATAATCATGCGGAGGAAAAATAAAAAATAAACTATAAAGACGTCCTTTACAATATATAATTATGTTCCTTTTCCTTTTCCTTTTATTTTTGGACGGGACTACTGCATATTTGGAAGAGACCCGTGAGATCAATTTGGAGCCAGAACATCTGGGCATTTCCGATTCTTGTGCTCTATTTGTTGGAACTACAAATACAACACTCCAATTCCATAATGGCCAAACCCTCGTGGGCGACATTCGGTCAGATATTGTTGCTGTCAACCAACAATGCGACCTCGTTGTCTTTGGGTTTCCCGAACAAAACCTCGTCAAATTGTGGAGACCTACAACAAACAACATTACCGAGATTCGCCCCGAACAAAATGTTATACAAACCGAGGTGAGCCGATTCGGCTTTTCAGTCGATGTTCAAAACCAAACGTGGGTAGTAGGTGCTCCAGGCACTACAAATAACGAACAAAATAACTACAAAGGCGCAACCCAAGGATATGCCTTTGTATACGAAGGGTCTGCACTTCACTCGTGCAGATCATTATATGACCGATACGGATTCCCCGTCGAGGGAGGCATTGCGATCGCTACTTATAAACATTCAAAAGATGCATACGGATACTTAAAGATCAATCAGACCCGTTACAATCACGTATTCACTGACAATGCTCCAGAAATATCGGATAGGGACATGATTGCCTTTCAAAGGGTATGTATCCCAAGACAACTTCCTTATTACGTCGATGGCCCTCTAGATTCAGACCGAGAGGCATACTTTAAATATCAACAGTTTGGATATGCCGTATCACTTTCAGGCCCGTTGTATGTCAATGGCTCTAGTTTGTATATCTCCGCACCGGGAGATACCAACCGTTTCATGGAAGATGACGACGGAGAAAATTATGGAAGAGTATATGTATGGAACAATTACGTGTATGACCAACCCAACGACCGTACACTACCTTTAATACCATTTTGGCAAATGGGGCCAAAACCAGTGGCCCCCCCCAATAGTGTACAGGCGACGTATAGAGCATTTGGACGGGCGATCGCGGCGGCGGACACAACTCTAGCAATATCTTCCTATCCATTGTACGAAAGGTCAGAGAAGCAAAAACCGTTTGTTTTTGTGTACGATTGCAATATAACGGGATGTACGCCATCGCCGGACAAGGGCATTTCTATCGACGATATACCCGAAAACACTCTGGGATATCTTACTAATGATGATATGGCCTATTCCGATGGAAAAACGCGGTTAACTTATATTCCGAGTCCGTCTTTTCAGAATAATTTTATCGGTAAGAAAATCGGGGTCGCTGGCTCAAATGTGATTATTCCGGACCCCAATAATCCATATGTATATCGATTTGGAACAAATTTAAAATTCAGAGAGAAACATCGCTACCAAAATAATCAACAATTATCCAACGTTCGTTTTGGAACCAATACAGAACATTGGATATTGCTAAATGCAAATACCAGAATAACACATCTATGGCCATGCCAACGGGGCCGAACATCGGCTGGTAGTGCATGCGCTTGGAAAGACAAAGACTGTTGGAATGATAGCTGTGTAAAATGCCAACTTCAATACTACTCGAATGATGGATGGGAGGAAGATTGCGAACCATGCCGGAAAAATTACACAACCTATGAAAAAGGACAAACGACATGCAAGCCATTTGTGCCACCATCGATAGTCACTATAAGCTGGCAACAAACCGTCAACATCATTTTAATTATATGTGGCGGTGCTCTGTTCCTATATTTATCCGTGATCGCATGGGAATGTTTCTTTGTCCACAAAAGGGTGGCGAGAATATTCAATGATAAAATCAATGGCCGCGGACAATATGTTGAGTTAATGACTTAATTTATCAATATACATGTTGTGGCTTCGCAGTTCCGCTCCCATGGAATTGCTGCCATAGCTCTGCGACGAATGGTCACGACATTCGTGTTTATTTAATGTAAATATAACCGAAATCCAACGCAAGGACCACTCCCTCTTCGCACATACACTCATACGAGTAAAATTAAGGTATTTATCTGGCTTATACCAATCGTTGAAATATCCATGGTAATTTGGCAATTTAAATGGTGCATCAATGTGCGACAGTGGAACTTTTGTTTGAAGTTTGTCAAATAAATATGGCATTATGTCTTTTGAACTCCCTCGCAACGGTTTAACTCCATTTAGGGCTCCAAAATTAACAAAACAAATCTTCCATTTCGGGTCTACTGACATTTGGAACGAATGATTGCAATTTTGAAGGACCATGCCTACTTGTCTATCCTTGCGATTAGGTTCACCGTGCCCAAAAAAAATATATTTTAAATCAGGGTAGTCGTTAATTGACGGTTTATCAAATAGTACCGAATGGGTTAACAACATGTTGCGTTCAAGGCGAACAGGTTGTCTGGTGGTATTTTTTAAAAAATCGACAGGTCTCTGTCTTTTTTTTAAAAGCGAGTATAATTCACGCGCAACAAAACTGTGCATTCGATTGTTCATGTGGTGCCGGTCTGAGACGAAATCTGTTTTTTTACATTGAGTTCTGCTACATTCCGCATCAACAAACGCATTGACATTTATAACCAGTTGATTTTTGAGTAAAGGGGCAATACAATTCCAAACATTGCGTTTTGGGGGTATTACAAAAGGCGTGTTCCATAGTATAATAAAAATAACCGTGGGTTTTGTGGTCATACCTTGTACTTGGTCCATGAAAAAAAGAAGCGCATCTCGAGTTGCATTACAATTTTTATACCAATCATTTATTGCAAATTCCCAAGTAATTACGGAAGATTCGGGTCTGACTAAACTTTTGAAATTCAAAGCAGTGTAAAAAGTATTTGTTGTTCCATGTGCCATGTTATACACTTGTGAACGGGTATATTTCGTATCTTTATTAAGCAAATCTCTCAGTATCGTGGGATATTGGCCTTGAAAAGATATTTTTCCACCGCCTGCAGTTGAAGACCCTCCTAAACAGGTTACAACGGACCTGGTACTTATTGTCATTGGGCTAGTTCCTTTAATTAGTCCAATATAAAATGAAATAAATATAAGTACTAAATTCATTATTTCAAATAATAAAACATATTATATAGTCAAAAAGTTGTTAGAATCGATTTTAAAAACAAAATATTTTGGTCACAATGTATAAATACCCAACATAGTTTCGTAAATGAAAGAAGTGACCGAACAAATTTTTATTTTTACGTTAGGTTGTATCGTGTGTACCATGCTTATTTTGGCGTGTTCTGGTGACAACCGGACCGTGCATCGAATTAAAGAAATAGCGCATGGACATATTGTTTGGAATGGGACGACTACCAAACGGTCGCACAAAGAAATGTTCGTAAACGACACGGGTAATGCGCATAGTCTTAAACGTCCCGAAGTAAATAAGGTTTTGAAGGATGCGCCTGATTTTATAGTTATTGGCGTTCAAAAGGGTGGGACGGATCAAGAATATCAACATCGTCCAAGACCTCGCTCAAGCTTACTTTTAGGACACTGGTCACAAATGTCAACCGAACCCGATATGAGCTCGTTTTGCCCCGGTCAATCTGCTTTCTACATTGACTATATTGGCACTCTGTCAAAGGGGGTGTCATCTGTTGAAAATGTAGAGATTTGCGCTGGTCATTCGGGGGGAGATTTTATTCTGCCCCTATATGGAGTCAGCGCAACACCTGGATGTGACACTAACACACAGCAAACAAAGTACAAACTCATTTTTTCACCATATGCAAAATCCAGAGAAAATAAATCAACTCCCGTTATCAAAGAACAACAAGTATATCCACCGTCCGCAGACACTGTGCAACAGCAGTTTGATTCTCTGTTTTCAAAACCTAAACGTTCTGTGCACATTATAGGCGACTCGCACCAGCGGTATATGTATATGGGCCTTGTAGACCTACAAAACCATAACTGCTCTAATTTATATTTAAATCCAATATATTTGAAAAAGCACCACTTAAGTAAACAAAACATCGAAAAATGGTTTTCAGCGGGGCCAAGGGCGATTCATGTGATGACCAACAATCTGGGGTTATCAAAATACAACTTACCGGAGAAGAGATTCAACCAAAGCATATACGAAAAAATTGAATTCCTTTCAACGTGTCCTGGATGTACGATAGTTATGAACGTGGGAATACACGATATGACATCCCATACGAAAAAAACTTATCTTGCGCAGCATCCCAATACTGAACCACATATGGTGTTTGAGATTTTAGAGAAAGAGTTTTATGAAAATGTGAAGCAACTACTTCTTCATGTCGTTCAGCTTGGCATGAAGGATCGGTTCGTGTGGGTCAGTGGGACACCTTATGTAGAGAGTGACACAAACTGGCACGGCGAGGGCGCCAATAAGATGGTGCCAGCCATTAGGTCAACGAGGAGCTTATCGAGATGGTACCGCACTTTCTTGTTTACCAAGCAGCTCTGTGATGAGCTTGGTATTCTCTTCGTTGATATTTTCCACCCTATATCTGGTCCTGGTTTTGAGACGCTCCGTATTCCGCGCGACGTGCACAAAAAGAGGTATGTAAACCGCGCAAAGGCAGCGCTCTTATTAAGAGAGATGACGCGACATCTCTCTTAATAACGTATATTTACACTCGACATTTTCTATCTTTGATATATACTCAAAAACGTGCTATATGGGTTTTAGTCTCCATTTATCTTGTTCAAAATTTCTAATAAATGGGATTGGAATACCGACCAATGTATGTAACCGTACAGGATTTAACAGTACCAGAATAAGTGGCGGCTGCCATTATAAGTAAATCGAATGATATATTTTTCAGAGAATTATTTCATGCAACCCAAAAAATTCGTCAAATATCTGATTCAAATATCACAAATATCTGATTTGAATTATTGATGAATTATTGTATGATTTTTTTTTGGATTGGATCATTCAACAAATCAATTCAATTGTTTTTACACGTGTGAACAGTTATTTTGTTCTAGATTGGTGGTAGAAAAACATTTTGAAACGTTCAAAACATTTTTCCCACCATTAGGACGTTTCATTAAAAAGTTTTGTTTTTAGACATGTCATTAAAAAGTTTTGTTTTTAGTTATTGTTATTGTTATTATGATTATAAAAATATGACTACATTTTTGCCCCGCTTTCTTCAATCTTTCGTTTGGAAAGAGACGTACGCGTGACCAAGGTCCAGTAAATGGTACTTACTCACTTGCTACTCCTTTGTGCGTTCTTCTTTCGTTTGGAAGAGCTTTCGGAAGCGCAGTGCAACGTTACACATATCATTATCATAAGAATTATCATTATATTTCCGAAACATGTTTTATAGTACAATCAAACATGTACATAAGTATATTGTGTACAGAGAATACAGAGTTTTTGTTGTATTTAAGGCAATCCCAAATATAACAAAATGCCAACATTCAAAGGTGCTTTCTTTGGGTTTATTAGCTTGTGCTTAATGATCGTCGTCATCTTACAATTTGTTATCGTTTATGAACTCAACGCCGCCGAATGCGATGATTTGTCAGTAATTCCGGGCATTGCAGGCGGATGTCTGCTCGGCTCATTTCTAACCAACTTTGCGTGGGTGCGCGCGCGTCGAAGCGGTCGCTCATTCATGCGAAGGGCAGCCATACTATTCTGGACGGCTCTGGTCACCATAGGCGTCGTCGCGTCGGGGGCCAATCTGGGCCAAAATGCATACCTGGAACAGATCTGCCCAACGGCGTTAGAATCAAATCTTGATTTCAATACTGTTCAGTACGTATCCATCGTTCTATTGCTCTTCACCGTTTCTGCCCCCCATGCTTTAAAAAAGGCAAAAACCGCACCAATGGCGGAAGCTGCTTCCACCGCACTTATGAGCGATGGACGCCCAATTGGCGCGGTAGGAGGAGTTACTCATAAATCACCCCTGGTATTCCTATAAAATTATACAAAAAAAAATCTATTTTTCCATACTATATAGAACTTAACGGCAAATCTGCCAACACAAGTCGCCAGTTGGCTTCAATATGACATCTCCAAGCACCCGGATCACATCTCCGCTTCGGAAGAAAAATAAAAAATAATAAAAATAAATAAAACTCAGTTTGACTATAAAATAGACAATAACCCTACCAAATGCAACACGACTACGACGAATTAAATAATAACCGTCCAACGCGACTTCAACTAGCCATCTATATTGGAATTGGTCTCTTTATATCTTTGCATATTATTTTAATGTCATGCCTCGTCTCAAACCTTGTGTCGATTGCTCCCGAAGTCCAGACCACTCTTGCAGATGTCAAGATCCTAGTTCCTCAAATGCATAAAACAATAGTAGAACTCGGACGCATGCTACCCGAGATCAAAACTGGAATGAATGTACTGGAACAACTTTGTGACGAGAGTCCAAAATGTTCTTACATATCATCCGATAAAATATTTTAATAGAGTCTATTCGATAAAATATTTTAAAAGTTTTAGTCATCAATATATTTTAAAAACAAAATATTTTAATAGAGTCTATTCGATAAAATATTTTAAAAGTTTTAGTCATCAATATATTTTAAAAACAAAATATTTTAATAGAGTCTATTCGATAAAATATTTTACCAACCTTCCAGAACAGATATTAAAGACATGTATAACAACGGGGGAGAGTTTATTTGTTGCATGAGGAATGTGGATGACTTAATACTTTGACAACAATTTTAAAATTCAATAAAATTTTAAAATCGTATCCCTGATCTTGGGCATGTTATAGACGTTTCCTCCTGATCAAATTGAATGGCACAAATTTTTTTTTCGACCATTGTGACGATCCCCTTTTTCCGACGGTTGATAGCCTGGTACCAGGCCATCACTATATCACCCACTTCTAAAGTTGTCGGCTCTACGGTCTCGGAGGAATCGATTTTAAAATTTTGACCTTGACGCGTCACTAAATATCCCTTTGTTTGGACGTCCAAAATTGTAAATTTTAAGCTTCGGATCATGACATTGTCGGTTTTCTTAAAACTTGGACAAAGAATATGGTGGATACGCGCCGACAGCCCATCCATCGCAAAATACTCGGCTTCTTCTTTTATAAGCCAGAGTTCGGGCGAATCCTTTCTGGGCAATACATTCGATCCTCGGAGATAGAGCAATAACCAACGAAAAATTTCAGGATCTCGGTCAATAAAGTATGCACCGTCCACCAACTGTGCAGGATTCGAATGCACAACCATTACAGACAGCATTGACGCCGAACGTCCCGTCAGAGTGTCTTTTGTGGTCCAGTAGACATGGCCACCCACGTTTAATTTTATTGGCATGTGACCTTCAATTCGTTGACGTTTATACTAGGCACGGCCAACTCATGGTCAGCAAATTTCCATTTTTGTTTGGGGGTGTTCGATCTAGATTTGCCGCGCCTTTCTATTGAAGGAGGAGTGTTTTTCGGACTTGGAATAACTTCTTCAGTAAGTTTAATACAACGAATAGATAATTTACTTTTTAACGATGATTTATCAAAGTCGCTCATTTTATGATTTCTATGTTTCGTTTATAGTGTTATATGTTACTTTGTTTGGAATGCTCTTTGACGGATCGCATATTGACTTTTATTTCCGTTGTATTGTGTATTGATGACCCAACACCCGGTTTTCTTATGGGGCGTGGAAATACATTGCTGAAATTCCTTCCAATTGTCCGGCACTGGGACGTCGTTGATATGCGTTACAATTGAACCGGCATGAACGGCATCCGTCGCATACGCTGGGGATTCTGGAGACACCGATTCCACCACCACCTTGAGTCCAAAACGATTCGAAGACGGCGCCATGTAATCCAATAGTTTAAACATGCCGACGTGATGCAAACGCAAAGGCGCAAACACAATACCCTGAAACTGTACCTTTTGCTTCTGTTCGAAACGCCCCTCATCACAAAACGCATAGGTTTGGCGGACATCCGGCAACTCTGCATAGGTCGGTTGACGGTGTGTAAAGGATAACTTTGAAATAACGCCGGATTTACGCAAAATGTGTAAGGTGATCTGTTGGTCAATTTCGGTATCATTGCACAAATCAGTCAAAGACATCGGTAGATCTCGTTTCTCAGAATACCAGGTCCCCGCCGCTGACAACTCGGCTTGGACGTCATCATTCTCAAATTTGAAAATAATATCTCCGGAAAGGCCACCCGCCAACTGGTACAAAGATTTCGGGGCAATGTCCGTCACAAGCACGCCGCCTTTCGCGGCCCACTCACCATTAGATTCGGGGCATTCGTAGTGAGCCAACAAATCGGCCGAAAAAATTGGCTGGCTCGTAATACCCACTTGAGGCGAATGCACGTGTGAAGGTGGTGGTGGAAGAATGCGAATCACTGCCGGACGCGTCTCTGGCTGACTCGTATCCGTCACCGATTCTCGGACTTCAGACCAACGCTTATTCCCACGCCAGTCCATAAGACCATCCCAATCACGAGCCGACGCAAACTCCAAAACGCGAGACAATAACTCAGGACCCCCACGATGCATATGATTATTATCCGGGGTAAAAACATGCCTTCCAACCCATGCAGTAAACGTCCTGGGTTTTCCGCGCACAGTACCGCCCAACTTATAACCAGTCCAAGCCTTTTCAATGCCAGATGAAGACATGACAGAACACTCTTCCGTGGATAAATGATCCATCAAAGATTGAGTAGCGGCAGGTTGAGATCCACTCACAGACATCTTCGAAAACATCTGCATCACCTTTGATTCACGGTCATAACGGACCTGTAATGCCTTTATCAACGTCGGTAACGCACGCTTGACAGTATTCGAATGAATAAACCCATTTTCACCATCTACATTTGCACCGGTCAATTTAAACGTATTCACACCAATCACCTTGTAGCGAGATGGAATGAAATAATGAAGACCGTGGACAGCCTTCTCGTCCTCGTGCTTTGTTGAACACATCAACGGGCCTCCAGAATTGCCACCGTTGATCAGCGCGCCAGAAAGGCCACGAATCTCATTGTTCAGATGGACACATCCTTGATATTTACCCGTTGTAAACTGTTGGTCGATCAAACCGAGCGGATGGCCCACCGCATGCAACTCTGTACCAGTGCGCAGCGTATCCGAATCCGCAAACGCCAAAGAAGGAATGTGGTTCAGACCATACCGTTCGTGCAATTGACGTTTCAAAAATTGTTGCACCTGAGGCTCAATCTTCAACAATGCCAAATCACGGTCGTGACATACAGCCACCACCGTCACAGGCAATGCCTGGTGCTCAATATAGGTAGTCATCACTTTCACCACGGGAGAATTTGTCACCACGTGCGCATTCGTCATAATCAAACCCTCTTCGAGAACATGAACGCCATCCACGGACAAGAAAAAGCCAGTCCCAATCGCTTTGCCACCACCAGGGGCATCGACATGCGCTGCAATAATACGAACAACTTCAGGCAAGTAACCCATTTTAAAATATGACAGTGACTTATATACAGACAAATGGCTATCAACACAAGCAACAGTTTGACATTATAAAGTCAACCATAAAAAAATCAATGTTTCGACAAATCAATCCATCACTTGAACCGGCAGAAAATAAACTCAGAGAAAAAGCCATATTCAATAGCTTTTGCTTCAAAAAACTACAAAATCTTCAACAGATTATACACAAACTCCTTCGAGAAATTGAAAAGTATAAAAAAAATGAACAGGTACTCGCCGAAGACCTAACACAGGCACATATCAATTTAGATACGCTGGAAATGCTCAATAAAACAGAAGGCGCGCTACAATACGACATCAAGCAGCTCATACAACGACGAAATAAATTAGAAATGACAGTAAGTCGATTAAAGGGGGAATTACATAAAATCAAAAGATAATAATTATACAAATATTTAATGAGTTCAGTCTAACGGTCAAACATATTGTTGAAAAGGCTCAAAGACAGTATCTAGATGGTCTATGGGCTAACACTGGCCCTGAGTCTGGTAATGTCTCGCAATCTCTGCTAGTTGCGTCAAATCGCACCCCACTAATTTATCAGTAAGCGAACAGTTTGAGCCGGCTTCGTATGCTGTAGCGAGGTCAGCCTTTGTTATTATCGCAACACACGCTGCGCTGTTGCCTTGAACAGCATACGTTCCTGCAGCACACGCACCACACGCACTTCCAACCAACCCGTAGCCGACGTTACAGGTGGTTGCATTGTGATCCATGCCCGTCGTACACGTGACCGTGGCCGCGTTGGCACCGTTGCCACTGGTTGCACAGGCACTGCAACTGGTAATGTCATCATCAACAGTCGATCCGTATTGTCCAACTGGGCAAGTTTCACAGGCGGTTGCTTTGACAAATGGGTTTAAAGTGGGTTGGGCCATGAATGTCCCGGGGGAGCAACATCCTAAACGGCCGGTGGATGTTAAATAATTGTCACCGCCTGGTGAGGATTGCCATTTGCCGCCGCAGAGTGTTCGTGTGAAACCGCTGTCGTAAAACACTTGAATGGAAAAAAACAGAACGAGTGAGACTTGTGATCCAACGAACCTCGAGTTGTCGTATGTATATTCAACAACACACCACAACGGAAGGCGGCGTGGCCACAGAGAGGGAAAGAGAGTACACTTACTGTAAGACATAGTTGTCACCGCCCCCGTATTCCATTTTGACACGTCCGAATTGAACACAGATGCGCCTCGAAACACTGTAGGGTGCAACAAAGAAAAGAAAGGCCACCACATACAACAAGAAAGGTGCCGTTTCAAAGACACAAAACAAAACAACAAAACGTGTGAGAATGGTGATCCGATGAAACTCGAGTTGCCGTATATTCAAAATACACAACAACGGAAGGCGTGGCCACAGAGAGAGAGAGAGTACACTTACTCATATACATATTTGTCACCGCACCCGTATTCCATTTGGACACGTCCTGATTGAACGCAGATGCGAACATAAACACTGCAAGAGAGGTTGCCACAAAGAAAAGACGTGACCAACCCACCACAAACAACAAAAAAGAGTACCGTTTCAACAACACAACAACAACAATAACAAAACGTGTGAGAATTGTGATTCGACGAACCTCGAGTCGTCGATATTCAAAACACACAACAAAGGAAGGCGTGGCCACAGAGAGGGAGAGAGAGAGTACACTTACTGCCATTCATATTGGTCACCGCCCCCGTATTCCAGTTGGACACGTCTGAATTGAACGCAGCTGCTTCACCAAACACTGCAAGAAGAGAGAAGGGTGCCACAAAGAAAAAAAAGACCAACCCACCACAAACAACAAAAAAGGTACCGTTTCAAAACATAAAATCAAAAAAGAACAAAACGTGTGAGACTTTTGTGACCGGACAAACCTCGAGTCGTCGATATTCAAAACACACAACAAAGGAAGGCGTGGCCACAGAGAGGGAGAGAGAGAGTACACTTACTGCCATTCATAGTTGTCACCGCCCCCGTATTCCATTTGGACACGTCCTGATTGAACGCAGATGCGTAAGCAAACACTGCAACAGAGGGTGCAACAAAGAAAAGAGAGACCAACCCACCACAAACAACAAAAAAGGCACCGTTTCAAAACCACAAAAGAACAAAACGTGTGAGAAGTGTGATCCGATGAAATTCGAGTCAGCGTAGATTCAAAATACACAACAGTGGAAGGCGTGGCCACAGGGAGGGAAAGAGAGTACACTTACTGTGTTGCATAGTTCTCACCGCCCCCGTATTCCATTTGGACACGTCCTGATTGAACGCAGATGCGTAAGCAAACACTGCAACAGAGGGTGCAACAAAGAACAGAGAGACCAACCCACCACAAACAACAAAAAAGGCACCGTTTTCAAAAACACAACACAAAAGAACAAAACGTGTGAGAATTGTGATCCGATGGAACTCGAGTCGTCGATATTCAAAAAACACCACAGCGGAAGGCGTGGCCACAGAAAGAGAGAGTACACTTACTTTGCATCATATTTTTCACCGCACCCGTATTCCAGTTGGACACGTCCTGATTGAACGCAGATGCGTAAGCAAACACTGCAAGAGAGGTTGCCACAAAGAAAAGACGTGACCAACCCACCACAAACAACAAAAAAGAGTACCGTTTCAACAACACAACAACAACAATAACAAAACGTGTGAGAATTGTGATTCGACGAACCTCGAGTCGTCGATATTCAAAAGACACAACAGCGGCGTGGTCCACCGAGAGAGGGAGAGAGAGTACACTTACTTAGTGACATATCTTGTACCGCAGACACATCCCAATCACCGATCACACCGTACGGATTGCCAGGCGTAGCGTGTGTAGCGGCAAAAGATGGGCAGGATCCATCCGGTGTTTGACCCAAACATCCACCCGTACAAACATATGCAGATGCAGTATTAGACCAACTGCAAGTTCCAACAGCCGCCTTCAAAGCAGCTCTATCCGCCGGGGCAAACACCGCTTGTGTTCCGATGAGCATGGTACAAAAAAGTGTTAAGGAAAGTTTCAAAAAAAGAGTCATTGTTAAACAATTTTTCCCTTATATATGCGTTTTTTTGTAATTACGAGCAATTTTAAATTTAGTCCACCAAATAAAAACAAAATATTTTAAAGTTAGTCATCCATATTTAAAAACAAAATATTTTAAAGTTTACAAACTATAGTTCGTCCACCATTTAAAAACAAAATATTTTAAAGTTAGTCATCCATATTTAAAAACAAAATATAGGCGCGTAATTTGGATAATCGGAATTTGTGCAAAACCCAACTGCAGCCTGCAAATCAGCTCTATCCACCGGGCAAACACTGCTTGTGTTCCTGTGTTCCGATGAGCATGGTACAAAAAAGTGTTAAGGAAAGTTTCAAAGAAAGAGTCATGTTTAAACAAATAATAGCTTCCAGAATACAACAGTGGTGAATTAGATATTATCAATGGAAGACGGCTGACCCTGTCTAAATTTTTATATTTTTGCATGTTTTTATGTTGTAATTGTTTAATTCAAATATTTAGTTTTGTCATTATTTCTTTAAAGCTTGTTTAAGTATTATTTTAGGCGATATTCCCATGGCCATCAATTCTTGCATTAGAAGCTTGCCAGCGTATGGCATCTTAACAATATGCACCTTCTTCTCTCCACAAGAAGCACATTGATATTCTCCCATAAAGTCCGCGGTTACGGTGCCGATCAGACCACAATTCTCGCAGATAGGTGCGTCATACGCGTCTGAACTTATCATCATTCTTTCGTGTAAAACAGCTGATGCGCCATGTGCCACGCCGCAGTCTCTCTCCATTTCCCCAAACCGCAGGCCTCCACCATTCGCGCGGCCACTTACGGGCTGTCTGGTCAGCCCAACGATCTTTCCTTTGGCTCGAGCGTGAATTTTATCACCAACCATATGTTTAAGTCGTTGGTAAAACGTAGGTCCTATGAATACGCGCCCTTTTAGTCTTTTGCCTGTGAAGGGATGGTACATCACCTCCTTACCGTCTTCGGAATAGCCGGCTTGCTTGAGCATCTTGCATATTTCATCGACAGGTTTGTGGTCAAAAGCGGTCGCGTCTACGCGAATGCCTAATAGAGAAGCCACTTTTGACGCCACACATTCAAAGACATGGCCGATCGTCATTCTAGACGGAATGGCGTGTGGATTGACGATCAAATCGGGTACAATACCTTCTGCTGTGAATGGGAGGTCTTCTTGTCTGTACATCATGCCGATTGTACCTTTTTGCCCATGTCTACTCGAATTGCCACACCACACTGTCTTTCCGTGGCGTCTAACATATACAACGCCTGTGCGAACTGTGACACAATACACATACCCAGTTTCTTGAACCACGCGTTCTATTTGGCCATTTTGTGATTTGTTGTGACCATGATTCAATTGTGGTGAATTTTTGCTCCTGTTGATACGTACTTGCCATTGGTCGTACTTGCTTATTATTTTGCGACCACGAATTATAGATTCGCGGCCTGCTTTTTGATAAATGGATACGTTTGCTGACCAGCCAGCGTGTAGAACCAACCGTTGCACGTCGTCTTTTAACTGCAACGAAGATGTGGAGTAGCTCCATGCGCCTGATTTATTTATGGATCCGTCTGAATCAACAAGTCCTTTGAGTAGACACATGGAATGGTCTTTGGACAATTCGAAACACCACTGCGGAAGACATTTGTTAGGAGCCCCCTTGGACAATGGTACAAGCATGTCTGTCAGTGGCTTGTGATAGAAATGTATTTTATCGCCATTTTCAATTGGATGTAGACCACATTTGGTTGCCGCCATCAAAATTCGTTCTTTAGAGTGTGGTTTCACTTGACAAATGGTTGTTCTGTACGTGTGTTTTTTTCTTTTTTTGGAGGTTGTTCGATAGTCTTCTGTCCAACCATCGCCAATCCAAAATCCAAAGAAGAATAACCATGTCTCCATATTTGCGATTGGCACGGGACACGGTGGTGGTTTGTAGTCACCAAGACCGTCACAATTCTTGAGGAACCGTACACGTTTTCCCATCATATGTTGCGCCTCTATAAGTTCATATTCCGTTGATCTCCTTTTTTTTACATACATCTTGTGGTTGAGCGTGGTTTTCAATGAAAATTGTTGGGTAATGACCTCATAAAGCGGTTCATTTTCAATCTTGTATTTGTGAAGAGCAGAGGTCGGCTCATATGACAGACGTCCATTGTCATAAATAGCTACTTTTTCACCTAGACCGATCTCTGCTATTGGTTTCCATCCTTGTACCGTTAAAAGTTCATGGTCTTTCGTATAGCAAAATTTGTCGCCCATTTCCGGAATTCTTTGTTCTCGGATGCGCGTTTTGGCCGTTTGGCCGCCATTGGCGTTTTGAAAGAGAATGGTCTTGTCAACCACACCGTCCGACTTTTTATTCTTGACAATATGAGGGTATTTTTTACCAGGTGTGACGTTGCAAAAAATGGCATTTCCCTTTTTAATATCTGTTCCTGGCAACGTTAAGCCGTCGAAATCCAAACTCGAATTCACAGAACCATATACTTCTTCTTTCTTAAACTCAGAAGCCGTCGCATGCCTCGAAGAAGCATTGGACGCATTATACGTTCGAAACGTTGTAGATCGGCCAAACCCCCTTTCCACGGCCGAGCGATTAAATAACAACGAATCTTCTTGATTGTAACCTCCGAAACACATGATTGCGACAATGGCTTGCATTCCAGCTGGAAGGTCATCACCACACAGGGCTTTTGCCACTCTTGTCGTTACCAATGGTTTTTGAGGATAATGCATGATATGGCCATTCGTATCAAATCGCTGGGCAAAATTAGACGCGTAGACGCCCATTGCTTGCTTGCCCATGGCCGCTTGATAAACATTTCTAGGCGATTGGTTGTGGTCCGGATATGGGATGGTGGACGCAAGTGTTCCCAAAATGAGAGCGGGGTCTAATTCACAGTGAGAATGTTTCGGGGTTAATGCTGAAGGTCTCAGTGCGATCAAAGCAGATTCCTCCTCATAAATCGATAAATTCTCGACGATGCCCAACGAAAAAAGATCATCCCAACGAAGACGTCCATCTTTTAAATCAGACACTTGTTCATCCGTAATGACCAAACTACCATCTTTGACTACAAAGACTGGCCGAGATACGCGACCAGAGTCCGTCCAGATATATAAATCGCCGTCCAATGCTACGCAAGCGTCCGAAGAAATGACTCTAGATTGTCGCGCTGACCGCAATTCGTTGGCAAGTTCCGACAATGAACGACTAAATCCGATAGGCGCGCCATTGTGAAATACAATTTTACCGGTCCCAGATAGATGAGGTTCCACGACCTTCATAACCGCCTCAAAATCACATTGCGTGGTAATGTACGCAGACAGAGCCAATTGTTTGACCAGACCACACGGTCCACCTTCGGGTGTTTCGGACGGACACATGTATCCCCATTGATTGCCGTACAACAGTCGGGGAGCAATGATTTTTTGTTGTGAGTCAATGCCAGTGTCCACACGTCTCAACTGAGAAATACATGAAATATAAGTATTGCGATTCAATAATTGAGAAACGCCGACGCGCCCCGCAAAGGCAGAGTTTTTAATCTTCCAATTGCCAGTGGCTAGGGCATACTTAATTCCGTCTGTAATGTGCTGTGGCTGAATGAGGCGGTGCGGCCTTAATTTTTTATTTTTGTTCAAGAGCGCCACGGCCATTTTACGGATATTGCCAAGCATTTGATAAAACAAATGTGTAAACATGGTCCCTAACATGGCGCCGGCCGTATCTAAACGCTTGGCGCGAACATGGTCTCTATCGTGGTAAGGTTGGCGTTTATGTAAACAATCTAGATATGTCTTCCATTGCAAGATCAATTGAACGCGTTTCATGTTCACCGGGATATTCGGGTATACGCGACGAGTTAGTAGCGACACCGGATCTTCGCAAATCGTTCCCAACCATTTCATAGCTTCTTCCCTGTTTTTTGCCACTACAGCATCCTCCTCAGACGTTCGGGCATCCGTTTCGTCGATTAAAAGATGATACTCGTCGTCTTCTCCGCCCAATGCCCGCCACAAAATCAAAATCGGAATGTTCGCTTCAATGCCCGGAAGATTCACTACAAAGGGCGCCGAGCCAAATTTTCGAACTTTTATGCGTAGTGTAGACACACGATGGCCCACGGGGTCGTATTCCGCATGATACAGACATTCAGAAGCAGAAAAACAAAAAATCATGTTCGGCGAAATTCGTTCCTGGACGACCAATGTTTTTTCGCGCCCATTCACGATAAAATAACCACCAGGATCGTGCGGACACTCATTTTTAGCATAATCGTCGCCAGAATTCAATGAACATAACGACGAACGGACCATCACAGGCATACGCGCAAAATAGACATCCTTAAAGGTGACAGTCTCAGGACGACCACCAACAGTGTGAGTATAATGCACATCCACATACATTGGCGCAGAATACATCAAATCGCGGACACGGGCCTCCATAGGTGTACATAAACGAATATCTCCATTCTTTTCAACAGTTGACGGAACATCATAACGCACAGAATCTATATTGATGATATGTGGAGGAACAGAGTCGTCGAAACAAGACAAATCAGCCTTTACTACAATTGGCCGGTGGTTATCCACAACCTCACGCACTATACGACTCACAAAATCATCATAAGAATGTAGCGCTTGTCTTGTCAACGAGACATCACGAAAAAGGGCGTCCACTACCGTCTGCTGCATTTCTCTTACTATTTGATCGTACTACCAAAAAAAAAACACTAATAACCTCTTTATGTGAAAAAAAAAAACCAAAATGATTATATTTTTATTTAGTCTTTAACTTTAACTTTAGAAATATTTATTAGGCAGATGATTATTATCCGGATCAGGTTCAAACATACCATGCATCGGCCAGTTCAGCCTCCGCTGTCTCAAGTTCGGCCAGTGTTAGAGTTGTATTGTTAATATATAAACTATAGATATTAAAGATCAACTTTTCAACCATGGCCGGCAGTTCAGTCTGAACAAAATGTGTACATTTGTCGGGCGGGACACTGGGGGTCGGATGGGTGAACAACCGTCTCGATTATTTCAAAATCAGACATGCCCCCTCATATTCTAATTCTTCGTCGTCTTTCTTGTGTCGATTTGAAATCGACACACTATATAATCCGATATAATCCAGACTTGTTTGTCGATTTGAAATCGACAAATCTCAAGCGTCGCAAATTTTGTCGATTTGAAATCGACAAAAGCCTCCGACGGATATTTCACCATATAATCCAGACTTGTTTGTCGATTTCAAATCGACAAATCTCAAGCGTCGCAAATTTTGTCGATTTGAAATCGACAAAAGCCTCCGACGGATATTTCATTATATGAGGGGGCGTAATGACTCAGAAAAAAATGGTACCACACAAGAAGATTAAATTAATTTGTTTTAAAATCTAAAGATGTAAAAAAAAAACTCGGTATTAAAAATTTAAAATATTTTGTTTTTAAATTCTGAGTGAAATAATCGAATCTTCTTCAAAATAAGTCGTTTATGTGTGGGAATATCCGAATGTAAATACGATAGACCGAGTCAAATTCGTGCCAAAAGCAGTTCTGATGTTATCCCTCTTAGACATGTTCAGGGCCTGGAACCATTCACATTAATGCTGCATGAATTCTATGAATTCTAGGAGTAAAGAATCGTTAAAAGTTTAAAACAAAATATTTTAAACTTTTTAACACCGAGCTTTTATTTTAAAACTTTTGATTTTAAAACAAATTAATTTAATCTTCTTGTGCGGCACCATTTTTTCTGAGTAAAAACAAAATATTTTAAACTTTTTAACACCGAGCTTTTATTTTAAAACTTTAGATTTTAAAACAAATTAATTTAATCTTCTTGTGTGGCACCATTTTTTCTGAGTCATTTTAAAAACAAAATATTTTAAACTTTTTAACACCGAGCTTTTATTTTAAAACTTTAGATTTTAAAACAAATTAATTTAATCTTCTTGTGTGGCACCATTTTTTCTGAGTCATTTTAAAAACAAAATATTTTAAACTTTGTCATTGATCATAAAATATTTTGTTTTTAGTTTAAAAAATGAGTTTGGTAGAATTACGATAAGAAATGGTACATCCGACCTCAGGACATCTAGATGATGGCTTCTCTTTTTTTTCTTCTTCTGATAAAATATTTTCAAGAATATCTATTATATCTTCAATAATAAAAATATGTTGAAATTGCAATCCATTCGGCCCAAGGGAAACCGAGTGAGTTGGGTGGTTCTTTAAATATTTTTTTTTGTCTTCCAAGTAAGATATTACCCATATAGCACGTTCTAAAATAGACCTATCACCCGTAAATGCTGCTTTTAAGTTGTCTCGGACATTATTTTCATCTATATCTTCAAGTGTCTTAAAAAAAAGCATTTTCAAGAATGGACAATGCTCATGGTCCGTACAGATGGCAGTGTTTGGTATTGTATCTCCTTGTTCGTCTTTTGCTGAACTTTGACGAATCTCCACCTTATCTCGTATAGATACATGTCTCTTTGTAGATTTTTTAACCGTTTTGCTTTCAAATCGGGATGAGTCTTTAATAGTTTTTTTCTTTGATACAAAAGCAGACATTTCAATACATTTTTGGACATTTATACCCTAAAATAATAGTTCTTTTTTTTCTTGCTTCTGCTAGAACAATTTTTAAAATATTTAATCTTTTGAGAAATTTCATGACAACTAAATATTTAATTACTAAAACATGTCCTATCTTTTAGTCGCCTTTCTCCACAAGCAGATGAACATCGGTCCCATGGACGTGCGCCATGGACGCAGAGCCACCAAAAGGTTGCGATGGCCTGTGCGCAAGCCCTTCCACCCCGTACACAAGCACCTGCGCAAGTCTCGTGGCAATCCCGGTCGGGCTAATCGTCACCTTTTTACCAACAAGGATATGCGATCTTGGTAATCCAAAATATTTCATATAAGTATAATAACCTATCTTTTTTTTTTAATCTATACCTGGTAATACTTTTTTTTTTTCTGTATTCTTTGTTCGCAGCGTGCGTTATATTCATGTGTGTATTGCGCTCCGCTGTTTTAGTTGCCATTGTCGCTTTCATCCTGGGCGTATGTAGAGGAAAATGTGTTAGAAGATCAACCCTGATAATTTATTAAAAAAATCATTCGCGCTGATCTTCTAAAGCATTCACATTTGCATGCAACAACTTCAACGCCTCTTCTCTTTGGTCATGTGCTTTGTCCACTTGAAATTGTGTCGCTGCAATTCTTTTATAAGCTTCAAATTGTTGAGGTGAAACACCATACGATTCCTTTGTTATTTTCGCAAGTGCCGCCGCGCCCATATGGGCCAACTCTTCATACTTTTTTTTCCAACTCTTTTTGCGAGCACGGTTCTCATCACATTCTCTTTTTGTACGATGCAGCTCTTTTTGAAGGGAAGCTATTTCAGCATTCTTGTCAGCTAATTCAGCGCGATTGTCTGTGAGTTCCTCACCTTGTAAAGCGATTTTTTCCTTATTCTCTTCGCATGATGCTCTGAGGGCGCCCAGATTCGTTTTAAAGGTCTCAGACTCAGTGCGATTGTCTGTGAGTTCCTCATCTTGTAAAGCGATTTTTTCCTCATTCTCTTCGCACGATGCTCTGAGGGCGTCCATATTCGTTTTAAAGGTCTCTGACTCTGCGATTAAGGACGCTGATAACTTTTTGGACTCTTGCAAGTCCTCTCTGAGCGAATCATAACTTGTAGACCATTTTCTTAAATCCTCGTTGAGGAGTGTTGTTTCTTCGACCTTGGCCTCGTATGCTCGTTGCACACTGGCAATGCGTGCATTGAGATACTCAACCTGTTCAGCCTGTTCAGTGGCCGTTTCCGCAAGCGCTGAAGCGTTGTACAATTTCGAAGTCCAGCTCCATTCTTTTGGTTCGTATTTTCTTTTCTTGTTCATGATCAGTGTCCAAGTAAAAATATTTCCAGGAAATTTCCTTTTAGAGTTTTGTGACTATTATTGGTAAGTGTCAAGCATATACGTGTACAAAATATCTGAATATTTCCAGAGTTGAACATTTTTTCTGCGTTAATATTAAACAAATGTGTTTTTATTATTCAAGTACTATCTTTTGTCCAAAAATGTCCACCACAGAAGTAGTATTGGCATTCATATCACATGTCGAAACGCATCCAACAGATGACGATTTTCAGACGTATTGGTCAGAACTCTGGAAACCAATCACACAACGATGTTTGAACGTGGCAAAACATACTTTTGTCCTCCAAAAGGCTTTTGAATTGTTTAGAGTCAATGTAACTCGCCTTCAGTACAACAATTCTTCGACAACCTGGGCTGAGGTTTTCATCGGTGTAGAAGAAGAGCAAATCTTAAAAACGTTGTGTAAAAATGTCAAATTAGAAGAGGGCGAGTTTATGGATTATGGTCTACAGAGACACCGCAACCGTTGTCGTAAATACTATACGCAATGTGTGCGCCAGACGCAAAATATATACTGATTTTTACGGTGCTCTATTGGCCTTAGACGACGGGCTTCGATTCCTTTATCGTTCCTGTGAAATATTTTCAAACGATCTGCACTTTCGTTAAAAATAAATGTATTTAAGTTGTTCGATGTATTGATAACGAGTCAGTTTTTAAAAAAAACATGTCCATCTTTTGCATGTCACGCGCCTAAAATATATCAATTCGGCAAAAACTCTTCGAAAACTCTATTGTTGATATCTGGAACACATGGAAATGAACCCGCTGGAGCCATATATCTTGAACAACTAAGGCAAAATTTTTCTAAAAAAATGGACTTAAACGTGAAAGTAATTATTATTCCAAAAGTAAATAGATGTGGGTTACTGAAAAACATTCGAAAAGTGCCTGAATTATCAATTAAAAATTGGGATTTAAACCGTGCATATCCAATTGCAGACGAAAAAGCCCCCGATATAATCAATCATTATTTATATTTAATAAAACAGGCTCAATTGGTTGTCGATTTACACGAAGCCCGTGGATATCGTAAAATAAATACGAAGACTAAGGGTTCCGGAATATACACAAATGGATATGGACATTCGTCTACAATAGTGCAAGAAATGGTAAATAATGTGAATGAAATAATTGTCAACGACCAACATAAATTTATTAGTGAAGAAATTGCCCTAATACCTGGCAGTTTGCGTTTTTACTGTACAGAACATCGCATACCATATATTTTGATTGAAACTACTGGCATTGGGGATGTTGAACCACTTGAAACTCGCTTAGAAAAACTCGACAATATTATAAATACTCTTTTTAGTTATATTGAAAAATATGGTCCGTGATAACTCCTAAGCCGTTGTTTTGACCAATGGAGCAACCATTGAGAACTGTGTTGATGGTCATACTATTAATAGTGCATCATGAAATGCATCTAATGCGGGAACAGTTGCTGCTGCTGCAATGACAGTTTCCGCAGTGTTTAATTAATGCTGCATCATCTGGACTGACCTATCTGAACTCTTAAAGTAAGTTCGATTGTAACGTTGGTAATAAATTTAATGGTATCCCATGTGTTCAAGTTGGCTGGGATGTGAACCGTTTTGACGATTACATCCCGGACAGTATGGGTGCCTAGGAGTTTCTAAATCGTATAGCATTTCAACGACTTCGGACATTTTTGCTTTATCATTTATTATGGTATGTATTGTACTGTATGTGTCTTCCTCGTCGTCGTCACTAGACGAATAACCTTCGGCATGAGAGAGGATGAGGTCAGTCTGTGTTACCATCTGTTGCGCAAAGTTTTCAATTAACTCTTCGGCATTTTGTTTGAGTTGTCTAATTTCCATTATTATGCGTTTGCGTTTGTTTGTGGGTTCGTGCTTGACTTTGGTTTCGGGCATGTTTTTAGTGAGTACTCTGTAAGTCGGTAAGGACATTTTATGGTTGTATTCTGAACCTTTATACCTTATTTTTACTATTCTAAAGCGTCGTTGTATGAAAACCAAAAATAAGTAATGATGATCACGTAATGTGAAAGCGATTCCGATAGTGATTAAACCAACAAATGTACAAGGAATATGTGTTTTTCGTGTATAAATATTAAATAAAGTGTCCAACCATGTTGTTATTTAGCGATTTACATTTAAGTCCAAAGACATTTGATACGTCTATGGAAGTTTTGAGACGTGTTCATACTGAAGCTGTAAGCCGTAACGTTCCGGTTGGTTTCCTTGGCGATTTCTTCGATCATGTCTACAACAAGGGCACATTGCCTGTTGATATTCTGAACGAACTTTTGCGCTTCTTTGCGAATGAATGGCACGTCCCAATGATCATGATCCCGGGTAATCACGATTATTTCGACGCTTCCGAGACGGAGCACGGTCTCACGCCTTTCAAATATGCCTCTAGTTTGATCACTGTCTTGGACGAACCCACTGTTATCAACAATCGACTGTGGATGCCATGGCGGCGGGATCCGATTGTGTGCAAGCGTATAATAGATGCTCATCCTGGCGTCGATGTCATTTTTGGCCATTACGACATTATTGGTTTCAAATTGAACGCCAAGCGCGTGTCAACTGAAGGGTTATCACTCGAAATGTTCCCGCCAGGGATTCCGGTGTATACCGGTCACTACCATACCCCCCAAAGTTACAAGAATGTAGTCTATTTGGGTTCTCCTTATCAGTTGACTCTCTCTGAGGCCGAAGACAATAAGGCGTTGATAGTTTTGGATGAAAAAGCCGACATTGCTTGTAAAATTCCGATTGACATTGGTCGTAAACAGTACAAGTGGACTCCTTCCGAACTTATTGCGCGTTCCGCGGAACTTCGGAGCAATGATCGCGTCTCTGTCACGGGGCAGACACCTATAGAACTGGTGCGCGAATTGCGCGAGAAGGGCATCCAAGTAGATGTAAAGCGACAACTTCCAGAGATCCAAACACGCATATCTGAGCCGGCCGCCATGTCCGAGAAACAACTCCTGCACGAATACGCCAAAATACATGGAATAGACACGTCTTCGGAAGCTTGGATACAGATGAACGTTAAAGTAGACGCATTGATGTCTGGACAAAGCGCGACGTACTCTTTAAAACGAGTGGAGCCCATCCGTATGAATATTTCGGGATTTGGACCATTTGTCGGTCCTGTCGTTGTATCTTTACAAGGTCAAGGTTTCACTCTAATTTCTGGCGAAATGAACGGCTCTGATGCATCGAATGGTGCTGGGAAATCCATGGTAACCACCGGGGCGTTCTTATGGGCGTTCACCGGTATGATTGATGGTCGTAATCATATGTCTTTTGAGAATGGTTTTTCGGTCACCCATAACGGCGAGGGGCCTGCTTGTATCAGCTTGATGGGCGATGTTGACCAAAAGCCTTTCAAGATCACTCGGACATTGACCGTAAACCCTCGAAAGCATAGCTTGCAATTTTCTATTGACAATGTAGACAGGACCAGATCGACGATTACTGCTACTCAACGCGCGATTTCCGAAGAAATTATTGGCATGGGGATGTCTGCTTCTGAATTGTTGAATTGGATGTTGAGAAATTGTTGTTGGTCACAGCAGCACGTTAACCGCTTCTGCGATGCCTCTGATTCTCAAGCTAAACTAGAAATACAGACGCTGGCGAACATGGATATGTGGAATAGCCTGCATAAATGGACGAAAGAATCCGCCAAAGAGATCGTGGAGGAACTTGCGCGGATTGATCTAGATCAAAAGACGTCCTCCGAACAGTATGCCAAGGCCGTTGAAAGACATACCCGCGCTCTGGGTATGCACGCCGAATGGCAAAGGAGACTTGAAAACAATCTGATTCAAAATCGAGAAGATATTGACAAAATTCGAACATCTCTCGCTCAAATTACATGGCCAGAGATAGAACCGACACAACCTCTAAAGTCACCCCTCCAATCGTATCAACGGAACTTGCAGGACGCGCGCGAGTGCATGGTCCGTGCACAAACGCGCAAGAAAACTATTTCAGAAAGCTTGCCGCGTGATTGGCAAAGTTATCCGGTCGTTGTGCTTCCAAAGGATATCGGGACCGCAAAGATTCGTGAAGAACAGTGCAAATCGACCATGACTGCCCGTCGAGTTCAACTGAATGTGGCTCGAAAATCTTTGGATGACCTTCAAGCTCATTCTAGATGTAGTGCATGTAAAAGACCTTTTGAAAAAGAAGCCACACAAGTTCGGCACCGGCGAACGCTAAAAGATACAATGGAAGTTGCTCGCGTTCATCATGCGAGCGCCGCCGCGGATTGGAAAGAGGCGGCCGCCACATTGAAACACCTCAAGCAACAATGGCAGCAATACGAACAATATACATTTATCCAGAAGCAGGCAGCACTCCTGCAAGCGATTGAACAACAGTTGGCCGCATCTGACGTCCAAGACATTGAAAAACATGTAGAAGAATTACAGTCCACCTACGAACGCGATTCTCAACAATTCAGAGAATATCAACAGAGAATAAGACAGAAGCAAGACCTCGATAGTGCTTTGGAGGCACTGGACCGCGTCCGCGCAGGATTGGTCGCCGAAACTTCGCCCTACGACCAATCGGATGAAGAAGTATCCCAATGTCTAAGGGAAAGAAGAGAGTTATCTCTTCTTGGGAGTAAAACAAGACTCCAGCAACAACATATGAAGCAAATCGATCGTTGGACGGGTTCTAAAGGGATTCAGACATATGTCATTGAACACACTGTGAAGAAACTGGCCGCAAAAACTTCGCATTGGCTTCAAAAGTTTTTCGGAGAAAATTGTTGTTTGCAGGCTGGCTTCGATTCGAAAGAAAGACTTATACGTAATGTCCGCGCCCCTGGTCTTTCGGGCGTGATGTCGGGGGGGCAATGGCGTCGAGTTCAGATTGCGTCCTTCTTGGCATGGAAATCCATGAAAGCAGACAGTTGGCCATTGCTTATCATGGATGAAGCGTGTACCTCCATGGATCAGGCTGGCATTTTTGCCATTCAAGAAACCCTAAAAGATTGGTGTGAAGAAGACCCTCAGAGAACGTGTTACTTTATTTCGCACGAACCCGGTCAATTTAGAGATACGTCCATGTACCAAAATCATATACGTGTACAAAACAAACGCGGGAGATCTTCTCTGGTGGCCAGCGATTCGTCTAAACGACGTAAAAAATAATGTATATAAACCGACGTTTTCCAACCAATAGATGGTTCTCCTTTATTTGCGGCGTAGTCTATATCGTTTAAAACACGTTCCGCATCCATCTTCTCATCACTTTCTGTAGCTCCTGACCCCGTATTTACTAAAGCTTACACGTACATTGTACGTCAGCTTCCTTTTGCAGGAGACCCAGATACTAACACTTATGTTTCTTTTGTGCCCATGCGGGTATATTTGTCGAGGGGCGTGGCCTGCTTCTCTTAATGAGTGTTGAAATCCTTGGTATATTTTCCTCCCGCATAATAATTAATTCTTAAACAAGGCTCATGGACGTACATCTGACATTCGCACGGCGACGTTGTGTCGCATTCTTCCAAACATACATAGCAACGATTCGGCTTGGTCAATTCTTCAGATAATGGTTTTAACATTTATAAACAAATTTTAGTACTTTATACTTTATAATCTTTCGTCGAAATCTTCGTCCTCAGAATGTATATCAAATGGAAGTAACTCTGGTTCTTTTGTATATTCATCATAGGCCCTACGGGCATTGCCCAGTGCGATTTCAAAGGATTGGCCATTTTTACGGCTCATTAATAAATATATTCCCAATGCCAATGTAACAAATGGCAATGCAAACATAAACGTGATGGCTTTTACATGCTTGTTCAACAATATGATTATGGTGACTGTCCCACAAGTACCCCACAAAAATGTTTCTTTTTGGAGAGCCCCTTGGTCACAAATCAAATGCAAGGCAGCGCAAATGAACCAGGCCACAATTTCACCACAACTCCGACGAGATTGCCCGGAGGCACTTAGTTCCACAATCCGGAGGACGGCCATCATAATAATGGGAGTGGTACCCAAGTACTTGAGCTCATCAGAAGGTATGCGGATCGACCAGAATTGTGCCATCACCCAAAAACTAATGCAGGTCATATGGACATGAGCATACCACTCTTTTCCATTGAGCATGATCACATAACATGCACAGGTCCCCACGACAACGATCACTGCAGATAACAATACACCGACCATCATACCAATGACCAAAATATTAGCTATTTCACAACTATCCGCAATGATCAGACTCGAGAGTATAATATGTACTGACGTCCAAGCCACAGTCGCCCATTTTTCATGACATTTAAATGCATCTTCGCGAATAATTGTTTGTAATTGGAATGTAGTCATCACCCCGATCGTTGCCAATGTCATGATCATTGCAATTATAATGACCGATGCCGCCCAAACATTGTAAATATATCCCAATAAAAACCAATTATAACAAAATAGTATATACAACACAAAGACAAATCGCTCGAACAACATTACAAATCCACAGACACCCTTATATAACACTATAGATTATTTATTTTTAGAATTCAGAATGTTTTAATCTTATTCTACTTGTATGTAGGCTATCGCTAAAAGCGACCAAGATGAATATATTTCAACTGAGAAATGTAATCTTCAATGATTTAAAGACACCCCTTGGATATTTAACACATCGCGGGTTTGTCGCGGGCCAAACGCCCGATTCTGTTAGAGTTTATGGCAACACCGCCTATTTCTACGTAAACGGCCAGGATTGGTCCACGCTGACACCGCCTTCAACGGTAGGCGTTTCAAATGTAAATACATTTAAAGGAGAGGAACACACTTGTTCAGTGACAACGGATCAAGAATGGATTGTTCAAGTGACACAACAATTAAAGACAGGTGCAAAAATGGTGTACGACCAAGGTGTATTGCCTTTAGCTACAAAGAATCATTCATGCTTTGAATCATTTTGGGAGGCATGTTCAAAACGAACGAACGTCATCCGATTGTTGGAATACGCTTTTACAAAAAGAGGTCACAAGAAACAATATATTAATATGTACAATGATGCTGGAGAAATTACAGGCCACTTTGATCTTGTTTCCGGTTCAACGGTCCGCGCCTCTGTCAGATGGACCTTAAACGTATCGACAGATGCTGACCGCGTTCATGTAGGGTTTAGACCCAGTTTTGGGGGAGGAATACATGTCCTCGAAATGGCGGGCGCCCCTCCTAATATACGAAACCCATGGATATTCAAACACTTTAATTTTGACACGTTTAAACCGGTCATGTACGATTCATTTGTGGTGAAATGTCCCGCCATGATGGTTTTAGAACAATTTGGCACCTCTTTTAAAGTAGATCTTTCGAAAAGATCAGAGTTTAAGCAGGCCATGGACATTTTCCACGAAAAGGCTGGATCTCCGCCCTGGGACGGTACTATACATCTTAATACGTCGAAGCCCGTGGTCGCCGGCGTGGCGGTACTCGCGACTGTCTACGCCATCCGAAACAAAGACCACATAAATTGGCACACTGAAAAGTTCTTTCTTCTTCGTCGGAATCATCAGACGAAGAACGAGGAGACGGCGGCAAAGACGGTGGCAAAGACGGTGGCAAAGATGGTGGGCACGAAAAGGGATGCCGACAGTATGGACAATTCTTTTGTCTCAAAAACCAAGCGCCAATACACTCAATGTGATATTCGTGCCCACATGGCAACGTAACGCGAGTCCACATATCCTTCAAACATACACAACATTCTTCAGGCTTAAAAAAAAGAGGGTTCATTGTCTCAACCCTTAGCCGAGAAACCATTCATACCAACAGATACCACCATTTATACAGATATATAGCGTTCAAAATCTTTAAAGGAAATCACAAATTATAATCATATGTATTATTTAATCTAAATACTGAATGATATATCAAACTATGTCATGGCCCTCTGTCAATGCATTCTTGGACCATTTAGAACCAGTCAAAGGCCGAGAGTTTGAGGCCTGGTTTGGCGACCACTGGATACCTCACTATCAGAAATGTCTAGGCGCCGCCAAACACATATACATTGTGGATGTTTCCCTGGAAGAATCGGACTCCTTACAAAGTCTAGAAACAAAATTAAGAGAGCACGCGGCCGAATTGGGCTTTGATGTAGATGCATTCGTGGAAATGGCGTGGCCCAAGGCCAAAAAGAAATTCAAAGAAATCAATGGTGATGTATAGGCATGTCCTTATGTTCAAAGGTTCCCTTCCACTTCCGAGGCTTTTTCTTAGGGATCTGCGACGCCAATTTTTGCGGAGGAGAGCGCTTCTTTAGTGTTTGTAAATGAGATTCGGTCAATATTTCAGTAGAATCAGGCTGAGATGACGATAAAATAGCCTGTAAAAGAATAGCAAACATTGATCAAATATCAAAACGCCTAAATAGATCCTTTTGGTACCCCAAAAATACATAAAAACCCTATATATTTACACGCATTTTATAAACATATGTGTCGCCCATTGTGGTGGATATTTCTCTTGTTAACGCTCGCTACCGGCGGCGCGCCCCCGCCCACTTCCAACATCACGCGCGGCGATACAGGACCCAGAGGATTCAACGGAACAAAAGGCGAGACAGGACCTAGAGGCGAGGACGGGCCCCGGGGCGATATAGGACCCAGAGGGGCACAAGGCATACAAGGCCCACATGGAGACCAAGGAGACCAAGGATTGACAGGCGCACCGGGCATACAAGGCATACAAGGCATACAAGGCATACAAAGCCCGCCTGGAAAAAAGGGCGAAACTGGCCCAAGGGGATTCAAGGGTGATAAAGGCGACATGGGCAGTAGTTATGACATATTTGCCCACGAAGAAATAAAAAAACTCAATAGAAAATTGAACCAAATCATTATAGTGGGAACGAGTCTATTTGTCGCGATTGTCGTGGGCATTTTGTTGTACATATTGCGTATATCGACTACTGGGAGAAAGAAAAGGCATTTAGTTCGTAAAAAAATAGAGTTTCATATGTAAAATAAAGTTACCATTTTCCGGCAGCTCCGGCAATGTAGCCAGCAATAATCTGGTCGTACAACTAAACAATTTTCGAGTGTGACGGTAAATACAGTCCAACAGAATTATGTACAGAAATTCTCTACATCCTCCGCGTCGTACAACATTGTTTTGCTGAGCCGAGGCATCCATCCAAGTTGCTGGTAACAATTTGGTCACGTAGATTGTTCATTCCTTTTGAACATTCTTCCTCAATGTTTGGTATATTTTTACATGACCATTAGCGGTGGTAATGTACAACTGTGACGCATGCTAGTCCGGCTTGCATTTGCTATAGTGTATAAAAGTTCTCTAAATGGAGTCAATAAAATGTTCTTTATGTTTCCAATTCTATTATTCGGCTTTGCCGTTTATGATAGTTTTGCACACTTCGAGTTGGTAACTGTTAAACTCTTGCATTATCCACTACTGACTATTTGTGTTTTTTTATTAATCGCCGATTTGTTTGGGAAAAGAGATCCAACTCGCTATTGGGCATTTATGTTTATTGTCTGCTCTAGCCTATTCTCTATCTTTTGTTTTGTATGTTTATCTGTTACACAACTTCAGATTGGATGCTGGTCTTTTTCAGCCGCAACTTGGCAAATTATGGGACTCATTGCCTTAGATATTATATAGTTTCTGTTCGAACCACAATTATATACATAAATAAACTTTATTACCTTACATTTAGGAGGTTAGGGGAAGAATGTCCAAGAGCTACTTAGAGAACCAACAAAAGAGATTAAACTCGGTTCTTTTCTTAAAGGACATTTCAATCGTTATTTATTAATAAGCTATGTCTAGAAACAAAAGAACCGAGTTGAATCAAATCTGCTTTTTGGTTCGCAAAATGATATCGGTATTTGTCCCATGCCATTTGACAAATACGCTCCGAGCGTTCTTGTTCATATTCTTCGGACGTTGAGCCTCTGGTCAAATCAATAGTAATTCTAAATATCTGAGGCAATGGAATCAGAGTAACCAGTCGTTGCAAAAGTTTCTTTTGGGTAACAGTCATTGGATTGCCGGGCATGGGTAAATTTTTTAACTTTTTGAAAAAGTCCAAATTTTTCCAAAGTTGTGGTGGTTTACCCATGTTTCCACCAGGGGTTTTATTATAACCTCTGAAATAAGTATTATGACGTTTAATGTGGTGTCTTTCGCGGTTGTTGACGTATTCATCTTCGCGCGCTGGGCCAATACTCTCCAATGTAACCGGATCCGGCCACATTGATTGTCGTCTTAATATTCTATCAATGTGCAATGAACCTGCTTTATGTTGATTGTCTCTTTTTTTTTTGTTTTTGGCTTGACCTACATAGCACGTTTGACCAGCTACGTCGTAGCTGTAGATGACGGGCCTGTTTGCGCCTTTCTTCTTGTTTTTTCGTGATTTAGGCATGTTTAAAAGTTTTGCCTGGGAATTTTTAGTCCGTGGAATTTTTAGTCCGTGGAATTTTTAGTCCCTGGAATTTTTAGTCCCTGGAATTTTTAGTCAATAATAATTCTAGTATTTAACCAAGACCGGTTCAGTCAAACATGTCTTTGAAATGGCAATGGTTATATTCGGGCACATGGGTGGACTGCACACCCGAAAACATCGTGGTATTGAACGCGCGTCACAAGCGGCCATCCTTGGAGCCGCTGTACATGGTGAACGATTGTGGAGAACTTTGGGGAACCCCCGAAGAATTTACGATGAAATTTCGGATCCATGGGGATGGTGTGGAAACCCGGACGATGCTCCGTCGTGCTCCAACTTCGTACTATAAGCCAATTTTCGAAGTGAAGGACGGTCCTGTTCGTCGTATTCTTCCTCCTGAAACTTGCGCGACTCTTTTTCACGGTAATAAGTCGTCTGTTTCTGAGCGTAGCGTGTCGTTTGGCACGGAAGAATACATGGTCAAAGATGGCCAGCTCTTTATGAAGAAAGATCGCAAATGGCAGCAAAAAAATGTAAGTGAAACACCTTTGAATGAACTTGAATATAAAGACGCATTTAGTACTCGTTATTCTTGGGAGTTTCGCGGTCCTTTCCGATGGGAACGCATGCAGATGGCTGTGGAGGCTGTTTCGAACGAATTGCCTGCCGTCCGTAAGAAGAAATTGTTGAGATTGATGTCTCGTTTTGATCCAACGGAGGATGCTACCGAGTATGGTCCTTTTCAGTTCCCTGATTATTTGTCGTCTGAGGGCGAGGACGAGCTTGCGATTATGGTAGGAGAAAAGTATCACGAGCAGCCTTTGGGCGAATGGAAGTCGTTTGGACCGATGACCAACTGTCGAATTGAAAAAGCTCGGTCTGATGGTCGCCCAATGGTCATGATTCAAGTCCGTGGTCATCCATATATGATTATATTCGATTCTGGTTCTGGAGCTTCTGGTTCTGGTCCGGTAGTTTATCGACCGTCTCGATACCAAAAGATTCTCCAATCGATTGAGGAACAATTTGAGGCGAGTTCTTCTGGAACGCGTAGCGACCGCATGGCTTCTTTGTTCGATCTATTGGTCGAAAACAATATTAATCCGCGTCAATTTTTGATGATAATGATTTCAGATCCGGATAACGTTGCTTCATTGATTCCTGAACCCATTCGGGAAGAAGTATGTATTATTATGGAAGAGATGGAGAACGATAATTCTGCGTCTGGCATGGCGACGCGCATTCAACAGTTTATGCCTGCCCTTTTGGACAAATTCAAAGAATGTGATGTTCGTCTTTCACAAACAGAGTTTTTATCTCCAAAACAATTGTGTGAGCCGATTGTCGAGACATTTGCAACTGGGCTTTCGGTTCCCACCTCGTTTAACTGCAATTGGCAAGAAATGATCGGGTTCATTCACAAACATCAATGTTGGAAGTGCAGTGGTCCAAAGAGCGCGTGTGATATTTGCGGCGACCGAACGGTGGGCTTTACGCATTGTGGGAATTCGCGCGCATGTCTAAAGTGTTGGTCCTCGACATTGGTGGAGACAAAGTTTACCTGTCCATTTTGCCGTAAAGATGTCATGTCAGGCGATCTGAAACTTGCAAAGAGGGCCACTGCGAATCGTAAGCGCAAGCGAAAGACTGAGATGACAGTAACGAAGATGAATTATGTGAATATTTTGGACATTGTCAAAAAGGACAACTTGTACAAGGATATTTCTGAAGACACGAGTTTTGCGATGCGCAAATGGTTTACCATTTTATTGCGCCGTGGTCTGGTCAACATTCATCAACGTCCGAAGAACGATCAAGCTTCCAAAAAATTTAAGGATGCTGTAAAAATATTTAAATTGGTTTGAAAAAATATATATCATTATTTTAAACACAATAACCTTGGAGAAATATGATATATCTCTCCAGCTTCTCTATATGCTTTTAATATATTGTTTTTACACGCTGTAAATGCCGGCTTTTTGATAGAGTAAGAGTCCAACGTATTCGCTTCTGGCAAAATAGAGGCCAGATATTTGTCGTTTGGTATCACTTGTACCCCTCCTAAGCAAAGTCCCCCTTTCATGATGTAGAGAATGGACACTACGAATATTTTGATGGGGAATAGGGCGGGTGTCTGTATTCCGAGAGGGAATTTTCGAGTAATAAGTGTCCAATAATCGCATGCTGCTTTGGCGTATTGCGAGACGACTTGGGAAACCGTTCTATCTTTCGGAATTAAGTTTCGAAAGATATGCCTTCTGTTCATCTGATTAATGTACAACTGTACAATATTTGAGAATATGACCACATGGCCAGCCTTCTCGCAGGATTTGATGTATTTCTGCACCACCTTCTCGGCCTCGACTTTCATCTCTACGTACTTTCGTTGCTCCATGAATAGTCTTTCTTTGGAGAACATGATGGCTTCGACTTGTGTTTGGCTAATATAATAATGTTGTTGTTGGCGTATAGTATCGGACGAAGACGTATTCACCTTAAAGTCTGTATTTCGTACTAATTTCAAAGGATCTTTGTTTTCTTGATGCGTGGCAGTGACTCGGTGGTCCATAAACCACGTGTCTGATTTGATCGAGTCGTATCGAATTCCAGAAATACGACATACATACCCTCCTTCGGAATGGTCTATGTCAGTACATTGACATTGTTCATCACACCAGTGTGGTGTACCGGTACAGCAACACATATACATATTCCTGTATTGTTTTTTAAGGGTACCCCGGTTGGCCCATTTTGGGTGGTCTTGGCAGAGTGATCTTATACAAGTATGTGTCAAGTCTCCTTTGCGCCAATGTCCGCCAATAATGTGTTGAATGTTACACCGATCCATGGAACAAACATGATTTGACTGATGGGTCCAAGTATTCGACTTCTTCCACTGTTCCGAAAAAATTCTTTCCAACGATTCAGAGTCCATTTATCAGATGCAAAAGACATTTATAACGACAAAGGATTTAAATAAATTCTGAACATATGTGAGTTTGTATCGACTGTCTTTTTACAGTTTAAAATGTGGGCGGCATTCTCCGAAAATGTCACCTGCATGTCCATGGTACTTTCTTATTTACCCGCCAAAGACATCGCCCACTATAGGTGTCAATGTCCGGAGGCCGTCAGAGATACGCAAAAATGCAAAGGAAAATGGCTAGA
>Ga0209091_10000406_pt1 | contig 41845 bp, 35 predicted proteins | sample ArcticOcean_MG_C_6_FD_187438 | JGI IMG/M metagenome (GOLD analysis project Ga0209091, IMG submission 187438) | Marine microbial communities from western Arctic Ocean - ArcticOcean_MG_CB8_128 (SPAdes) (version 2) | ecosystem: Environmental > Aquatic > Marine > Oceanic | place: Arctic Ocean...
CGGTGATGCCCTCTTCGGACTCGTCAGAAAAGGCGGTGAAATAGAACACCGCGCCAATAATGACCACGATCACACCAACGAGCACCACCCATTCGATAGCACCAGTGCTGCGTTGTTTAACCGGCCGGGCCGGCACTTTGGTGCGTGGCGTGCTGCTGCCTTTCTTGGGCGTGAAACCCTTGCCCGTCTTGGCCACGGCCTCCGTCGCACCAGTTGCCTTTGGGCCTGGTGCTGGTGGGCGCTTACGCCTGTTGTTCTTGTTCGACATCTAAATTCTCCTTGATTAACCCAGACCGACGAGCCATTCCAGGCCCACCGATCTCATGATCGATTGCAGTTGGGTGGTGACCCAGGTAAGACGGTTCGCCATTAGCAAGACGCCAAAAATGGCAAGCGTGCCGGCCGACAACATGACGATCGCCTGAAAGTGACTTTTCATGAAGTCCGAAGCGGCGTTTACCGACTCGATGGACATTGCATCGGGAACCCACCGCTTGTGATCGGCATTCCAATCCCGGAGATTTCGCAACTGCTGACACCCATTGGTCCTAGGGTGTGAGCGTGTCTGGCGTTGTGCAATCCGAACCACTACTTATTCGACATATGCCCGCGTCGGACAACCCTGACGACTTACTCGACGCTTTCTTCGCCTACGCCACAGAACTAGGTCTCGATCTCTATCCAGCTCAGGAAGAGGCCATCCTGGAGGTCTTCGCCGACAGTAACGTGATCCTCAATACACCAACGGGATCGGGCAAATCGCTGGTTGCGACGGCCGCGCATTTCTATGCTTTAGCAAATGGCAAGAGAAGCGTGTACACCGCTCCGATCAAAGCCTTAGTCAGCGAGAAATTCTTTGCGTTATGTCGCGACTTCGGCACAGAGCGCGTAGGAATGGTCACCGGTGATGCCTCGGTAAACAAAGACGCCCCCATCATCTGTTGCACCGCCGAAATCCTGGCGAACTGGGCCCTACGCGAGGGCGACCAAACCCCGGTTGATGTGGTCATTGCCGACGAGTTTCATTACTACGGCGACCCGCAACGAGGTTGGGCTTGGCAAACACCATTACTCACGCTCCCTCAGTCGCAGTTCTTGTTGATGTCAGCCACCCTCGGCGATACCGAACGATTCGAAACCGAACTCAAGGAACGCACCGGACGCGAAACGGTATTGGTCAAATCAACCGAACGGCCCGTGCCCCTCGATTTTGACTACTCCACGTTGCGCCTGGTGCACTCGATCGAAAAGTTGCTCGATAGCGGCAAGGCGCCCATCTACATCGTGCATTTTACCCAACGCGAGGCCACCGAGCAGGCCCAGTCGTTGTTGTCGGTCAATGTGTTGACCAAGGAAGAAAAACAGCAAATCAACGAACTCATTGGCGGATTCCGGTTCGATACGCCCATCGGGAAAGAGATGCGCCGATTCCTCACTCACGGCATCGGCCTCCACCACGCTGGTCTGTTACCCAAGTACCGCCTCCTGGTCGAGAAGTTGGCCCAAGCCGGACTCCTCAAGCTCATCTGTGGCACCGACACCTTGGGTGTCGGCGTAAATGTCCCGATCCGATCGGTGTTGTTCACGCAACTATGCAAGTACGACGGCACCTCGGTTAGGCCGCTGCAGATACGCGAATTTCAACAAATCGCCGGACGCGCCGGACGCCGTGGGTACGACGATCGTGGCACCGTGTGGGCCCAGGCCCCGGCCCATTGGGTCGAGAATCGCATCCAAGATGAGAAGTCAGCGTCGGGGGGAAAGAAGAAGCAGGTTAAGAAAAAAGCACCCGAGCGCGGCTATTCGCATTGGGACGAGAACATGTTCAATAAACTCATCAATGGCGAACCCGAATCTCTCACCTCGAGTTTCCAGGTCACCCACCAGATGATGCTTAACATGCTCGACCGTCCCGGCGATGGTTGTAGGTCCATGAAGGAACTGTTGCGTGAAACCCACGAGACTCACAAGCGTCGCCGTGGCCACCAGAAGCGTGCCATTTCGATCTTCCGCTCACTGGTTGAGGCTGAGGTCCTGGAGTTTCTCGATGAACCCGACGAGTTGGACCGACACGTACGGGTCACCCTCGACCTGCAGGACTCGTTTGCGCTTAACCAGCCACTGTCGCTCTATGCCCTTGAGGCCATCGAGGCGCTTGACCAGGAATACCCCACCTACGCCCTCGATGTGGTTTCGGTAATAGAAGCAATCCTGGAAAACCCCCGAGTCATTCTGGCCGAGCAACGTAACAAGGTCATCCAAGATGCCCTGGCCGAGATGAAGCGCGAGGGCATCGAATACGACGAACGCATGGACAAAATCGCCGATCTCACGTACCCGAAACCGTTGTCGGAGTTTCTGTATCACTCCTTCGACCTATTCCGTGTTCATCATCCGTGGACCCACAGCGACAACGTGGCCCCCAAGGCCATCGTGCGCGACATGTACGAGCAGTCGATGACCTTCAAGGAGTACATCAACCACTACGGGCTCAAGCGCTCCGAGGGCGTCTTGTTGCGCTACCTCACCGATGCCTACCGGGCGCTGCGTCAGACCGTACCCGAGGAGTGTCAGACCGAAGAGGTAATCGACCTCACCGAATGGTTGGGTGAAGTGGTTCGCCAGACCGACTCGTCGCTGATCGACGAGTGGTCCAGGCTCCAGAACCCCGAGGATGATCCCTCCGAGCTAGCCACCCCAATCGAAGTGACCCGCTCCAATGTAACTACCAATAAACGAGCGTTCGCCATCATGGTGCGCAACGCCACATGGGCCATCGTCGAGGCCTTAAGTCGCCGAAACAATGTGCGAGCGGCCGAACTCGCGGGTGGCGACTGGCGTTCCGATGACATCGCCGAGGCCATGACGCCGTACTGGGACACCCACGATGCCCTCACCATCGACGCCGATGCCCGAAGCGCTAGTCACGTCGACTTTGTGAACGAAACAACATTGCATCAAGCCCTCGTCGATCCCGAAGAGTGGAACGAATGGCGTCTCGTCGTGGCTATCGACATCGATGCCTCCATCGACGCCGGCGAGGCAGTAGTCGAACTGACAAGCATCACCCGCCAAGGCGACCGCTAACACAACACTCCCCGCGAAGACTCGGGCTGGTTTCTTCGATCTAGTGCGCTTTTCGCCTCCCGGTTCGAGATTCGCGAATAGATTCGCCTGATAGAGGGTTTGCTTTGTCATGACGCCTCGACGAATAACACAAAATCTGGCAGCGATTCTGCTATTTGCACTCATCGCTGCGGCGTGTGGAGGCAGTAGCACCCCACAAGCCACAACTACTGACCGCGATGTAGTAGCTAGTGAGGGAGCAACCGAGGACGCCGATCCCGAACAGACTGACGATGACGTAATATCAAAAACGGCCGGAGAGTCCCAGGAAGCCCCACTCTTTGATCCCACCGCCGTCGATCTGCCTTACGACGTATCGGCCAGCGCCGAACCAAACGACGAGGACGTGCAGATCCTTACCGGCAACCCCCGCGACCTGCTCCACCCCACCGCCGCCAGCATAAGCGGTCTCTGGACGACGGATTGGAGTCGCACAACGATCGACATCGGCGAATTGCGCGCCGGGCTGCGGGGCGAAGACCCCCGCGACGGGATTCCTCCCATCGATCGACCATTGTTTGAATCGGTGACCGCGGCCAGCGAATGGCTACAGCCCACCGAACCCGGGGCGCTTGTCTCACTGGACGGCGATGTGCGTTTCTACCCGCTGTCAATCATGACCCGGCACGAAATCGTCAACGATCGATTCGGCAATGTTCCCGTAGCGATCACTTTCTGCCCGCTCTGCAACACGGCACTTGCCTTCGACGCCCGGGTCGACGGTCAACGTCTTCGATTTGGGGTATCGGGGTTGCTCCGAAAGAGCGACCTGGTCATGTGGGACCGACAATCGGAGACTCTGTGGCAGCAAATCAGCGGTACCGGAGTAATCGGTGAGTACGCCGGCACCGAACTTACCCTTGTCCCCACCTCGATTGTCTCCTTTGGCGACTTCTCGGCCACCCATCCCGACGGCTTGTCGCTTTCCCGCGAGACCGGGTTCGGCACCAACTACGGCACGAACCCTTACACGGGTTACAGCTCCGGCGCAGGGCCAATCCCAGCATTCTTCCCCGAAGAACTCGACGATCGCCTGCCACCAATGGCCCGGGTTGTTTCGGTCATCGACGGCGACGCTGTCACGGCGTACCCATTTTCGGCAGTAAGTGAGACCGGTCTGATCGCCGACCAGGTTGGGGATCTTTCGATCGCGATCTTCTGGGGTGGTGCCACGAACGACGCTCTTGATGAACAATCCATCGCCAACAGTGAGCAGATCGGTAGTGCTATTGCCTACCTCGCCGAATTCGAGGACCAATCACTTACCTTCACTGCCAACGGCGACGACACATTCACCGATGCCGAGACAGGTACTACCTGGAACCTGCTTGGCGCCGGGATCGCCGGCGAGAACGAGGGCGAAACTCTCACGATCGCCCCGCATCGCAATGAGTTCTGGTTTGCCTTTGCCGGGTTCTTCCCCGAAGGCAAACTTTGGGAGAGCTAGGTGGCTGAATCCTTCCCCAGGACTACAGCATCTCCCAAAACAGCAGATGGCGCATGGTAATTGCTCACCATGCGCCATCTGACTTTGATGAGGCCTAAGGCCTCAAACGGTTACTACTAAATGGTCTTGCTGGGACGGCCGGGGCCTTCGGTTGGCCGACCAGACATGTCGGAGTTCAAGGAAGCGTTAGCCATAAGCTCTGGCATTAGGTCGCCGATCGACTCGGGGGTGTCGCCCTGGGTAGCGGTAGGACCGAGGCTCCAGCTTTCGGCGATTCCGATGCGATCGCCGACGACGTCAAATACGCGACCGGTCACGCCCGCAGCGGCGGGGCTAGCAAGCCAGGTGGCAACATTGGCGATCCAACGTGGGCCCATAGAGTTCTCTGCGTCCTCTGATCCGAGCAGGCCGGGAAGGTTCTCGGTCATGCGGGTAAGGGCAGCGGGGGCAATGCAGTTAACGGTTACGCCGTAACGCACGAGTTCCATGGCAGCGATCATCGAGAAAGCAGCTATGCCCGCCTTGGCGGCGCCGTAGTTGGTCTGGCCGATGTTGCCGTAAATGCCCGATGGTGACGAGGTGTTAATGATGCGAGCATCGTTGGTCTCGCCGGCCTTGGCCCGTTCGCGCCAGTACTTGGAAGCATGGTGGCTGGGGCCAAAGGTGCCCTTGAGGTGTACCGCTATAACGGCATCCCAGTCCGATTCGGTCATCGAGAAGAGCATGCGGTCACGCAGGATTCCTGCGTTGTTGATAACAATGTCGAGACCACCGAAGGTGTCTATTGCCTGAGCAACCATGGCCCCGGCGTCGTCGAAGCTGGCGACGTTGCCACCGTTCACGACGGCTTCGCCCCCCATGGCGATGATGTCATTGACGGTTTCCTGGGCTGGGGTAGCGTCGCCGCCACCGCCGTCCATGTCGGCTCCGAGGTCATTTACAACGACTTTGGCTCCTGATGCTGCGAGGGCGAGGGCGTGTTCGCGACCAATCCCCCGACCGGCACCGGTAACAATTGCTACGCGTCCTTCATTCAACTTGCTCACACTGACTCCTCAAAATTGTGCGGATTTGATGCCCACATAACCAAGTGGTCGTGCGGGCGCCTCTCAACGCTACCGGCAAGGCCTCTGCAGCCAAATTCGCTATCCCCGTAGGGGTGACCGTGCTAGTGGTTCGAAGGTCTAACAGGTCACCCCAGCCATTCAAAAAAACATGTCTGACCTGCATAAATACATTGATTTCTGCCCTTTTTGGTACTAGTGTTCGATTATGGAAATGGCGGTACAAAATTCCCAGGCCAATGAGGCACTTGACCTCATCTCAACAGGCATCGACCAGCTTTTTGCCCGCGGCATCGCTCCCGCTAGCGCCCGCGACGCGGTGGCCTGGATCCGCACTCTCGAGAAACAGCAGCGTCGCCTAAGTGCCGCTGGCATCGAATTATTGCGTTCAATTGACAACCAACGGCTCCACTTCTCCGATGGGCACCATTCGGCCAAAGTGATGATGCGCCACAATGCCAAGCTGTCGGCGGCCACTTCTTTGCGTCGTGATCGGTGCCGCCAAGTGCTCGACGCGATGCCTCAAATCGCTGCTGCCTTTGAGGCTGGCCAAATCGGCATGGATCAAGTCGCTCTTCTCGGCAAGGTTCACGCCAATAGACGTATCCGCTACCTGCTCACCGAACGCGACGCTGCATTTGCCCAGATTGCCAAAGGTGCTTCGTTTCTCGACTTTGAGAATGCCATCACCACGTGGGAGCGCCTAGTCGACCAAGACGGCGCCGACCAAGACGCCGAACGCAATCACAACAACCGCCGGGCCAATCTGACCCAGAACGCATTCGACCTGTCCTGGGATCTCGACGGTTCTTTTAGTGCCTTGCAAGGTGCGGCCATCAACGAGATATTCGACCGGTTCATCGACATCGAGTTCAAGGCCGACTGGGATTCCGCGCAGATGATTCATGGGATTGACACTCGCAAAGAACACCTTGCCCGCACCAATTCCCAACGTCGTGCCGATGCGGTCGACCACATTTTCGCCCTTGCCGCGAACAATCTCACCGGCACCTCTACCGTCGGCTTCGTCCACAACATCGTCTGGTCGTCAGACACCTACGAGGCCATGCTTGTTGCCGCAGGTGCAAACCAACGCCCGATCTTTGATCCCAAAACATTTCGCTGCGAAACCATCGACGGCGTTCTGCTCGACCCATCCGAGGCATTCATCAATTCACTTACCGCCAGTTTTCGACGCGTCGTTGTCGATGCCAAAGGCGCCGTGATCGATCTTTCCCACGCCCGACTGTTTACGGGTCTGGCTCGCCATGCCATCAACCTGCAGTCCCCATTGTGCATCTGGCCTGGGTGCTACTTAGTCAGCAGTCGCTGCCAGGGTGACCATCTCCACCCTTATGGCGAAGGCGGTAGAACGAACCCCGACAACGGGGCGCCACTTTGTGGCAAGCACAATCGACACAAGAATCAGGGCTTCGTCACACAACGCGATCCCGACGGTGCATGGCGCACCTTCCGCCCCGACCTCAGCGAGATCACCTAAAATTCAGCGTCGTTCTTTCAGGCGCGGGCCGCTACGGGTATCTACCGTTTCGACTTTTTGGGTTTGAGAACCTGCTTCACGACCGTCCGCTCGTCCCGGTAAGTAAGCAACTTGCGCGCCTCGTCTAGTGGCACCCAGACCACTTGATCTACCTCGCTATTGGGTTTAAAGCGGGGTTCTTTCACAACCTCCATCAGGTACCAAACCACCACTTTGGGGCGATTTTTGATCCAGTAGCTGGTCGGATTAAGGGTGTCGACAATCTGGGCCTGAACATTGGTTTCTTCGAGCACTTCGCGTACCGCCGCCGCCTCCCATGACTCCCCCCGGTTGAGTTTGCCCTTTGGTAGCGACCAGTCGTCATACTTCGGCCGATGCACAACCAGTACCTTGGGAGTCTTCTTGCCCTTAAGAACGACACCACCGGCCGCCTTAACCACACGGGCAGCCTTAATCAAAGGTGCAGCAGCGGTTTGTCCCATACCTCCCAGTGTGCCAGAGCCAACCCAAGGACCGCGAACTACACGACGACGAAATAGCCAACTACTACGCTCACCGCGCCCATCATCTACCATCACTCTGTTTATTCGGTGCGGCAAAACGCGCTAACTCTTAAACAAACCAGGGGGCAGTCATGGCAATCAAAGTAGTAGGCGACATCGTCACAGAAAACGAAACACACCAACCCGACGCGGTAGCCCTTCGGTTGGATGACGTTTCGCTCACCTGGACCGAGTTGGATGCTCGCGCGGCCAGCGTTGCCTCCTCACTCGCCGCCTCGGGTGTAGGTCCCGGAGACCGGGTCGGCCTCATCGATAAGAACGGGTTTGAGTACTTTGAGTTACTTTTTGGGTGCGCCCGTCTCGGTGCGGTTTTGGTAGCCGTCAACTGGCGTCTTGCTGCTCCTGAGATGGCCTATATCCTCAACGACGCCCAGGCCAAAGTTGTGGCAATCCACCACGAATTCGGCCCTCACCTCGCTGACTTTCGAGGCGACCTGGCCCACACAAATCGCATCGTAGTGATTGGCGGGTCTGGCGATGATCCGTCCTACGAAGCCTGGCTTGAGGCCACCCCCGGCGATGTTCCCGTGGTGCGGCCCGATCCCGACGAGGTGGCGTTCCAGCTCTATACCTCCGGCACGACAGGTAACCCCAAAGGGGCCCTGCTTAGCCATAACGCCATGACCGCTTTGCATCGTGTTGCTGGCTCATGGGGTATCGAATATGACAGTGTCAACATGGCCGCGATGCCACTCTTTCATATCGGTGGTAGCGGTTGGGCATTGTTCGGGATGGCGATGGGCGCCGAAACCGTACTGCTCCGTGAAGCGGACCCTGGGGCCTTGTTGCAGTTCATAAATGACCACAAGATCACCCACGCTTTCCTGGTGCCTGCCGTACTGCAGTTCTTGCAACTCATGCCGCTCGAAGGCATTGATCTCTCGTCCATGAAACTTATGGCATATGGCGCTTCCCCGATCACCGAAGAAGTACTCATCGGATCAATGGAAATGTTTGATTGCGATTTCATACAGGTGTATGGCCTAACAGAGACCACGGGAGTAGTCACGATGTTGCCGCCCGATGACCACCGGGCCGAACCAGAAAAGCGGGCCAAGTTGCTCCGTGCCGCCGGAAAGGCCATGCCTGGTATTGAACTTCGCATCGTCGACCCCGACAGCATCGACGGCATCGATATGTCCAATCCACCGGCCCTACCCGACGGCGAAGTGGGCGAGATTTGGGTCAAGTCTCCAGCCAATATGGTCGGCTACTGGAAACTTCCTGACGCATCACAAGAAGCTCTCCCGGGGGGAAACTGGTTCCGAAGTGGTGACGCTGGCTACCTCGACGACGGTTACCTCTACTTGCACGACCGCATAAAAGACATGATTATCTCCGGTGGCGAAAATGTGTACCCCGCCGAGATCGAGAATGCCCTCATGAAACACGAGGGCGTGGCCGACTGCGCCGTCATCGGTGTGCCGTCCGACAGATGGGGCGAGACACCCAAGGCCATAGTCGTTCGTGCGCCCGGCACCTCGCCCGAGGCAACCGAAATCATCGAACACTGCCGGTCATTGTTGGCCCGATTCAAGTGCCCCAGCTCGGTCGACTTCGTTGATTCGATCCCCCGCAACCCCACCGGTAAGGTACTTAAGAAAGACCTACGAGCCCCGTACTGGGAAGGCCGCGATCGCGCGGTCAATTAGGAGTCACTATGGCTGTCATTATCTCTGGAAAAATAAAACTCGATCCCTCAAAGCGTGACGCGTTTATGGCGGCAACCACCCCATTAATGGATGCCACCCGGGCCGAGGATGGTTGCCTCGAGTACGTCTTTACTCGTGATACTCATGACGACGGGCTCGTCCGCTTATTCGAGATGTGGGATAGCGCCGACAACCTCGGCCCCCATATGAAAATGCCGCACATCAACGAATTTTTCACGGTAATCGCCACATTAGGCGCCATCTACCAGACCATAACCATGTACGAAGTCACGGGCGAAACGCCACTTTCATGACGCAGGGGCCCACCCCCACCCGACGCAGCCATCGCGGATTCGTAAGCTACATCGACAAGTCGCGCGAGTACTACGCGGCACAAGGCTACGACCGCTCTTACGAATGGGCTGCCTTTGCTGACGCGCCTTTCGCATCGCTTACTAAGCCCTTGAGCGAGTGCCGGGTTGGCGTGGTCACGACCGGGTATTTTCCCGACCCAGACACCGTTCCCTACGTTACCGATCATGATCAGGCATACGCAGCACCACTTTCAGCAGTGGAACTGCTGGCGGCCGACAAGCTGTCCTGGGCCAAGGACGAGACACATACCAACGACACGGAATCGTTCCTTCCTTGGCGGGCGCTCCAAGATGCCATCGACGACCGGCGCTTAGGTTCGATTTCCCCGCGCTTCTACGGCACCCCGACCGTGTACAGCCAGCGTCATACGGCACAGATCGATGCTCCCGCCATCGCTAAATGGATGGCACAAGACCATGTCGACATTGCAATCTTGGTGCCGTTCTGACCGGTATGTCACCAGGCCGTGAGCCTGGTTTCCCGTCACCTTGAAACCGAGGGAATCCCAACGGTGATCATTGGGTCAGCCCGCGACATCGTTGAAGAATGCGGTGTAGCTCGTTTCCTGTTTGTCGACTTTCCCCTTGGCAATCCCACGGGCAAACCCGGCGATACCAAAGGTCAAACCGAAATCGTCGACCAAGCACTCACCCTTATGGGCCAGGCCTGGGAGCCACGCACCACGGTGATGTCGCCCCAGGTATGGGATGCCGATGACGACGGCTGGCGTGACCGATTCCTGCCTGTCACCGACGAAAACCAGGCCGAACTTGCCGCGGCTGGCGTTGCCCGTCGAGAAAAACAAGCTCGTACCGGTCGCAGTCTTTCTTAACGGCGGTCCCGAACTCGCATACAACGAATATGTGAGCAACAATGACAGGCACTAACCGATCCGGGGGACCCATGGAAGTACCACTGACAATTCGCGACCAGCTTGAACGGGCGGCAATTGTCTACGGCGATCGGCCGGCCATCTTTGACGAGCCCGATCAGCCGGCCGACCCCGTGCCAACGCTCACCTATGGCGAGTTCTACACACAGTCCAAGGCTTTGGCCGCCGGGCTGGAAGAATTAGGTGTTCCGTTCGGGGGGCGGGTCGCGGTCCTTTCCCAGAATGCTTCTCGACTATTGCTCGTGCTGATGGGCGCTAGTGCCTGGGGGCGCGTCGCCGTGCCTATCAACTTCCGCTTGTCACGCTCCGAGGTCGAATACATCATCGAACATTCTGGTGCCGACGTGGTTTTATACGACCCCGAAATGGCTGAACTTGCCGAGGGCCTGCCGGTGAGCCACAGCTTCATGATGGGACCCGAGTTTGATGCGCTGCTGCGTCATGGTGTCGAACCCACCGAGTGGGATGCCGACGAGAACGCCACCGCCACGATCAACTACACCAGCGGCACCACGGCTCGGCCTAAGGGTGTCGAGCTGACGCATCGTAATCTGTGGATAAATGCGACCGTATTCAGCTTGCACGCCGGGATCAGCGACCGCGACGTGTACCTGCATACGTTGCCAATGTTTCACTGCAACGGTTGGGGCATGCCCTATGCAACAACGGGTCTTGGTGTCCCCCAGATTGTGCTCCGCAAAGTCGATGGCCCTGAAATTTTACGTCGGGTCGAAGAACATGGCGTGACGTTCATGTGCGCCGCGCCCGCAATCGTCACCGCAATTCTCGATGCCGCTGTCGAATGGGATGGTCCGGTGCCTGGCCGCGACAAAGTCCGGATCATCGTGGCTGGAGCACCGCCACCGACCATCATCATCGAACGAGTAGAAACCGAACTGGGTTGGGAATTCATCCAGATTTATGGCCTTACCGAAACCGCCCCGCTACTCACCATGAGCCGTGGCCGGGCCGAGTGGGACGACCTCACTCCTGGTGACCGGGCCAAGAAATTAGGTCGTGCTGGGGCCCCAGCCATAGGTGTGAAAATGCGGGTAAATCCCGATGGCGAGATTTGTGCGCAAAGCAATGTGGTCCTTAAGAGCTACTGGGCCCAGCCTGAAGAATCGGCCAAAGCGTTACGCGATGGCTGGTTCCATACGGGTGATGGCGGCACCATCGACGAGGACAGCTACGTCCACATTGAGGACCGTAAAAAGGATGTCATCATCTCAGGAGGCGAAAACGTGTCGTCGATTGAGGTTGAGGACCGACTCTTTTCTCACCCCGCGATCAATGAGGTCGCCGTCATTGGCGTACCGGATGAGAAGTGGGGGGAAACCGTTAAAGCACTCGTCGTTGTCGATCCATCAGCGGATGTAACCGAGGCTGATCTCATAAAATATTGCCGGGACGAAATGGCGCATTACAAATGCCCAACTTCGGTTGAGTTCCGCGACGAACTAGCCCGCACGGCAACTGGGAAGCTGCAGAAATTCAAACTTCGTGAGCCCTACTGGGAACAGTTCGAGAAGGGCATCAATTAGCTCTGGCTCGGCTTCAACCCACCGCGGCGGTCATGGCTGCCAGGTAGCCAGCAAGGACCAACGACATACCTCGTTCGTCGGCCGCAAGGCCAGCGTCCATCCGGTTCATGACATAGGTGAACGTCAGTTGGTTCTCCAGGTCAATGACGGCCAACGATCCGCCGTAGCCACCCCAATAAATGGTGCGGTTGTTGGGCAACGGCACCGTCTCCGATGTGAGGCCGAACCCTAAACCAAAGTGCATATCCAAGAGAAGGACCCCATCGGTTCCATGGGACTGGGTTTCGGTGATCATCTCGAGTGTTTCCGGCGACATCAACGTGACCCCATCGACCGAACCACCACAGGCCAAGGCGCTGTGAATTCGACCAACCGAACGAGCATTGCCAAATCCACCGGCCGCGGGGATTTCCGCCGCACGCCACGCCCGTGTCTGTGGTTCGCGTGCCGTGATTGGGACGCTCGTCATGGTTCGGGCCGCAAGCGAATCTGCCGGCATGCCAGCAGCAGCAAACGCTGCCTCGGACATATCAATCTCGGGCGGGATTAACTCACCACATTTCGCGTCGTGTTCTGGGCCAAAGCCGACATGGAAATCGGCCCCCAGCGGACCGGCAATCTCTTCGCGAAAGAACGTGCCAAACGAGCGTCCATCAATGCGGCGAACAATCTCGCCCAGCAAGAAGCCCTGGGTAACGGCGTGATACGCCGAATCGCCCCCAGGCTCGAGCCAGGGCGTCTGACCCGCCAGTTGGGCGACTACGGCATCCCAGTCGTAGAGGTCTTCGGTCCTGATACTCGGGTCAAAGCCAGGAATACCGGCCCGGTGACTCATGACTTCAGCAATGGTGACGTTCTCTTTGCCGTTCTGGGCAAACTCGGGCCAGTACGTCGCCACCTTTTCGTGCACATCAAGCTGACCACGATCGACCAACATCATGATCGCAATGAACGTCATAGTCTTCGTCGTCGAATAGACGTTGACCATGGTGTCCTCGGCCCACGGCGTTCCGTGTGGATCAGCGTCGCCGGCCCAAATATCGACCACGGGCTTGCCCTGGTGGGTCATGTAGAACGATGCCCCGAGTTCAAGATCCTTCTCGAAATTAGCTGCGAACGCTTCGCTGGCACTTTCCCATCCGGGGACAACAGTTCCGTGAATTTCAGTCATCAGAGCTCCTTGGTCGATTCTGCACCCTAGTTAAGCGCGTGAACTGGTTGCGTATCAGTCCTCAATCGATGTCCAGCTAGATGCAGCGAGCCACTGAGGATGCTCGACGTTCGCCGCAGGTCATTGCAAACGCTTCGTAGGCCGAATCCAGCGGGGCGACGGAAAACAACTCGTCGCAAGCGTCAAAGACACCTTCGCGGCACGCAACGTAGAGCGTGTCGTAGCCCGGGTCGTCGCCGATGTTGTTGGCGGCAAAGTCAAGCCCCTCGTCGGTGTCCTGGAGACCAGCGCAGTTGCCAAAGCCTTCGGGCGGCACCCCACCGCAGGTACGACCGAAATCCGCATAGTCCGTATCTGGCGCCGCGAAGGAGTAAAGATCATCGCAGGCGTCAAATATGCCCTGACCGCATGCGTCATGGAGCGAATCGAGTCCGCCATTGTCACCGTAGGTCTGATTCACCGCGACTGCCCCGGGCCCAGATGGTCCGTCGCACCCACCGAAAGTCTCAGCTTCGGTGCGGCCGCAAGTACTCCCGAAATTTTCATAGTCGGAGTTGACCGGGGCGGCGAAGTACAACTTGTCGCACGTCTCTCGATCGCCTACCTCACAAGTCCCCCACAAACCGTCCAAAATTGGATCGTCGCCCAAGGTCTCGATTACCTCGAACTGTGGGTTAAGTTCGCCTGCTATTGGGTCATCTTCGCTGAGTGCCTCGCACGTTCCTACTATCCCGGACCGGCCCGTCTCACCACAAGTTTGTGCCAACGCTTCGTACTCGGATCCCGCCGGCGATGCCAGGTAGAGCTTGTCGCACGCCTGCATGTCACGGGCCAAACAGTCGTCGTAGAAACCGTCGAGCAACTCGTTGCTGCCGTAGGTTCCGTCACCCTGGATTATGGGGACGGTGGGTTCCTGATTATCTGGCTCCACAGAGCCTGTATCGTCCGCCGTCGCAGTGGGCTCAGGAGTTTGCGTGTTGACGGACAAACCTGGGGTGCTGTCTTCAAACGATGGCCCCTCACCACCTCCGCAGGCAACCGCGGCAAAGGCCATGAGCACGACAATTAGCAAAATTCGACGCATGGCAATCACCTCAATCCAACACTTCTGCGACAGCCATTGTCGCAGCTCATGCCTATCGACGCTGGTCACTCCCCTAAAGATGACCAGCAATGGGCGCATTAGGCGTGTCGCCAACGGTGCCCGATGTTGCCTCGCAATCCAACGATGGGACAGACGAGGGGGTGATCTGCGTAATGGGCAATTAAACCGATCCGCCGGTGTTAGTCGGCGACGATCACCAAGAGCAGGTCGCCTCCGGCGACTTTGTCTACTTGCGCTACTGCTAGGCGTTGGATCTTGCCGCTAATGGGGGCCGAGATTATGCTTTCCATTTTCATGGCTTCGATCGACGCTACGGGATCGCCTGCTTCGACGACATCGCCCTCGCCGACCTTGAGGCTGACAACCCCATTGAAGGGTGCGGCAATATGGCCCGGGTTCGCAGCATCGGCCCGCTCGGCTTCGACGTGGCCGCTATCGACCGCATTATCACGAACCAACACGGGACGGATTTGACCGTTGAGGCGGAACAGCACCGTGCGCATTCCCTTGACGTCGGGTTCGCCGATGGCTTCGATGCCAACCAGGATGCGCACCCCTTTTTCGAGGTGGATACTGGCGTCATTTTCACCGGGTTCGATGCCGTACCAGAACACGCCGGTGGGAAGTACCGAGACGTCGCCGTGGTCGACTTGATGTTGTTCGAAGTCGGCGGCTGGCGTGGGAAAGAGCAGACGATTGAGCGTGCGGCGACGGTGCGTGTCAAGTTGCGCAAGTTCGGTTTCGTCGAGTGGCGGTGGAGTCTGCTTGGGGCGGCGACCTTCCAGTGCCCGGGTGCGGAACGGCTCGGGCCAACCACCGGGAGGTGTGCCGAGTTCACCGTGTAGGAATCCAATGACACTGTCAGGAAGATCGATTGAAGCCGGATCGGATTCAAGTTGTTCGACGGTGACGCCACTACCCAGAAGTGAAAGGGCCAGGTCGCCTACGACCTTGGAGCTGGGGGTCACTTTGATGAGGTGGCCCAGAAGGGCATTGCAAGCGGCATAGAGATGTTCGACTTCTTCGAAGCGATCGCCTAAGCCCAGCGCAATAGCTTGCTGGCGCAAGTTGGACAACTGTCCGCCGGGGATTTCGTGACGGTAGACCGATCCAGTAGGTGAACGAAGACCAGCTTCGAACGGCGCATATAGGCGACGGACGCTCTCCCAGTAGGGCTCGAGATCAGCCATGGCATCGAGGGAAAGCCCGGTGGCCCGTGGCGTGTAATTGGTGTTGGCCACGATCGCTGACATGGCGGGCTGGCTGGTCATGCCCGACAACGGTGCGGCCGCGCCGTCGACGGCATCAATCCCAGCATCGATCGCGGCCAGGTAGGTGGCCAGTTGACCACCAGAAGTGTCGTGGGTGTGCAAATGAACGGGCGCATCGAAGCGGTCACGCAGTGCGGTTATCAAGGTCGTGGCCGCTGGAGCACGCAACAAGCCGGCCATGTCCTTGACACACAAGACGTGGGCCCCGGCATCGACCAACTGTTCGGCAATGCGGAGGTAATAGTCGAGGGTGTAGAGCTTCTCGTCGGGGTTGGACAGGTCGCCGGTGTAACAAAGCGTGCCTTCGGCTACGCCGCCAACAGCGCGTACGGCTTCGATGGCCGGTCGCATTTGTTCGATCTCGTTGAGGGCATCGAACACCCGGAAGATGTCAATTCCGGTGGAATGCGCCTCTTCGACAAAGGCCCCGACAACGCTGTCGGGGTAGGCCGAGTAGCCGAGGATGTTGCGGCCACGCAACAGCATCTGCAGGCACAAGTTGGGTGCCGCTGCTCGGATTTTTTCAAGGCGTTCCCACGGATCTTCGTGCAGGAATCGCATCGATACGTCGTAGGTGGCGCCACCCCAGCATTCGAGACTAAGCAGTTCGGGCAGCAGTCGTGCTGTGGCGTGAGCACCGCGTTCCAGATCGATAGTGCGCACGCGGGTGGCCAAGATGGACTGATGGGCATCGCGCAATGTGGTGTCGGTAACTCGAACCCGGTCACTGTCGCGCAACCAGGCTGCGAAACCATCGGCGCCCAACTGATCGAGTCGCTGTTTGGATCCCACCCCAGCGTTGGTGGGAATGCCGGCGGGCAACTTGGTAGACGGTTCGACCAAGGTGGGCGCGTCGCCATGAGGGCGGTTGACCGTTACCTCGCCGATGAAATTGAGTAGCCGCGAGGAGCGATTGGTGCCCGTTGATGCCTTGAGTAGTTCGGGGTGGCGGGCAATAAACGAAGTGGTGACTCCGCCCCGAAGAAACTCTTCGTTACTGAGGACACCGTGTAGGTAGGCAATGTTGGTGGCCACACCACGAATGCGAAACTCAGCCAACGCACGCCGGGCCCGAGCCGCCGCTTGTTCGAAGGTGCGACCACGACAGGAAAGCTTGACAAGCAGCGAATCAAAATACGGAGACACATCGGCCCCCGCATAACCGGGGCCTCCATCGAGCCGAATTCCTGCGCCACCCGGTGTGCGGTAGGCCACGATCCGGCCGGTGTCGGGGCGGAAATCGTTGGCCGGATCTTCGGTAGTTATACGGCACTGCACGGCAAAGCCACGTTGCACAATCGTGTCCTGGGAAAGCCCAAGATCGGCCAGCGTTTCGCCTCCAGCTATACGCAGCTGTGATTGCACAAGATCGACATCAGTGGTTTCTTCGGTGATGGTGTGCTCAACTTGGATACGCGGGTTCATCTCAATGAACACATACCGCCCGCTGGCGTCGAGCAGGAACTCGACCGTGCCTGCATTGCGGTAGTCAATTGCCTTAGCGAACTTGACCGCATCGGCGCACATGGCGTCACGAATGGCCGGGTCGAGATTGGGGGCAGGCGCAATCTCGATCACCTTTTGGTGACGCCGCTGCACCGAACAATCGCGTTCGTACAGGTGCACTACTTCGCCGGTCGTATCGCCCAAGACTTGGACTTCGATGTGGCGGGGTTCGATAACCGCTTCTTCGAGGAACATGGTGGCATCCCCGAAGGCCGACTCAGCCTCGCGAATCGCTTCCTCTATGGCATCGTCAAACTCGTCGGGTGTGCTGATGAGTCGCAGACCACGTCCGCCGCCGCCCGCTGCTGCCTTAGCGAAGATGGGAAACCCCATAGTGGCGGCGATGGCCTTCGCTTCTTCGATCGAGGTAATTGCGGCAGACTGCTGCAGGACCGGCATCCCTGCTTGGGCCGCGGTTTGTTGGGCCCGCATCTTGTTGCCAGCCATGGTGAGGGCGTGGGCATCGGGTCCGACGAAGGTAATACCGGCCTTTTCGCAAGCTTCGGCCAAATCCGGATTTTCGGACATAAACCCGTAACCGGGATAGATCGAATCGGCCCCGGCGGCGACGGCAGTGTCGACCATTAACTGAGGATCGAGATAGGCCTTCAACGGGCTACCGGGGTCACCGATTTCGTAAGATTCGTCGGCTTTCTGGCGGTGCAATGATCGCCGATCCTCATGGGTGTAGACCGCGACGGTCTCGATTCCCAGTTCGGTTGCGGCCCGGAACGCACGAATGGCGATCTCGCCTCGATTTGCTACAAGAAGTTTCTTCAAAGCCACAGCCCCCACTATGGCCGAAACCTTGACCCAGTGCGTCGCTAAATTAGATCAATTTGTCATATATTTGGCATTGTTGCGCCAACCACCATCGGCACAGTATGGCCTATTTGCCCTGTTGCTTAAGTTTGGTGGTGAAGCACCGCATGAGGTCGATTAGCTGGGCCTGTTCTTGACTCCACTCATGTTTCTGATTGAAGGCATTCCCCATCGGTTCTGGAACGATCAATATCTGGCTGAGCACCAATAGCCGGTCACGCCCCGAACCAAGGTTGCCCATTTCGATCGCCGTCTGCCAGAATGCATAATCGGGCTGCTGCTCTGGCAGATCGTCACCAAATGGGGCCATCGATGGCTACGCAAATCGCCGCATCACCTGCGGTCACCACAACAACTGACTACGACGTGGTAGTTGTTGGTGCAGGGTTCGCGGGTCTGTACCTGCTCCATAAACTACGAGCGCTGGGTCTGTCGGCTCACGCGTACGACGCGGCCGACGATGTGGGCGGCACCTGGTACTGGAACCGTTACCCCGGGGCCCGCTGCGACATCACATCGGTTGACTATGCCTATAGCTTCGATGCCGGCCTCGAAGCCGACTGGCAATGGTCCGAAAAATACTCCACGCAGCCCGAAATTCTGGCTTACCTGGGCCATGTTGCTGACCGTTTCGATCTGCGGCGCGACATCACGTTCTCCACTCGAGTCAATGGTGCTAAGTGGGACGAAGAAGCGGGCATCTGGAACATCACCGTCGCGGGCGGCGACACCGTCACGGCGCGTTTCTACGTAATGGCAACAGGATGTCTATCGCTCCCCAAAAACCCCGACGTCCCGGGGATTGAAAGTTTTGCTGGACCTATTTACACCACGGGAACCTGGCCCCACGAAGGCGTCGACTTCACCGGCAAGCGAGTAGCGGTCATCGGCACCGGCTCATCGGGGATCCAAACGATTCCGCTGATCGCCGAGCAGGCCAAATCCGTCACCGTCTTCCAACGCACGCCGAATTTCTCCTTCCCCGCGCACAACGGCCCGTTCCCAACCGAGCGTGCCGCGGCTATGACCGCCGACCGTGATGGGTACCACCAAGCCGCCAAAGAATCCGGCGCAGGCGTACCCCTCGAAGTTACCGAACTACATACGTTGGACGTCACAGAGGAAGAACGCAACACACGATTCGAAGACGTCTGGGCGGCTGGTGATCTGATCCGCATTGCGACCGTCTATGCGGACACCCTGAACGACCTTGATGCCAACACGGCGTTCGCCGATTTTGTTCGAAGCAAGATCCGCTCAACAGTCGACGATCCGGTAACCGCCGAACTGTTGTGCCCGACGACCTACCCCATAGCGTCCAAGCGGGTGTGCCTCGACACAAATTATTACCAAACCTTCAATCTGGACCACGTCGATCTGATTGATCTGCACAACACCCCAATCATCACCGTCACGGCCTCCGGTATCGACACCACCAATGCTTCCTCGGAGTTCGATGCCATCGTGCTAGCAACCGGCTTCGACGCAATGACCGGCGCGCTCGTGGACGTCGACATCGAAGGTCGAGACGGACTTACCCTCAAACAGAAATGGGCGGATGGCGTTCAGACTTACCTGGGGTTAACTACCGGCGGTTTCCCTAATCTCTTCACCGTGACGGGGCCCGGTAGTCCGTCGGTGCTGACCAACATGGTTGTTTCCATTGAGCAGCATGTCGAATGGATCTGCGACACCATCACCCACATGGATGCCAACGGATTGAGCACCATTGAACCCACTTCAGGGGCCGAAGAAGGGTGGAGTAACCACGTCAACGATTTTGCCAACATCACCCTGCTCCCCATCGCCAAGTCATGGTTCAACGGCTCAAATGTGCCTGGAAAGAACCACCAATACCTACCCTACGTTGGCGGCGTCGGCGGCTACCGCACCATCTGCGACGAAATTGTGGCCGACGACTATCTGGGCTTCATATTCAACGGCGACCAATGCAACGACGGGGTGATCCGTCGTATGCAGCCCGACGTAAATGTCATGCTCGAGTTCATTGCCACGCTCGGTCTCCCTCCGTTCGAGACCTTAGAAGTCGATGCGGCCCGCGCCCTCTCCGCGGCAATAGGCGAGGAAGCTCCTCGCGGTCCCGAGGTTGGTGAAGTCCTCGACGGCACCCTGCCCGGAGCCGCCGGCGACCTTGATTATCGCCTGTACCGGCCCGACACCCCGGGCCCTCACCCCATCGTGGCCTACTTCCATGGTGGTGGTTGGGTCTTTGGTTCAGCCATCTCCGATGACTCCTTCTGTCGTGACCTTTGTGATCGCGCTGGTGTCATCATCGTGTCGGTCAACTATCGCCACGGTCCAGAGGATCGCTTTCCCGCCGCGGCCGATGATGGCTTCGCCGCCACCCAATGGTTGGCCCAAAACGCCGAAAGTCTCGGTGGCATCGCCGGACAGCTTGCGGTGGCCGGTTGGAGTGCAGGGGCCAACGTGGCCGCCGTGGTCTGCCAGCTCGCCAAAGATGCCGGTGGCCCGACGCTTGCTGGCCAATGTTTGCTCACACCCGTCGTCGACGGTGGATTCGATTGGCCGTCCTACGAGGAGAATGCTGAAGGTTACGCACTCACTCGTCCCTTGATGGAATGGTTCTTAAACCACTACGTCGATGACGCCGACCGGACCTCTCCCAAAATGGCTCCCCTTCGGGCCGCCGCTCTCTGTGGCCTTCCGCCCGCCATGGTTGTCACCTGCGAGTTCGACCCGCTGCGCGATCAAGGCGATGCATACGCCAAAGCGCTGGCCGACGCAGGCGTACCCACGGCCCATGTGCAAGCGCACGGTCAAATCCACATTTCCGTGCCCGCCGTCGGACAAATTGTGTCCAGCATTTGGGTGCGAGAAGAAATGGGCAATGCTCTACGTGGGTTCTTCGCCTAACCCGCCATGACCGAACTCACCGATACTTTCGCACAACGACCTCGCTTTCACCTGGCCTTTCCTGTCGACGACCTTGAGGCCGCTCGTGTGTTTTACGGCGAGGTACTGGGCTGCCGCGAAGGTCGCTCGTCTGATTCGTGGATCGACTTCGATCTGTACGGCCATCAGATAGTTGCTCACTACGCCGGCAACCGGTCTAAAAGTGTGCACAACCCCGTTGATGGTGATCAAGTTCCGGTACCGCATTTTGGACTTCTGCTTCGCCCAGCCGATTGGCAAACCCTCGCCGACCGCATGAAAGCGGCCAACGTCGAGTTCGTAATTGAGCCGCACACCCGGTTTGTCGGCAAGGTGGGAGAACACTCAACCATGTTTGTGTTCGACCCCGCCGGCAACGCACTCGAGTTCAAAGCGTTCGCCGATGAAGGCCAAATCTTTGCCACAACCTAACGTCGGCTTCATTGGTGGGTAGGGTTCGAATTCGAGTTCCCTAACGACGAGGACGCGATGAGCGACAACAGTCTCACTACTTTCGAAACTTGGCGCGATCGAGAAGCCACTGCTGAGGCGATGATCCCCATGATCGGCCGGCTGTACCGCGACCGCGATGTAATCACCTACATTTTTGGTGTCAAGGTCGTACGTGAATCCGCCGTTGGCATCATGCGGGCGCATCGGCGAGCCCGCCTCCTCATCGGTCACGAACTGTCCGTGTTCGAGAGTTACCCCATACTCGAAGCCATGCGCCACATGGATCTCGACTCCGCCAAGGTCGACATCGGTAAACTTGCTGTGCAATATGCCCAGGAAGGCGACGGTCGCTCTGTCGACGAATTCCTCCAAGAAAAACTCGCCCGAGTTCTCACCGGTATCGGCCAACTCCTCGATGAACCTACCGATGTGGTCCTGTACGGGTTTGGGCGCATCGGACGCTTGGTCGCCCGCATCTTGATCGACCGCTCCGGCGGGGGGTCGAAACTGCGCCTACGAGCCATCGTGTTGCGGCCTAGCAAGAACGAGAACATCCACAAGCGAGCTAGCTTGTTGCGTCGCGACTCCGTCCACGGACCTTTCAATGGCACCATCTTGGTCGACGAAGAGAACTCCCAGATCATCGCCAACGGCAACATCATTCAGATCATTTATGCCGACCGCCCCGACACCACCGACTACACCAAATTCGGCATCGACGACGCCATTGTCATCGACAACACGGGCGCGTGGCGTGACGAGGAAGGGCTTGGCCAACACCTCAAGTCCACCGGCGTAGCACGGGTGCTGCTTACTGCTCCGGGCAAGGGAGCGGTAAAGAACATTATTTACGGCATTAACCACAAGGGCATCACCGACGAAGACGATGTGCTTTCCGCCGCGAGTTGCACCACCAATGCCATAGTGCCTGTGCTCAAATTGATGAACGACCTGTTCGGCATCAACAGTGGTCACGTCGAATCAATTCATTCCTACACCAACGATCAGAATCTCACCGACAACTTCCACGATAAGGACCGGCGCGGTCGTAGTGCTCCCCTCAACATGGTCATTACCGAAACCGGTGCAGCTAGCGCCGTCGCAAAGGCCCTCCCCGAACTCGAGGGAAAGCTCACGGGTAGTGCCATTCGCGTGCCCACACCTAACGTGTCGTTGGCCATCCTCAACCTCAACTTGGATACCGACACCACCAAGGAAGCCATCAATCAACATCTTCGTTCCGCATCACTAGACGACAAGTTGCACGAACAGATCGAATATCGCACATCCAACGAGTTAGTTTCAAGCGACCTTGTCGGCTCCGAACGAACCAGCATTGTTGACGGGCCAGCCACTATCGCCGACGGCAAGCGCTGCGTGCTTTACGTCTGGTACGACAACGAAATGGGCTATAGCTACCAGGTCATTCGGATATTGCAGGATCTTGCCGGGTTGCGTTACCCACAAATTCCGTAGCTCGTCGAGCCGGGCACCTGGCGTGTAGGTTCGCCTGATGAGCGATACGTCGAACCCAATCGAAACCTGCCTCGACGAGTGGCACAAGTACGTACGCGGTGATCACGAAATTCTCGACACCTTGTTGCATGACGATGCGGTGTTCTACTCGCCCGTTGTTTTTCGCCCTCAGGAAGGCAAGGACATCACGAAGCTCTATCTCCTTGCCGCCGCAGGAGCCTTCAGCGATGACAAGCCCGCACAGGCCACCCTCGATACCGACCTGACCCCAGGCGAATGGGACGGCACATTCCGCTACACCTCCAAAATCCATTCTGGGAACATGGCGGTATTGCAATTCGAAAGCACCATCAAGGGCAAGTACATCAACGGCATCGACATGATCACCTGTGACAGCGACAGCAAAATTACCGAGTTCAAAGTCATGATCAGACCCCTCCAAGCCATCGAAGTAATCCGTGACCAAATGGTGGCCATGATGGCGGCCCTTAGCTAGCAAACAGCTAGCCAATCCTCATGCCCGAAACCGACCGCAATAACGACGTCCGAACGTTGCTGCTATGTGGCGTAGCACTAGTTGCCGCTATGAGTATCGGCCGATTTGCCTATACGCCAATCGTGCCAGTGATGGACGCCGAGGTCGATCTCAGCAATCGGGCCAGTGGCATTATTGCTTCGGCCAACCATCTCGGATATCTCATCGGAGCCCTCGTGAGTGCCGTAATGATTCGCCGACTCGGCGTACGACGAGTCCTCGTAATTGGACTGATCATCGTGTCGGTGGCAACCGCAACGATGGTGGTCACCGACAGCCAACCACTATGGGCGTTTTTCCGTCTGGTTGTTGGTGTCGGCAGCGGGTTCGCCTTCGTTTCCATCTCGGCCTATATCTTCGCCGTGACCGAACGAAGTGGGCGACCCGATCAACTCGTACTGGCCTATGGGGGCATCGGGGTAGGCGTGGTGCTTTCCACCCTGCTCATCCACGTTGAAAAAGCCGCGGGCTGGCAATCCTCCACCTTGTGGCTGTCCATGGGCCTTATATCCTTTGCCTGCACCGCTCTGGTCATGGTCGGCTTACCGCCAGACCCCCCTTCGGCTCCCGCCGCGCAATCGGCAAAACACCAAATGAGCCCCAAACTAATGTGGCTCACCTTTGGCTACGGCTGCGCCGGTTTTGGGTACATCATCACGGCTACCTACCTCGTCACCATTGTGCGCGACGCCGAACTTGGCGAAGGTTTTGAGACCGCCTCGTGGGTCGCATTTGGCGTCGCTATTGTGCCGTCCATCAGATTGTGGACAGCAGCAGCCAAGCGATATGGGCAGACCAACGCGTTACTGATGACGTTTATTGTGCAGGCATTCGGTGTCGGATTGCTGGCTTTTTCCACTACTCGAACCGCCGTGATCATCACCGGCGTGGTGTTGGGCGGCAGCTTCGTTGGCCTCGTCACCTTGGCGCTCGGGCAGGCGCGGATTGTGGCGTCCAAATCCGTTAACTCAGCTTTGGTTGTTATGACCGTTGCCTATGGCGTAGGTCAGATCATTGGACCAACATTTGCGGGCTGGTCCGCGGACCAAACCGGCGACTTCGGGGTGGCATCGCTGGTTGCCGCTGGCGTCTTGTTCCTTGGTGCTGCGGCAACAGCCGCTTCCAACCGCAGTAACCTAACCCCCGGTTAGAGCGTGGCGGCCACTTCGGCAGCAATGTCGAGGGTGGCGTCGATGATTGGATCTTCGTGCGCCAGACTCGGGAACATCACTTCGTAAGCACCGGGCGCTAGGGCCACGCCACGGTCCAACATGCCATGAAAATACTTGGGATATACGCCGTTCTCGGCCGCGGCCTGCGCATCGTCGAAATTGGTGGGCATAGCGTCGGTGAAGAACACCCCAACCAGCGGTCCAACGCGAGGAACTACAGCGGCAACACCTGCCGCGGCAAATACGGCGGCCAGGCCGTCGGCGAGACGTTTTGCGGTGGTTTCCAGTTGCACGTAGGCCTCGTCGTCGAGTTGTTCGAGTTGAGCTAGACCGGCGGCAGTGGCCAGTGGATTTCCGGACAAGGTACCGGCTTGGTACACCCCACCCAGTGGGGCGATGTGCTGCATAAGTTCGGTTGAGGCGCCGTAACAACCAACTGGAAGGCCGCCGCCAATGACTTTGCCGAAGCACCAGATATCGGGCTGAACGCCAAACCATTGTGTTGCCCCACCGCGACAGAGGCGGAAGCCGGTGATGACCTCGTCGAAGATAAGAAGAGCGCCCGCATCATCGCAAGCTTTGCGGAGATCTTGGAGAAAGTGTTCGCGTCCCGGCACCAGGCCCATGTTGGCCGCGATTGGTTCCACGATGACGCAGGCCACGTTCTCGTCAAGTTCGGGAACAACATCGTAAGGAACAACAATGGTGTCGGCCACGGCACCATCGGTAACACCGTCGCAACCGGAAAGACCCTGTTGAGCTACTCCGCTGCCACCGGCAACGAGGAGGGCATCGGAATGTCCGTGGTAGTGGCCGGCGAATTTCACGAGGTGATCGCGTCCCGTGGCGGCTCGGGCCAGTCGAATAGCCGACATCGTTGCTTCAGTGCCGCTTGACACCAAACGAATCATTTCGAGACCATCGATACGAGAAATAATCTCCTCGGCCATTTCAACCTCACCCAAGGTTGGCGCTCCGTACGACGTGCCAACCGCTGCGGCTCGGGTGATGGCGTCGACGACCGCAGGGTGAGCGTGACCCAAGATTCCCGGGCCGTAGCTCATCACGTAGTCGATGTAGCGTTTGCCCTCGACATCCCATATGTAGGCACCTTCGGCATGGTCCACGAAGTAGGGCGTACCGCCCACGGAAGCAAAGGAACGGACCGGCGAATTCACGCCACCGGGCATGACCGCCTTGCCACGAGCGAAAAGATCAGCATTAGTATTGGACACGGAAGTAAGTCTAGGAGACTGACCCACACGTAGGCAGTGTTCCATCAGGCTTTGCCAGAACGACCACAACCATCGTGATCTCGTCTAATTCGTCCGATTTAAGGAAACCCCAAGAACTCGAACACTCTTGGATCAGATAGATCATCGACGAGCAAATCGGCGTGGGAAAAGTCGCCCACTTCGGTCATCCGGTTTGGTGCCGCTATTACTCGCACGCCCGCCGCTTTGGCCGAGGTACAACCGTGGGCCGAATCCTCTATTGCTACGCAATCGGCTGGGGCAACACCCAACGCATCTGCAGCCGCCAAAAACAAGTCGGGGTGGGGCTTGGCCCGCTCAACGTCGTCGCGAGTGCGTACGGCGTGAAACGTCTCCCACAGGCCAATTCGTCGAAGGTGAGGATGAACCCAGCGGGTCGGCGAACTGGAGGCAACCGCCAACTGGAGACCACGGCCAACGGCTACATCGAGGACCGCTCTCACCCCAGGACGTAAACCGTCGGCATGGAGCATTTTGTCGCGTACAGCCCGGCGTCGGGTGTCAATTTCGTCCTCGTCAAAGGCATCACCCAAATGACGGCGAAGATCTCCCAGCCAATCAAGCTCACCATCGGTGCCGACTATCTCTTGCCAGGCCTCGATCGGAAACTCCAAGCCAACCAGATGGAACTCTTGCTGAATTGATGAAAAGACTGGCCACTCGGTATCGAGAATAGTGCCATCGAAATCGAACAAGATTGCTGCAGGAGTCATCGATTATCGCGACGACCGCTGATATTTTAGCTTCTTGTCCGATATCGGTATCGACAGGCCGGGGTAGTCAAAGCTCGACGCGTATGACGCATTGGCATCTAGTAGTTCGGTGGTCGTGCTCACGACACCCTCCAGTAAATCCCGACTATTCCCAGCAGATTAGTCACGAAATCTCCCGGCCAACAGCGCAGCAACGAGCCCATCTAGGGTGTGTTCAGTGGCTTCTAGGTTTACCGTAAACCCGGCATCGATAATTACCTGACTGGTGACCGGACCAATCGACGCAATGTTGGCGGGCATGGCATCGCCACCATAGGCCGCCAGAAAATTTGTCACCGTTGAGCCTGAGGTGAAAGTGATCGTGTCGGCCTCGGCCAATTCGTCAATGGCGGACGGGTGGGGCTTTACCGGATCGGTGCGGTAGGCGGCAACTACATCGACGGACCAACCCTTAGCTTGGAGGCCTTCGAGCAGTACCTTCCGCGCCACCTCAGCCTGAGCTAACAACACGCGCCCACCTGACTGAGGTGCCCGGGGAAATTTGGCGACCAGCGATTCGGCTACATAGATATCGGGCACAAGATCCGCCACGAGATGGGCATCGGCGAGGAGTGAAGCTGTTTTTGGTCCAACCGCCGCAAGCTGAACGCCAACTAATGCTCGAGCGTCAGCCAGTTCGGCCAGGACACGTCGCGCACCGTTAGGCGATGTCACGACCAACCAGTGATAGTCAGCCACCTGGCCGATCGCCTTTCGAAATCCCTTGCCCCCATCGGTCGGGTCGACGATTTTGACGGTGGGAACCTCGATTGGGTCGGCACCCAGTTCGCGTAATTTCGTTGCCATGGTTGTGGTCTGTTGGCGACTGCGAGTTACGACGATCTTGCGACCAAACAGGGGCCGTTTTTCGAACCAACTCAGATCGACGGCAGCCACGCCGCCGACAACAATGACCGACGGTGCTGCCAACGGTTCGTTGGGCAACTGAGCCACGGTCGATCGCACCGTCCGTTGATTGGCGCGAGTTCCCCAGTGCACTGCGGCGGCGGGGGTGTCGGCTGGCATTCCGGCGGCAAGTAGTTGCTCGACAATGCTGACGATTCGTCGTACGCCCATCAAGATCACAATGGTTCCGCCGGTATGCACAATGGCCTCCCAGTTGACCGAGGTGAAGCCCTTCTCTGGATCCTCGTGCCCGGTAACCACCGTGAACGATGTCGAGGTGTACCGCATCGTTACCGGTATCCCGGCGTAGGCAGGAGCAGCAATAGCGGAGGTAATTCCCGGAACAATCTCAAAGGGAACACCGGCATCTTGCAGAGCCCGCACCTCTTCTCCGCCCCGTGCAAAAACGAAGGGATCGCCACCCTTCAATCGCACCACGTTCTTCCCCGTCAAACCGGCCCGCACCAGAAACAAGTTGATTTCTGTTTGGCTCAGCGACGGTTGTCCCGACTCTTTGCCCACATACATCAACTCGGCCCCGTCGTCAGCCAGATCGAGAAGGGCCGTTCCGGCCAATCGGTCGTAGACAACGATGTCGGCGGACTGCAAGAGTTCTGCACCACGCACGGTGATGAGGCCTGGATCCCCTGGGCCCGCACCAACCAGATAGACGGTCATTGAGACGATTCAAAATCGGACCGGATGTGTTGCGCCAGTCGCGTGCCAACGGCCACGGGATCGTCGCCTCGTTCTAAGTGATAACAAACAATTTCGGCGTCTTCGGTGGCCAACATCCCGGTAATGGTGATCATTCCATTGGACTCGAGGGTGGCATGCGCGCCGGCGGGGAGATCACAGTCGCCACCCAACTCGGTCAGGAAGGCCCGTTCGGCCTCTACCACCCGGCGAGACGCGGCGTTATCTATGGCTGCTAGAGCAGCCAATGTCTGGACATCATCGGCCCGGCACTCGACGATGAGGGCACCTTGTGCCACCTGGGGCAACATGACATCGACCGGTAGTGCAAAGACGTCGTCGCGTTGCAGTCCCAGGCGATCAATCGGGGCAGAGGCCATGACAATGGCGTCGAAGTCATCGGTGTCATCGAGACGTCCGAGTCGGGTGTCTACGTTGCCACGGATATCGGCCATGATCAGATCAGGGCGAAGATACAACAACTGCGCCCGGCGACGGACCGAACCGGTGGCCACTATTGCAAACTCAGGCAATTGTTCGAGCGAACAACCAATAAGCGCATCGCGGGCGTCGGCCCGTTCGGGAATGGCGGCAATGACAAGTCCGGGCACAGCCACCGACGGAAGGTCCTTTCCCGAGTGCACGGCAATGTCGGCCCGGCCATCGAGCACGGCGTTCTGTACCTCTTTGGCAAACACCCCTTTGCCGCCGATCTCATGGATTGGCACATCTGTGCGTCGGTCACCTTCGGTGGACACGACAAGATGATCAACCGAGATCGAAGCATCAGCAGCGTTGAGCAAACCGGCTACATGCTCGGTTTGCCAGCGGGCAAGGACACTGCCGCGGGTGGCAGCTTTAATGGTTGGCATGAGTACCTAATCGAGATCGTAAAGATCGCGGAGTGCTTCGCCGATGCGCTCGCCGCGAGCGGTTCCGGCTGAGTCTTTCAATCGGGTTGTTGGTAGGTGAAGTAACTTGCCCACCAGACGATTAGTAATAAGTCCGACAAGGTCGCGGGTCTCAGCGTCGAGATCTTCGAGTTTGCTGCTATTCGCGGCCAGAACCTGGGTGCGAATTAGCTCGGCCTGTCGCCGGAAGTCAGCAATCAAGGGTGCTGCGTCACGAGCGCTACTGCGAACGATGTACTGGTTGACTTCGACCTCGATAATATTGCGGACATCGGCAATCTCGCGCTCGCGTTTGCTTATACCCACCTGGGCGAATTCACGAATGTCGTCCATGTCCAGCAACGTGATGCCCGGAATCGAGGCAGCAGAAGGATCGATATCGCGAGGCATGGCGATATCGACAAGCAACAGAGGCCGACCGTTTCGCACTTCCATAGCCGTTTCGAGTGCCGTACCTTCGACAATAAGCTCTTGCGCTCCAGTCGAGGTGAATACGATGTCGGCTTTATGTAGTTCGGCGCTGAGTTGGTTAAGGCGAACCGCCCGACCAGCGAGACGTATGGCCAATGTTTCGGCCTTAGCAAACGTGCGATTAGCGACCACGAGTTCGGCCAAGTCCGAAGACGTGAGGCGGGCGACCATGCCCTCGCCCATTTCGCCCGCTCCCAAAATGAGGATTCGTTTACCGCTCAGGCCACCGAGACGATCGGAGGCCATGGCAATGGCGGCCTGACTTACCGATGCAATATTGTGTGAAATCTTGGTTTCGGTACGGGCCCGTTTGCCAACTTCTAGGGCATGACGGAACACACCATTAAGTGCGGTACCGGTGACTTTAAGGGTGTGGGCATGTTCCCACGCTGTCTTGACCTGTCCCTGAATTTCGTGTTCGCCAATAACGGCTGAGTCGAGACCCGCGGCAACGGCGAACAGATGGCGAACCGCTTCTTCGTCATAGTGCACGTAGAGGTGATCGCCCAACTCTTCGGGGCTAACCCCCCCGAGGTCGCAGAGTGTGTCGCGAACATCTTGAAATGCTCCGTGGAAGCGTTCGGCCAACACGTAGATTTCGGTGCGATTGCACGTGGAAAGCACAACCGTTTCGCTGACGTTGTCACAACCAGCGACAGCGTCGAGGGCCTTGTTAAGGCGCGCAGGGCCGATCGACACTCGTTCGAGAATGGCGAGCGGAGCTGTTGTGTGGTTAATACCAATTACTACGACAGACACAGTCGCAAGATCTCCTTGGCCTCGTCGATTCGGCCAGCACGAATTGCTTCCAGCATCCCCGAATTGAGGGCCTTTTGCCAACCTGGAATCTCAGTAGATTTTCCGTCGGATCGAAGTTGCCTGCGCTCGTCGGACAAGATCTCAAGCAGAGTCTCGTACTCGGGCCCAATATCAGCCTCAAGCCCACGGCGGAACCATGCGGCCAAAGCCGGGCTGTGGCCACCGGTGGACACTGTGAACATGATTGGGCCGCGTCGCACGACCGCGGGCAAGGTGAAGGCGCAATTCTCTGGGTCGTCGGCGGAATTAACCAACACGGCAGCCTGCTCGCCATCGGCGAATACCGCCGCGTTTACCCGTGGGTCGTCGGTTGCGGTGATAACGAGGCGATAACCCTCCGCCTCGCCTTTGCGGTAGGGGCGTCGATGAGCAGTAACGCCTTGAAGCACCGCCAGTGAATCGAGAATATGTGGGGCAACAACATCGACAATGGCGCCCGCTGCTAGCAACTTACGCGCTTTGGCCTCGGCCACCTGTCCGCCACCAACGACAAGACAGCGGTAGCCACTGAGACGCACATTGATCGGGAAAAGGGGTTCATCGACAGGCATCAACTTGCCTCGGCTATGTCGGTATCTCGGTGCTGATAGAAACCTAGGATTTGCAGTTCCGATGCTAGGTCGACTTTGCGCAAGGTCACGTGATCAGGAACCGTCACCGTGGTCGGTGCAAAGTTGAGAATCGAGGTCACCCCAGCGGCAACGATTTGATCAGTTACCTCTTGCGCCACATGTGCAGGTGTCGCAATGATGGCGATCGCTATGCGTTCAGCGACAACGACCCCGGCGAGATCGTTGAGGTGAGAAATTTTGACGCCATTGTAGGTTGTGCCCACCTTGGTCTGGTCATTGTCCAGCAAAGCGGCCACCGGGAACCCGGAATCACCGAAGCCTCCGTAGTTAGCCAACGCACGTCCGAGGTTACCGAGACCCAGGATGGCCACCCCAAGATCTTTGGCGAGGCCAAGTTCTCGGTCTATCTGAAAGAGCAAATACTTGACCTCGTAACCCACCCCGCGCGTGCCGTAGGACCCAAGGTAGGAGAGGTCTTTACGAACTTTGGCGGCATTCAACCCGGCCATATTGGCCAGTTGGGCCGACGACACCTTCGATGTACCTTTTTCGCGCAATTGCGAAAGGCTTCGGTGGTAGATCGGCAACCGGGCGACGGTGGCGTCGGGAATGGGCCGGCGGGCGGAAACAGGCGGCATAGTAGTAAGTCTATCTGGAGTTTGTACGCTTGTGAACATGACTTCTCAGGTCGCCTTCGCTGCTGCTGCCACCTTAATTTCGTTGGCATTTGCTTTGGCGACGCTTGACCGTTGGCTTATGGCCCGACGCAATCATGAAGCGGCCTGGACGGTGGCGTTATTTCTCTTTTCAGGTGCCGCCGCGTCGCTAATGGTTGGTGCGGGAATGGGATGGTCAGCTTGGTCATTTCGGACCTTTTACTACCTCGGGGCTATCGCTAACGTTCCCGTCCTCGCCCTAGGAACAGTTTGGTTACTGCGCCCCCAATGGGGGCGCACAGTTTCCTACGGCGTGGCGACGTTTTGTCTCGTAGGCCTTGGCGTCATGCTTGTAGCCCCAACTACGGGCACCATTCCATCCGCAGTCCTGCCTCAAGGCTCCGACATTTTTGGTCCGTTCCCGCGCATTTTGGCCGCAGTCGGTTCATCACTCGGAGCTCTCGTGATCTTTTCGGGGGCGCTATGGAGCCTCGGTTCATTGGTTAGAAATCAAGGCCCACGCCAACTAGCAGTGGCCAACGGGGCAATCGGTCTGGGCACCGTTGTCCTAAGCCTGGGCGGGTTGCTTAACAGCACACTGAATGAAATGACTGCTTTTGCCATCACGCTCGTGGTTGGCATCACCCTCATCTTTATCGGATTTCTTATTGCCACTTTGATGCCGGCTACTGCCCGGCTACAAATGGTCAGCCAAGAGAACGCCGCATAATTTTGCCCGTAGATGTGCGCGGGATCTGATCAATGATGATCACCGATCCGGGACACTTGTAGCTCGCAAGATGTTGTTCGCAGAACCAGATCACATCATCGGCCTCGAGGTTCGCATTGGGCACAGGCACCACGTAGGCACGTACGGCCTCGCCATGATGAGGGTGAGGAATTCCGACTACACCGGCCTCACTAATTTCGGGGTGTTGCACCAAGATGTCCTCGACCTCAGCGGGAAAAACATTAAACCCCGACACAATGATGAGGTCTTTAACCCGGTCGACGAGACGGAGTTGGCCATAGTCGTCAACCACTGCCAGGTCGCCGGTATGCAACCACCCATCGCTATCGAGCGCTTTGGCTGTCGCCTCTTCGTTGCCCCAATACCCGCCGAAAATATTGGGGCCACTGGCCCAAACTTCTCCCTCGTCACCGATATAGACATCGCCGCCGTGGGCATCGACTAGGCGTAGTCGAACCCCGGGAAGGGGGCGGCCCACAGAACCCGCAGGGGTTTCTTCTGTGCCCAGGGCCAAAACTGAACTTGTTTCGGTGAGCCCGTATCCTTCGATGATGTTAAGGCCATGAAGTTCGTAGACCGACTGACGCACCATTGGATTAAGAGCGGCCGCCCCGGAAAAAGCGCGACGAATGGTCGCCAATGGCTGTCCATCGAATGGGGTTGCGGCAAGGGCTGACCACAATGTTGGAGGACCGCTCATCACGGTGATTTTGTGTTGCTGCGCTAGCTCAAAAACGGTGGTTGGGTCGAAACGTTCGACAAGGACCGCTGTCGCTCCCGCTCGCAGCACCGGCGCGAGTATCGCATTAAGTCCCAAGATGTGGGAGAGCGGAACCACACAGAGGGAGACATCGTCGGCGGTGAGTTGGCCAGACGGATGGGCAAAGCCTTGATCGAGGTTGGCCAGCAGATTTGCATGAGTCAACATGGCTGGCTTTGGGCTACCTGCGGTACCCGAAGTGAACTTCAATAGCGCAAGATCACTTTGTGTTACATCGACGACCGGCGGAACCTCCTCAAAGCTAGCCAAGGAAATCGAACCTTCGATATCGGAAGCTCTTGGGGTCAAAATGTGATCGACGGATGCCAACACGTCAGCAGAAAGACCACTGACCGAGGGAACGCCGGTAGGTCCAACGACCATCGCTCGTGGCGTGACCGCCGCAATTTCGGATGCTAGTTCGGGCGACGGACTCAGCGGGTTCATGGGCACAGCAACAAACCCTGCACCCAAAACAGCCAAATAGAACACCACAAAACGGGTGTTCGTGCCCGCAACTATGGCTACCCGATCACCTCGCTCAAGTCCGAGTGCAGTAAGACCGGCCCGAGTTTGACCGACCTGGTGACGAAGCTGGTCGTAGGTGATTTGGTTGCCATGATCGATAAGCGCGACCGAATCGCCGGGGTGGGATTCGATTAGAGCAGCAAGGTTCACAAGCGCATAGTACTTTCAACCGGGCCCTTGGGAGGAACCGGCTGCGGTGCGCACTACTCGGCGGCGACTACTTCTTCGACCTGCGGGGGTTCGAACCCTTCGACGGCCTTGAACGACATGCGCCGCTCGCCCGTGTTGTCAGGATCATCCTCGGTGTCGACAATGATGGTCTCACCGGCTCGGAATTCTTTCCAGAGCAAGCGTTCCGACAACGGATCTTCGACCATGCGTTGGATGGCACGACGCAATGGTCGGGCCCCCATCGTTGGGTCGTAACCGCGATCGGCCAGCAAAATCTTGGCTTCGGGGGTAAGTTCGAGACCCATTCCCTGCGACTCAAGTTGCTTGGTGACTCGCTTGATCATCAGGTCGACGATCTGGGTCACCTCGGGCTTGGAAAGCTCGTGGAAGACGATTGTTTCGTCGATGCGGTTAAGGAATTCGGGGCGGAAGTGTTCCTTCAGCGCTTCGTTGACCTTTTCCTTCATGCGTTCGTAGCTGACTGCTTCGTCGTTCTTGGTGAAACCGAGGTTGGCCTTGCGAAGATCGCGTGTGCCCAGGTTGGACGTCATGATGATGACGGTGTTGCGGAAGTCCACCGAACGGCCCTGGCTGTCGGTGAGACGGCCTTCTTCGAGAATCTGCAACAGCGTGTTGAAGACATCGGGGTGGGCCTTTTCGACCTCGTCGAAGAGCACAACACTGAAGGGCTTACGTCGAACGGCTTCAGTGAGTTGGCCGCCCTCGTCGTAGCCGACGTAGCCAGGAGGTGAACCGACGAGACGACTGACGGTGTGCTTTTCCTGATATTCGGACATATCGAGGCTAATAAGACTGTCTTCGTCTCCGAAGAGGAACTCGGCCAAAGTCTTCGCCAGTTCGGTCTTACCAACACCGGATGGACCGAGGAAGATAAACGAACCAGAGGGACGCTTGGGATCCTTGAGTCCAGCACGGGTGCGACGGATGGCCTGCGAAACAGACTTCACCGCGTCGGTCTGGCCGATAACTCGCTGATGGAGTTCGTCTTCCATGCGCAAAAGCTTGGAGGTTTCTTCCTCGGTGAGTTTGTAGACCGGAATGCCGGTCCACAAGCTGAGCACCTCGGCTACGGCTTCTTCGTCCACCTCGTCGAAAAGATCGACGCCCGAGGCCTTGAACTCGGCCTCTTTGGTTTCTTTCTCGGCGATGAGTTGTTTTTCTTCGTCACGGAGTTTTCCGGCGGCCTCGAAGTCCTGCGACTCGACGGCTTCCTTCTTCTTGGCAGACACGTCGGCCAATTTGTTTTCGAGGTCTTTGAAATCCTCGGGTGTTTCCATGCGCTTGATACGCAAACGCGAGCCGGCTTCGTCGATGAGATCGATGGCCTTGTCAGGAAGTTGACGGTCGGCGATGTAGCGGTCGGCAAGATTGCCTGCCGCGACGAGGGCCTGGTCGGTGATGGTTACTCGGTGATGAGCTTCGTAACGATCGCGCAGACCCTTAAGTATTTCAATGGTGTGTGCTACTGAGGGTTCTTCGACCTTGATGGGCTGGAAACGGCGTTCTAGTGCCTTATCTTTTTCTAGGTATTTGCGGTATTCCTCGGTGGTGGTGGCACCGATGGTTTGGAGTTCACCGCGGGCCAGCATGGGCTTGAGAATGCTGGCCGCATCAATGGCGCCTTCGGCGGCACCAGCACCAACAAGGGTGTGCAGTTCGTCGATGAACAAAATAATGTCGCCGCGAGTGGTGATTTCTTTGAGCACTTTCTTGAGGCGTTCTTCGAAGTCGCCGCGGTAGCGGGACCCGGCCACCAGGGAACCAAGGTCGAGGGTGTACAGCTGCTTGCCTTGCAAGGTGTCGGGCACATCGTCGCTGGCAATCTTTTGGGCCAGGCCTTCGATGATGGCAGTTTTGCCGACACCAGGTTCGCCGATGAGCACAGGGTTGTTCTTGGTGCGACGGCTGAGCACCTGCATGACTCGTTCGGTTTCGCGGACTCGGCCAATGACTGGGTCGAGTTCGCCGTCGCGGGCGAGCTGGGTCATGTTGCGCCCAAATTGGTCAAGAACCGCAGAACCACTCGAGTCGGCCCCGCCGCTGCCCCCAGAGCTGGCACCGGCCTTGTCGCCTTCGCCTTCGCTGCCTGGACCGGAATAACCCGACAGGAGCTGGATTACTTGCTGGCGAACTCGGCTGAGGTCGGCACCAAGCTTGACTAGAACCTGGGCGGCGACGCCTTCGCCTTCACGAATGAGACCCAACAAGATGTGTTCGGTCCCGATGTAGTTATGCCCGAGTTGTAGTGCTTCGCGCAATGAAAGTTCGAGGACCTTCTTGGCGCGCGGCGTAAAGGGAATGTGCCCGCTGGGGGAAGACCCGCCCTGGCCAATAATTTCTTCGACTTGGCTTCGGACGGCTTCGAGCGATATGCCGAGGGATTCGAGTCCCTTAGCTGCGACGCCTTCGCCTTCGTGGATGAGACCCAACAAGATGTGTTCGGTCCCGATGTAATTGTGATTGAGCAGGCGCGCTTCTTCTTGGGCGAGTACAACGACTCGGCGGGCCCTATCTGTAAAGCGTTCGAACACCGGCGACCTCCGCACGGTAAAGGGGTGAGTGCAGTGTAGCTAGCTCACTCTTCTCTGGGGTTTCGGTCCAGCAAACTGCACCGTAGCGAGGTGTAACCAGCCCGTAAACCGAAATGTTCCCGAATTAGTGCCTATACCGGTAAATCCCCTCGCTCAAAGCCACGCGGTTAGGTAGACATTTTGTAGGCCGGAGATCATCAAAGACAGGCCTCAATGATTGGTTATCGCTTGGGGGGTTGGGGGGCGTAACCTTTCTGGGTGGATCAGCTCAACCCGCTTGCGGTACTTCCAACCATGCTCGACGATCTCACCCGCGTGGAAAAGGCTCTACAAAATGCCGTTGAGGCCGACTTGGCCTTGCTGCAAGAAATTGCCTCTCACCTCATAAATGCTGGTGGCAAGCGGGTGCGGCCCGGCTTTGCGATCGCTAGTGCCGCCACGCCCCTGATTCCCGCCCAACCGGTTAGCGACAACGTCGTGTTGGGTGCGGCTGCAGTCGAACTCGTACACATTGGCTCGCTTTACCACGACGATGTAATGGACGAAGGTCAGATACGTCGTGGTGTGCCGTCGGTCAATTCACTTTGGGATAACCATCGAGCCATCCTCGCTGGTGATTTCTTGTTGGCTCGAGCTTCGGAGATTGCGGCGTCACTCGGCACCGATGTAGCTGGCCTGCTTGCCGCGACCATTGCCAAGTTGTGCGACGGTCAGATCCGTGAACTTGAGGCCGAGCACAACATCGACCGCACGTTCGAAGCATACGAAAAGTCCATTGCTGGCAAGACCGCATCACTATTGGCTGCGGCGTGTCGCATCGGTGGCATTACCGGCCAACTTCCGGCCGATCACATCGAAGCCGTGACCAACTTCGGCGAGGCGTACGGATTTGCCTTCCAGATTGTCGACGACATCCTTGATCTCACTGCCACTTCCGAACAACTCGGCAAAAAGGCTGGCAACGACATTCTCGAAGGGGTGTACACCCTGCCCGTCATCGTCGCTTTGACCGAAGCAAACGGCGCCGAACTACACGAATTGCTGTCCGACGATCTCTCCGACGCGGGTCACCAGCGAGCCCTCACTATTGTTCGCACCTCAACCGGCGTCACTGCTGCGCAGGCCCAAGCTCGACGGTGGGCCGACAAGGCCGCCGAGTCGTTGCAAACGCTGCCCGATTCTGATGCCACCGCTGCGTTGCGCGCGGCAGCAGATCATCTCATCCAGCGGGCCAAAGCCGACTTCTAGCTACAAAGCTCAGTGTTGCTCCAGCAGGTGTCGCCGGGTAGAACGCGGTCGGCACTGGATGGACCCCAACTGCCTTTTTCGTACGGCTCGACGGGATTGGGATTGTCGAGGACGCTTTGCACGATGCGCCATGCTTCTTCGACGCCATCTTGCCGGGCAAACAAGCGCGGATCGCCGTTGAGCGCGTCGCCAATGAGACGCTCGTAGGGGCTAGCCAGGTCGCCGCCGAGGGCATCGCCATAATCGACCGCTAAATCAACGGGTGCACTCACCATTTCTGCGCCGGGCTTCTTGGCCTGGACAACCATGGTGATCGTGTTGTCCGGCTTCATTCGGAAAATGAGTTTGTTGGGTTCGGGCAAGAGTTCGGTGGCTCCGCCACCAAAAAGCAGCCGGGGCGGACGTTTGAACTGGACTACTGCTTCGGTGACAGTCTCGGCCATACCTTTTCCCGCTCGGATACAGAAGGGAACATCGGCCCATCGCCACGAGTCAATAAAAGCACGAATTGCCACAAAGGTCTCGGTATCAGAATTGCTGTCGACGCCTTCCTCGTCACGGAAACCAACAAATTGCCCGCGCACGACATCATCGGGTTCGAGGGTGCGCATGGCCCGAAAGACCTTGACCTTTTCGTCGCGCATCGCGGTTTCGTCCGAGGTCGACGGTGGCTCCATCGTCAGAAGCGCGAGTACTTGCAACAAGTGGTTCTGGACAACATCACGCATCGTGCCAACGTTGTCGTAGAAACGACCCCGGCCCTCGACATCGAGATCTTCGGCCATGGTGATCCGTACGGAGTCCACGTAGTGACGGTTCCAGAGCGGCTCAAGCAAAGCATTTGCAAAGCGGAAAACCATGAGATTTTGCACGGACTCTTTGCCCAAGAAATGATCGATTCGATAGATCGCATCTTCGGTGTAGTGGTGATGCAAGATCTTGTTGAGCTCTCGGGCCGAAGTCAGGTCGCGGCCAAAGGGCTTCTCGACGATGATGCGACCGGAGTTCATGCCTACTCCGGCTAGGCCGGTTGCGACCTCGTCGAAGAGGCTGGGGGGCACGGCAAGAAAAGCCACTGGACACAATGAATCGGGAAGTTTGGCTCGCAACGCCGCAAAGGTGTCAACGTGGTTGTAGTCGCCCCGCACATAGCTGAGCCGGGTGCAGAGCCGTTCAATGATCGTCCCATCGCGGCCTTCGAGTGATACCCGAGCACGGTCGCGCAGCGCGTCGTCGTCCCATTCGGAACGGGCCACACCAATGATCGGCACGTCGAGGCGTTCTTCGGCTTCTAGCTCGTAAAGGGCAGGGAACAGCTTTTTGAACGCTAGATCGCCGCTGATACCAAACATGATGAGCGCATCGGCGATGCGAGCAGGCGCTTCTTCTAGGCCCAGATGGTCAGGCATCGGCCGACTTTTCGTGGTGTCCACCGAACTCTTTGCGCATGGCCGACAAAACCTTGCCGGCGTATTCGTCGCGATCTCGGCTGGCAAAACGCGAGAACAACGCGGCGGCAATAGTGTGCGCTGGGACGGCGAGATCGATAGCAGATTCGACGGTCCAACGACCTTCGCCGCTGTCTGACACGCGCCCCTCAAACCCATCGAGATTCGGATCGACGGCTAGAGCATGCGCCGTCAGGTCGACCAGCCAAGACGAAATAACACTTCCCCGACGCCACACTTCGGCCACAGCGCCAGTGTCGATGTCGAATTGGTAAGCACGGGGATCTCGCAAGGGTGCCGTTTCGGCATCTACCTCACGATCGGCACTACCCAAGTTTGCTGCTTCGAGGATGCCGAACCCTTCGGCCAGAGCGGCCATCATGCCGTATTCGATGCCGTTGTGGACCATCTTCACGAAATGCCCGGCACCAACTGGTCCACAGTGAAGCCATCCGGCCTCGCCCGGCTTGGTATCTCCCGCTACATCTGGAGTGCGCTCAGCGGTCTCGATGCCCGGCGCGAGTGATTCAAAAATTGGCGTTAGACGCTCGATCGCCTGGTCAGAGCCGCCCACCATTAGACAGAAGCCTCGCTCGCGACCAAATACACCGCCACTTGTGCCGCAATCGACTAACTCGATTCCGGCGGGCGCCAGTTCGTCGCTGCGGGCGATGTCCTCTTTGAAGTTGCTGTTGCCACCATCAATCAATATGTCGCCCGGTTCGAGGTGGGGCAAAAGATCGGCCACGGCGTATTTGACGACACCAGCGGGGACCATTATCCAGATGGCCCGAGGAGCTTCGAGAGCGGCCACGAGTTCGGCCGCAGATTCAGCACCAGTGAACCCCTCGTCACGCATTGTGTCAACGGCATCGGTATTGACATCGAAGGCCACACACTCGTGTCCGTCGGTAGCTAAGCGGCGAATCAGGTTCGCTCCCATGCGGCCTAGGCCGACCATTCCTAGTTGCATCTCACTCCTCATGTCACGTAATGGTGACCATGTCTTTGCCGTTGATTGCAGACGCTATGTTCGCGTACTTCGGTTGGCTATGCCTGCGCTTCTTCGACCACGGTGCGTCGTCCTTCTAATGCACGGGCCAACGTCAGTTCGTCGGCGTACTCGAGATCGCCCCCAACCGGCAGCCCACTCGCCAGCCGCGATACCTTCACCCCGACATTTTCTAAAAGGCGGGCTAGGTACATAGACGTTGCTTCGCCTTCAATATTGGGGTTGAGGCACAAGATGATCTCGGTGATCTTCTCATCGCCGATGCGTACTAATAGTTCGCGTACACGAAGTTGATCGGGGCCGATTCCCTCGATGGGATTGATGGCTCCCTGCAGCACGTGATAGCGGCCGCGAAACTCGCCGGTGCGTTCAACGGCCACGATGTCGCGGGGTTCCTCGACGACAGCTATTACTGTGCTGTCGCGGCGGTCGTCGCCACAAAGTTCGCATTCGACATTTTCGCTGATGTTAAAACAGGTGTCGCAAAAACGGATGCGCTTTTTGACCTCAATGATCGCTTCAGCAAGCCGGGTAGCGTCTTGCGTGGGCACCTTCAAGAGATGAAACGCTATACGTTGCGCGGATTTTGGTCCGACGCCGGGCATGCGCCCAAGTTCGTCGATGAGATCTTGAACCGGCTGGGTGTAGACCGATGCCATTGGTATCTATTCGGCCCCGCCGAGCAGGCTGCCTAGGTCCATTCCACCTAGCAAACCGCCCAGATCAGGCATACCGCCGCCCGCGTTGGCATTGACTTGGGTGACCGCATCGGTAATGGCCGCTAGCACTAGGTCCTCCAGCATCTCGACATCATTGGAGTCGACTACCTGGGGGTCGATGGTGACCTTGGTGAACTCCATCGAACCATTGACCGTGACTTTGACCATGCCACCGCCGGACTGGCCTTCGTGGGAAGCCAAAGCAGCCTCGGCCTGTGACGCCATCATTTGTTGACCCATTTGTTCGGCGGCCTCAAGCAATCCCCCGAGGTCGGGCATGCCCCCACCAGCGAGATCGGGCATTCCTCCAGCGAGAAGATCGGGAAGTTCGGGCGTATCAGACATGGGGCTCCAGTGATTAGGACGGGTCGACGCGCTCGGCGCCGGGGAACATTTGGGCTAGACGGCCAGCGCCATCGCTGGCCTCGTCGGCATCGGTGAGTTCGTCGAGCGAAATAGAAGCCGCTTCTTCGAACGTATCAACCGGGGCTGGATCAGCGGGTGCAGCATCGATGCCTTGGACAGTGAGTCGCATCGGCACGGCCTGACCAAAATGCTTGGAGAGGGCCGCATCGATCTCGCCGCGGACATCTTTGCATCGGTCGGCGTGGATCTGGTTGGGTAAGGCAATAGCGAAGCCTTCGGCGCCGTCGTTGACGAGCGTTCCGCCCGCGAATCGTACGCTGGCTCGGCGGGGAACTTCGGCCAAAATATTATCGGTCCAAACAGCAGCAATTGCGTCGAAGGTTGCTGACACGGGTTGGGCAGGTGTCGCTGGCGCAGCATCAGGTGATTGTGGTACGGGCTCTGAAACCGGTTCATCGGCGGGCGGATCGAGAATAGGTGCAGCGGTTTCTGAGACAGCGGTTTCTGAGACAGCGGCTGCTGAGACAGCGGTTTCTGAGACAGCGGTTTCGGGTTGCGCTTCGGCTTTTTGGCGTCGAATAGCCCCGAGTGATGGTTTAGCCGAACCGGGTCCGTCTAGCTTGTTGGCCAACATCTCGCGTGCTG
>Ga0209091_10000408_pt1 | contig 41636 bp, 31 predicted proteins | sample ArcticOcean_MG_C_6_FD_187438 | JGI IMG/M metagenome (GOLD analysis project Ga0209091, IMG submission 187438) | Marine microbial communities from western Arctic Ocean - ArcticOcean_MG_CB8_128 (SPAdes) (version 2) | ecosystem: Environmental > Aquatic > Marine > Oceanic | place: Arctic Ocean...
GGTGCTTTTCCGGTGGCTAGAGCGCTGCAAGAAGGGGCCGATATTGTTGTTACCGGTCGTTGTGTCGATAGCGCAGTAACCCTAGGCGCCTGCATCGATGCCTTTGGTTGGGGTCGTGATGATCTTGATCAGCTGGCCATGGGCTCTCTTGCCGGACATATTTTAGAGTGCGGCCCACAGGCTACTGGTGGCAACTTTACTGATTGGGAGCTTTCTAACAATCTTGAAAATATTGGTTATCCTATTACAACAATTAAAGCCGACGGCAGCTTTACCTGCTCTAAGCCTGAGGGGACAGGTGGTCTTATCTCGGTGGGTACCATCGCTGAGCAGATGGTTTATGAAATTGGTGATCCCCAAGCCTATATTTTGCCAGATGTTGTTTGTGACTTCTCTAATGTGACATTGACGGAGGTCGGCGAGAACCTTGTTGAAGTAAAAGGCGCCACTGGCTTGCCCGCACCTGATACCTATAAAGTTTGTAGCACCTACGCTGATCAGTTTCGTGGTGGTACAAGTATGACTTTTTATGGCGTAGATGCAGATAAAAAGGCCAATAAACTGGCCGCTGCTATTTTTGCAGCATCACGTAGAACCTTAAAATTGCATGGTTTAGCGGATTACAGTGAAACTAGCGTTGAGTTAATTGGCGCTGAAAGTCAGTACGGGGCAAATGCGGCTGTGGCTAATTGTCGAGAGCTGTCCATGAAGATTGCCGTAAAACACGCAGATCCTGCGGGCATCGGCATACTGTTAAAAGAGTGTGTGGGCCTTGGGCTGGCGACACCGCCCGGTTTGTCTGGCTTCGCTGGTGCGCGACCTAAGCCATCGCCAGTGGTGAGGCTATTTTCTTTTGCTCTGCCCAAAGGAAACTTGCGGATTCAAGTCGAGCTTGATGGCACCTACATTGATTGCCCAGATAGTCAGGGCGCACCGCTAAATCGAGATCTCATCGAGCGACCACAGGCGCCCAGCGCACCCCTGGACAGCAATGCCGTGAATGTGCCTCTGATTAAGCTGGCGCTGGCTCGTAGCGGTGACAAAGGAAATAAGGCCAATGTGGGCATCATTGCTCGCCAGCCTCGCTATCTTCCTTACATTTATGCGGCCTTGAGCGAGCAGGCTGTGGCAGAGCGCTTTGCACACTTTTTACCTGAAGGTGCCACGCAACAAAGTCTGTGCTACGTCGAGCGCTACCTGATGCCAGGTACCAACGCGATTAACTTTTTAATCCATGATGTCTTGGGAGGTGGGGGTATGGCGAGTATACGCAACGACGCTCAAGGCAAGGGTTTCGGTCAATTAATGTTGGATGCTTCAATTCCGGTCAGTGCGGCTATTGCCACTGAAGTTAACGCCTAAAAAATTATCTTAAAAGATAGATGGAGACGGCCATATGGCAATATTTGCCTCAAAAATAAACACCAGCTCAGAGACCTTTTTACGTCAGCGCAAAGAAATGCTAGAGCTGGTCGATAGGCTCAATGAACTTAATGGCCGGGGCCGTGCAATCTCCGAGAAGCGCAAGCCACGTTTTGATGCCCGTGGACAGCTAACACCGCGCGAGCGTTTAGCCCGCCTGCTCGACCCAGGTATGCCATTTTTAGAAATAGGCAATATCGCCGGTTACATGGTCGACACTAAGAAAGAGGAAAAGTCGATCCCTGGATCAACGGTTATCTCTGGAATTGGGTTTATTTCCGGCGTGCGATGCGTGGTTGTTGTCGACGATAGCGGTATATTAGCGGGCTCTTTAACCACCGCTGGCGGTTACAGAATTCGTCGAGCCGAGCAAATCTCTCTGGAGCAAAAGCTACCCTTTGTTCACCTTGTGGAAAGCGCCGGCGGCGACTTAATGAACTACACGGTAGAGGGGTTTAGTGTCGGGGGTGCGTTGTTTGGCTCCCTCGCACAGCTCAGTAAAGCGGGTATTCCGGTGATCTCTATCCTGCATGGCTCGTCTACCGCGGGTGGTGCTTATATGCCGGGCCTCAGTGACTATGTTATTGCCATTAAGGGCAGAGGACGGGCTTTCTTGGCTGGACCGCCACTACTTAAGGCTGCTACCGGTGAAATAGCTACCGAAGAAGAGCTGGGTGGGGCAGAAATGCACGCTACTATCTCGGGTTTGGCTGAATACCTAGCCGAGAACGACGGCCAGGGGCTGCAAATATGCCGTGAAGTCGTCGATCGTCTGCAATGGAATGATAACTGCTCATTACCGCCCAAACGATCGTTTCTTGAGCCCGCCTATGATCCCGATGAGTTAGCCGGGGTCATTCCTACGGACTACCGCACACCCTATGACATGCGTGAACTGGTCGCCCGAGTGGTTGATGGCTCTGACTTCTTAGATTTTAAGCCGCGTTTTGGTGTCTCTACCGTGTGTATTCAGGCAGAAATCTTTGGCCAAGCGGTGGGTATTATTGGTAACAATGGCCCAATTGATCCTCAGGGTGCCAACAAGGTTACTCAGTTCTTGCAACTGTTAGACCAGGCCAATATTCCTGCATTGTTCTTTCAAAATACCACTGGGTATATCGTCGGCACCAAGTCTGAGCAAGCGGGCATGATTAAGCATGGATCGAAAATGATTCAGGCAGTGCGCAACATTGATGTGCCGCGTATTACCTTTATGACCGGCGCTAGTTTCGGTGCGGGCAACTACGGCATGTGTGGGCGCGGTTATGATCCCGACTTCCTGTACACCTTTCCCAACGCCAAAATGGGCGTAATGGGCGGTGAGCAGGCTGCTAAGACCATGTCTATGGTAGCCCGTGGCAAAGCGGCCGCTATGGGCGTAGATGCAGACGAGGAGATGCTAGCGGAGCAAGAAAAGATGATGGCGCACATCTTCGACTCCCAATCTGATGCTTTTTATACCTCAGGCCACATGATGGACGACGGCATGATTGATCCACGAAACATGCGAAAAACCTTGGGGATGTTGCTAGAAACGGTACGTGAAGGCCGTTGCAGAAAATTGCGCCCCAACAGTTTTGGTGTTGCACGTCTGTAATCTGATTAATTAAATAGCGGAGATAATCACATGAGTGATCTAGCTAAAACACAATTACGCTCAACCAACTCGCTGGTCTTAGAGCGGCAAGGTTCTGTACTAAAGATCTGGTTTAACCGCCCCGAGGCTAAGAATGCCCTGAACGCAGAGATGACAGATGAGCTCGTTAAGGTGCTCAGCTTGGTTAAAGATGACCGCAGTATTCGCACTATTGTGTTGCGTGGCAAAGGTGGCTTCTTCTGCGCAGGTGGCGACATAAAAGGGTTTAAGTCCGGCATGCAGACAATTGATGCCGCTGAAGTGGCTAAGAGTAATCGCTCCTTCGGTGACGTTATGGTCATGCTCAACGAGCAACCTCAGGTCGTGATTATCTTGGTGGAAGGTGCCGCCATCGGCGGAGGGCTGGGCCTTGCCTGTGTTGCTGATGTTACTCTGGTTACCGCAGATGCGCGTTTCCGTCTCAGCGAGACTAGCCTAGGCATTCCTCCGGCGCAGATTGCACCCTTTGTTACTGAGCGTGTTGGTCTTACCCAAGCTCGTCGCTTGATGCTTACGGGTGCGCGTTTTAAGGGAGAAGAGGCGGTTAAGTTGGGCATTGCTCATGGAGTTGCCGATAATGTAGAGGATCTTGAGGCCCAATGTGCGGCTATTTTACAGCAAATCAATGCCTGTGCGCCTGGCGCCAATGCGGTAACCAAAGGCATTCTGTTTGAAACCTTACGCCGCCCGAGAGCGGACGCGTTGGATTTTGCATCCCGGGGTTTTGCTCAATGCATGCTCAGTTCCGAAGGATTAGAGGGTGTCGCGGCTTTTGTAGAAAAGCGTAAACCCTATTGGAACGAAGAGATCTAGCATGCTTTATTTATCAGATTATAATGGTTATAAAACAGAAGGTTAGATAATAGTGATTATAAATAACTTTAATAGTATATTGATTGCCAACCGCGGCGAAATAGCCTGCCGGGTCATCCGTACGGCCAAAAAACTGGGTTACCGAACAGTGGCTGTTTACTCCGATGCTGACGCGGGTGCGCCTCATGTTCAGCTAGCCGATGATGCCGTGCGCATTGGCCCCGGACCTGTTAGTGAGTCCTACTTGGTTCCCGAGCTTATACTTCAAGCCGCCGCCAGTAGTGGCGCAGAATCAATTCATCCTGGCTATGGTTTTCTCAGTGAAAATGGGGCCTTTGCTAAAGCAGTAGAGACTGCAGGACTGGTTTTCATCGGGCCGTCGCGTGAAGCGATTGATGTTATGGGCAACAAGGCCGAGTCTAAGCGTCGTATGATTGAGGCTGGCGTGCCCTGTGTGCCTGGGTATGAGGGCTACGACCAGAGTGACAAAACCCTGTTGACAGAGGGGCTTAAGATTGATTTACCTCTCATGGTCAAAGCCGCCGCAGGTGGTGGCGGGCGCGGTATGCGCCTGGTTCACGATCAGGCTGATCTTGCCAGCGCGATAAAACTAGCCCGTGCCGAAGCGGAAGGGGCCTTTGGTTCAGGAGAGCTTATCCTTGAAAAAGCCATTATCAAGCCCCGGCATGTCGAAATACAGGTATTTGCCGACACAATGGGCAATACCGTCCATCTGGGCGAGCGTGATTGCTCAGTGCAGCGTCGCCATCAGAAGGTTGTTGAAGAAGCGCCTTGCCCGGTAATGACGCCAGAATTACGCGAGAAAATGGGCCAGTCGGCGATTGATGCGGCTAAAAGTGTTAACTATCGCGGTGCGGGAACAGTTGAGTTTTTGCTCGATGACAGCGGCTTCTTTTACTTTTTGGAAATGAACACTCGCCTGCAGGTTGAACATCCTGTGACCGAGCTCATTACCGGTCTAGACCTGGTGGCGCTTCAGATCAAAGTGGCACAGGGTGAGCCTCTTGGTTTGAGCCAAGCCGATATCAATTTAGAGGGGCATGCCATTGAAGTGCGCCTCTACACGGAAGACCCAAGCCAAGATTTCTTGCCGGCCTCTGGTCCAGTTGATCTTTGGGCCCCCGCCTCAGGTGTTGGTGTGCGTGTCGATGGCGGCATATCAACAGGGCAGGCTATTTCACCGTTTTATGACCCTATGGTGGCCAAAGTTATTGGCTACGGGTCAACACGGGAAGCTGCGCGCCTACGATTGATTGGCGCACTTAAAGAAACCGTTCTTTTTGGTACACCCAATAACAAAGACTTCTTGATTCAGTGTCTAAAAAAGCAGTCATTCATTGATGGTGCAGCAACGACCGCCTTTATTGCTGAAGAATTCTCTGACGCTGAGCTTGAAATACAGCCGGTAAGCTTCGCTGACAGCGCGGTGGCCGGAACACTTGAGCTATGTTTAGAGAATAAAGGACACTTTCAGAAAAGTCTTCTGGTGAGTAGCCAGCTTCAAAACTGGACCATTGCCAGCGCCATGGTGTCGCGCAAGCAGTATCAGTTTGATGACACTATCCATGATCTGTCAATATCGCCGGTCAACACCAGTATAGATACCTACCAGGTCTCTGACAGCGCAGCCGAACAGGCTGCAGTGGTTCAAGTGTTATCAATGCAGGCCAACAGCGCCGTGGTGTTGCTAGATGGGGTCAAATTAGTCGCTCAATTTATGTGGCTTAAGCGTGGCCAAATGCACTGTTCTATTCAGGGTCGCGGAGCCTTTTTTAAAGACCTTATTATTCTTGATGGTGCGGTGGATGAAGCCGTGGGCGGTGGTCGTGTTATCGCCCCCATGCACGGATTGTTACTTGAAGTCTTGGTTAAGCCTGGTGATCAAGTCACTAGAGGGCAAACCTTAGCCGTACTTGAAGCCATGAAAATGCACTATGAGATTCAAGCTGAAATTGATGGCACGGTCTCTGAAGTCAGAGCTGTCGCGGGCAAACAGGTTGCCGCAGACGATGTACTCATTAAAATTAACGAAAGCGAAGACGTATAACAGACAACATATAAACACAGAGGTTTGGTATGGCATTAAAACTTTGGCATTGCAAAGGTTCACGATCAATTCGTCCGCTGTGGACATTGGAAGAAATGGGCCTTGATTACGAGCTTGAAGTCATGCAATCCCCACCGCGATTTATGCATGCGGGTTATGTCGAGATTAACCCCATAGGGACCGTGCCGTTTTTTACCGATGATGCTGGTGGCCCCGAGCAGATTGTTCAGATGACCGAATCGGCCGGTATTAGCCAGTATCTTGTTGATCGTTATGGCCCCAGTGACTTGGCTGTAGCGGTTAATGAAGCTGGCTACGGTGACTATCTCAACTGGATACATCGCAGCGATGCAACCCTGACATTCCCGCAAACCCTGGTATACCGCTACACCGTTCTTGAGCCAGAGGCAACACGCCTGCCCAAGGTTGCGAAGGATTACACTCAATGGTTCTACTCGCGCCTGCGCTCGGTGGAATTAGCCACTGCAGATAATGAGTTTCTAGCCGCAAATCGCTTTACTATTGCTGACATTACGGTAGGCTATGCGCTGCATTTTGCTGAACAGCTGGGCCTGGCCGATGGATTCAAGCCAAATACCAAAGCCTACTATGAGCGATTAAAGGCGCGTCCTGCCTTTCAAAAAGCCACGACGTTTTATTGAAATTCTTCCACTAGAATATCTATCATGGCAACGAACTTGTCCGTTTTGATAAAGTCTGGCCGCCTTTATCATGTTAATAAGCTAGTGTTCTGAATACCATGCCTTATAAGTTTATCTACGTAAAAAAATAAAAATTGGGGAAATTAGTGACCAAGCATGCCGTATATCCAAATCTGTTCTCACCACTTGATTTGGGGTTCACCTCAATTAAAAATCGTGTGCTCATGGGTTCCATGCACACAGGTCTGGAAGAGGCCGAAAATGGCTTTCCTCGGCTTGCCGAATACTTCGCTGAGCGTGCTAGGGGCGGCGTTGGTATGATGATCACCGGTGGCATCTCGCCGAATATAGAAGGCGGCTGGGGCGCAAAACTATCAACGCCAGAAGAGGCTGAAGATCACCGCTTAGTGACTAACGCAGTGCATGCTGTAGACCCAGATATTAAGATCTGCATGCAAATCTTGCATGCAGGACCATTAGCTCACACCCCAGCGTGTGTTGCGCCATCCGCTATCCCCTCGCGAATAGCGCGTATGGTGCCCAACGAATTAGACGAAGAGGGCGTTCAAAAGCAAATTGATGACCACGTGCAGTGCGCAAAAATGGCTCAGCTAGCCGGTTACGACGGCGTCGAAATCATTGGCTCTGCGGGCTATTTACTGAGTACCTTTCTGGTAGAGAAAACCAACCAGCGAGATGATCAATGGGGCGGCAGTTACGAGAACCGAATGCGTTTCCCGCTAGAGATCATGCGCCGCTGTCGTGCTGAAGTCGGTGAGAACTTTATATTAATTTTTCGTATTGCGGCTATGGATATGCTCCAAGGCGGAATGTCTTGGGATGAAGTGGTATTGCTTGCCAAAGAAATGGAGAAGGCTGGTGCCACGATTATCAGCACTCACTTTACCTGGCATGAGTCCACCGTACCGACCATCGCAACCATGGTGCCAAGAGCCGCCTTTGCTGGCGTTACGGGCCGCTTGCGTAAAGAAATTAAGATTCCCACCATCACTAGTAACCGCATCAATATGCCAGATGTTGCTGAACAGGTATTGGTAGATGGCCATGCAGACATAGTCTCTATGGCGCGTCCTATGTTGGCCGATGCGGAGTTGGTCAACAAAGCGTTTGAAGGCAGAGAAGACGAAATTAATACCTGCATCGCCTGCAATCAGGCCTGTTTGGACCATACCTTTGGTGGTAAGTCAGTCAGTTGCTTGGTTAATCCACGAGCGGCCCATGAAACTCTACTTAATTATCGAATCACCGCATCGCCAAAAAAGATTGCTGTCATTGGCGCAGGTCCAGCTGGAATGTCTTATGCCACCGTTGCGGCGCAGCGCGGCCATCATGTGAGTTTATTTGACGCGGCCAGTGAGATCGGCGGCCAGTTCAATTTGGCCAAACAGGTACCGGGCAAAGAAGAATTTTATGAAACACTGCGTTACTACAAGCGCATGCTAGAAATACATAGTGTCGATGTCCTTCTCAATACCACGGTGTCTGCAGAGCAACTCAAACAGGATGACTTTGATCATGTCGTGGTCGCTACAGGTATAACGCCTCGCACGCCAGAGATCGAAGGTATCGATCATCCCAGTGTGGTCAGTTATATCGACGTAATTCGGGGTAACTGTGAAGTGGGCAAGCGCGTGGCTGTCATGGGGGCCGGCGGTATTGGCTTTGATGTTTCCGAGCTTATTATGCACAGCGGCGTCTCAGGCGCGTTGGATCGAGACGTATTTGCTAAAGAGTGGGGCATAGATTTTGAAAATCATCCCCGCGGCGGTGTCACAGGCGTCAAGCCTGAGATTGCAAAAGCTGATCGAGAGGTCTACTTACTGCAGCGTAAATCTAGTCCGGTTGGCCGAGGTTTAGGCAAAACGACGGGTTGGACTCACCGTATCTCGCTAGCTCAGCGTGGTGTTAAAATGTTGAATGGCCTTGAATACCATAAAATTGATGATCAAGGCTTACACATCAGCACCGGCGGCATGCCCTCGGTGCTCGAGGTAGATACAGTGATTGTGTGTGCTGGCCAGCTTCCCAAGCGTGGGTTGTTCGATGAAATTACCGCCATGGGTCTAGACGCGAGTTTGATTGGAGGAGCGTTCGAAGCCTCAGAATTGGATGCTAAGGCCGCAATTAATCAGGCCAGTTATCTCGCCGCGGCGATTTAATGGGTAAAAAGTATCGCCTTGTTGCGTGGCTCGCTCTCCATTTTGTTGTGCTTACTATTGTACGGCTGCGGTGATCAGAGCAACGAATTGACAAAAATGGACAGTGTTGTCAAAATTGCAGTAAAGTAGATTTTTGTCTTAATTTCAAAGCCAGCAAGGGATACTGACCGCAAAAATATGCAAAATTTAGCCAAAGAAAATAAGCGAGAGGCAATACTCAATGCCGCTTTTACAACGTTCAAACATTACGGTTATCGCAAGACATCAATGCACGATATTGCAACTGCTCTTGGCATTTCGAGGGCGTCCCTGTACTCATACTTTGAAAATAAAGATGACATTTTTCGCTGCGTATTAATATCCGTCACTGAATCTGGATTAGTTGAAGCGAAGCGTTGCTTAGGGTTATCAGCGTTAGATCTGACATCAAGAATCGAGGCTGCTTTGCTCGCAAGATACCTACCCCTTCATCAGATGCTCATTGAATCAGTCCATGGTGAAGAGATTGCGGAGACTTATTTTCGCCTTTGTGGCGACAGCTTTGCGGACTCATTTACGCAATCTAAGGATATACTGACAGCCACCCTTAAGTCGGCAAATCGTAAGAAAGAGATTGATTTGAAGGCAGCTTTGCTTACGGCGCCTGCAGCCTCTGAGCTTTTGAACCTTACTCTCCTGGGTCTCAGGCATACTTCAACGGACATAGAAATCTACAAAATGCGGGTAAACCGTTTTGTGAGTGTATTTATGCGTGGGCTGCAAAATCCTGCGGTGTTAACCGAGACCTAAATAGATATACACCACACGGCGGCGATAAAAGTGCACTGTGGTGTCCCAATAGCCTAGATTTTGTCGTAGATTGAAGTAAATAGGCTCGGGGTTGAATGCTCCCCAATTGAAAATCTGGAACGTCGTGTTATCTCAATAACATGACCGGCTGGACGCTTTTATAGGCGGTGCAATGTATTGACCCGATAACTGCCATAACCTACAGTGTCTTCAAGCATTTATAGGCCGCCATATTGTGTGGCGCATTTATATCATAGGAGCTAAGAAATTGGATATTAAGTTTTCAGCAGAAGACGTTGCTTTTCGTAGTGAAGTTCGAGAGTTTTTTGCCGCAGAATACGACGGTAGCGCATCAACTCGCCTAGGCGCTGACCCCACGGCGGACTACAAGGGTGATATTGTAGGCTGGCAAAAAAAGTTACATGCTAAGGGGTGGATTGCACCCGGTTGGCCAACAGAGTACGGCGGTACTGGCTGGACTAGCACACAGAAATTTATTTATGAGACTGAGCGCGGCCTAGCGGGTATTCCCGATGTTGTGCCGTTTGGTTTAAAGATGGTAGCACCGGTTATTTATACGTTTGGTACCGAAGAGCAAAAAGCGCGCTTCTTACCCCGTATTCTCAATAGCGAAGACTGGTGGTGTCAGGGTTACTCAGAGCCAGGCGCTGGTTCAGACTTGGCGGCCTTAAGCACGTCTGCGGATTATGCGGGTGACAACTACATTGTTAATGGCCGCAAAATCTGGACTACCTTTGCGCAATACGCCGACTGGATTTTCTGTCTGGTTAGAACCTCCAAGGGCATTCGACGTCAAGAGGGTATTAGCTTCTTATTGATCGACATGAACACTCCGGGTATTACGGTAAAGCCTATCGTCACGATCGATGGCAAGCACAGCCTGAACGAAGTATTATTTGAAGACGTAGCTGTTCCTACTGAGAACCTCATTGGTGAGCAGGACAAAGGCTGGACCTACGCTAAGGCTTTACTTGCGCACGAGCGTACCGGAATGGCCGAAGTGGCGGACTCCAAGCGTATGCTTGAGGGTCTTAAACAGCGGGCTACGGCTGAGATTAATGGCGGCAAGCCAATGATTGAAGATCCTGTCTTCCAAATGCGCATGTCAGACATTGAAATGGAGCTTATGGCATTGGAATACACCGAGCTACGTGTATTTGCCTCTATGGCGTCTGGCGGCATGCCGGGACCTGAATCTTCATTATTAAAAATTAAAGGCACTGAGATCAGTCAGGCGATTCATGAACTGCAATTGCAGCTAGCAGCCAACTATGGCGGTGCATTGCCCGGTGAACTTAGCAGCGATGAGCTCGGCCATGACTTTGCTGCTGAAGCTCGTGGTAAGTACATGTACGGGCGAGCAGCTACCATTTATGGTGGTTCGAACGAAGTGCAGCGCAATGTTATTGCCAAAGCCGTTCTCGGCCTATAAAACGGCTTTAATGGCCCTTAAAAAGATTTTAGGAGTTTACACATGAATTTTGAATTTTCCGAAGAACAAACCATGATCAAAGACAGCGTCTCTCGCTTTGTTCGTGAGCAATATGACTTTGATACACGTCGCGGCATTATCGAATCAGATGACGGTATCAGCCGTGAGTTTTGGTCAATGTTTGCCGAGCTTGGCTGGTTGTCAGTACCCTTCGCTGAAGAGTACGGTGGCTTTGGCGGTACGGTCGTCGATATAGCGGTAGTCATGGAAGAAATGGGTAAGGGCATTGTGGTTGAGCCTTATTCATCCACAGTGGTTGTTTTTGGCGGTCTATTGTCCGCTTCGACCAATTCAGCCTTAAAAGAACAGGTTATTCCCAGTATCATTGAGGGCACTTGCCTGGGTTCGTTTGCCTATATGGAGCCTCAGTCACGCTACGAAATGAGTGACGTATCCACTACGGCAACCGCTAGCGGCAAAGGCTACACGCTTAACGGCGTAAAAACCGTGGTGGCCAATGGCGGCACGGCCAACAAGTTTATCGTTAGTGCGCGTACCAGTGGCGAGCAGTTTGACCCCAGTGGAGTGAGCCTATTTATGCTAGATGCTGCAACACCAGGTGTTGAAGTTAAAGCCTACAAAATGATGGACGGCCAGAGTGCAGCTACTCTGACCTTAACGGATGTTGCCGTTGATCAAAGCCAGTTGCTCAATACAGTGGGCGAGGGCATGGGCCTCATCGAGCAGGTGATGCCGCAAATCTTAATCGGTTTATCTGCAGAAGCTCTGGGCATTATGGCAACGCTCAATACGTTGACCGTAGAGTACTCTAAGACTCGCCAGCAGTTTGGCGCACCCATTGGTTCATTCCAAGTGCTACAGCATCGAATGGTCGATACCTTTATGGGCTGCGAACAGACCAAGTCTATGCTTTATCGGGGTCTTTGTGAGTCAAAAAGTGTTGCCGAAGGTGAAACCGACGCCGTTGCATTATTCAAAACAGTGCATGCTTTAAAGGCAACAGTGGCACGCTATGGTAAGATTATCGGAGAAGAAGCGATTCAGCTACATGGTGGCATTGGTATGACTGACGAACTGAACATTGGCCACTACGTTAAGCGGCTAATGATGATCAATACCAGCTATGGTGATGGTGATTTTCATCAGAAAGCATTTAATCAACTAAGCTATTCAGTCTAATCATGGCGCTAGTCGTTATCGCGTCCATTACGATTGTGATTATGATTGGCTACCTGTGGTTACAAAAAGATAAAAACGCTCGTTATGACCTCCCTTTGATGAGATAAAGACGTTTATTGAGTGCTATCCATAAGGGCAAAATAAGTGTAACGGTTTTATTAAGTTAATAATTAAGGAGAGATTGAATGCTAAAGGTTCATTTTGTGGCAGGCACTCGATCAGGGCGAGTGGTGTGGTTATTAGAAGAGCTAGGCCTACAGTACGAGGTTAATAGCATGCCTTTTACTAAGGACGGGCTAAAATCAAGCGAACATAGAGCAAGACATTCCCTAGGTAGAGTCCCGGTGCTGGAAGACGGCGACATCTCCCTTTATGAATCAGGTGCAATAATCGATTATATTCTTGAGCGACATATCAATGGGGGCTTAAAACCTTCGGTCGAGGCGGATGAATTTCCTCTGTATTTACAATGGTTTCATTACTGCGAAGGCATGGTCATGCCGCCTATGAATCAGATTGTTGTGCAAAAGTTTTTGTTGTCACCAGACCGCAGAGATCCAAATGCCTTGAGGCAAGCAGAAAGTCTGCTGACAAAATCCTTAGCGCCTGTTAATGAAGCATTAAAGGGAAAGGACTATTTGATTGGCGATTTCTCTGCGGCCGATATAATGCTGGGGCATGCATGCTTTATGGCCAATAGAAACGGTTGTGTGACCGACGAGATGCTTAACATTAAAGCCTATCTTAAAAATATAGAGTCTAGGCCAGCCTTTATGAAAGCCATCAACATGCAATAAGGCTGGAAAGCACCTTATTCTTGTGGATATAAATGATGACGAACTCTCTAGCAAATTTTTGTGAGTAATTAACCTAAGGCCCTCCTAGTGAAACTGTTGACCCAGGAGGGTTGCCCCTAGGCTAGTCAAGTAGGAGGGTTGCTAATAGCTTCCTATGGTGCTGAGGGTCACCGTATTGATGCTGTGACCATTGCGCTCTGCGAATATAAAGCATGGCATCGCAATCGTACGTGAAGCCCATTCCGCCGTGAAATTGTACCGCGCGATCACCTGCAAAGGATAGCGCTTCTGCGGCTTGTGCCTTTGCCATGCGACAGGCAATCTCTGTATCTTCACTGAGCTTACCATCTCCAATTAATGTTGCGGCGTGGTAAATGAGTGTTCTTGCGGAGTCCATTTGGATAAGAATCTCTACCGTGGGGTGCTTTAAGGATTGATAAGAGCCAATGAGGCGGCCGAACTGCTTACGGGTTGTAAGGTAGTCAACCACGGTGTCTAGTGCGGCAGCTGCGCAGCCTGTGGCTTCTGCGGCGATTAACAGGGCACCTATTAGGCGTACATCGGGAAGTATTTCAGCTCCCTTGGCAAGAATAGCCGCAGACTCTATGGTGACACCGGTAAAATCTACGTTAGCAGCGCGCTTTGTTTCATCGACCAAAGTTCTGTTGCTGATCGCATTTTTGGCTAGCTGAGTGGTTTCAACAATCACAAGGGCTATTGAATCCTGGTACTTAGTAAGTACCACAAAGAAATCTGCGACAGCGGCATCGTTCACTAAAAGCTTTTTACCCTGTAGAGCAAAGTTATTGCCCTTAGTGCTGAGTAGACAGCTGGTGTCAGTAGCCCCCCAATCTTCATTGTCAAGTAATGCCATAGTGCCAATAGCACCTTCCGCAATCGCTGGCAGCCACTTCGCCTGCTGCTGTTCGCTGCCGCCGCGCATAATGGCCTGAGCTGCGATAGTTGATGAAATGAACGGCGTGGAAAGCAGATGTCGGCCCATGCTTTCAACCAGCGGTATAGTTGCACCTATATCCAATTCTGAGCCGCCGTGTTGCTCTGGCAAGAATAATCCAGCCCATCCAAGAGCGACCATTTCGTTCCACACGTCAGAATTAAAGCCTGTGTCTGACTTTAGTAGGGCGCGCACTGCGTTAATATCTGACTTGTCCCGACAGAAGTCCTTCGCACTGGCCAGAATCATCGCCTGTTCGTCACTGAACTCGATTGAGAGATTTGCTATTCTTGTCATGATCGCGTCCTCTAGTCCTTGGGTAGGCCGAGCACATGCTCGCCGATGATGTTGGCTTGAATTTGGCTGGTACCGCCACCGATAGTCGTCGAGAAATTATTCATGTATGCGCGTTGCCAAAAGCCGCCTTCAACAGCGTCGTCATCACCGACATAGAGCGCGCTAGAGGCTCCTTGCAGGGTTAGTGCGTATTGGCGCATACGTCGAAAGAATTCAGTTCCACGAAGTTTGGTAGATAATGCAACAGAGTTGGGGTAATCAGCGCAAAGCGCTGGAATCTTCACACGATTCTCGGCGAGATATAGTGCTTGTTCCTCGATTAGGAACTTAACCAAATTGTCACGAGTCACGGGATCTTGCATGAGTGGTTCGCCATCGCGCTGCACATCTTTGGCGATACGCAATAGATCATTCATTACAGTTGAAAGGATCGCTACACCTCCGGCCGCACCGGCCTCTGCTCCACGCTCATACTGCAGAGTCTGCATCGCAATCCTCCAGCCGTGACCCTCTTCACCCATCAGGCAGCTTGCGGGGATTCTCGCATTGTCAAAGAAAGTCTCAGTGAAGCCATAATCACCGGTGAGTTTTTGAATAGGGGAGGTGGTAATACCTTTAGCGCCCATCGGCGCTAAGAAAAAGGAAAGACCGTTATATCGGCGTTCAGCGTGGGAGTCAGTCCGCGCCAGTAAAATCATATATTTGGCATAGTTCCCCATGGTGGTCCAGATTTTACTGCCGTTAATGATATATTCATTATCATCACGTTCCGCTCGGGTTTGAATACTGCCCAAATCAGAGCCGTGGTTGGGTTCAGAGAAGCCCTGACACCAAATATCCTCTCCACTAAGAATGCCCTTAAGGTAGGTCTCTTTCTCAAAATCTGTGCCAGTATCAATGATTAACGGCCCAGCCCAGCCCAAACCAATCACATTAAAGCAGATAGGTACTCTTGCTTTTTTCATTTCTTCGTCAGCAATCTGTTGAAAAATACGCGGCATGCCACCACCACCGTACTCTTTCGGCCATGCCATGCCTAAATAGCCTGATGACCATACTTTGTGCTGCCATTCGCGAAGAAAACTGAGCACCTGCTCTGAGCCTACTTCCATAAATGTTTGGGGGAGCAAGAAGCCCGGATCTGCGGGGGTATTGTGTTTTATCCAATCAACGACGCCTTTACGGAAATCTGATAGCTCTCCACTTTCAATACCTTGCTGTTCTGTCATTATTATGATCTCCCTTTACTTTGTTGAACCTTATCTAGCCACTAACTATACGTCTTTTTAATTGGTGCCAATCGGTATAGGTTGGGTGCCAAAAAACTGCGGTAAGATTTAATTTATTATAAATCAGATTAATTAAATCCTTTAAGATATTGATAAATATATTAATATTAATATTAATATTTAATTTATTTTTGGGCGTGTAAAACTAGCTTATTGGTCGCCGATGCCGTCGCTATCAAATTTCCACCTTGAAATAACTCTGCACTGGTAAATACGATACTTTTGCCTGCTTTCAGTATTTTTGATGTCACCTGAACTTCAGCTGGTCTACAGGGTAACAAGTAGGTAACGTCAATGTTGAGGGTTAAGGGGGTAACCTTGAACTCATAGAGGTGAAGGACATATTGAGCCATTGCTGCGTCAAGCATGCCCGCGATAAAACCACCCTGAACAATGGTGCCATTTGAGTGTGTTAGCGCTTCTGAGGGTTCAAATGTGCATGAGTAGACGCTGGTTTCGCTGTTAAATGAGCTCTTGGTAAAGCCAAGGATGTCGAGAAATTCTGGTTTGTTATCTAAAAATAGTGCCTGGGTTTTACTCAAATCCTTCATCGTTTTAAGTGTCCTTTAGGTGCTCTAGTTCATTAACTACTGTACGGATAGCGAATATTGTACTTTGGTGTGCCTTTAGGTGCTACAGGCGCTTAACCGTTGCGCTAGTCTGTGGTATGGTTTTCCCAATTTACACAATCTTATATGAGCAAACTTAGTTAAATAAATATAATCAAAATAAATCTTAGGGATCAAGACTATGGAAACAGCACTACCACCGGCCGGTAAGGGCGTTGAGAAAACCATTATGGGGCATCCGCGGGGCCTAGTTATCTTGTTTTTAACAGAAATGTGGGAGCGGTTTTCGTTTTATGGAATGCGTGGATTGCTCATTATCTATCTGACTCAGCATTTTTTAATGTCCGATGAAAGTTCCAGTGTGCTTTATGGTGCTTATGGTGCGCTGGTTTATGTAATGACTATTATTGGCGGATCCTTGGCAGATCGATATTTGGGAGCGCGTAAAGCCGTTACGTTTGGCGCAATCCTCCTTACTTTTGGCCATTTTGGAATGACCTTTGAGGGGGATGGGGCTAAACAGCTGTTAACCCTTGGTGAGAATCAATACGAAATTGTTCTTGATGCCCGTGGCGGCGATGCGCGTCAGCAAATTGTTACCGGTCTTGGCGCCTCGTACGTCAATTTTACTGAGACCACTATGGATATCGCCAATCCTGAATCTGTTGGCCTTCCTGCGAGTATTGATCGTGATGAATTCACCTTGACCGTAGAGACGGAAGAGAAATATCTAAATATCCTCTATTTGTCATTAGCGCTAATCATCGCAGGTGTTGGCTTTTTGAAAGCCAATATATCGACCATTGTGGGCTCACTTTACGGCTTTGGTGATACGCGCAGAGATTCAGGTTTTACCATTTTTTACATGGGTATCAACATGGGTGCATTTTTGGCGTCTCTGTCCTGTGGCTATTTGGGTATTGTGCATGGTTGGAAATATGGCTTTGGTCTTGCGGGTATAGGTATGCTTTTCGGTCTGGTTGTGTTTCTTTCCTGCCAGAGTTGGCTTGAGGGTAAGGCTGAGCCACCGAATCCAGAAAAATTAAAAGAGAAGGTATTTCTCGGTATTAATGTAGAGTGGCTATGTTACTCAGTTGGTTTGGCTATTATTGCGGTCTCCATGGTGCTGGTGATGAATGCGGAATTAGTTGGTGGCATCTTAGGGCCTGTGGGCATTCTGATGTTTATCTGGTTAGTCAGTCATGCTTTTATTCATCTTAAGGGCGACGAGCGTTCACGAATGCTAGCGGCGGTCTATTTTGTTTTGGCTCAGATCCCATTCTGGGCCCTTTTTGAGCAGGCGGGCTCTTCACTCAATCTGTTTACAGCTCGTTTAGTCGATCGAGAAATGCTCGGTTGGTCTGTTCCTGGACCTGTTTTTCAGTCATTGAATGCCGGCTTTATTTTTATGTTTGCACCCATTATGGCTTGGCTGTGGATATGGCTTGCTAGGCGTAAACTTAATCCGTCAACACCAGTGAAGTTTGCGCTGGGTGTGGCTATGGCAGGTTTAGGGTTCTTAGCCTTAGTGGCTGGCATGAAGGGCTCTGGTGAAGTGGGTCTAACGCCAGTAATCTTCATCTTCCTGATCTATTGGATACATACTATGGGTGAATTGATGGTCTCGCCGGTAGGCCTTTCAGCGGTGACCAAGTTGGCGCCAGCTAGAATTGTTGGCATGACCATGGGAGCCTGGTTTCTTTATTCTGGTTTGTCTAATTTCTTGGCAGGCGTTATTGCTCGAACCACCGGTGCAGAAACGATTGGCGGGCAGATGACTAATGTTGCTGCGGCAAAAGCCGGTTACATCGAGGTGTACACGCAAGTTGGTTTTATTGCTATTGGTATAGCTGTGTTGATGTTATTGATTTCGCCGGTGATTAGCAAAATGATGCACGGAGCAGACTAACGGAAACCAAGGGAATTAATAAAGCCGATAGATTGCCGTTGATATAACGAACGATGCGTCCAAGTATGAGCTGTTGAAGTTTATGCTTGGACGTTTTTAGTGGTGTAGCACTTAGCCCAAATACCCATCTGAGGTGAAAGGGGGTTTGTACCCTAAATTGCGCGACCCCAGTGGAGGTCTATATGGAAAATTTGCGTCCTGTTGTTGAAATATTGCTCCATTGTTGAAGATCTAAAAGTCGAGAAGTTTAGTCCATAGACTGGGGTCGCCCTGATGCTTACATTATGGCATCGATAATGTCATAATATAAGCATGATTTAATGTCTGCTTTGATGGGGGTACTAAGCGGTCAATGTTACATTTCTATTGGAAATTGGTTTCGTGATAACATCGTCCGTCGCAATTCGCGCACCAGATAGGTCCAACTGGCCGAGAGTAAATCCCTCTATGGCCGAACATGATTCTATCTTCGGCGTCATAGTAACTATGCTGTGAGCCAGCATCTAGACGAGAAGAGGACAAAGACTATGCCACAAATGATTAAAAAAACAGAGATTGAACAGTACATAGGTCATGTTTGCGAACCGACACAATGGTTTGAAGTGACCCAGGAGCAGGTAAATGAGTTCGCCGAGTGCACTATTGACCGGCAGTTTATTCACATTGATCCGGTTGCCGCGGCTAATACACCTTTTGGTGGCACCATTGCACACGGATTTCTCACGCTGTCTATGTTGTCCTATTTTTCAGAGAGTTTTAACCTTGTGATTGAAGGTATTTATATGGGCGTTAACAAAGGGTTTGACAAGGTCCGCTTTGTTGCTCCGGTCCGTGTGGGTAGTAACATTCGTTGTCATGCCACAATCGTCGATATTACTGAAAAGCGGCCCGGACAGTTTGATTTTAAAATTGAGGTGTCTGTTGAGATTGAGGGCGGTGATAAACCAGCGCTCGTTGCTGAATGGTTAAGTGTACAGATGGCCAACTAAGGTTTTCTTTAAAAGAGCCCTATGGAGTAGAAGATGAGTATTAATTTTGAAGGACGAGTAGCGATAGTGACCGGTGCTGGTAATGGTCTAGGTCGCTCTCATGCATTGGCCCTTGCTGATCGCGGAGCGAAAGTTGTGGTAAACGACTTGGGTGGGGCACGAGACGGCACAGGTGCCTCGTCAGATGCTGCCATGGAAGTGGTTAGTATGATCGAAGCCGCTGGCGGGGAAGCTTTCGCCCATGGCGCCAATGTGGCTAAGTTTGACGAAGTCCAGGATATGGTCAGCCAAGCAATGGCTAAATGGGGTCGGGTTGATATTCTTATTAACAACGCCGGTATTTTGCGTGATAAGTCATTTAGCAAAATGGACCTAGCGGACTTTCAGTTGGTGATGGATGTCCATCTTATGGGTTCGGTTAACTGCACAAAAGCAGTGTGGGAAATTATGCGCGAGCAGAATTATGGCCGTATTGTCATGACCACCTCTGCTAGCGGTATGTATGGTAATTTTGGGCAGACTAACTATGGGGCTGCAAAAATGGCGGTCCTTGGGTTTATGAACACCTTGGTCTTGGAGGGCGGTAAAAACAATATCCATGTTAATGCCTTGGCACCTACTGCAGGGACGCGCATGACCGAAGATCTTTTGCCGGCTGCGGTACTTGATCTTATGACGGCTGAATCAGTGTCCGCTGGCGCTTTGGTATTGTGCGATGAAAGTGCGCCAACTAGGACTATCTTGTGTGCCGGTGCAGGTGGTTACGCCACCGCTAACATGTATGAGACCGATGGTATTTTTCTGCCTAAAGAGAGCCAAGATCCCGATGTGATCGTGTCTAAGTGGGGTGAGCTTTCAGATACAGCCGAGCATAAAGCGCTTGAATCAGGCGGTAAGCAAACAGAAAAGTTTGTCATGAAGGCGATGGCAGCTCTTCAAGGCTAATTTTCTATTTATTGAAACCAGAATAATTTAATATAAATTTAAACTAAGGAAATCATTATGAAAGAAGCAGTAATCGTTTCAGCGGCGCGCACTCCAATCGGTAGAGCATTTCGCGGTGCATTTAACAATCTTCAGTCACCTTCTATGAGCTCACACGCTATCACTGCAGCCGTTGCTCGTGCTGGTGTTGACCCAGCAGAGATAGATGATTGCATTATGGGTGCAGCGATGCAGCAGGGGACTCAGACGATGAATCTTGGTCGACAAGCGGCTATGGCTTCTGGCTTGCCAGTGTCTGTTTCGGGTATGACGGTTGACCGTCAGTGCTCATCTGGCTTGATGGCTATTTCTATCGGTGCTAATAACATAACTAATGATGGATCGTCAGTTGTTATTGCGGGGGGCTGTGAGAGTATTAGCTTGATTCAAAACGAGCACTTTAATGCTCACCGTGTTGCAGACCCGCTGGCGATGAAACACGCGCCTTTGATTCACATGCCTATGCTGGACACTGCAGAAACGGTGGCTAGCCGTTACAATATTTCTCGCGAAGCGCAGGATGAGTATTCCGTTATTTCCCAGGCGCGCACAGCGGCTGCGCAAGAAGCTAGCTTGTATGCAAATGAGATTGTTCCTGTTACTGCTATTAAGCTGGTCACTAATCGTGAAACTGGTGAAGTGACTGAAGAAGAAGTGACTCTGGCTAAGGATGAGGGTAACCGCCCAGGAACGAATATAGAAGGATTGAGCGGACTCAAGGCTGTTCGCGATGGCGGCACCATTACTGGTGGTAATGCGTCGCAGCTATCTGACGGCGCTGCTGCTGTTGTTTTAATGGACGGTACATTGGCTTCTCAGCGTAATCTTGAGCCGCTTGGTGTGTATCGTGGTATGGCTGTTGCTGGTTGTGAGCCTGACGAGATGGGTATTGGTCCGGTTTTCGCTATTCCTAAATTGCTCAAGCGTAATGGTCTGACGATCGATGATATTGGTCTTTGGGAATTGAATGAAGCTTTTGCGGTTCAGGTGATTTACTGTCGCGATAAGTTGGGGATTCCTATGGATCGGTTGAATGTTAATGGCGGTTCTATCTCTATCGGCCACCCATTTGGTATGAGTGGTGCGCGTATGGTTATGCACGCGTTGATGGAAGGTAAGCGTCGCGGCGAGAAATATGTTGTTATCACTATGTGTGTTGGTGGCGGTATGGGCGCTGCGGGACTTTTCGAAGTCCTTTAAAATCTCCATTGTATGAATCAAGAGCATCGTCCTGCTAATTGGGGGGCGATGTTTTTTCTTATAGCGCTAGCGACAAATAGGGTCATCGAGAAAAAGCCATAAAAACAAAAAACGGTAGGTTGCCTTTTGTCCTCACGGCAACATTAAAGGTCGCAGTATGAAAAGTGTTACTGGCAAGGTTGCCGTTATAACAAATGCTGGCTCAGGCAATATCGACTCAACTTTATTCTCTAATCGATATACGAATAGAGGCTTAAATGAGTGCCTATGCAGGCCAATAAGATATCTCTGAAACCATTCAGACGTCACCTTGGTTTCAAAACATACCGAGTCAGGGTATAGAACAGCTCGTGCAGTCAGCACAAGTCAAGCATCTCGCCCCTCAACAGTATCTCTGCCAAGGAGGTGAGAATACTACTTCAATTTATTGTATTTCGTCCGGGCGTCTTCGTGTCTCTATTACGAGTCAATCGGGACAAGAATTTGCTTTAAATGATTTTTCTCCTCAATATTGTCTGGGATCTCTGCAACGGGTGAATAAAATATTCCGGGAGTGGACAGAAAAGGGAATATTGGGCATGCAGAGTGACCGCGATTTAATCTATGATACCAGTGCACTTCAGCGAGAGCTAGCCGTCGAAGAGTCTTAAAAGTAAAAACAGATAGAAATAAAGAGAAGGGAATTACTGGTGATAAATTTAGGTATAACGTCTCAACGGTTACGTTTTTTAGTATTGAATTGTTTTGTTTTTACCTTGCTTGGATGTGATCCTCAGATTACCCAATCTGACATGACGCAAACTGCTGCGAGTGATTTTACGCGTGCTCACAACGAGCGTTTTGCTGATAACCTAGATTTAGGTCACCAGCAAGATTTTGATGATGCCACTCAAGGTTTAGTTGCCTATGCACCGAATGATGAGTTGGTAAGTGATTTAGGTTTTACCCTCTGGGACCCAGCTAGCTATGATTTTATTCAAGGTGATGCACCAGAAACAGTAAATCCAAGCCTCTGGCGTCAAGCAAAATTAAATAATATTCGTGGGCTGTTTAAAGTTGAGGAAGGCATTTACCAGCTCCGAGGTTTTGATCTTGCCAATACAACTCTCATTAAAAGCGAGAACGGCTGGATCGTAGTTGATCCACTGACCAGTTTAGAGACAACAACTGCAGCGATGAAATTTGCCGAACAGCATTTGGGGGAAATAAACCTTACTGGAGTGGTTTTTACCCACAGTCATGCCGATCACTTCGCTGGGATCTTATCACTGACAACGTCCGATGGAGCCGCCAAGAAGGGTATTCCAATCATTGCCCCTGCTGGATTTATACAAGAAGCTACTAGTGAAAATATCATTGCGGGCCCTGCAATGACTCGTCGTGGTAGCTATATGTTTGGCAGTGCTCTAGATCACTCCGTCACAGGCCATGTGGACGCGGGGCTTGGAAAACAGGTGGTGTTTGGAAGTATTTCTATCATTCCTCCCACCGTTAGCATTGATCAGCCTGTCGTTGCATTAAACGTGGACGGGGTCGACTTTGAATTTTACAACATGCCTGGTTCAGAGGCACCTGCAGAACTAACGTTTTATCTGCCTAAATGGAAAGCTTTTTGTGGGGCGGAGATACTTTCTCATGTCATGCACAACGTGCTGACCCTTCGTGGTGCCAAAGTTCGTGATGCCCTATTGTGGAGTGATTACATTGGCGAGTCGATTGACCGTTTGGGCGAGGTTGAGGTGCTTTTTAATAGTCACCATTGGCCAACCTGGGGGCATGGTCGAATCATTACCCAAATGCAACAGCAGCAAGACATGTACAAGTTTATCCATGATCAGACGCTTCGCTTGGCCAATTTAGGCTATACGCCTCGAGAGATTGCGGAGCAATTGCAGTTGCCCAAGAGTTTAGCCAAGAACTTTCATGTTCGCGGTTACTACGGCACCTTGAGTCATAATAGCAAGGCGGTTTACCAGCACTATTTTGGTTGGTATGACGGCAATCCAGCCAATTTAAACCCGTTACCCCCAGAGCAGTCCGCAACGCGTTACGTGGAGTTTATGGGGGGTTCTGGTGCGATACTCCAGCGGGCGAGTGATTATATGGCCCAAGGAGACTATCGTTGGGTGGGCGAGGTGCTTAACCACTTGGTGTTTGCGGAGCCTAATAATATAGCCGCCCGAGAGATGCTAGCTGAGGCCTATCGGCAGATGGCTTACCAGACAGAGTCTGGCTCGTGGCGTGACATCTATCTCTCCGGCGCAGTAGAGCTCATATCAGGCAAAGTCAAAAAAGGGTACAGCAAAGCAGGCTCAGAAGCTTTTTTGCAAGAAGTACCCTTATTGCAGTTTATGAAGGCTCTGTCCGTTCAGCTGGATGCGGGCAAAGCAGAAGGTGAATCTCTAAAACTGAACGTGCTATTCACTGAGCGAAACCAAAATTTTGTACTCACAATAAGAAATTCAGTGATGTACTACCGTGAGGCACTGGTCGATGACACGGCAGATGTCAGCATCAATACTACTCAAAAGATGTTTGTGGGTATTTTACTGGGCCAAGTTGGAATCAAAGAAATGATTGGCTCAGACCAGCTGTCGGTCGACGGCAGTATGCTAAAACTAATGAAATTCTTTTCGCTACTAGGTGAGTCCAATGAAGATTTTCAAATCGTTTTTCCCTAGAGAATAATAAGACCACAAAATCAGTAATCTTAGCGTAGCTAATTACTCTTTTGTGACTATAAAGTATTCAGATACACATATTAATTTTTGGTAGTATTCTTAACTGAATTACTAAGGTTTAAGATGGTCATGCAATTAAAACTGCAAATTTTCCAAATTCTGACAGTCCTTTTAGTCTCCTTTAGCTCATCTGTTAGCGTTTCATCAGAGTATGACGTTGATGGTAACGGAGTAGATGACGCGCTAACAGATGGGATCTTGGTGCTGCGTCATGAATTCGGTCTGGCTGGCACTACTCTTACAGCGGGGGCCTTGGCGGGGGATGCGACCGTTACAAGTCCAGAGGCCATAGGTAGCTATATTGATCAGCGCGTGTCGACATTTGATTTAGATGGTAATGGATCTTTGGATGCTCTGACCGATGGCTTGTTACTGCTGCGGTATCTTTTTGGATTGTCTGGTGACGCGATGACCAATGGTGTTATTGGCTCCGGTGCAACGAGAGATAACTATGCTGAGATCAGTGCCCATATCGATGGGTCTGGTGATCCTGGTGGTTCCGATGATTCTTTGAGATTTGTTTACCAGACAAAATGTACAACCGATTATCAGGGTAATGAGGTCTGTTTCTCTAAAGATGATGCGGGATTTCAAGACGTTGTAGTGGGTAATGGCAGTGGCGGGGGAGCTGGATTTACACCGAGGGCCACTTCGTCAAAAGTAGTATCCGACTACGGTACGATCAAAGTGCAAACCATTATTGATCAGTGGCCTGACGGAGAGGTTTTTGAAGATTCCAATGGTAACAAAAGTTTTTCTATTAAACAGTATGATGGCTATTTGCAAAACCGTATAGCGGATAATATAGAGTTTAGTACGCTTGATACACCCGCTAAAGTCGCGCGGTGGGCCGCTCCAGCCGTCGTTCAAGTTTATGGCGATACATGCATGCTCGGTCAAAATGGATATATCGATTGGCGTTTTAGTTCAGAACCAAGAACAGGTTTTTTTATTGCCCCAGATCTTATTATTACCGAGGTAAACGCAACGGCATCGTTTGAAGAACAACCTGTTCGTCCTTGGGCTGGAGGAAATTACCCAAACCCATTTAATCCTGAGGAGTGGTATACCTGTCAGAACTTGGTTGATGAGTTCTCTGGTGCCGAGGGAATAACCTTTGAAGTAGGAGCTGGACCCATCGTTCAAACCTTTGATGGTAGCTGGGGTGCAGGGGCTGTTGTCGCAAGTGATGGGAACTTTGCCATCATAAAGCTAAGTAAGGGTAGCAAGAATAAGAATATATTCGTGGAGAATTGGTCGTCCTGGGATTCAATTGAAAAGGAAACATCGGTTTTACAGTTGGCCCCAGCAGATATCTCGCGTGAATCAAGCATCGTAACACTGCACCATCCTGACTTCGCAAGAGACGCCGGGGGTTGGCATGCCACCACCGCGGAAATTATTAATAATTGTGACGAATATTTCTATTTTGGTGATATTGGTGGCGATGGAGCTGATGTTTACGCAGTAGACTTTTGGTCTGATGTAGGGAGTATCGGAGCGCCTCTTCTTAATCACAATGGTTATGTTGTTGGTATGATCAAGGAAGAGTATTACGACACGCCCGATAACTGTTATGGAATTGCCCATCCTGGGAAAAATTCTCTTGGTGTTTTAAGTACGTTTTTTGCTGACCCTAATCAATCAACGGTTGCTTTGGGTAGTGCAGATATGCGAGCGTTTGTCGAGAGTTATGATGCTCAACAAGCTTCGATTCTCAATGCTGATGCACCTGTGATTACGAACAACCCTAATTGGCCTGCCAGCGGGAATACGTTAGCGACAACAAATTATGAAGTGATAGATTATGGTGATGCATTTACCGTATCCGGCTTTCCACGAAGTGAATTAAATAGCTCTGCATTTGATACGGCCAAGCAAGGAACTGTAATGTATGTTAAAGCTAATGGATGCAGTAACTGCGCTGCCGGAGATCTTACCGAGGATTTCAGTGACTCCTGTATCTGTACCGGATTTGCTGTCAGTAAGAACTTGATCGTCGTTAATGATCACTGCGTTACCTTTATGTCAGAGGGCGATGAAAATACCTTTAAAACATTCCAAGGACAAATTGTTAATGCCAAACTGGTGAATCGGACAGGGCTGGATGTGGGTGACATTTATAAAGCATTGTTAACAGACACAACCTGGAATGATGTTGAGGGCGCCCATCGTGGCGATGTTGCGCTCTTACGGACAGATCAAGAGATGAATCTTGAGCCTATTCAGTTTGCTGACTCTAGTCTGCTTGTGCGTCGTGAGCCATTAATTACAGTGGGGCATCCAGCGTTGATGCTGAGATCAGGGCCCTATGTGACAAGTGGAGGTGCATTTATAGGTCTCAACATGGATGAGCGTTCCACACTGCATTACACGTTGCCTGCAGCACCTGGAGCTAGTGGGTCTGGCGTCTTTGATCTCAACGGTCGTTTGGTTGGGCAACTAGCATATGGGAGTACGGGCTATGACGCAGCTCAAGAAACTTGGATGAAATCAGAATTTAATAAGCTAGCAACAGAAATAGACCCTTCGGCAACACTTTATGATCTGCAACCTCGGCCTTTTTTAATTGGGCCGCGCGTCCAAGTAGGGCTTGGCGCCTCTACGTCGGGTGCTTCCAGCAATTACATTAAAGATCTGATCAACTACTGGGCGCCAGGCGAATTGCCAGAGCAATAAAATGATTAGATATAACAGGAAAAAGGCGACTTGGGAAAGTCGCCTTTTTTACAGCAATGGGTTATGGCGCATGAGTGAAAAGAGCCTTATGATAACGTACTAATGCACCTTGATTCCCCCAATTATAGCTTGAGTATCTAACACCTATTTATGAAAATATTGAGGCGAGAATTGCGTGACCAATAATAAAACACAAGAGCTCAATACACAGTTTGTCCGATCTAATGGCATACGCATGGCCTACGAAGAGTTTGGTCATGCTGATGCTCCGGTAGTCTTGCTCGTTGCGGGTCTTTATAACCAGTTGATTCGGTGGCCCTTGGAATTTTGCGATTTATTGGTGGAGCGGGGTTTTAGAGTTATCCGTTTTGATAATAGAGACATTGGGCTCACTGATAAAATGGAAGGTGAAGTTGCCCCGAGTTTTCTCAGGTTAGGGCTGAAATCGTTGTTGGGTATTCCAGTGAAAGTACCTTATACCCTGGATGATATGGCCGCTGATACGGTTGGCTTGCTCGATGCACTTGATATTAAATCGGCGCATATTGTCGGTATATCTATGGGTGGAATGATCAGTCAGTTGGTGGCTGGACTATATCCGGATAGGGTACTTTCCCTAACTTCTATTATGTCTAAAACAGGGGCTTTTGGTAAAGGTGGGGCCTCTCTTGCGGTGGCTAGGCAAATGGTAAAGCCTATTCCCAAAGGCACCTCCGCTTTGGATAACTCGGTGATGACGCGGCAGATGTTCGCTAGCCCAGCCTACCTAGAATCAGATGAGGCGGTTGCCATAGCGGTTAAGTCTGAGTTTAAACGGTCTAATAACCCAGCCGGTTACCTTCGACAGATGGCTGCTATCCGTTCAGCGCCTAATCGCAATAAGTTGCTTAATGCGCTCAAAATGCCGGTACTGATAATTCATGGTAAACAAGACACGCTAGTCGATGTGAGCGGGGGCATAGAGACTAAAAAGCAGATATCTCATGCAAAGTTAGTACTTTTCGAGGGTATGGGGCACACATTGCCACAGCCTTTGTTGGTGCAATTTGCGGATCTCATAAAGCAGACTGCAGACTCTGCACTTGCTATTACTTCGTGAATCGGCGTTTATGGAAATGACTAGATGCCGCCAAATTTAGGTTTTAACCCTAGTTTGGCGGCGCTTAGTTTGACTAATCTTGACTGATGGAGATCGAGATTTTACCGAAGTGTTTGTTGTCTATTTGATGTTGAAATGCGTCTGCCAGTTGGGCCAGATCAAACGTGTCACTGATAATAGGTCGAATAGACGTGGAGTCTAAATAGTCGAGCATAGCCAGTTGCGTTTGCTGATTAGCCATAGCAACACCACTCAGACGAATCTGTTTCATAAAGATGCGTGGAAGAATAATTTCACTTACCGATGGCCCACTCAAAACACCGATGAGTGCAATGTGCCCACCGAGCTTTACGGCACGAACTGATTCTCCAAATGTACCGCCGCCGCCAACTTCAATAACGTGGTCAACGCCTAATCCGCCGGTCTTAGCAAGCACTGCTTTGCCCCACTGTGGCTCATCTTTGTAGTTAATGACTTCATCGGCACCCAACGCCAGTAATTTCTTAAGTTTCTCATCAGACGAGGAGGTGGCAATAACTTTTGCACCCATAGACTTTGCTAGTTGCAGTGCGAAGATCGAAACGCCACCAGTACCTTGCACTAGGACCGTTTCGCCGGATTGCAGTTTGCCATCGTTAACTAATGCGCGCCATGCGGTTAATCCCGCACAGGGTAATGTGGCGGCCTCAGCCATAGTCCAGTCTTTTGGGGTGTGGGTTATAGACTTTTCAGATATGGCAATATATTCGGTTGAGTATCCGTCTTCGTTGTCGCCAATGAAACTTAATAATTGATATTGTGGTGGCCCCTCAATCCAGTTTGGGTAACAGCAACTCATGACTGAATCACCGACTTTCCATCGCGTTACACCATCACCGACTGCGACGATTTCTCCAGCACAGTCGGATAGAACTACGCGCCCGTCATCGGTTGGAATTTGGCCAAGAGCAACTAATAGATCATGATAATTAAGGCTACTTGCAGCCACTTTGATAACCACTTGATTGGGCTTAGCGATAGGCTTATCGGCCTCAACTAAGGTTAGGTTTTTTAGTCCGCCAGGGCTGGCTAATTTAATTTGTCTCATGGGCGTAATCCTTTAAGTACGTGATTATTTGGCTCGGACCAAATTCTCACATTTTATGACTAAGGATACAAAGTAATAATCTATGTAATTAGGATATTTTAGATGTGATGGCGGTTTTATAAGGCCATACAGGAGCAAACCAGTAGATAATGGATAAAGACTACCTCGCCGAACAATCAGTCATTAAGGATATGGCGCCAAAAGCATCGCGACTAGCATGTCAGAGTGAGTTTCTATGACGTTGTCTTGGCGACAGTCGAAGCCAAACAAGAGTGAGCACTCGGGTTCAAATGAAAACATGGTGGCGCAGCTACTCACCATTATGTAGTACCAGTGTGCGAACTCTCTAGGTGTGAGGTTGAGAGCTTTAGACACGTACTTTTCCATGTAGACACTACCGGGTTTTATATGTTGTTTGACTAGGTACTGGATACGCCAAGATTTTTGACAAGCTTCTTGTGCTAGTAGCCGACTTATTTCAGGATGTTGGGCTGCAGCGCGGACATGAAAACGGATTATCATCGCTATACCTTCTCGCTCTGCCATGTCTGGTAGGACAGAAATTCGGGCTTTTCGCTGGTCTGTAATGAGATTAAAGATATTATCGGCGACGGCTTTCCAAAAGTCTTCTTTAGTTCCAAAGTGATAAACTAGCATGCCACGCTTGACGGCAGCTGCAATTTCTATCTCACGCACAGAAGTAGCATCATAGCCATTCTGAGAGAACATTGGTGTTGCTGCAGCCACCATTTTAGCTCGAGCTAATTCAGTCCTGACTTGAGTTTTTTTCGCTGGTTCGCTGGGGGTATTCACCGGTGCGCCAGTAAACTCTGATTTCATTTTTTTATCCGTGTATTTTTCTGATATTTAAGCCCAAATTTGGACCAATGGCCGATATTCTATGCTAATTCTATGCTAAAACGCAATAAAAGGCGCTGGCTTTTGATTTAGGCTCAAAAAAATGACTTAGACTAATTGTTAAAGCCTCGGAACGGATACGGGACGATAGCACTTGAATCTTTAATTTCATGTTTAAATGAAACTAAAACTCTTAGTGTAGTGTTTTAGACTAGACAAAATGACTTGAACATATGCTATAAAGTTGCGGTAGGGAGAGGTCAGGCTAGAACTTCAACCCTTCTAGCCTAGAGCCTCTCTTTAGCGGCCGACACTATTATTGAACCGAGGCGCCAAAGTGACTGCAGAACCCATTAAGCGTAACTTTTTTGGGATTGTCATCTACCTCTCAATTATAGCCGTGACACCCTGACCACCCGCGGCACAGATAGAAATCAGGCCTCGCCCAGATCCTTTTTGCTCCAACAACTTTGCGAGTGTTGCAATTATTCTAGGGCCCGTTGCGGCAAAGGGATGCCCGGTGGCAACACTAGAACCATTAACATTGAGCTTTGTTCTATCAATACTACCCAAAGGATTATCTAAGCCAAGTTTGTTTTTACAAAAGTCTGGATCCTCCCATGCCTTCATCGTGCATAGTGCTTGAGCGGCAAATGCTTCATGAATTTCATAGAAATCAAAGTCTTGCAACATTAGGCCAGCCCTTGCCAGCAAACGTGGAACAGCATAGGCGGGTGCCATCAGCAAGCCTTCGCTCTTTTCTCCTTGACTGTAAAAGTCTACAGCGGCTACCTCACTGTGGGTTAGGTAAGCCTGTATAGGAAGATTACGTTCTTTTGCCCAGTCTTCGCTAGCAAGGAGCACCGCAGCTGCTCCATCAGTTAGTGTGGTGGAGTTGGCTGCAGTTAAGGTGCCATTTTCGCGATCGTAGGCCGGCTTTAGTGCCGCTAGTTTTTCAAGAGGTGTGTTACGCATTATGCCGTCGCGTTCAACGCCACAAAAGGGCCTGACAAGATCGGCAAAGAAGCCTCGGTTGTATGCGGCGATAAGATTTTGATGACTGTTGAATGTCAGCTGATCTTGATCTTCGCGGCTAATGCCCCACTGTTTAACCATTCGTTCACAGTGTTGACCCATGGATAGACCAGTGCGGGGTTCAGCATTAGCTGGAAGCAAGGGGATCATAAAACTGGGCCGAATACTGGCAAAAAGTTTTAGTCGCTGTCCCAGAGTTTTAGCGCGGTTCAGGCTCAAAATCATGTGGCGATATTTTTCATTGAGCGCAATTGGCGCATCGCTGGCGGTATCTGTGCCACCGGCAATGCCAGAATCTATTTGTCCCAAGGCAATCTTATTTGCGACCAATATAGCGGCTTCCAAGCCTGTCCCACAAGCCTGCTGAATGTCATAGGCCGGTGTTTGCAGAGATAGCCCCGAATCTAGAGTGGCCTCGCGAGCCAAGTTAAAATCACGTGAGTGTTTCATCACTGCGCCGGCGACTACCTCACCTAATCGTTCACCGTCTAGATCGAAACGTTGCACTAAACCCTGCAGGGCGGCTGTTAGCATATCCATATTACTGGCATGACTGTAGGTGGTATTGCTGCGCACAAATGGAATCCTACTTCCGCCAACAATGGCTACGTTACGAATCTCGGTCATCATTTTTGTCCCGTAATTTTAATTGGTTAAGACCTAAGGATAGGTGATTTGGGGCTTGAAGCCAATGACTTCAGTAATACTCAAATTGTCATTTAGGTCAATCTTATTTTAGGGCTGGAGAGTAAAATGTTGTTTATCGCATTTAAAGAGGATAACGCGGAGTGTCAGACACGTATTTAGAATTAGCTAATTCAAACTTAGGTAAAAAACTATTTTCTGCCATGGGGTTACCCGAGCCTGTGAGTCTGGTTCGAGAAGATCCAAAAGAACCTCACAAATTAAGTGGCCAGGTACTTTGGGGTAATAGTCATGGCGCCGCTTTTGAGGATGCCATTGGACAATGCCTAAAAGAAAACAAACTAATCGTCTGTGGCACTCCTATGGACGTTAAGGGGCATCTAATTTATGACGCCTCGGGTATTGCTAGTGCCGAGCAAAGTAGTCAGCTCCATACTTTTTTTCAGCAAAGTTTAAAAGCATTAGCCCCCAATGGACGCGTCATCATTATTGGCTTGAAGTCCAGTGCCACGAATGATGTTGAGCAGGGCACGGTGCAAAGAGGATTGCATGGGTTTATCAAATCTTTAGCCAAAGAAATTGGTCGAAATGGTGCCACAGCGAATCTCATTTTAGTCGATAAGGGTGGTGAGGTCTCGCTACAGGCTCCGCTTCGGTTCCTTCTGTCAGCGGGATCAGCCTTTTTGAATGCGCAAATCTTGACTGCCGCTACCCCAGTAGCTTCTATGACTGCGGATTGGCAACGGCCATTAATGGGGAAGACAGTTGTAGTGACGGGTGCTGCCAGAGGTATAGGGCTCGCTATAGCTAAGGTCTTATCAAGGGATGGCGCTAGGGTTATCGGCGTGGATGTGCCTCAGTCAGAAGCGGACCTAATATCAGTTATGAGCAGTCTAGGTGGGATGGCATTACCCTTGGATATTACTGACGATGGGGCAGCGGTGCATCTGCGCGACTATTGTATAGCTGAGGGTGCAGAGCTGCACGCTATTATCCATAATGCGGGCATAACACGAGATAAGATGTTGTCGCGCATGAGTGACCATCAGTGGAATATGTTGATGCAAGTTAATTTGGGTAGCGTGCAGCGGATCAATAGCGCGCTCTTAGATACTGACCTTTTAGATAATGGCGGCAAAATTATAGGTGTTGCCTCCATTAGTGGTATTGCTGGTAACGTTGGGCAAACTAATTATGCTTTTTCTAAATCAGCGGTAATAGGCATGGTTGAGACGTTAGCCAATCCATGCGCCGCCAGAGGCATTACCATTAACGCTGTAGCACCCGGCTTCATTGAAACTCAGATGACCGCAGCGATACCCTTTTTGACGCGACAAATGGGTCGAAGATTGTCATCACTTGGACAGGGTGGATTGCCGATCGATGTGGCTGAAGTTATTGGTTTTTTTGTTAGCCCTCAGGCAGCGGGTATTAATGGCAACATTGTTAGGGTCTGCGGCCAGAGCCTTTTAGGTGCCTAAACTCGTCAATGTCTATTAGTTAGACGAGTGCAGAGCTTCGTTTAGCTCCACAGCAGTCTGATTTGTCAGACATTCAACCGCGCCCGATATTGAATTTCGTCGAAACAGTAAGTCACTATGTCCTGAAAGCTCTCTAGCCTTGGCTTTACCGCTGGGCTTATTTTGATCGTCCAACAGGGTTACTATTGTGCCAGCCGTAATATAAAGCCCAGCTTCAATAGTGCAGCAATCTCCGAGGGAAATACCCGCTCCTGAGTTAGCACCTAGTAGACATTTCTCGCCAAGGGCAATGACCATACTACCTCCACCAGAGAGGGTGCCCATAATTGAAGCGCCGCCACCAACATCTGAGCCAGCGCCACAAAAAACGCCAGCAGAGACACGTCCTTCAATCATGTTTGGTCCCTCTGTGCCGGCGTTAAAGTTGATGAATCCTTCGTGCATCACTGTAGTCCCCTCGCCGACATAGGCGCCTAGCCGCACGCGCCTTGTGTCTGCAATGCGTATACCACTAGGAACAACGTAGTCAACCATCTTAGGGAACTTGTCCACCGAGTCGACGGTCAATGGCTGCCCATCGACTCTAGCTTGTAATAATCTATCTGGAAGTTCTTCCACGTCGATGGCCCCCGCGCTGGTCCAAGCGACATTTTTTAACACCCCAAAAATGCCTGCAAGCTCAGTTTCGTGAGGTTTTACCAAGCGATGTGAGAGTAGATGCAACTTCAGGTAACCCTGTGGTACTGAAGTGGGTGGGATATCGGCGATTAGCAAGGTCGCAGACACTGGGCGACTAGACTTAATCAATGCCTTAATAGATGAGGCAAGCTCAGAATACCCGTTGTGGTTAAGTGCAGAGTGAAGTGCTGAAAGTTGGTCGGTGGTGGGTTCCATATCACCTGAGTTAGCACCTAAACTTGAGGTGATGACACTGACTAGATCTTTAGGCGGATTTAACAGCGGGGTGGGGTAAAAAACCTCTAACCACTCTCCGCGACTGTTCTTAGTGCCGATGCCAATGCCAAAACTATAAAGACTACTCATTAGGTTACTCTTAATTTTATTTAATTAAATATTGAATGATAGAGTTCGGGCTTAAAGCCAACGCTTATAACGCCGTTAACATCCAATATGGGGCGTTTTATCATTGCAGGGTTCGCTAGTAAAAGCTCTGCTATATTGCTTCTAGTGACAGTTTCCTGAGTGCTAGGATCTAATTTTCGCCACGTTGTTCCGCGCCGATTTAGAACGATCTCCCAATCTGTTTTTGCGATCCACTCTTCAACTTCCTCAAGCTTGAGCCCGTCAGTTCGAACATCATGAAAGCGATGTTCAATCTTATGCTCAGACAGCCATAGGCGAGCTTTTTTAACGGTATCGCAGTTCTTGATGCCAAAAAGGATGATCACAGGTTAAATAACTCTCGACAAGTGTGGCGTCATGATACCAAATATAGTTTTGAAAACCTTTGTTTCATTAAGGTTTCTTTGCGACGAACGGATTTTTACGATTGGGGTAGCAGGTGGTACAGATATCACAGATTGTGCCATCACAGCCTCGAGCCGAGCAGAACTCTCGGCCATAGAAAATTATTTGTAAGTGCAGGCTATTCCAGTGTTCTCGCTTGAAGAGTCTTTTTAAATCACGCTCAGTTTGCGTTACATTTTTGCCTTTGGTCAGTCCCCAGCGTTGGGCTAGGCGGTGAATATGGGTATCCACGGGAAAGGCAGGATGACCGAAACCTTGAGACATGACTACGCTGGCTGTCTTGTGGCCAACACCCGGTAAAGTTTCCAAAATGTTGATATCTTCCGGTACTTGACCATTGTGTTGGGCGACTAATATTTTAGATAAACCTGAAATCGCTTTAGATTTTTGCGGGGCAAGACCGCAGGGACGCACTATGTTATAGATAGTATCTAAAGGCACTTCTTGCATGTCAAAGGGGTTATCTGCCTCTGCAAACAATGCTGGAGTGACCTTGTTAACCCGTTCGTCAGTGCATTGCGCACTTAATAATACGGCCACTAAAAGCGTAAAGTTGTCTTTGTGCATCAGTGGAGTCGGTGTTTCAGGGTAGAGCTCAGTTAACCGCTCAAAAATGAACTCAGCACGTGCTTTTTTTAGCATGCTAAGTACCTCGTGTACTGTCGATAGAGATAATGAATTCTTTTATGCGATGAGCTGCCTCTATGCACTCTTCAATTTCAGCCACCAAAGCTATTCGAACACGATTTAATCCTGGATTTTCTTTAGGCGTTGGGCGGGATAGAAATTGACCTGGTAGTAAGGTTACGTTTTGCTGGGAATAGAGCTGTTTGGCAAACTGTTGATCATCAATTGGAGTCTCTGCCCAAAGATAGAAGCTGGCCTGGGGTTCTGGGAACGTCATGCAGTCCCTCAATATATCTGTAACCGCTAAAAATTTTTGCCGGTAAAGAGTTCTGTTTTCGATGGTATGAGCCTCGTCTTTCCACGCTGCGGTGGAGGCAATTTGTACAGGTAAAGACATACTGCAACCGTGGTAGGTTCTATAGTTAAAAAATTGGCTCAAAATGGATTTATCTCCAGCAACGAAACCTGATCTTAGGCCCGGTAAATTTGAGCGTTTTGAAAGACTATGGAAAACCACACAACGATCATAATCGTGACGACCCATTGCCTTACAAGCCTCAAGCAAACCTGGCGGGGGCTTACTCTCATCAAGATAAATGTCCGAGTAACATTCATCACTGGCAATGAGGAAGTCATATTGATCTGCCAGATGAACTGCGTGCTGCATTTGTGCGATCGTCATTACTGCCCCCGTCGGATTACCTGGAGAGCATAGTTGTAATAGCTGGCAGCGTTCCCATATCGCTTGTGGCACGGCATCTAGGTCCGGGATAAATCCATTGTCAGCATTGCAGTTTAAGAGGTAAGGCTCTGCGCCGGCCAGAATGGCTGAACCTTCATAAATTTGATAAAACGGATTTGGTGTAATCACTACGGGTTTAGCCGAGCCGTCATTTGGACTTACGGTCGCTTGAGTGAAGGCGAAGATTGCTTCCCGTGTGCCGCAGACCGGCAAAACGTTAGATTCTGGATCTAGACTATCTTTACGTAGATGAAATCGTTGTTCTAACCACTGACTTATTGATGTTCTAAGCTCAATTGAGCCTCGAGTCGAGGGGTAGTGCGATAATTTATCAATTGATGCCGTTAAAGCCTGCTTGACAAATTCAGGGGCAGGATGTCTCGGTTCACCAATAGAGAGTGAAATGTGAGTTAGATGTGCTGGCGGAGTAATGCCTGCTTTGAGTTCATTGAGTCGCTGAAAAGGATAGGCCTGCAATAGGCCAAGATTAGCATTCATTGGCTAATGCCATCTTTCTGGTTGCTGCATCTAAGCGCCATTGGTCTCTTCTCTATTTCGTTGATCAAGTTCTTCGCAGATAGTTTGTTGGATTATCAGATTAAAGTCGGGGTCAGTGAGTGGGAAATGGTTTCGGTCAGTGAGATAAAACACGTCTTCAACTCGCTCTCCTAGGGTCGCAATCTTAGCGTTGCACAGATTTAGCTCATAGCGCAGGAATATACGACCCAAATGAGCAAGTAGTCCAGGACGATCAGGCGTTATAACTTCGAGTACTGTGGTGTTGCTCTCAGGATCATTTTGCAGTGAAGTTGTGGTTTTCATGGTCAGCTGTTTTAGTTGGCGAGATGTTCGCCGCCGAACAGGAGGGTTCACATTTTTAGGATTCTTAATGCCTTTTTTCAATGCTTTAATGATTTTCTCACAAAGTTCGGCATTTTGCCCTACGGGCCGGTCTTCATCATCCAGTACGTAAAATACATCAAAAGCTTGATTGTGACTGTTAGTTTGAAGTCGTGCGTCTTGAATGGTGAGCTGAAGTTGTTCAAGAATTGTTGCAATCACTGAAAAGATTTGCTCTCGGTCTCCGGCGTAAACAAAGATTTGAGTGGCGATAGGTATCTCTACTCCCACATCGCGTAATAGGACTAATGGTTCATCAGGATCTTTATTGGCAATAATAGCAGCTGTAAAGGCGGCAATATCTGAGGCACGCTCCCGTAGGAAGAACTCGTCATCAACATCATGCCAGACCTCCTTAGCTTGAGATTGAGTGACATCCATACCCTCTAATCGTTCAAGGACGGCTCTTTTTGCTGAAGCTACCCAAGTCGAGCGTTTTTCAGGAGATCCAAGACCAGTTTGCAAGGCTCGTTTAGTTTCAAAGTAAAGGTTATGCATCAGTGAACCTTTCCAGTCGGTCCATAACCTTGGATTAGTGGCGTTAATGTCGGCGACGGTGAGTAAATACAAATGCTCAAGATGCATTAAATCACCAACCAGACAGGCGAATTTGTAGATCACATCGGGATCGGACGTATCCTCTTTTTGAGACACCGTGGACATCAAAAGGTGGCTTTCCACCAACCACTTTAAAAGATCGATTTCTTCTGGTTGCAGCCCATGACTTAGGCCAAATGCAATGACATCAGCAGCACCTAGTTTTGAGTGGTCACCACCTCGGCCTTTGGCTATATCATGATACAAGGCAGCAATGATAATTAATTCAGGTTTACCTAGATTTTTATAGATATGTGAAGCGATTGGAAATAGTTTCGTCATTTCTGGCCGCACAAATCGGCGTAAATTCCTCACCACTTGAAGAGTGTGCACGTCCACTGGATATATATGAAATAAATCATGCTGGGTTTGGCCGACTATCTTACCAAATTCAGGGAGATATTTGCCCAGAATACCGTAACGATTCATCCGCTGGAGTTGTTCTGAGAGTTTAAATGGAACTTTTAATAGACGCATAAAGAGTTCTTTATTTTTTGCGCTGTTTCTGAACTCGTCATCAATTAAATTCCGATGCAGCCTGATTTGCCTGATCGCCGTTGCTCTTATTCCAAGAATACTATCGTTCTCTCCTAGAATGACAAACAGTTCCAATAAAGCCGACGGATACCTGACAAAAACAAAGGCATCAATGGTGTCTAGATAATTATCACGAATGAGAAATCGATCATTGATCTCGACAACACACTTGGTCTTACCTTCTCGGTATATTGCCTCATCGAGGTGTTGAAGCAGTACATCTGTCAGTTCACGAATTGAAATTACAACCTGATAATAACGTTGCATGAATTTTTCAACGCCAAGCCTGCCATCACTATCGGTATAACCGAACATTTCTGAAAGTTTTCGCTGGTAATCAAAAAGAAGCCGTTCTTCTGCGCGACCGGCAATAAGATGCAAGCCATAACGGACCTTCCACAAAAACTCTTCGTCTCGACGCAGTGTTCTGTATTCCTCCTCAGAAAGAAAACCTTTTTCCACTAAGTGTGATCTGCGATGAACTTGAAAGTGACGTTTAGCTGTCCAGTTGATTAGCTGGATGTCGCGCAAGCCTCCGGGAGCTTCCTTTATATTGGGTTCAAGGTTATATTCAGTATCATCGTGTTTTTGATGCCGGGCTCGTTGCTCTTCAACCTTTCCGCTGTAGAATTTAGACGATGCCCAAATCCTATCGGGCCCTGTTTTTTTAAGCATGCTTTGGAGTAGTTTTCCATTGCCGCACAATAAACGAGTTTCCATAAGATTGGTCGCGATGGTGATATCTGCTTTTGCTTCGTCTACGCATTGAGATAGAGACCGTACGCTATGACCAATGACAAGCTTTATGTCCCACAAAAAAGTCAGAAATTGCTCGATACTTTGTTGGTATCTTTTCCCTCGATCACGGCGCATTAAAATGAGTAAGTCGATGTCAGAGAAGGGATGTAGTTCCCCTCTGCCGTAGCCGCCAACGGCAATTAAACTGATATCGTTGTCCCATTCGTATCGTTCCCAGGCGAGCCGTAATATTAGGTCGGCAAACCTAGCGGTTTCATTGACCAGAGTATGAACGTCTTCACCTTCGTGAAACCGGTTGTTGAAATGGGCCTTGGCCGCGCTTAACGCATTGCGAAAAACAAAGATCGGATCACCCGCTTCCAGATCAAGAAGAAATCGTTTTTGGTCAAAGAACAGGGGTGCATTTAAGAGCGCTTTTTTGAGCGAGCCTGTTCTTTCTGAAGACTTGAGCAGCACTATACGGGGCCCCGGGTTAAAATGATTCTTCCTGCCGAGCAGTGAAAACCTCACAGCCGGTCGCGGTTACAGCCATGGTGTGCTCCCACTGGGATGAGAGTCGTCCATCTCGGGTTTCTACGGTCCACCCATCTGACTTTAACTTACCGGCATATTTGCCCGCATTGATCATCGGTTCAATGGTAAAGGTCATTCCTTCTTGAAGCTCGAGACCAGTTCCGGGTTTACCGTAATGAAGCACTTGTGGCTCTTCATGAAATATGTCGCCAATACCATGACCACAGTAGTCTCGAACCACGGAGTAATAATTTTTCTCTGCATGACTTTGAATGATGTGTCCAATGTCGCCAAGACGAATTCCAGGACGAACGATATCCATCGCGATGTATAGACATTCCTGACTTATCTTAATCAGTCGCTGCGCATGAGGTGCCACCTGGCCCACACAATACATTTTACTGGTGTCACCAAACCAGCCATCTTTGATGACGGTAACATCAATGTTAATAATGTCACCATTTTTAAGCACCTTTTTGTCAGAGGGTATGCCGTGGCAGATGACTTGGTTAATGGACGTGCATATGGACTTAGGGAACCCATTGTATCCAAGGCAAGCTGGGATGGCATTTTGAACCTGCACGATGTGGTCATGACAGATTTTGTCGAGGGCTTCAGTCGTCACTCCCGGCACGACAAAAGGCTCTATAAGTTCAAGAACCTCAGCAGCAAGTCGGCCGGCAATGCGCATTTTAGCCAGTTGTTCGGCGCTTCTTATTTTTACAGTCATGATCGGTCCAAAGAGATAAGATTACATGGCTATTGTACGCATCAAATTTGCTCAGGGGGAGTGTTGGATAAACTTTTCCTGCAGAAACAGCCGATCTAGCAGGCGTAATGATAAGGGACGACAGACTGCCACTAAAGTTTGTCAGTATTTTTCTTTAATTGACTGTCTTGTTATGGTATAAAGCGCGCCGTTGTGGGAATGTTCCTGCGGCATTTTTTTTAAACTAAACGACACACACATTCCGACACAATAGTCTGGGTGCCTTTTAGGTCGAAATTTGACTTGATGGGTTGATTATTGGGGGATGTGGAGGCTTAACCCCTAAAAGGAAAATTTATGTCTATTGTTAGTATGCGCGATATGTTGCAGGCTGGTGTTCATTTTGGTCACCAAACTCGCTTCTGGAATCCTAAAATGAGTCAGTTTATCTTTGGCTCTCGTAACAAAGTTCATGTTATTAACCTCGAGCACACAGTTCCTGCTTTTAACGAAGCCTTGGAAATTTTGCGCATTGAAGCGGCTAAAGGTAATCAGATACTTTTCGTCGGCACTAAACGAGCAGCTCAAAAAATAATTAAAGAGCAAGCCGAGCGTTCTGGCATGCCTTATGTTAGTCACCGCTGGCTTGGTGGAATGTTGACTAACTACAAAACGATTAGGGCTTCTATCCGGCGTTTTAGAGAGCTAGAAACTCAGGAAAGCGATGGTACTTTTGACAAGCTCAACAAGAAAGAAGTGCTGATGCGGACTCGAATGAAAGACAAGCTTGAAAATTCTATCGGTGGCATCAAGGATATGAATGGGTTGCCAGACATCCTGTTTGTTGTTGACGTTGACCACGAGCGTATTGCAATTAATGAAGCTAACAAACTGGGTATACCCGTTGTTGGCATCGTTGACACAAATAGCAATCCAGATGGCGTCGATTATATAATTCCGGGCAACGATGATTCTATCCGTGCGATAAAGCTTTACGCTGCGTCGATAGCTGATTCTATTCTAGAAGGTAAAGATCAGGCTTCAGCTATAACGAGTAAGGATGAATTCGTCGAAGTTGCAGAAGCTGAAGCACCTGCGGTTGAAGCTCCAGCGGCAGAAGAAGTTGTTGCTGCAGAGGCTGCGCCTGTAGCTGAGGAAGTTGTTGCTGCAGAGACTGCGCCTATAGCTGAGGAAGTTGTTGCTAAGGCAGAGCCTGTAGCTGAGGAAGTTGCTGCGAAAGAGGCTCCTGCTGATACTGCTGCAGAGTAAACTACAAAACATTGTGTAATAAATAAAGGGGGTTCTAGCCCCCTTTATTTTAACTGAAATTATGATTTAGAGAGGATTGGTATGGCACAGGTAACAGCTTCTTTGGTGAAAGAACTGCGAGAGCGAACTGGTTTGGGCATGATGGAATGCAAGAGGGCGCTTGCTGAGGCGGGTGCGGATATCGACAAAGCAATTGAAGAACTTCGTAAATCCAGTGGTATGAAGGCGGCTAAGAAAGCGGGACGGACTGCTGCGGACGGACTTGTATCTGTAAAGGTAGAGGCTGGTTACGGGGTTGTTGTAGAGGTCAATAGCGAAACTGATTTCGTGACGAAAGATGAAGGATTTCAAGGGTTTGTGGCGACTGTTTTGGAGTCGGCATTTGTCAATAAAAAAACAGATATGGCCGCAATAATGGCTGGTGAATTAGAGTCTGCGCGCGAGGCTTTGGTACAAAAAACGGGTGAAAATATATCTCCACGTCGAGCTGGGAGTATCGAAGCGCCGGTAGTAGGCGGCTACGTCCATAGTAATAATAGAATTGCGGTTTTGGTTGGTCTAAGCGGTGGCTCTGAGGAACTTGCAAGAGATGTTGCCATGCACGTTGCGGCCGTTAATCCAGCGGTGGTAAGCTCTGATCAAATGCCAGCAGAAGTGG
>Ga0209091_10000409_pt1 | contig 41624 bp, 35 predicted proteins | sample ArcticOcean_MG_C_6_FD_187438 | JGI IMG/M metagenome (GOLD analysis project Ga0209091, IMG submission 187438) | Marine microbial communities from western Arctic Ocean - ArcticOcean_MG_CB8_128 (SPAdes) (version 2) | ecosystem: Environmental > Aquatic > Marine > Oceanic | place: Arctic Ocean...
AGGTTTTGTAATGGATAGTTGGTATCCATAACACCATTGCTAAGTTTCTTCGTTGGATGATGAATGAACATCAGCAATCACCATAAGGATAGGCATTTTTACTGGGATATTCAGTCAATAGTCTGAATATTTCTATTAAAACATCTATTCTCCAGAGCGCCTTTTGATAGCACTTTTGTTTGTCGTCACCCACCCACTTAAGGCCGAGTTTTAAAGCGCCTGACCCTGAACAGGCAAAACATTAGAGTGCGACTCTTGTTTACAGTAGATCGACAGGCTAACTATCGGTGATACTGTTATCTTTTAGCTGGCTTGAATGACAATGAATCAATGGATCGAAGGCGATGTGGTCGTAAGCGGATTACCGCTTCACTTTTATAGAACCGGCGGTACCGACAAGCCAACATTGCTGCTGGCTCATGGGTTCAGCGACAACGGATTGTGTTGGAGTCGGGTAGCTCGTGAAATGGAAGTCAAGTTCGATCTGATTATGGTAGATGCGCGCAATCACGGACAATCTGGTCGCGGCATTTGCTCATCCGATGATCTGGCAGACGATCTTGCCGCTGTCATTTCAGGTTTAAACGCTGCGCCAACATTTGCACTGGGTCATTCCATGGGCGCGGGCACTGTTGCGGGGCTAGCTGCCCGGCATCCTGCTCTTGTCACCAAGATCGCACTTGAAGATCCACCCTGGGCGGAAAACCCAGGAGTTGAAGACGATGCAACGGCGGACAAACGACGTGAAGGGTTTAGAAAGTTCCTTGAAAGTGTTTCAGACATGTCCGATGAAGCAATATTGGCAATGGGTAAAAAGCAGCATCCTGATTGGAGTGATGATGAATTTCCTGCATGGATTCAATCCAATCGTCAGGTAGGTTCAGATGCGCTTACAGGTATGAAGTATCGCGACTGGCGCGACAATGTCGCTAAGATTCAGTGTGATACTTTGGTGATTCACGGGGATGAGGATCGCGGCGGGATGTTAAAGAAGGCGGTCGTCGACCGCCTGATTCAGGACAATGAATGTTTCAGTGCGCAACACATTCCTGGCGCAGGCCACAATATCCGTCGTGAGAAATTTGAGCTATACATGAAAGCGGTTCAGGGGTTTTTTAGCTAAATTCCAAGTAACCTCGCGCTAACGATTTTTCAGTGTTGCGACGGGGACTGTCCGCTTCCCCACTACTGAGGCTTTCTAAGGAGCTTGTTAGACTGCTTCATTTTTCAGCGCTTCTTCAAGCGCACTCGGCTGCACCTTCCACAAATCGTTTAGAACGACTCGAGGCGGCAGATGCTGGCCTAATCTAGCCTTGTCTATCAGCCAATCAGGTTGTGCGTAACTGTTAGCAAGACTTCTGGGCATCAATAGATGGTCTTACATGTTCAATCTTCAGTGAGGTTTAGGTAAGTCTGAGCGAGCACGCGGCGTGCTGTGTCGACATCTTTTCGGCTAATACCTTTGAGCGCGCGTTCGTTGACATCCACGACAAACGGTATCAGTTTCTTTTTCAGGGCTTTGGCTCTGGTTGTCAGTCGAGTAATCATTTTTCGTCTATCGGATTTGTCCACCTCACGCGTGATCAGCTCCTTTGTTTCCAGCCCGGCAAGACTTTTCACTGCGGTTGCCTCAGTGATGCCGACCCGGTTGCTGATCTCTCTTTGGGTTATTCCATCCTCCTCCCATAGAACACGTAAAATTCGCCATTGCCCGGCGGTGACCCCGTGAGGTTCAGTTAGGTTTTCCAGCGCTTTAGAGAAAGCGCGAAAGTTGATCCGTGTCAGATAACCCACACTGTGAAGCGGATCGAGATAAAAGGAAGTCTTGTCCTTTACCATTAGCTGTGCGTCCTCTTAAGCATCATGCTTGCGCCGTTACGCGGCCCCGTCGAAGACATCATCGAAACAAAGGTTCTTTGCCACTTCTCGCTCATTTTCTCGACTCAGATTGGATTAATCAAGCATACATTTGCTTAGCTATCAAAGTAACTCAAACAGTTCGGCTCGATACCGTAATTCATTGGGGACCAGTACCGTTGGTGAAAAAGTGAATATCAACTGTCACAAGTCCTTGCGACCTTGCGATTTGGAGACCAGATAGGTGTTCTCTGACCTGCGAAAGTCACAAAATCACATGGCGTTCTAGCGCTAAGTGGATCTAACTCGCCAAATGGATTCGCAGCTGCTCACTAAGATCGTCGACCCTCTCTTGCTCTGACTGCTCGTTGACTAGATTCACTAGTTCACCTGGGTCATCGATCAAGTTGAATAGTTCGCATGCAACTTCGTTTTTGACCTTCATAGTCAGTCGGTGACTTGCATTACGTATGCCAGCAAAGTCTCCAATTCTTGAATGCACGAACTCTCGTCCCACGATTGGCCGTTCTATGGCAGGTAATAATGACTCACCATGGCCACCTGCAGGCGCTTCCGCGCCACCGATGTCGGCCATGGTAGCCGTTACGTCTGTCAACTCTACTAGCGCGTCCTCTTCTCGATGCAAAACCCCACCTGGTGGACGCATGATTAGCGGCACCTGAACGGAACCGTGATAAAAGTTCATCTTCGCCCACAGTTTATGATCACCCAGCATTTCGCCATGATCACTCGTATAAATAATCCATGTATTGTCCAATTGTCCCAACTCATCAAGCGTCGCCAGCACTTCTCCAACCTTTTGATCAACCAGAGAGACCATGCCAAAGTACTGACGGATACCTGCTCTAACAAAATCATGATCCATCATCTGTGCCTGGGAATGTTCTGCCAATAAAGAGAGATATTCCTCCCAGTGCTCGTTCGGAGCTTGCGCAGGATTGAGCACGGGGACATGTACGTCGGCATCAGCATAATATTTGGACCACACAGGATCAGAAATAAGTGGCACGTGAGGTTGTACAAAACCCAGCTTTAGCATAAAAGGTTTCTCAGCTGAGCGCTGTCGCAGCCATTGATTCGCCTCGTCGGCCAGAAAACTAGTGAGGTCCAGTTCCTGGGGCAACACACTGGTTTGACCGCGCCAGTGTTCAGGCGTTAGTCTGAACGCACCTTTTATCTGCGCACGGTACTCGTCCAACATCCCATGTTCCGATAAATGATCTGTATATGGTGTTGATAACCGTCGAGCGGCGTGAAGATATTTGTCGTATTCCTCCAGCACATAATCCCAACCGAAGGACTTCACAAAGCCTTCATTGCTTCGCATATCAATATCACCGCCTGCTTTCGGGGGCTGATAAGACTCGTGGTAGTGCGTCTTGCCAATGGTCGCCGTCTCGTAGCCGACTTCCTGCAACTGCTTCATGACCGTTGGCCACTCTGGGTCAAATCCGCCCGAGTTATGGATGACACCAATCTCATGGGCATACCGCCCAGTGATGACACTCGCACGTGACGGCTGGCAAATCGGGCTTTGGCACCAGGTCTTGGTGAAACGCACGCCTTCACTGGCTATAGCGTCAAGGTGAGGTGTCTGAACCAGCGGGTGTCCGGCACACCCCAGAATGTCGTGTCTGTGCTGATCGGCAAAGAGAAAAAGGATATTTGGTTTCATCATTCGTACCTAATTTGGATGCGGCCTGAACTGCATCACAAAAATTGAGCAGAAGGAGGCACCACTCTACTACAAGTTGAAAATTAACTGGTATTCAAGTCGCACGACGATATTCTCTGCAGATAATCCGTCCCGCTTCGAACATATCGACCCGGTACAACACCCTTTGCGAAGGAACCTAAGGACAAATTCTCTAGTCGCATTTAACTCTGCCACCAATGTCATAACGTTAGCCGGTTGAGTGAGGCGAAACCAATAGTCATCAGTGCATGTTTTAACGACGGCGTATCAACGACTGCATCTAGCCAACATCGCACCGTCCAAACTGCTGGCAACAAACCTTATGTATAGGTTAAGACGCATAACATCGACATCGCGCAACGGGATATCCAGCCACAACCTTTTCTGCCTTTTATCCTGTTTCTGCTTTTCATTCTGAGTACTTGCACTGAGATCAGAGCTCAAAAAAATCATGATTACCACACACCTATCACGAGTGGAGGATTCCATAATGGCACCCTCGTCGAGCATGAACAAAGTGATATTGGCAGATTTGTTGAGTAGAGGGGCCAGAGTGAGTAGTGGGCCGAGAGTAAGTAGCGGGGGTCAGAGTACAGACGAATCATTTCAGTTGCCCTGCTGGCCAGTAATGACAACGTGGTTGTTGCCCTTAAGAACTACTATGCTGGCGAAACGACCCATTTAGTTCTATGCCCATTGGAGGGGTACGCCTGATCTTTACTGTTTCAGGTACCAAAAACCAGCTCCCGCAGTTTATCCAGATGGGAACAATCAAGCTGTGATTCAAGACCGATTGCAGTGAGTAATATACCGGTCTGATTTCCCTCGACTTCGTGGATTTCACGTCGCTTACCAACCACCTGCACTAACAAATCAGATCCGCACTTCTGCCCAGCGAATCCTTTTGCCCGAATGACAGAGGTTGGCAACTGGCTAATAAAACTCTCCAGCGCTTCTCGTGTAGTGGGTTGTGATTGTTCAAATTTCCACGTGATGTAGTGCTCGTGATCTGCGTGATGCAGGTCATCAGGGTTCGTCGCTGTATGTACATCGAACAGCAGATCAACCGGGACCTCACCGAATTCGGCGTTAATCAAAGTGGCACCAGGGAATGTTGTCGTTAGCCAGTCAATTCGTTTCCCGAGGGTTTCTTCCGACACTAAATCAGTTTTGTTAAGAATAATAATATCTGCAGCAGCAAGCTGGCGACGGACTGTTGTTGCCACATACTTGTCGTCGGCCTTTTCCTGAACAGTTTCTGCATCTGCGAGCACCAGGACACCATCAAGGGCCAGGTCCGGTGCGTAGCCATACTGTGCAAGGTTCGAGACATCGGCGACACCGCTCGCTTCAACGATGATGTGATCAGGTGGAGGTTGAAGGTTACAAAGCTGATCGATGGCTTCATGAAAACCATCCACTAACGTACAGCAGACACAACCGTTTGTAAGGTTGATCTGAGAGTCTGTTTGCGAATCGATTAACTTCGCGTCTATATTAATTTCGCCAAAGTCATTGATCAGCAGCGCGTAACGTACGCCATTCTCTTTTGTCAGGATGCGGTTCAATAGTGTTGTTTTGCCTGCCCCGAGATAACCACCAATGACGGTGAATCGGATCACCGGTTCGCGGCCTTGAATAGTCTTCCGCCCAGTACGGTACCCCAGACCCCGATATCTCGAATAGCCATGGGGTCCACCGTCAGCGGATCGTCGTCCAGAATAGCAAAATCCGCTTTCTTACCGGCTTCAAGGGAGCCAATCTCGTCGTCCAGATGCAATTGATAAGCAGCGCCAATGGTGACGGCTTTAAGTGCTTCTGCGGCGCTTATCTTTTCTACCTCCCCGAGTACTCTGCCTGACGGTGTTGTTCGATTAACCGCGCACCACATGGTGTGAAGTGATCCTAGCGGAGTAACGCCGGCATCAGAATGAATTGAGAAGCTGATGCCCTCGCGAATCGCGGAAGCACAGGGTTCAATCTGGTTTGCACGCTCTGGGCCGACAGTGATGTCGTAATGCTGGTCGCCCCAGAACCAGATGTGATTGGCGAAAAAGTTGGCGCAGAGGCCAAGCTTTGCCATCTTTCGAAGTTGCGCCTGAGTGGTGAGTTGGGCGTGAGTGATGGTATGACGATGATCGGGCCGGGGAGCCTCACACAAGATGGCTTCTATTGTCTCCAGAGCCAGGTCCTGTGTCTTGTTGCCATTACAGTGCATGTGGATGTTAAGTCCGGCCTTGTGGAAGGGCAGCAGCCAGTCCTTCAACTGTTCCGGAACAGCAAGCAATTGACCATGGTCCTCGCCACTAAAATAACCGGGTTCTTTTATTAGCGCGCTGAATCCCTGAATGGATCCATCAAGGACGAATTTAATACCGGGGGACCTGAATTTATCACTATTGTTTCGTCGTAGCTCAACAACTCGTTCGGCGACTTCACTGAAATCTGCTGCATCCCCTGGCATCGCCGGGATGTTATATTGAACCAGTCGCATCGGAAATGCCGCTTCGCTAGTAACCCGCGTTGTCATGTCATATGTCTTCGGGGCTAGGATTGCGGAACCGGCAAGATCAGTACAGGTTGTAATACCTGCATTGCACGCCAGCGCCGCAAAATCCCGCAGCGCCTGTTCCGTCGAGTTTGTGAACTGGAAAACGCGATAACCACTTTTACAGAGGGTCATAGCCGGCGGCTCTCTCAGTTCGCCGTCAAGTTCGCCGTCAGCATCTCGACCTAACCCCTCTACGCGTAGGTCCCTGGTGATGTTATTAACCTTCAGCATCGGGGTGTTCACCGTCGCCAGGTGTCCACTGGCGTGATGCAGATAGATGGGGCGCGTGCTGGAGACCTGGTCAAGATGGTGGCAGGTCAGGCGAGGCTGGTCGGAAAAATAGATTGGGTCAAAGCCGACAGCTACTATCTGCTCATTCGGGTCTTCCAGACTCGCATCCTCCGCTTTCAGCGCTTCGATAAGCTGATCGTAGCTCTTGATACCTATGGCGGTAGTACCGTCGGCCCGCGGTCGGTCGAAATAACCCAGATAAGGCAGCATCATCATGCCTCCGGCCATCACATGCGCGTGGGCTTCGACAAACCCGGGTACGATGACCTTGTCAACAAAGGTATTGTCAAGTTGATATTCACCCCAGCCACTAACTTCATCAAGGCTGCCCACACCAAGAATTGAACCGTCGCGAACGGCAATATGCGTCGCCTCAGGGTTCGAGGGGTTCATCGTTCTAACTTTTTTGGCGCTGAATATTGTAATCATGTGACGAGTCCTTGGTGTTCATATTCGGATTGTGAGGTGGTCTGTCGCTGCTGTCCAGCAATGCCCGTCAACATGTTGGCCGGTTTCATCTAACCTCTGGTATATGGTGTACCATAACTCGCTTTAGCCTTCATTGTGGTTTGTGAAATGTCAAATTCAATGCTCAATCTACTAATAAAAGTACTCGTTAATGTGCTACTCAAACTTACTAGTCAATATAACATCAGGAAAGTTCACCAGATTATCGTTAGCGGGACTAATCGCGCTTCTTTCTGCTTGTTCTTCAGATGAACCACCAAGTTTGGCCGCTGAGAAAATCTTCACCAACGGCACCATTTACACCGTTGATGTCACCAACAGTCAGCATCAGGCCATGGCGGTTTCAGGTGGTGTGATTATCGCTGTGGGAAGTTTTGAAGAAATACAGGCATTAAAGGGTGAGCAGACCCAGGTGACAGACCTCAATGGCGGATTCGTCATGCCTGGGATCCAGGACATGCATGTCCACCCGATGGATGGTGGCATCAAGGGACGCTTCGAATGTGCCTTTGGGGCGGAGCTGACCTCACCAGAGATTGTCGAAGCGGTCAGTCGATGTGTCGCCGCTACCGATAATGAAGCTTCCTGGATTCAAGGTGGTCAATGGGGCACCACAATTCTCGAACAGGGACCCGGAGTACACCGTTCCATGCTCGATGCGGTCAGTGGTGATCACCCGGTCTTTTTAATGGATTGGTCTGTGCACAACGCTTGGGTCAATTCAAAGGCGCTGACCTTGCTGGGTATTGACGACCACACGCCGAATCCGGTTGGTGGGGAAATTGTCAGGGATGCCGATGGCAAGGCGACTGGTTTACTCTTCGACAATGCAGCTTACAGCGCGAAGAAATTGATACCGGATTATTCCGCTGAGCAGCGACAGGAAGCGCTCAGCTTCAGTATGTCTCAAATGATGGGTTTCGGTATCACTTCCTTCCGCGATGCCATTACCACTAACGTTAATCTGAACGCTTATGTCGCGCTCGATAAGCGAGGCGCGTTACCGCTTCGCGTTAAGCCCTCTATTCCCTGGAAAAGCGCGTGGTCAGCGTCTCACGAACAGGAAATTAAAAACATCGAACAGCATGAGCAGCATGCTAGTGAGAGGATCGATGCAAGTTTTGCCAAAATCATGCTGGACGGCGTGCCTCTGGTGTATTCCTCAGCGGTACTCGAACCCTACGAACCTAGTGAGCAATACGGCGACGAGCATCTTGGGGAGCTGATGATTGAACCCGAAGTTCTGGCCAAAGATGTTGCATGGCTGGATTCGCAGGGCATGACCGTAAAAATTCACGCGACTGGGGACAGGGCAGTTCGGGCCGCTCTTGATGCATTTGAGCATGCACGCAATACAAACGTCGTTGCCGGAGCTATGCACGAGATTTCTCATGCCGAAATGATCCACCCTGATGATCTGGTTCGTTTTGATGATCTTAATGTCGCCGCTGAAATGTGCCCGATTCTCTGGTATCCCGGCCCGGCTGTTGACACTATGAAAATCACACTCGGTGACAGAGCCAATTATTTCTGGCCAGTAAAATCTTTGACCGAAGCTGGAGCACTGGTGTTCTACGGTTCTGACTGGCCCGCTGTTGTGCCTGACACCAATCCCTGGCCGGGCATCGAAGCAATGGTCAGTCGGGAAGACCCCTACGGAAAAAATCCAGGTAAGTACTGGCCTGAGCAGGCGGTTGATCTGAAGACGGCACTTCGAATATTTACGATTAACGGCGCTGTTGCGGGTAAACAGGAAAAAACAACGGGGTCACTTGAAGCAGGCAAACGCGCTGACTTCATTATTCTTGAAAACAACATATTTGAGATACCAGCGGCGGCGCTAAGTGATGTGCAGGTTCTGCAGACGTTTGTAGATGGTGAAGTAGTTTTTCAGCGGGTGAGCGCTGGTGAGTAAATTACCGGCAGGGACCGTAATCTTGATCATCGCCAGCCTGCTCTTTCTGGCTGGTTGCGAGCAGGCATCTGTTGAAGAGCAGCCAGCAGGAGCGGACCTAATTCTTCGAAATGGTGTCATCTACACGCAGGATGACATCAATCCTCAGGTCGAGGCATTAGCGGTAACAGACGGCAGAATCACAACCTGTTAGAAATTCCACCTGAGAAGATAAACGATACAGAAGTTCAGATGACCTATTTTGAGGGTCACCTGGTGTACGAAAAATAATAAAAATTGGAACCGGCATGGATGATATTGAGCAGGATCAATTGAGCCGACGATCAGGCCTGAAAATAGGTGCCGTGGGGGCAGGACCGCTGGTTTCCCCTGGTAGCCTGTTAGCGAATTCGCCGTCAGACATCACGTCACTGACTGCTCTGGAACTTTCCAGCGCGATCAGGTCTCGCCATGTTTCCTGTGTTGAAGTCATGTCTACATTTCTGAGTCGTATAGACAAAGTAAACCCTGCGTATAACGCTATTGTTTCGCGCCAGGACGAGTCATCATTAATGGCGCAGGCAAAGTCCTGTGATCTTGAACTTAGCGCAGGTAACTACCGTGGCTGGATGCATGGCATGCCACACGCGGCTAAAGATCTAGCTGATGTCGAAGGCATGATCACAACCAGCGGCTCCCCCGTTTTCAGGAATAATGTCGCAACAGCAGATTCACTTCATATTGCTCGAATTCGGCAAGCTGGCGCGATATTTGTTGGTAAGACTAATGTTCCTGAGTTTGGCATGGGCTCACAGAGTTACAACACGGTCTTTGGCGCGACGCTCAATCCCTATGATGCCCAAAGTACAGCGGGTGGTAGCAGTGGTGGTGCAGCAGCCGCACTACGCCTGAACCTGGTGCCGGTCGCGGACGGCAGCGATTTAATGGGCTCCCTGCGTAACCCGGGCGCATACTGCAATGTGATTGGATTCCGACCGACGCCGGGTCTGGTACCGCTGTCTGATAGTTTTATAGAAGAGCTACCCTGCAACGGTCCAATGGCCAGGAACGTTTCTGATACCGCGATGTTGCTTTCTACTATCGCAGGTTATGACCCGCGCTATCCAGGAGGTATTCAAAGTAACCCCGCAAACTTTGCCGAGCCATTAAAGAAAGACTTCAAGCGAACACGAATTGGCTGGCTCGGAGATTTGGATGGTTATCTTGCAACTGAACCGGGCGTGCTTTCCCTATGCGAGAGAGCTCTAGGTTCCTTTCGGGATATTGGTTGTGAAGTTGAAGCGGCTGACCCGGGTTATCCGATGGATAAATTATGGCAGACCTGGCTCATTTTTCGGCACTGGCTGAACCGTGGACGTGGCAGCGCTCTCTATGAAAATGAAAAAACGCGAGTGATGCTGAAGCCAGAAATGATCTGGGAAATAGAAGGAGGGATGAAACTAACGGGTGATGACGTCTATCGAGCCTCTATAGCAAGAGCCGAATGGTATCGCGCACTGTTAACCGCGTTTGAGCAGTACGACTATCTGGTTCTGCCGACCGCCCAGCTGTTCCCCTTTTCAGCGGAAACCCACTGGCCGAAATCTATTAATGGTCGTGCCATGGATACCTACCATCGCTGGATGGAGATCGTCATTATGGGAACGCTCTCGGGATGCCCGGTCATCAATGTCCCCGCTGGTTTCAGTGATAAGGGCCTGCCAATGGGACTACAGATTATCGCGCCTCGTTATCATGATCGAAGTGCGTTACAGATCGCCTATGCATATGAGCAGGCATCCCGCTGGAATCTCGATCACGACCCTATCGTCAAGTCAGCCTAAACAAGAGGCTGCTGCAATTGTCGTTTACCGCGTTAGCATTCTTGCCTTTTGCAGGTTGACTGGTGCGTTCGTCGGCGACATTAGGCAACGGCAGGTAAAAGACCAAAACAACGGGAAACACGATGGCTTCCCGCAGTTCCTAAAGGGCACCAACCACAGAAACCCAAAAAGGGTTGAGGGCAGGCGAAGCTATTGCTGATTGCCTTACTTGGTCGCGCCAGTCTCAACGCCAGTCACGTCAAACTTTATTGTTTTAGCAACGAAATCAACCGTACCTAACGCCAGATTAACCACCCCATCGCTAACCAGGTCAAAAGAATACATTTTGAATACCTTGCCATCTTTCAAGTAAACGCCTTGCAGAGTAGCTGTATTTACTTCCTCACCGTTCTGTGTCCATGCATGTCCTGTAAATTCGCCACGGTCTTTAAGGCCAATCATATCGGTAAAAATGTAAGACAAATATACGCGACCATAAGGACCCGCATCTCCAGATGCCGATACTTCAAAAGTCTTACCATCTCGCGTAAATGTGGAGTCAATTTGAAAATCACCCTGGAATTTTTCACCGTTCAGATTGAGCTCGCCTGCATACGCATTCCATTGAGCAAGTGCTAAGCAGGCCGTTAAAGCTAATGTAATTATTTTCATTTTACCTCTCCCTGTAGACAAACTTCATAAGCCGTACGAAAAGCCCAAATAAACGCAAATTGAATGACGGCTGACCACTTCAACAACGTTAAGTCGCGGGGAAGCCATGAGCTAGTTAGCGGACTTTATTATGTACTCAGCAACCCAGGTATCCTCTCCATCGCAGCTGGCGTAAGAAGACAGGTAGTCGCTTACTGCAGCTGCACCACCGCCGTTAGCGATCCAGTTTTCATTGGCCATGAGTTTCGCCATACTTGTGTAGGACACCAGGTGCATATATCTGCCTTGACGTTCGCCCGCGCCCTGAGCAGGAACAACAATGTTCCAAGCCGCGACCTCCTGGTCATCTCCGTTATCCGTAAGCCATGAAGCATGCTTGGCTTTTAACTGGCCGAAAGAAACGCCATCTTTAGGGGCGCACCAGTTCATTGTCATTATACGGTTGTCAGTACTATCAAGTTCCTCAGCATTCATCATTTTATTGGTACCGCGAGCAAATTTGAATCTACAATCGCCAAACTCAGCCGAGTCCGCCATGATCTTCCGGCCTTCGGCTGAAGCCATAAACTTGTCCCATGCAGAACCAAATTCGTCAATGTCACCCATGACAAGGTCAATGTAATCAACAGATGACTGACCAGGCAATCCATGGCTAAACATCGGCGTCAGTCGAAGAAGAGAAAGGTCTATACCCATATTGGCCCAGGCTTTCTTTAACCGCGGATCCATTTTCGCCACGTCTGCTAGCGACTTCCCGTCTTGCAAAGCACACACCTCGAACTGCAAACCGAAATTTTTATCTAGATTTATGCCTCTCCAGGTATTTGTGCCATCGTCAGCCAAAGCCCCTTGTGCTGAAAAACCTAATGCGCAGAGAATAATTATGATTTTTTTCATTGATTGCTCACTTTATTTTTTTGTCACTTTTACTCTATCGGACAATAAAACTGCTTACAATATTGGTTCGATTTTGGTCGGGACGCTCAGTCAGTGCCCAGCGCTATTGATATACAGGTGTCGGTTCTGGGAATTCAGATGCTGAGGTGTCTATCAAACTATGCAAGCCCTGGGATGATGGGAGCTTCCTGCCTGTTGAATCTATCTAGCGGTGTCACCTATGCACCTCTATTGAGCGTCCTTTATAATAAATCCTAATCAAACCTGTAATTGGAGTTTTATAATGAAATAGTTATTTCTGCTTCTCACCGTCACTTTCCTCGCTGGATGCGAAACAACGTCACCGACACTACAAACGGGAGCTAATGCGGAAATCACCTTTGATGGGCTGCATAGAGTTGATGGTACCTATATGCAATATGCCTGGCTGAAATCAAACCTTAGCCTTGCAGCCTATACAAGGATCCGGCTGGTCAATGCAGGGATTGAGTATCGTGAGGTAAAGCCAGCATCTGGAAGCCCAGCGCAAATGCCAGGAGAAGTGAGTTTCCCTTAACAGAAAAGAAAAAGGACGGGCTTGAAAATTTACTGCGGGAAGTATTCCTGGAAGAACTCGGTAAGAGTAAGCACTACACCCTGGTGTCCGAACCGGGTCCTGATGTGCTGACATTAACCGGTGGTTTACTTGATGTGGTTTCAGCAATACCGCCAGAAAGCGCTGGCCGAAATGATTTCTACGTGTTCGATATTGGATCCGCAAAATTGGTTCTGGAATTACAAGATTCACGAAGTAACGAAATATTGGCCCGTGCTCTTGATGGCCGGAATGCCCAGCCGTTATCCACGCAGAAATCCTCGCCGGGAAGCAATGCCCAGGAAGTAAAACGAGAGTTCCGAAAATGGGGTAAACGTTTGACCGTGGCTCTTGACCTACTCCATGAGGGACAGCCCTAATCCAGCGTATTTTTTGGCAACTTGTTTTAGTTAATTCCACCCAACTGGGCGCACGGGCGGGGGCCGGAAAAGGCTTTTCTATCGGGCTGCAGGCGACGAGAGCGCCCTACAAAAATTATAGAACGATCGAATTTGCGCGTATGATATCTCGAGAAATTGGTGGTTTTTTTCCGCACCGCAATTATGAGTAGCAATTACGACTAGCAGCTAGGATTAATATCGACCACGAGGAATAAAACGATACAAAGCATTTTGCTACGAGCTCTTGTCAATGGCTGGGTTGTCGTCAATCAATGTCGCGGCTTTGTGGCTGTGTTCATTAATAATCTGGAAGAACTACATGCCCCTAAATACCAACTTATCACCTTTTATCACCTGTGCCGTTACAGGCTCTGGCGGGACTCAAAATCGCTCGAAACATGTGCCACGTTCGCCAGAACAGATTGCTAACAGCGCGATTGATGCAGCTAAGGCAGGCGCGGCAATAGTTCATTGCCATGTACGTGAACCTGAGAATGGCGAACCGAGTCGTCGACCTGAACTTTACCGCGAAGTGCTAGACAGAATTCGTGATGCGCAGACGGATGTTGTCGTTAACTTCACAGCTGGTATGGGTGGGGACATTGTCTTCGGTGATCCAGAGAACCCGCTGCCATTGAATGCTGCAGGAACCGATATGGTTGGTGCGACAGAACGGCTGGAACACATTGCTGAGTGTTTACCGGAAATCTGTACCTTAGATTGCGGCACAATGAACTTCGCCGAAGCAGATTATGTCATGACCAATACACCGGGCATGCTAAGGGCAATGGGTCAGATGATAACTGATCTGGGTGTCAGGCCAGAGATTGAAGTATTTGAGACCGGACACCTTTGGTTTGCAAAGCAGCTGGTTTCAGAAGGCATAATTGAAGACCCCGTCATGATTCAAATGTGTATGGGAATCCCCTGGGGTGCGCCGGATGATTTGAATACCTTTATGTCCATGGTGAATAACACCCCGGAGAATTGGACCTTCTCCGCCTTTTCCATTGGTCAACATCAAATGTCCTATGTTGCCGCCGCGATGCTCGCAGGTGGGAATATTCGCGTTGGTTTGGAAGACAACCTGTGGCTCAGCCGCGGCAAGCTCGCGACCAATGCACAGCTTGTCGAGAAAGCCGCGACAATAGCGACCAATATGGGCGCAACATTGATGACGCCGGCTGAAGTGCGAGAAAAGATGCAGCTTGTAAAACGAGCGCCCCGGGGCTAAGTAGGAGTCGAATATGTCGGCCATAGAACGAGTCGCGATTATTGGTGGCGGGGTTATCGGCGCCGGTTGGGTCGCACGATTTATTGAAAACGGTATTGATGTTGCGATCTATGACCCGGCAGCTGACGCTGTGGGGAAAGTCGAAGCCGTGTTGGTAAACTCTCGTTACGCCTATAAAAAATTAGTAAAGGTGCAGCGACGGCAAGAAGGTAGCGTCACCTTTTGCGACAGCCTTGTTGATGCTGTCTCAAATGCCCAGCTTATAGTGGAGTCCGTGCCGGAACGCCTTGAGATAAAGCTGTCCGTCTATGCTGAAGTTGAACGCCATGCAGGTCGCGATGCAATTATTGTTTCCTCTACCTCGGGAATTATGCCGTCGGACCTTCAGTCCAACATGGAGACACCCGAACGATTGTTAGTTGCGCATCCCTTTAATCCAGTCTATTTGTTGCCATTAGTTGAACTGGTGGGTGGTCGAAAAACGAGTCCAACAGTGATTGATAGAGCAAAAGAGTTCTACTCATCGATTGGCATGCAGCCGCTGCTGGTCAAAAAAGAAATCGAAGCATTTATTGCTGATCGCCTATTGGAAGCTATTTGGCGTGAATCGCTGTGGCTGGTCAAGGATGGTGTGGCAACGACCGAGGATATTGATGACGCGGTGCGCTTTGGGTTTGGGTTGCGGTATGCACAAATGGGCGTCTTTGATACTTACCGGGTTGCGGGCGGCGAAGCCGGTATGCGTCACTTTATGGAGCAGTTTGGTCCCTGTCTAAAATGGCCCTGGTCAAAACTTACCGATGTTCCCGAATTTAATGAAGAGTTGGTTGACTTAATCGCTACACAATCAGACCAACAATCAGGCCATTTGAGCATTAGGGAAATGGAGCGCATTCGAGACGATAATCTGATTGGCATACTCCGTGCTCTTAAAGATAATAACTGGGGTGCAGGGAAAACCCTCGCTAACCATGAAGTACGTCTTTTGGAAGCCGCTAACGACCCGAACTGACCCAAGACCAATAACCCTGGGTTGCGCAGTATTGTGGCACGAAGCTACTCCGGGTCAATCATTCCGGTCGATCAGCTAAGTCTTCCATTTCGGGTAACTGCATCACCGTTAGTGTCGATAACGCTGCCATAAAGATAACGCCATGATGAGGCGTGTCCAATTTCCCGCGGTGAAAAATATAATCGAACACCTCTTCAGCGCGATCAGATTCAACCACCACCTCCAAAACATCTTTTTCCTGTTGTGCTCCAAGACCATCCATTGAGGAAAACCTGCTTACACCGCGCGCATGATAAAAATTTGCATTCCGGATACCGAAGTCATTTATCAGCCCTTCTTCAATAAAGGAACCAGTTCCCTGTGGAAGGATACATGTGATCTGTTTTGCATCCTGCAATATCGCTTTCACGATGCCTGGCCTACCTTCTCTTTGATTTCGGGGGGAATATAGGTCGCCGCCATAATTTTAGTCAGCATCAAGTAAATTGAATCAATGTTACTATTTGTTAACAACGTTTTGATAAGTGTCGTAAGTAACGTCAGAACGTTCTTTCTTATCCTGATTCAGCACAGACATAGGCCTGCAGACTTCGATTCAACGACTAGAAATTCAATGCCCTGCTTGAACAATCTATTTGCAGCTTCTCGACAAACAAAAAATGCTCTCAAATAGTCTGGTTGTTAAAGTTTTTAACAAAAAAGCCCCTTCGATGACAATTACCTGCGACCGCAATCTAAGCCGAAAATGCTTCTGGTAAAGTCAAGATGAAGGACCGCTAACAGTATATGAACCAACGCCGTTAAACTGCAATGCTACCCGGCATTCAACGCGACGATCGACAACGCAGACTGATTACCTTCCCTCTCTCAGAACCTGTCAGACTGATATCATTCCCATTCATGCTTTAGAATGGGTGGTAGCCGGCCGAAACGGTAAGCCCTAAAAGTTGAGATAGATTATTGAGAAAGTTTAAGTTTTGCCCCATGTGCGCTGCACCCTTAATCGAGCAGCGAGTTGACCGTCACGAATGCTCCGCCGAGTGCGGGTTCGTGAATTACGATAATCCAACGCCGGTGGCGGCTGTGGTGGTCGAATACGAAGGAAACATTGTGCTTGCTCACAACCGATCTTGGCGAAACACGTTTTACGGATTGATTACCGGTTTTGTCGATCATTGCGAGGGCGCGGCCGAATGCGCTGTTCGCGAAGTTAAAGAAGAACTAGATTTAGATGCATCAGCGCCGACATTGATCGGAGTTTACCCATTTGAGCGGATGAACCAAGTCATCATCGGCTACCACCTTACAGCGACAGGAACCATTACGCTGAACGAAGAACTGGACAGCTTTAAGCTGGTTTCACCAAAGGACTGTCTGGTTTGGCCTTCGGGAACGGGATATGCTCTGCGCGATTGGCTGTTACCACTTGGCTTTGAACCACAGACAATCGAGTTGTCCTGAGCAGGAATATTCCGGAGCGGCGAATCACAAACTCAGCACCCAATCAAAGATAAGGAACCTTAACCTACAGGCCCTAAAATCATGATGATCCGAGAAATTCTGCACCAACTGACTTATCCAATGATTCTGACTTTGATGCTCATCACGGGTTGCCAAACCATCGAACCGTTGCCAGAGGCCGTGCCCCGAAGCATTGAAACCATCGCCGATGATTACGTCGAGGCATTACTCAAGCGCTACCCCAGCATTGCGACTTCTTATGGCTTGCAAGACAGACGGCATAACCGGCTTTTCGATAATTCTCTCCCGGCCCTTTCACGCTGGCAGGCCAAAGAAGATGCCTTTTTCAAAGAACTACTTGGGCACGATGCAATGTTTACCGTCGGCAGCCGGGACTGGGTCACTTATGGGTTTCTCATCGAAACGCTCAGCGCCAGTCAAGCGACACGAACCTGCCGAAAAGAACTTTGGGAAACCAGCACCGCCACAGCTTGGCACACCGGCCTACCGTTCATTTTTGATGTACAACCGCTCGCAACGAAAGCAGACCGAGGCGACGCACTGACACGACTGGGTGCCGTTGCCGGCTACATCGATACGGAAATAAATAACCTGACGCTGGGCCTGGCGAAAGGTTATTCCTCCCCCCGACTTACCGTCGTTGACGTCCCCGAGCAGGTTCGAGCGCTACTCAACCCGGACAACCCCTTTCTGAACATGGGTCGACGATCGCGTGACACTGAGTTCGAAGCCGCTGTTAAAACCATCTATGAACAATCTATTCAACCCGCACTCCGTCGATTCATCGATTACATCAAAACCGAGTACCTACCCAGCGCCCGAACTGAAATCGCGATCAGCAACAATCCTGACGGCGCGCAATGCTATACCGCTTTGATTCGAGCGTTCTCCACCCTACCGGCAACACCTTCCCAGATTCACGCTGAAGGACTTGTACAAATAGCCGGCATTCGCGCAGAAATGCGCGCTGTAATTGACACCCACTTCAACAGTGAAGCGACCGAAACCTTTCTGCGACGTATCAATCAGGATCCAAACTTCACCTTTGTGAGCGAACAAGCGGTACTCGAATTTTCAATACAGGCGCTGGCCCAGGTACGCCCAAGAATGAATGAAGTCTTTGATCTACTGCCAAAAGCCTCGGTATTGATCAAACCTTATCCCGACTTTGCGGCCAGCGGCAGCGGGGAATATCATTCCTCATCGGAAGATGGCACACGACCGGGAATCTATTACATTGCAGTGAGCGAACCCAACTTACGCACCCAGGCAACCCAGCAATCCACGCTCTATCATGAAACCTATCCAGGCCACCATCTCCAGGGAGCGCTCGCTCTCGAATTGGGCGATAAGGTTCACCCTATCGCGCGCTATCTAGGCAATTCAGGCTATAGCGAAGGCTGGGCGCTCTATTCCGAAAGACTTGCAGACGAGCTCCATCTTTACTCCCGGCCGCTAGACCGAATGGGCTTATTGTCCGACCAGGGTGCTAGAGCGGCCCGGATGGTCATCGATACCGGCATTCACACCCTCGGCTGGAGCCGAACCCAAGCCGTCGACTACATGCTCAATAACTGCGGTTGGTCTCGACTCGATATTGAAAACGAAATCAATCGCTACATTTCCTGGCCCGGCCAGGCCAACGCATACATGTTGGGTATGCTCGAACTCAATCGCTTACGCGCATTGGCTCAAGATCAACTGGGCCCACAATTTGACCTGAAGACCTTTCACCGGCGGGTTCTGGAAAATGGCAGCGTAACCTTGCCCATGGTGGAAGCCGCGATTTTGGATTGGATACAATCCACACCAATCAAGACACCCCGCTAGCACCCGCCTTGATTGCAGCGCCCACCTCCTTACGATGAGTCCGATACCTAAAGGCAAGGGTGCATGAGTCACGTGTGATCAACCACAAGGGCACGATCAGCCCGCTAGTAAAGCGTTGTTGCTTCATGCTCCTGGAGGCCCTCATCCAACTCACCAACGGCGATACTGAGTTTGCCGTGATCCACCAGCGCTTCGCCATAGGTCGGAAGGCCATCGACTGGACCCCACCGCTCTGGCGACCAAAGATTCGATCGCACCACGGCCTTTCCGCAATGAAACATTGCCTCTTCAACGTGCACAATAATCGCAAGGCTCGGCGTTTTACCATTGACTGTCATGGTCTCCAGCAGCGCCGGGGCGCGCGTCAGACTCGCGCCGCCACTAACCCGAACCACCTCTCGGCGGTTTGGCACCATAAACAGCAAACCGGCACGTGGGTTATCTAAAATATTTTGAAAGGTATCTGCTCGATTATTGCCCGGTCGATCGGGTATCGCGATGGTGTTTTCGTCCAACACCTTCCAGGCACCCTGCGGATCCCCTTTTGGCGCCACGTCAATTTGACCCGACTGACTGTAGGTCGATAGGATTAAAAAGGGCGATCGCTCTATCCATGCCCGACAATGGTCATCGATGTGATCAATGCACTTCGTGTCTTGGGTGTATTTGACCTCTCCGATTAGGTCCCTGATTTCAGAGATTGACGTGATGCGATCTAACATTTTTTGACCTCTAACTTATGAATGTAAATACAAGATATCTAAAGAGCTAACGCCCAATAAAAGGCTAAAAAATGTGTTTAGTCCGGACTGGAGGTACTTGAAGAAACGCCGCACAAAATCGAGACTGACTCGCCAGTTTGCATCACATTTCAAAAATGGTAGCTTAGTATTGGTTTAGCAAACAAACAGGTGCGCTTTTGACGCCACCTTTACCTCTACCATAGACGAATAGCGTAACGAAGAGGAGATGTTAATGTCGCAATTGAAGTCATCAGCAACTGCAAGTGAGCAATTCCCCTCCCCTCTTCTGGCGGCTACCAACGACCCAGCCTTGAAGCGAACCCTTGAGCGCATTGATAGACTGGGTTTAACGAGCAATCTATTAGAACTCCAGCTTCAGGGTTATACGGTTGTAAAATCTATCCTTTCTCAAGATCGAATCGATAGGGCAAAAGCGGCGATTCTCCGTCGCGTTGAAAGCACCGTGCATAAATCGATTGATCCTGACACTGCTACCAATGATGACTTCAACGGGATGAGCTATCAGCACTATCTTCTTTTCGATGATTTGGTTTTCCCGGAAATCTTGCTTGAACCGAAACCCTTGGCATTGATTAACTATTTATTGGGGGAAAGCTGTGTTCTTTCGTCAATGGGGAGTCATTTTCGAGGACCAGGCGGCATGCCGTTAGGCGTCCATGCCGATGGACAAACTGATGGCTTCCTTACCGACGCCGCGTCAATCGCCAACTGCAATTATGCACTGACGCCTTACAGCCAGGAGCAAGGCGCCTTAGTGATATTTCCCGGCAGCCATCTTAAAAAACGCCAACCAACGCTGCATGAAAATTGGAAAACTCACGATGAGACACTGGCAGACATTATGGGCAAAAAGCTAAGCCCATTAGAAGTTGATGAAGTGAACTGGAAGCTCCCTCGCGGTGCTGTAACCATTGAAATCGAGCCGGGCGATGCGGTCATCTGGCACGGTAATACATGGCATGGAGGTTGGCGTCGAGATGTACCAGGCACACGCATTAACTTGGCCGCATATTTTTGCCGATCATTTATGTCGACCCAAGAGCGACGCGGCGACGATAGACACCCGGAAGTTTTCGCGCGCTACGCCGATGATCCAAGGTTCGCAACACTAATGGGCGAGAAAGTCTTCAATGGATGGCAAGAAGAGGGACCGGACTTCACCGGTCAAAAAACAAGTCCTCAAGGACTTTACGATTGATCTTTAGCTTGAGTTTATAAGTTGAGAACTACTTTTCGCTTCGATGACGGAATCGAGAACGGCATAACCTGACATAATTACCCGCACGAATAAAATTTCTTTTATGGGTACTCCACTTCAGCTGTCTATTTTGAGGTTATTCAGCCTTCTGCATCATCAGTGCCGCAGTAGAATCAAGATCCTCTCGTAATGATCTTGCGCCCATAAAGTAATGAAAAGCTGCCCAAAAGTTCGCTAAAACACAAAGACAAAGTGCATAACGCAGTGAGTCAATCTCGTAGTCTGGTGAAAGCATGTCGCTAGCGGCGCCGACAAAGTATGGGCCTAGTCCCATGCCGATGATATTCAGCATGAACAACAACAAAGCGGAGGCGACCGCACGCATGCGTAAGGTCACCAAGCCCTGGGTCATGGCGAAAGATGGCCCAAGATACATGCCCCCCAATATCGAAACGACCGCAAGGGCTGGGATGACTGCAGCTAAGTCTTCGTATAGATATGCAGCGAACTGGAATGGCACCATGACTAGGGTCGAAATCCCAGCTATCCACAAATACCAGCGCCTATCTGCGGTCCAGTCGCTGATCTTATCTCCGAGATATCCTCCAGCAAAAGTGCCGATAGCGCCAATACCTGAGATTATCGCCAGCCATGAACCGACTTCTGTGATGGGCATTTCGTGACTGCGAATCAGGAACGGCGCGTTCCAGGTTCCAGCGCCATAACCCACAAAGGCGTGTAGGCCGGCTGCGAAGCCAATGTGCCTGAAGGAACGGCGGTGCCATAAAAATTTAAAGACTTCTCTCAATGAGGGCGCTGGCTCTGCAGTTTTAGCGACTGCCGCTTTCACTGCAGCGGTTTCGGATAAGCCTCTGGGTGGTTCGCGTAGTGTCCCCAGTATCAGGAGTGCGACAAAAATCCCCGGCACACCTACCAGGAAGAAAGTCATTCGCCAGCCAAGCTCTGATGCTCCCCAGCCTCCTACATAGTTACCGATCATGGAACCGAAAGGGATACCCAGAGCATAAATGGACAAAGCCGTTGCTCTGGACTCAATGGGGAAATAGTCCGAAATAAGTGAGTGTGAGGGCGGACTCGCGCCTGCCTCGCCTACGCCGACACCTATTCTTGCAAGCAGAAGCATCGTGAAATTGCTTGCTGCCCCACACACTGCCGTCATCGCACTCCATATTATCATGGAGATCGCGAGAACCTTGGTCCGGCTCCAACGATCTGCCAGGGAGGCTATCGGAATACCCAGGGTTGCATAGAACATCGCAAACGCGAGCCCGCCAAGTAAACCCAGTTGTGTATCTGTGAGCAATAGTTCGTTTTTAATGGGCTCTAGTAGAATAGAGAGAATAGAGCGATCGATGAAATTAACGACATAGCCAAGAAACAGGACACCCAGGGCATAGTTTCTATATTTTTTCGAGTAGATGGTGTTCGCAACGCTAACATCAGACATGTTTGATCTACATCCGCATTGATATTGTTAATTAATCCCAGACTGTATCAGGTTTGAGAACAGGAATTATCAAACGGAGAATAGAAACTAATAAAAATATTTTCCCATAATTGTAAAAATATCCGAATGAGAAACCTCTGGGAACAGGTTTTGGTGAACAAGAGTTTTAACAGGGATATTTAGTCAATATTCTGAATATCGAAGCAACATCCGTTGGCTTTCATTTCGCCAGCAACCGAAACTGCTTTCCAGATAACGATTATGCAATGCCAGGATTTGTGGCTTCACACTGACGTTCTGAGGGGTAATTACAGCCGCTTGTTCTGTGATGGGGCTGGGGTTTGGAATCAACTGTCAGCAGGGGTAAAAGAGCGCGCGTTGCGCAGCTTGAAACCGCGTTAGCGGGCCTGTATTAACCCGATGTGCTCGCTGCTTCAGATGCTTCAGAATGGTTTGGATGACCTCCGGGACTGTTACACCTGCGATCACTCGCAGCGTGTCACCGCAGAACGGACACGCCGAAATATCTATATTAAAAAAATGCTTCAGCCGTTCGTTGGGAACAAAAAAAATTGATAAAAAAAACCCGGCTTTAGCCGGGTTTTTTATACTACTGCCTACAACCTAGAAGTTGTAGGTAAACTCTGCACCATAGTGCCGTGGTGCATTTACGTTACCTACTATAAACAGCGCCGCACCGGTATTACTTCCACCGAGGACGATGGGTGTTTCAGAACGCTCGTCAGTTAGGTTAGTGCCAAAGATTGTCGCGGACCAACGTTCGGTGTGATATCCGATCGTGGCAGAAAGATCATCCTGGGCGCCTGAAGCAAGCCGACCAGCAGATAGATTCAGGACGTCAGTCTCTTGCTCACCTTGCTCTGTCATCTTGACAAAGATTTCAAAATCACCCGGACCAATTTGCTGGGTGAAAGTAAAACCGTAACCGAGCGTATACTCAGGCGCATTTCTGGGTGTCAGAAAGGTTGCGTCAACAACATTATCGATATTATCAGTCGGCGTAATGTCGAGGTTAAACTCGTCGTATTCTGCATCCAGATAACCATAGTTCAAGAAGACCCGCAGTCCTTCTGTGACCGCCAGTTCTAGCTCAACTTCGACACCTTGATAGGTGACGCTAGCAGCGTTTTCAAAGACTGTCGCGACTGTTGATGTACTGGGGTCGAGTTTAACAAATGATTCTTGCTTATCATCGAACTCATTTTGGAACAACGTCACGTTCGCTCTCAGACGGTTATTCATCCACATACTCTTGTAACCAATTTCAATGGTCTCAGCGTATTCAGGCTGGTATTGGTCTCGCTCAAAGTCTTTGATGTTCTGGTTAACACCAAAGAAACCACCAGAGTGGAATCCTTCCGAATAACGAACATACACCATCGCATCCTCATTCAGTCGGTAAGTTGCACCCACCATCGGTGAAACCTCATTCCAAATATTGTCCAGAACCGCATATTTGTTATTAAAGTTTCTATCCCATTGACTGGCGACGTCTGAAAGATATGCCTGCCCCGCAACAAAGTTTTTCTCTTCACGGGTCCAGCGCAAGCCAGCAGACAAAGATAGGTCGTCGGTTACGTCATATTCACCTTGTACGAAGGCTGCAATAGAGGAAGTCTCCTGGGTTTCATACAACACCTGGGTAACCACATCTCCCGCAAAAAAACTTCCAGGTATGCTCGTCAACGTAGGGTCGCACGTGAGCGCACCAAGTTGACCTGCTAAACAAGCTGCATAACCCTCTTCCGTTCGGATGGCTCCACCATAAGGGATATCCGACAGAAAGGACCAAAACGTGCCACCCGTTACCCAGTCCTGAGTGAACTCACTATTCCAGTAGTACAACCCTGTAATAATCGATGCACGGTCCCAGGTACCTTCTAAACGCAGTTCCTGACTGAATTGGCGATAGTCATTTTTTCGTTCGATGGTAATAAAGGGCGCAGAAGACCCATCAAAATCGTAAATCCTCCACTCGTCCATGTCACGCCAGCCCGTCACGGACTTCAAAGTCAGGTTTTCATTAATATCAAAAGTCATATTCAAGGTGTAAGCGCCAACTTCCAAGTCAGCCGCGTTTCTCGTGTCGTTCTCACTAGTATTCGGTATATCTAGGCTGGTACGACAGGTATCCGGGTAAAAAGTACAGTTTAACGAACCCAACCCCAGATTCTTTTCTCGACTGTCTAATGGCGCTTCCGCTACGCCGGGTGCCAAATTATAGTTCGTTTGATAGGCCGCCAGGTCGCTCTCATCGTTATAAGATTCAGCGGTAAATGACAGCTCGAATGAATCACTAGGCGTCCATAGGAATGTCACCCCAAAGTTATCGTAATCCTTTGCAGGGCCATCGTCGCCTGTTGTAGTGTTCTTCATGTAACCATCGCTTTCTAGATGGGTATAGAAAATCTTAGCTGCGAGCGTGTCGTCAATGAGGCCCACATTCAGTACGCCGCGAAATTCAGCCTGGCCATCTTCTCCAGCAGTCACTTTAACTTTCCCGCCTAGCTCCCCAGTTGGCCGACTGCGAATAACGTTAATAACACCACCCACGGTATTTTTGCCGAACAGAGTGCCTTGTGGTCCTCGAAGCACTTCTACACGTTCCAAATCAAAGTTTTCCATGATCTGACCAGCGTTAGAGCCAAGATGAACACCATCGATCATTACTGCGATCGGCGCATCAAACGAATTGTCGTCGGAGCGCGTCGGGCTAATGCCGCGGATGTTGATATTCGCCCCATTGGAGCGGCCACCATCGCGTGAAATAATGACATTCGGCGCATACCCGTTTAAATCGGTCAGGTTACGAACGCTTGATCTTTGTAGCTCTGTGGTGATTGCAGTAATCGCAACGGGAACGGACTGCGCCGATTCCTCAACCTTTCGAGCAGTGACGATTACTTCCTCGAGCATTACCGCGTTTTCTTCCGCCGAGAATGCTGGTAGTGACGTAAAAGTCGTAAATAGAACTGTTACGGCAAGACCTAACTTACCCATGTTTTGTATTCGCATTAATGGTTCTCCCCCTTTTGTGAATCAATCTAAAAAAAACAATCATCTCTGACGGTTTGCTTTTTAATCGAAACAACGGTCGCGGTCAACGTTGTAATATGCCGTTATAACCCAACGTTATAAGACTTGTATTCTTTGGTTATGAGTGCCCCTACACTAACGTGATCTTGACCTCATAGACTTCACGATTCTTTCCATCGAACGACCCTGGCTACCTACGCTAAAAGCCGGGCAGAGCAACGAGTCTCGAGCCAGAGCCACGACACAATCTTATTCGCCTACGTGAACCAGGTTTCTGAGCAAGCTAACTTTTGAAGACGAAGGAAGCTGGCCTCGGGACCCAAGTATAACCCCACCCTGTTCTTCAAATGCACCCACGAATCGCCGCGCTTGCCTTACAAATTTGTGAATCGTGAATTTGGTGTCATTATGGTCATTCTGGGAACGAGGCACGACATGGCAAAATCTCCATACAAACCTTACACGCCTAAACCAGAGCAAATGGCTTTAGTGCCTGAGATGTCAGGAAATACCGTCAATGGCCTGGGTGAAACCGAATTCCGACAACCCACACATGTTTACTGGAGTGAGCCGGAGAACATACCCCATGGCGGGCTACAAAAATTCTTCTTTGAACAGAATCCTGATAACCCCGCGATCGTCGAAGCCCGTGCCAACCGCGATGAACTTACGGCTGCAGATGTCGTTCCTGTCAGCGGCCCTCCCCTGCAGCAATCTGCACAGCAGTGGTCACAGCAATTGGCTGAATATGCTGGAACCATTGAACTGGAGCTTTTTGGGATTACTGCATTCAATCCAGACTGGGCATTTCAAGGAGTAGAGCTGGATTACAAATGGGTCATTGTGATTGGTGTCGCACACGACTACGAAAAAATTAAGACCGCGCCCGAAGATATCGCGGGTGCCGAAGTCATACGCCAGTACGGTAGAGCCAAAAAAGCCAGCAAAGACGTGGGGACCTGGATAAGAAATCGTGGCTGGGACTCATTTGCAAACACCGGCCCCATGGCAGGCACCATGGTAATGATTCCTGCTGCCATTGAATGCGGTTTTGGTGAACTGGGCAAACACGGCTCCATCATTAACAAAGAATACGGATCTTCGTTCCGACTCTCTTGTGTGCTCACCAATGTGCCATTGATTCCAACACCTCGCCAAAGCTATGACGTGGATGATTTTTGCAGCCGCTGCCGAGTTTGTGAAAATGCTTGTCCACCCGGGGCAATTGGTCCCGAAAAGGCCACAGTTCGAGGGGAGGAAAAATGGTATGTAGACTTCGATAAATGCATCCCGTTTTTTAATGAAAATTACGGCTGCTCTATCTGCATTTCAATCTGCCCCTGGAGTATTCCTGATCGGGGGCCGAGAATCGTGGAGCAACTGCTACGGCGAAAGGAAAAGCTGAATAGTTTGGTTGAAGAATAATCCCTTTCTTCAATAGCATTGAAGGTCTGCAATGAATAGACCATCGCCCCCTCTTTTCCATGGTGTAGTGCTAGTAACTAGCGCCACTATTGGTGCTGGCATTTTTTCCTTACCGATTGTCTCTGCAGGGATGTGGTTTGGGTGGACAGCAGCGTGTCTATTTGCGATCTGGTTGCTCAGCTATCTTGGTGCCTTATTGTTGCTGGAAGCGACGCTGGTTTATCCTCGCGGTGCCAGCTTTTACACCATTGTTAATGGGATACTGGGCGCAAAATGGAATCTGGCAACATCCATCGGCATGGCTTTTCTGATGTACATTCTGATTTATGCGTACATCAGCGCGGGCGGCAATATTATCAATCACACTTTTGCCTCCATCACCGGTGGCGAAAGTCCAATATCACAAAATGTCTCAAGCGTATTGTTCGCGGCTTTTTTTGCCACATTGATCTGGTTTGGCGCCACCTTGGTCAGCCGTCTTTGCACTGTTTTGATGATTGGAATGGCCGTCAGTTACCTGCTATTCAATTCTGGTCTGGTACTGCATGTAGAAATATTCAAGCTCTTCAATACCCAAGTGCAGGGAGAAAGCTATAGCCAGTACATCTGGGCAGCCTTACCTTATTTCCTGACCTCCTTTGGATTTGCCGGCTTGGTTCCCAGCCTGGTGAAATACTACGGACCAGAACCCAAGACAGTCCACCGCTGCATGCTCTATGGCACCCTGATCACTCTCGGGCTTTACCTGATCTGGATTTTGGTGGCATTTGGCACCCTATCACGCGACTCGTGGGTGCCGGTTATCGCCGCAGGCGGCAATATTGCAGACCTGATTGTCGGCTTCCAGGGCGTGACTGAAGCTCACAGCCAAAACATGAGCCTGTTGCTGAACTTGTTTTCCAATTTCGCCGTGACGTCTTCCATATCAGCCGTCGGTCTTGTTATGTTTGACTATATCACCGACGCCTTTGGCTTTGACGATGATGCAACGGGGCGACTGAAAAGCCTGTTGATTGCTTTTGGGCCACCGGCACTGGTCTGCTTGTTCTTTCCACACGGATTTATCGTGGCCATTGGTTATGCCGGCCTTGTCATGATTTTCGGTTATTTTCTGGTGCCGGCGCGGCTAGTGCTAAAGCTGCGTTCGGACCAGCTTGAAACCCCATTCCGGGTTTGGGGTGGCAGCCCGCTTGTCTACGGGGTTCTAGCTTTCAGCCTTCTTATCGGTGTGTTCGAAGTCATGTCGATGTTTGATGCACTGCCTGTTTATCCATAGAACGTGTGAGATCTACCCCTGCTCACGGTTTGACTGCCAGGAGACTGGCCTTAACTACTGCCCCCTTTCATAACATGAGAAGGTAAAGAACGTCTCACTGTTGATGATATTTAGGTTGGTGATTCGTTTCAACTCATGGAGTAAAACGGAAGATCCATTTGTTGATGCCACCGGTTTATGGATACAAAGTTGACAGGATTTTGCGAAGCCTTGGTAACACTGGGAGTTCGCTAAATTCGTCATCCTTTGCATAGCCAAGATATACGGCCACAAGATCTTTTCGAGGGTTGATCAACAGGCCCTGTCCAGCCCAGCCGCCTTTGAAGACATCATCATTGTCGTACACCATATCCCACAGATATACATTGTGACGTACGCCCACGGGTCTGCCTTCACCGAACCGTGCATGTTTCATCAATTCTGGTCTGCCTCCATGTAACATGGTGTCGATGTAGTCGGATGGCATAAGACGGGTGTCGCTGACAACTTTGTAGCTTGGGGTAAACAGTAGTCCAAAACGCGCCATGTCCCTCGCCTTGGCAAGAAATCCACCATTGGAGAGAGCAATACCATTGCGCCCGGCGAAAAAGGCCGCATCGCCTTCTGCACCGATGTGATGCCAGATTTCACTCGTTACTGCATCATGAAACGGCATGTCCAAGACCTGTTCGACAATCCAGCTTAGGACAAACGCGTTAGTGCCACTGTAGTCGAAACCTGTTCCAGGGAGTGCCCATTTACCCGGTCTCATGCTCGTTAACATATCGTAGGGGGTATCTGGTGTATCAGGTGAGCGAACAGCGTCTCCGAAGGATGCCTCAAACTCATAATAACAGGTGCCTCGTGCGTAGTTACCATCAGCGCAGTCCACGCCTGACGCCATATCCAGCACATCACGAACAGAAACCCCTGCAAATTCCGACTTGCTCAGTTCTGGTACGTAAAGCTCTACTGGTTGGCTGACATCGACTTTACCTCTGGCCTCAAGTACAGCGATCAACGAGGAGGTGAGGACCTTAGTGACCGACCACCAGATCGGTTTCTCGTACTCCTGCATGCGGGCGTAGTGTTCGAATACGATGCGACCCTTGTGCAGGATGACCACGCCAAGGCTGGTACTGTGCTCGCTGTCAAGAAACTCAAGGAAAGGCATATCGCCTTCAGGGGTAGCAACAGGAAATCGATCAATAGACTTATTCAGCGCATAGTCCAGTGGTCGAACCTGACCGTTTCTATACACGGGAACTGTCGGGAACAATTGCTGCAGATGACGGTTGTTCCACCGCATGTCTTCACCGGTTGGTATCCACCATACTTCTTGTGCGGGGTCCGGCAGCCGTTTGTGTTGCTTAAGTGTCTCTTCGACGCTGGTTGAAGGTTTGAAAGGAGCTACATTTTCATTGGCCAAAATTGGAAAAGCTGACAGGTTCACAACAAGCAATAAGAAAAGTCTGAACATGTGAATCACTCTGGTCGTCATGTAATAAATGTAACATGCTGGTGGTTTCTTGCCGAGTGAACGATGAGGTCGTATTTCATTAAAAGTCGCCCTGGGGTGATCCGTAACGGCGCCAACGAGGAGAGCTATTATGACAATTGACGAACTGGGAAGTCTCGGCGAATTTATCGGCTCGATCATCGTGCTGATATCACTGGTGTATCTGGCGCTTGAAATAAGAAGTAACACCGAAACCGCCAGAACATCGACTTATCAATCCGAGGTCTCTGAATTTGGCGCACTCAATCGAAGCATGGCCAGCACTCCGGGTTTATCCAGGTTATTCGCCAGCGCCCTGGAAGATTTCGACTCTCTGTACAGCGAGGATAAAGCACGTATTTCGCAGCTGTTCTTCGTCTGCTTCCATAATTTTGAAAATATGTACTATCAATATAAAAAGGGCTATCTGGAAGACGAGGTGTGGACCGGTTGGAAACGCTTGATGCTCAGTTACCATGCGCGTCCCGGAAATCGCAGCGACACCTACTGCTCGGACCCTGCCTGAGCTGAATTCCCGAACACGCACACAATTACCCATTCCTATTTTATCTATAGAAGGTGCCAGATCTGGAGCCACGCCATTGATTAACTTGAATATTCCCCTAGCATTCACAAGTGAACATTGTGTATTTACCCCTGAATCTAAAGGGCTGTATCTAGTTAAGGTTGATACCGCTACATAGCTGCTACATTACCCTTCAAACTGAACCATAATCACCTCCTGGGACCAACCTCTCTGATGACGCATTGTAGCCCCTAAACCAGATAACCCGTTGCCCTGTTTTATTTTGCCGAATCCCGCTAACCCCTATAAACAGGGGGCCACATAGCAGGACAAGCAAATGCCCTGAAATTTTCCGGTTTTTTTGAGAACAAGACAAGATTTATGGTTGTCCTATTCGCAGTCTAGTTATATGCCTTAGCACAATAAAGTATTTTGCAAGTTTGGTATTCAGGAGGAAACTGAATAGTCCTGACTACGGAGGTGCCAGATGTCCAAAGTCCAAGATATAGTCGCGACAAAAGGAAATGAAGTATGGTCTATCGGACCTGCTCATTCAGTTTACCAAGCTGTTGAGATGATGGCTTTAAAAGGTGTTGGTGCGTTAACGGTATTGTCTGATGAAGGAAAATTGATCGGCATTATCTCAGAGCGAGACTATGCCCGAAAAGTTATCCTCCAGGGGAAGTCATCCAAGACAACCCAGGTTGCTGAAATCATGACGCGCGATGTCATTGTTATCGAACCCGAGAGCAAAGTAGATGAAGCCATGGCATTGATGACAATAAAAAGAGTTCGTCACCTACCCGTGCTGCTTGACCAACAATTGGTCGGCATGATTTCTGTGGGTGACCTGGTTAAATCAAAGATCGATGAACAGTCGGTTATGATCGATCAGCTCGAAAGGTACATTAAAGGCGAGACCGCAGGTGTAGCACACTAATTAGTTCCTGCGGATATTCCTGATGTGTAAAAGAGGCCTGGCACAATGAGGACGCCAGCCTTTTTAGTAGCGGGCCCAGACCGCAGAATACGGTGACTACCTTTTTACCCATGCCGCTGTGACACTATATGGCAGACATGAGGCATATTGTGAAATTAGCTAACGCTTGATTTAAAATGCCCGCTCAAGCGAGTGGGCACTGACGCCTACTGGGCTGATTAGGCAATTAAACGCCGTCGAATCAGGTTATTTTTCTTCACTCAATAACGCCTTTACTAAAGAAATGGCCATGAGAACCATAACCAATGAAAAAGGCAACGCCCCGATAATCATCACCGATCGCAGTGCATCCATTCCCCCGGCGGACAATAGCACCCCAATCAATACTGCAAATATCACACCCCAGATAACCACATGCTTGGTATGTTTTTGACTCTGATTGCCACCCGAGGCAAGCGTATTAATGATCAATATCCCTGAGTCTGCTGAGGTGACCAAAAAGGTCAATAGTAAAATGACGATCACCACTGAGAGCGCAACCGCGAGCTCTGGCGACAAAATCAAGTTAATCGTTTTAAATAACTGGGCAGAAATATCCGCATTAACAATCGACCCCTGGGCGACACCAGACAACTCAAGATCAATCGCCGTAGCGCCAATAAAGGCAAACCAAACCAGACAAATCACGGAAGGAATAACGATCGCACCAATGACATATTCACGAATAGTTCGACCCCGCGATACACGCGCAAGGAACAAGCCTACAAAGGGTGCAAAAGCTATCCACCAGGCCCAGTAGAAAATAGTCCAAGTGCCCTGCCAATCCTGCAGCGAGGCAGAGGGTTCGACCCCGTTATCAGTCCACACGGTTGTCGACATCGTTGGCAACGCGACTAGATAGTCCCAAATAGTGTAGGCAAAAGTTTGCAAAGCAAAGAAGGTGGCGCCGAAAAAAACAAAAAATGCGATCAGAAAGACTGACAACCCCATATTGATGTTCGACAACCACTTGATCCCTTTATTCAAGCCAGACATTGCAGACAAGCACGAGGCACCAATAATGAGCGTTAAGCCAAATAGCTGACCCAACAACGTCGGCTTGCCGCCTTCCCCAACGAGCCATTGCGCCCCGCTAATGTTAAATAAGCCAGAAGCAAACTGCGACACACCATAACCAATGGTCACGCTCAAGCCAACGACCGTCGCTAAGATAGCCACTATATCCACCACATGCCCTGCAGGACCTGACATTGCACGGCCAAATAGAGGTTGCAGTGCGCTGCGAATTGTCAGTGGTAAACCGCGGTTGTATGAGAGATAACCTAAAGAAATACCTACCACGCCATAACAGGCCCAGGGGGTGAAACCATAGTGCAGCATCGCCCATTTATAGGCATTGCGAACATTGTTTTCATCTAGACCCGCGGTGATGCCCTTAATGGTGTCGGGATTGTTAGCAAAATGAAAAATTGGCTCGGCTGTTGAGTAGGTCAACATGCCAATACCAATACCTGCACCAAACATCATTGACAGCCAGGTAAACATAGAGAATTCTGGTTTTTCATCGGGCCTACCCAACTTAACGTGGGCCGTGCGAGGCCATATGGCCAAGGCTAAACAGACAACGGTATAAAAAGCGGTGACGTAAATATACCAGCCACCAAAATTGGTCGTCGACCAGTTCTGTACGCTCAACAACACTTCTCCGGCAACAGAAGGTGATAAACCCACCCATAAGATAAGCGCTGCGACAAGTAGCTTTGGCACCAAGGCCACAACCTGATTAAAACCCTCGTAAAACCCGATTTTTTCAATGCTAATAGCAACAGCTACCTCATTAGCATTCGTCTCTAACTGACTCAAAACTTGATCTCCCTTTTTACTGCTTGCGGTGACTACTGCAAGTATAGGCAATATTTAGACCTTGTTGAGAAAAGAAGTGCCACAAACTCATTAGCGCTAATCATCTTCGAGGTTCAATTGCATGAAGGGCTGGCTTACCGTTTTTCGATAAAAATACGACAGCAACAGCGCCTGTTCGAAGCTTCTTCTCCAGCAAAAGCGCCTCCGCTTTCGGGGCGAAAAAAGCTTCGATGCCATACCTAATTCGCTGAGTTGCTAGTGTAAAGGACTGCAGTATCTCTGTGGGTAATCCCTGATATTAACGCAGAGCCACGCTGAAACACCATGGTCACGAATTACTTGATAAAGATGGTTGCTGGAGGACAGAAATATTAACAGGGATTTTCAGTCAATATTTTGAATATCGAAGCAGTCCCGTTGGCTTTGATTTCGTGAGCAACCGAAACTGCTTTACAGTTAATCGTTATACACTACCAGGATTTGTGGCTTCCCACTGACGTTCTGAGGGGTAATTACCGACGCTTGTTCTGTGATGACCTGGAGGTAAGCGCTCTCTTTGGAATCAACTGTCAGGAGGTGGCAAAGAGCTCGTGTTGCGCAACCACTAGCAGGACCTAACCGGACTGGATCTCGAACCAGTGTCTGAACAATCTCTCGGTCAAGACCCGACTCTTCATCGATCATCTGGTTGCTGAATTCAGCAAACGCGACTGGACCTAGTGTCAGGACAACGTAGCGGATTATCCCTTGAGATGCGCGGCGTTTGGTGAGGAAAATTGTAGTGTCAGAGTAAATAGCATTGTCATTGACCCGCCTCGGTGCCTACGCGGGTTCAAAACCTGCTTACATGGAGCCAAGTTTACCTCTTCTTAGTCAGCCCCAAATCGAATTGCGCAGCGTCAATCCACACAAACCCATCTCTGTTGTTCGCTCATCGCCAACAATGAAGTAATATTTTGATCAACTATTTTCAATTGCCCTGGAGCGAATAAATGACCTTTGAAGCACTTCTCTATGAGATAGAAGACAATATCCTGACCATTACCTTTAACCGTCCTGAGGCGATGAACGCTTTTAGCGGCCCGATGTTCGGTGAATTATTTACGGCACTGGATATGGCCGATGCAGATGACGAGGTCAAAGCAATTATCATTACGGGTGCGGGTCGCGCGTTTTGCGCAGGCGCGGACCTTTCCCAGGGTGATAAAACATGGGAGGGGCACGAGGAACGGCTCGAAGAAGCCCAAAAAGGCGATGGTGGTGGTGAAATCACGCGCCGCATCTACGCGTGTTTAAAACCAGTAATTGTCGCGTTTAACGGCGCTGCCGTGGGTATGGGCATGACGATCACCCTAGCGGCGGATTTCAGAATGGCCGTCAAAAATGCCAAGATGGGTTTTGTCTTCGCGGCTCGAGGAATAGTGCCGGAAGGTTGTTCGTCCTGGTTTTTGCCAAGACTCGTAGGCATCAGCAAGGCATTGGAATGGTGTTATTCAGGAAAAGTATTCAGGTCAGAGGAAGCCCTGGAAGCCGGTTTACTGCGCAGTATTCATGAACCTGAGGACCTGATTCCAGAGGCAAGAAAACTCGCTCACGAAATGGTCGACACGAGTTCATCTATTTCAGTGACCCTGACACGACACATGATGTGGAAAATGCTGGGCGCATCTGACCCGATTGAAGCCCACAGAATTGATACGGCTGGCATCAACGCCACCGGTACCTCGCCCGATGCCAGTGAAGGTATCAACTCGTTCCTTGAAAAACGTGCCCCAGTATTTCGCGGTAAAGTCAGCAAAGACCTGCCAGAATTTTTCCCCTGGTGGGATAAACCCGTGTTCTAGCCCCTAGCGTTGCCGTTAGCTTGCAGATAATCATCGCATTGGCGCCAAAGGTATGCCTCTTCGATGACAAAGTCTGAGGACTCAAACGCGGCGCTGGCTGACTAAATAGGTTTTGGGTAGGGGTAAAGTGTCCTCGACCCTGGTCCAATGGGTTAAGTTATTCGCCCAGAGACGCCTTGATCGTCTCGAGCGGCGCTCGACGAAGATCGCGTTTCATTCTTGCATAAGCAGCATTGGGCAACGCCGATAGGGCTGTTGCCAGCTCCTGGCATCGGGCCTCCAGCTCGCCGGCCTCGACTGTTTCGTCTAGATAACCGGCATCTACGGCGGATTCTGGGTCATATAATCGAGACTGAATGACCGCCGCTGTTAGGTGTCGCTTTGACAACCGGTTGCGCGCCAACTCGAGCCCGAATACAGGCAATGACATGCCAATGGCTGTCTCGTTCAATCCTAATTTGAAATCACCGCGGACACCCACCCGAGTATCACAGCTGAGCAGAATAAATGCTCCCGCAGCCATAGCGTGACCTGTGCAACCGGCGATTAGTGGTAACGGATAATTAAACAGTCGATAAAACATCTCAGCGCCCCGGCCGACGAGTGCTGCGGAGGCCTCTACTCCTTTTTGTATTTCCTTTAGGTCGAAGCCCGCTGAGAAAACCCCCGGTCTGCCGAGCAGGACTAGTGCGCTCGCTTCGGTTTCTGCCTGATCCAGCGCGGTGTTCAATTCATCGATCAACGTATGGCTGACAGCGTTAGCCTTGCCATCATCTAATGTAAGGGTGGCGATGTTGTCTTTCAGTGCATAATTCATGGGCAGCGGTTCCTTGTACTCAAAAGTGCGGAAAGTTTTTCGTGAGGTGAACGCTATCGCGGTGAACGCGCCAAGGCAACTATAGTAACCAGCGGGTTAAATAAAGCCACAGGAGGAGGATGACCCAGGTGAGGTGCTTGGGATGCAGGAAAGGCCTGAATTCTCTAACGGCCGTATCACACGGATTATCGAGAATAATTTAGTATAACCATATACCGAACTAGTCGTTCACCCTACTCAACCTAGCCGCTATATTAGCGGCCTCCACGAAACCTGGCGCGCCTTCCCATGTACGTATACGATGAATACGACCAAAAAATGGTCGATGAACGTGTCGCGCAATATCGCGACCAGACAAACCGTTTCCTGGCGGGCGAACTACCGGCCGAAGAATTCCAGCACATTCGACTTCGCAACGGCCTATACATCCAAAGATTGGCGCCCATGTTACGGATTGCCGTGCCATATGGACTGCTGTCTTCCAGACAATTACGAAAAATTGCTTATATTACTCGCCACTTTGACCGAGGCTATGCGCACCTGACGACGCGCCAGAATGTGCAACTGAACTGGCCCAAACTTGAGGAAGTACCGGATATTCTTGAAGAACTCGCCAGCGTTGAGATGCATGCCATCCAGACCAGCGGGAACTGCATCAGGAACGTAACTTCGGACCAGTACGCCGGAGTCGCACAAGACGAAATAGAAGATTCGCGACCCTGGGCGGAAATTATTCGCCAGTGGTCAACATTCCACCCTGAATTTAACTGGCTGCCACGCAAATTCAAAATCGCAGTCACCAGTGCTACGCAGGATCGTGCAGCAGTGCAGGTACATGACATCGGCGTCAGGATATTCAACAACGATGGTGTCACCAGCTTTGAAATCCTCGCAGGTGGTGGCCTTGGCCGCACTCCTGTGATCGGTCCGGTGATTAGGCAGAATCTGGAACCCAGGCATCTACTCACATACCTTGAAGCAATCCTGCGCGTCTACAATCGGTACGGACGGCGAGACAACAAATACAAAGCACGAATCAAGATCCTGGTCCGGGCCATGACCCCGGAAGCCTTCGCAGAAAAGGTTGATGCTGAGTGGCAGACGCTTAAAGATGGCACCGGCACGCTGACTGATGCTGAAATCTCAAGGGTCAAAGGGCATTTCACTATTCCACCTTACGAAGCTCTGGACGACCACGTTCCAGAGATCGATGATCGCATTGCCGACAATTCCGGCTTCAGCAACTGGCTAAAGCAAAACGTGAAACCGCACAAACAGGCGGGTTACTCCATCGTCAATCTGGCGCTGAAGCAAACCGGTATTCCACCGGGGGATGTCACGGACAAACAACTGGAAACAGTGGCGAATCTCGCGGATGAATTTAGTTTCGGTGAAGTTCGGGTAACTCACGAGCAAAACCTGACGCTTGCAGATGTCCCGAAAAAATCACTTTTCAGTCTTTGGCAGGCATTGGTAAGCGCCAAACTTGCCACACCAAACCTCGGTTTGCTCACCGACATTATCTGCTGCCCGGGTGGCGACTACTGCTCTCTGGCGAACGCGAAATCGATTCCAGTGGCAGAGGCAATACAACGCCAGTTTGATGACCTGGACTATCTTCACGATCTTGGCGATCTGGATCTCAACATTTCAGGTTGCATGAATGCCTGTGGTCACCATCACGTTGGCAACATAGGCATCCTGGGTGTCGATAAGAAAGGCGCGGAATTTTACCAGGTGTCAATCGGCGGATCCGGTTATGAAGACGCCAGCCTCGCTAAAATTTTGGGCCCGTCATTTGCCCGTCATGAAATCCCGTCTGTCATCCAGAAGCTGGTGGACGTACATCTGGATAAACGGGAAGGCACTGAACGTTTCTTGGACACCTATCGCCGGGTAGGCATAGATCCCTACAAACAAGCGGTATACACCTCATGAACCAATTGATTATTGACCTGGAAATCACAACCGACGTCACAGGACCTCTCGCAACGCTTGCGGAATTCCTGGCGGCGGACCAGAAACCCACAGCCGTGTTTATAGATTCTGATGAAGATATTGAAAGCATTAAAGAGTTTGCGGCAACCCTTTCCGTCATTGCTCTTAACTTCCCTTCTTTTTTGGACGGCCGATCCTATTCTTCTGCCAATCTTTTAAGGAGGGTGTATGGATACAAAGCTGAACTGCGCGCTGTGGGAGATATCCGCATTGACCAGCTGGAACAGATGGTCCGATGCGGCTTTAATGCGTTCCAATTAGCTGACGGGCAGAATGTTGAGCAGGGTCTTGAAAGATTGAAAGGCTTTTCTTTCAGCTACCAACCAGCCTTCAACCGCGAACCCCTGTTCAGGGCGCGTGCCAGCTAACGTTTTGGTTCGGAGCGTGTTTCCCTTAATATCAGTACATATTCCTGCCACGAGCAACCATGGGTTCTGACCCTTTTGTGTTTTCATTTTTCCTGATCTTTGCGTGTGCAGGGATCCTTGCAACGCTGGCACTATTTACGCGCCAGCCGCTTATCGTCATGTACATCGTCACCGGGATGATTCTTGGCCCATCCGGCACGGCACTTATTGATAACCCAGAGCTCATTAGCAGTATCGCCAAGTTCGGAATTATTTTCTTATTGTTCCTGCTCGGCCTCGATATGCAGCCCGCGAAGTTAATTAAGACCCTACGTAGCGCAATGCTGGTGGGTGTTGGCAGTTCTTTGGTCTTTTTTGCTGTGGGTTTTTCGATCGCATCAGTCTTCGGCTACTCCATGACTGAAACGATCATCATCGGCATCGCCATGATGTTCAGCAGTACTATTATCGGAATCAAACTACTGCCGACAACGGTGCTGCATCATCGCCACACCGGTGAACTGATGATCAGCCTACTGCTGATCCAGGATCTAATAGCAATTATCGTACTACTGGTGATTACCGGTGGATTAATGGAATTTGATGGTGTCGCCAAAATCGCGAGAGTTTTAGTCAGCCTGCCTCTGCTGGTCCTGTTTTCATGGCTATTCGTAAAGTATGTCCTTCTACCATTGCTGGAAAAGTTCGACGCCTTCCATGAATATATTTTTCTGGTTGCGATTGCCTGGTGTTTGGGGCTGGCCGAACTCTCTGAGCTGGCTGGCCTGTCACTTGAAATTGGTGCATTCATCGCCGGCGTGACTATTGCCACAAGCCCTATCGCTCTCTACATCGCTGATCACCTGAAACCGCTCCGGGACTTTTTCCTGGTGTTATTTTTCTTCTCGATTGGCGCAGGGTTCCATATGGATCTTCTGGCTGAGGTCATCATACCTGCAGCTGTCATCGCCACCGTCATACTCGCGTTGAAGCCTGTCACCTTCAAGTTCATGTTAAGACGGATGAGTGAAACAAGCGCGTTGGGATGGGAAACAGGATTCCGCCTTGGCCAGATCAGTGAATTTTCATTGCTGATTGCGTTTGTCGCGACGGCACAAAACCTGATCAGCCAGGAGGTCTCTCACCTGATACAGGCTACTGCTATCCTGACTTTTTTGGCATCTTCATACCTGGTTGTGTTTCGATACCCCACGCCTATTGCTGTCAATGATCGACTGCGCAGGGACTAACCAAGCGCTTCATGTTTGACCAGTGTACGACCAGCCACGCCACCGGCAAAAATTTTGTCAATTTCACTGGACAGCTGGTTCAGGCCAATTTCAACGACCATGTCCTCCAGTGAAGACAACTTCCAGTCTGTTCCAAGCATGTTCCAGACGCGGGTTTTTTCCTCGATCGGCAGCGACACGCTGTCGATACCCAGAATGTTCACATTGCGCAAAATAAAAGGCAGAACCGTGGTGGTGAAAGTAGGCGAGGCAACCAAACCGCAAATCGCGACACTACCGCCGTAACTTAAACCCTTAATCACGTTAGTCAGTATCTCGCCACCAACAGTATCAATACCGTGGGCGTACTTCATTGCATCCATGGGTCGGGGGTTTTGCTCAGACAGTGACTGGCGATCAATCACTTCCTTTGCACCCAGGCCTTTAAGATAATCTGCCTTGTCCGCCTTGCCACTACTAGCGATAACATCGAACCCCTCTTTAGCCAGCAGAGCGACAGCAACCGATCCAACACCACCGGTTGCGCCCGTTACCACCACTGGGCCATCAGAAGGCTTCGCGCCCATCTTAAGGAGTTTGTCGTAGCACAGCGCCGCCGTCAGGCCGGCCGTGCCAATAATCATACTTTCACGCGCTGTCATTCCAGCAGGCAAAGGCGTGATCCAACTGGCAGGGACACGAATGAGCTGACCATACCCGCCCGGGGTGTTCATCCCCAGGTCAAAGCCGATAGCAACAACATCATCGCCAGGTTTAAACAAAGGTGAATTCGATTCGACAACCTGGCCTGCGGCATCTATTCCGGGCGTATGAGGGTAACTTTTTGTCACGCCGGGCAATCCCTTCGAGGAAAGCGCGTCCTTATAGTTTAGCGATGAGTAATGTACGTTAATGAGCACATCCCCATCAGGTAAGTCATCAGTTGTTCGCTCAATGATCTGGTGTGTTACACCGTCCTCGGTCTTCTCTACCCAAAAGGCACTAAAACTGGTCAATATCGTCTCCGAACTTATTGTATAAATTGGTTAGGCAAGGTCTGCTGCAGCATTGTCTGCCGTGATAACGTGCTACCCACCCATAAACGGGTAACTCGCTCAAAAAGCTTGTCTATTTTGTTCTTGTGCACTACGTACTTCACCAGGAACACATCCCTGTCAGCACAGCTATCAACAATGTATTCGTCGCTTGTTTTCAACTCATCAACAAGGTCACGCTCCAAGGCTCTTTTCCCAAACCACGCTTCGCCCGTCGCCACCTTTTCTATATCGACCTGCGGCCTGTTGTCGGACACAAAATCCTTAAACAGCTCATGAACATCTTCAAGATCGTCGACAAATTTTTCACGGGCTTTATCGGTATTTTCACCAAACAGTGTCAACGTTCTTTTGTATTCACCGGCTGTTAGGATTTCAACATCGATGTCGTTTTTCTTCAAAATACGATGAAAGTTAGGGATCTGAGCAACCACACCAATCGAGCCTAACAGGGAGAAAGGTGCAGCAATGATTTTATTAGCGATACAAGCCATCATGTATCCGCCACTGGCCGCCACTTTGTCTACTGCGACGGTCAGAGGAACAGATTTGTTTCTGATTCTCTGGAGCTGTGACGCAGCGAGCCCGTAGCCATGGACTACGCCACCAGGGCTTTCGAGACGAACAAGCACTTCATCCTGCTCCTCTGCAACTGACAGGATCGCGGTTATTTCTTCCCTAAGGTTAACGACCTCAGACGCCTGGACATCGCCGACAAAGTCTAAGACAAACATTCGGGGCTTGGGCCCTTCACCCTGCTTCAAATCTTTCTTCTGTGTTTTGTGCTTCTCTTTTTCTTTCTTCTTTTCTTCCTTTGCATCCTTCTTCAGCAACTCAGGGTTCAACACAATCGATTTCAAGCTATGGGTAATCCCTTCCAAAGAATCATTGAGGTTTTTAACTTCAATATGCCCTACATCTGGATCTTTTTGTCTCTGGGCCGAGCCTAAGATAACGACAATAACGACCAGAATCGACATCAATACCGTCACTGATTTTGCTAGAAACAAACCATATTCAATCAAAAACTCCAATTAAAAAACTCCTGAATTACAAGACTGCACATGCTACCACAATCTCCCTTATAGGCAGCCCGGTAAGGCCCCGAGGAATGTATACTTCAGGCATGCGTAGATCAATGCACCCGAGTTTACTGGCGATCCTTATTTTCGTGATCACGCTGGGTACCTACGCTGCGACTATGCCAATGTCTATCACCCTGGAAGATGCCGGTCTTTTCCAGATGATTTGTTATCACGACGGTCTTGCACCCCCCCCGGGTATCCGCTTTTCACCCTCGCCTGCAGTACATTGGTTATCTCTCCTGAGATCATGAATGGGAACCTGGTTTCTGCGCTGTTCGGGGCATTTACTATCGTTGTGTTTTTCTTTCTTTTGCTGTCTGTAACTCGCAGTAGGATATTCGCAACAAGTGCCGCGCTGGCCTACGCCTTTAGTGCGACTTTTTGGGCTCAATCGATCATTGTTGAAGTTTATAGCCTGGCCGCGCTTCTGTTGTTTCTGTGCTGGACTACGCTGGACAGGTTTGTGCAACACAAGCGGGAAGTTGACTGGTTACTGGCTTGCCTGATTTTTGGATTGGCCCTATCCAACCACTGGCCCCTGAGCCTACTTTC
>Ga0209091_10000410_pt1 | contig 41495 bp, 31 predicted proteins | sample ArcticOcean_MG_C_6_FD_187438 | JGI IMG/M metagenome (GOLD analysis project Ga0209091, IMG submission 187438) | Marine microbial communities from western Arctic Ocean - ArcticOcean_MG_CB8_128 (SPAdes) (version 2) | ecosystem: Environmental > Aquatic > Marine > Oceanic | place: Arctic Ocean...
TCAGCGCCTTATTTAGAGCCATCAGCTGGTCATAAAGAGCCCTCAGCGTCTTATAAAGAGCCCTCAGCGTCTTATATAGACCCATTAGCTGCTGCTGATAAAGAGCCCTTAGCGTCTCATATAGACCCATCAGCTGCTGCTGATAAAGAGCCCTCAGCGTCTCATATAGGCCCATCAGCGTCTCATATAGACCCATCAGCGTCCCACAAAGAGCCCACGGCCCAGGATTCAAACGTGGTGCAGACGAACTTATGGCAACGGATGCGGGACGGATTCCGGTTATCACATGAAACGGATAGAAAACGGGTCATGGATGAACTGAAATGGTACGTAAATCATCCAGAATATGTTGAACGCGTCACCAAACGTGCCGCACCCCACCTCCACTACATCATCGAAGAACTGGAAAAGCGCGGGTTACCTCTCGAGTTTGCACTTCTCCCTATTGTCGAAAGTGCCTATGACCCCTTCGCTTATTCTCATAGCAGGGCAGCAGGTTTGTGGCAATTTATTCCTGGCACCGCTCGTGTGTATGGTTTGAAAATTGATTGGTGGTATGACGGCAGAAGAGATGTCAGGGCTTCTACCAAGGCGGCTATCGATTATCTCGAGTATCTGCACAATATGTTGGGCGAAGACTGGTTGCTGGCACTGGCAGCCTATAATGCGGGCCAGGGTAATGTTCTTTCTTCGATACGTGCCAGTAAATTGCCCGCGGATGAAGTAAATTTCTGGTCCCTTAAGGTTTTTCGCGAAACCTATACCTATGTCCCCAGGCTCCTTGCCATAAGTGAGCTAATCAACCATCCCGACCGCTACCATATGACTCTGCCTGATGTCGCCAACAAGCCCTATTGGGAAGTTGTTGAAACCATGGGCCAGCTCGACCTGAATAAAGCCGCAGAGTTGGCAGATGTATCTTCAAAGGAAATCTACTTACTGAATGCCGGATTTAACCAGTGGGCAACTCATCCCGATGGACCACACGAACTCATTATCCCTGTCGGTAAGGCGGACGTATTTCGTGAGCGAGTATTAGAACTTGCGCCTACTGAGCGTTTGGCCTGGCAACGACACAAAGTAAGTTACGGCGAAAGCCTTGGCACAATTGCGAACAAATACCGAACGACCGTCGGTACAATCAGGAGCGCAAACAACATACGAGGTAACTTGATACGTGCGGGGGAATCTTTGATGATTCCAGCCGCGTCACCAGACGCTGACTACGCCATGAGCCAAAGCAGTAGGTTGGCAACAAAGCAACAGACTCTGGAAACGCGTTACGGCAGTGAACCAATCGTCTATATTGTTGAATCAGGTGACAGCTTCTGGGAAATTGCCCATAAATTCGATGTCGGTATGCGTGAACTGGCGAAATGGAATGGAATGGGCACAACCGGTCTCTTGCATCCAGGAACCGAACTAAAGATATTCAAGAAAACCAACAACACCAACAACACCCAGACCAAAGCCCAGTCTGTTGGACAGCGTGCCAACCAGGTTCGTAAGCTTAACTATAGGGTTCGGAAGGGGGAGTCCTTATCCCTGATCGCCAGCAAATTTAATATATCCGTCCAAAGCATCAAGTCCTGGAACAATGCTTTGAACGTGAAAAAGTATATTCATCCCGGCGACCGGCTAACACTTTACGTTGACGTTACCCGTCTAATTAATTAACTCGCTCAATCAACGCTTTTGCCATCAGAGCATCTTCAAATTCCTGAAAGTCCATCAACCCAAGCTGCGACGCCAGGCCCTCCCGAATACTGGCAACTTCAGCCTCGACCAATTCTGTCGAGGGCCTGTTTGTCACTTCAGATACCCTCAGCACCAGGCTATCCCCGTTAGGAAGCACTGCAATACCAAGCGACTCCTTATCATCAGCGGGCCTGGGTAGCTTAAATGCTTCACGCAGAACCAACGGATCAATATCTCGAGAGAACCGTGAAAGTGAGGGTTCCACATTCCAGTCAAGTCCGTATTCATTCGCCACATATTGTGAAAGTGAGCCACCTTTAATAGCTTCAACAATCGAATCAGCTCTTACTCCCGCAAGTGCTTGCGCCTTGACGCGGTTAAGAATGTAACGAATGTCTTCAGTAACCTCCGCAAGGGATCTGGTAACGCTCGGTGAATACCCTTCGACGCGAATACCCACGTGGTGTGAATCCGTCAGTTCCAGAAGGTCACTGTTGTTTCCATCAATCAGCACATCCGCGCTAAAAGCTGCGGTGGCAACCGAATTATTTGCCATCAGAAAATTCTCCGATTCACGAGAGAGGTTCCCAGTTGATAGCACTTCCAGACCGAGCTCAGCCGCCGGTGACTCAAGATCAATCGCTTCAAAGAGCAATTCTGCTAATCGAGCAGAGCGGGTAACGAAATCATCTTCAGTCGCAGCCATTCTGTAGCGTTGCTCGACTTCAATACGAACGTCAGAGAGCATCGGTTGAACGGCCTCATCAATCTCCAACAACTTAATGATGTGATATCCAATTTCGGTTTCTACAGGTTCAGACACCTCGTTCAATGCCAGATCATAAGCCGCCGCTTCAAACTCGGGAAAGAATGTCCCCTGCGGATTAAAACCCAGGTCTCCTCCATTATCGCGAGAACCCACATCATCAGATTCATCTCCTGCGAGTGCAGCAAAATCTTCGCCCTGGTTGATTCGCCCATAAACTTCATTTGCCTTCACCTGAGTTGCTTCCATGGACAGGCCTTCAGAAGCTTCGATCAAAATATGCGCGACGCGACGTGACTCGTCGGTTGAGTAGTCACCTTGGTTTTCACGGTAATACTGCAACAGCGCTTCCTCGTCGACCTCAAACTCCGCCGCAAGCTGCTCATGTTTGAGTTCAACGTACTGAAGATTCACTGTTTCTTCGCTGACAAAGTCTACGGAACTATCTGCATAGTAATCCTCTATTTCTTCATCTGAAACTGAGACCTCGTCAATTAACTCATCGACCCTGATCTGCAGATATGCAAGGTCCCTAGTCTGACTCAGAAGTGAACTGTAACGTTTGCTTTCGGCCTCGGTGACAAATGCCGACTGGCGAATGCCCGCTAACATCTGGCCGAATAAACTGTCAGTACGCATCTCATCACGATAGACCAAGGGCGTATACCCGGCACTTCTGATTACATTCTGGAACTGGTCCGCGTTAAATACGCCACCCACTTTGAAAGCGTCACTCGCTATAATTTCACCATCAAGCAATGCATCACTATAGTAGAGATCAAACTCCTCCGTCGCCTGGGAAAGAATTTCCCTTGATATCAGGCCTCTGAGCACATTGTCGCGTAGTTCGTCTTCGTTGATCTGGTCAGGAACGCTCCCCCTCGCCTGTAAAAGACGACGATTACGTTCGACCGCAAACTCCATGGCCTGCTGCGTGACGTCCTGCCCATTGACCGCTGCCACCTTGGGGACAGGCGCGAGAAACGTGGTGATGGAACCGAACCCAAAGAACCCAAACACAATGATGATGAGGCCGACAATTACTTTTGCCAGGATCCCATCTGAACCGTCCCGCAACCGTTGAATTAGCATGATTCCTTTACCTTTTAATAAAGAAGGTGGGCCTGTTTTAAAACGACCACAAAAAAGGCGCATCAATGATGCGCCTTTCTATTGTATTACCTTACTTTCTTATTGTCTTTTGTACCTTTTATATTACGTAAAGTCGCCGGCGTGAAGCTTTTAGTTAACCGCATCCTTTAACGCTTTACCTGCTTTGAAAGCTGGTACTTTCGCAGCTTTGATCTGTATTTCTTCGCCGGTTTGAGGATTTCTACCCGTTCGCGCAGCACGATCACGAACGCTGAATGTGCCAAAACCTACCAGTACAACTGAGTCGCCTTTCTTCAATGAATCAGTTATTGACCCAATCATTGAATCCAGCGCTCTTCCTGCAGCGGCCTTAGTGATATCTGCCGATGCAGCTATGTTTTCAATCAGCTCTTGTTTATTCACGCTCTACCCCTTCTATAATTTTTAGTCAGTTATCAATGGTTCAGATGATGTGCATATGCAAAATGCGGTGCGTCGCTATACTTTATACCCAATGATACTGGCATTTTCAAGATAAAACTCGCTAATGGGTGCTGATTCTCTGGCTTTCATCGGATTCACCTCCTGCATCAGAATCATTTTTCAGGTCTGATTCCAGTTCCTCCGGTAGCGGTTCAGGCATTCTTTGTAGCGCGACTGCCAGTACTTCATCAATCCATTTAACTGGAATAATCTCCAAATCACTTTTTATGTTCTCCGGTATCTCTTTGAGGTCCCTTTTATTCTCATCTGGAATGAGAACAGTCTTTATCCCTCCCCTGTGGGCGGCAAGCAACTTCTCTTTAAGCCCCCCTATCGCCAAGACCTGGCCTCGCAAGGTGATTTCACCCGTCATTGCGACATCCGATCTGGCTGGAATCCCTGTGAGAACGGATACCATGGCGGTACAAAGCCCAACACCTGCACTGGGTCCATCTTTGGGCGTGGCGCCTTCGGGCATATGAATGTGAAGGTCATACTTCTCATGGAAGTCCTTAGCAATGCCCAGAACGTTTGCGCGACTCCTGACCACCGTGGTGGCGGCCTGTATCGATTCCTGCATCACATCACCCAGGGAGCCTGTCTGGATATGGCGACCCTTTCCTGGAACCACTGCGGCCTCAATTGACAGCAGTTCACCACCCACACGGGTCACCGCAAGTCCTGTCACCTGCCCAACCTGGTCTTTTTCCTCGGCCAGGCCAAAATTGTACTTTCTGACTCCTGAATATACTTCAAGCAGTTCCGTCGTCACGGCCAGCGTGCCTGATTGTTCAACCTCGCTCAGGGCCGACTCTTTTACCACTTTTCGGCAAATTTTGGCGATTTCACGTTCCAGACCCCTCACTCCGGCTTCCCGGGTGTAGTAGCGAATCAGGTCTGTGACCGTTTGATCTTCGATTGCCAACTCGTCTTTCTTAAGACCATTATTCCCCATCTGCTTGGGAACGAGATACCGGGTCGCAATATTAAGTTTTTCATCTTCCGTGTAACCCGGAATGCGGATAATTTCCATCCGATCGAGTAACGGCGCCGGGATATCCATGGAGTTGGAGGTACAAATGAACATTACTTCTGAAAGATCGTAATCGACCTCCATGTAATGATCGTTAAAGGTATTATTTTGCTCCGGATCCAACACCTCGAGTAATGCCGATGAAGGGTCTCCCCTGTGGTCCTGTCCCATTTTGTCAATTTCATCGAGCAGAAACAGCGGGTTTTTCACGCCTGACTTAGCAAGTTTCTGGATGATCTTTCCTGGCATTGAACCAATATAGGTTCGACGATGTCCACGGATTTCTGCCTCATCACGCACGCCGCCCAAGGCCATTCGAACAAATTTCCGGTTTGTAGCCCTAGCAAGAGACTCACCCAATGACGTTTTACCTACACCAGGTGGACCTACAAGGCAAAGCACTGGACCTTTAATTTTCTTCACGCGTTTCTGGACGGCAAGATATTCAAGGATCCGGTCTTTGACTTCTTCAAGCCCGTAATGATCGGTGTCGAGCACTTCTTCTGCCGCCAAAATGTCTGTTCGGACCTTTGAGCGCTTCTTCCACGGTGTATTAAGCATCCAGTCAATATATGACCTGACAACCGTTGCCTCAGCAGACATTGGAGACATCATTTTGAGCTTGTTCAATTCTCCTTTGGTCTTTTCTTTCGCCTCTTTTGGCATACCTGAGGATTCCAGGCGCTTCTCCATGTCCTCCAACTCATTGGGAACATCATCCATGTCACCGAGCTCTTTCTGGATCGCCTTCATCTGTTCGTTCAGGTAATACTCGCGCTGGCTCTTCTCCATCTGTTTTTTAACGCGACCGCGGATGCGCTTTTCAACAGTGAAGAGTTCCAGTTCGCCCTCAAGCAAACCCAACATATGCTCAACACGATCTTTCAGATCGAACATTTCAAGTAGCTGCTGTTTTACCTCTAACTTCAGGGTTAATTGTGCGGCGATGGTGTCAACGAGCCGTGAGGGGTCTTCGATGCTGGCAACGGAGGTCATTACCTCAGGAGGCACTTTCTTGCTCTGTTGAACGTACTGCTCGAAGGTTCCTATGAGCGTTCGCATCAATGCCTGCCCTTCTCCGGGATCCATCAGCGGTTCGTCCAGGACTTCTACATCACCACTGAAAAATTCATCATTTTCGCGAATTTTACCAACCTTCGCCCGATGGGCCCCCTCCACAAGGATCTTCACCGTCTTGTCCGGCAGTCGGATAAGTTGGAGGATGGTCGCCACCGTTCCAAAAGAATACAGATCATCCTTACCGGGTTTCTCATTACCAGGCTCCTTCTTCGCTAGCAGAAGAATCCGTTTATTCTCGTCGTTTTCCTGGGCGTGCTCGAGGGCACGAATCGATTTCTCGGTTCCTATAAAGAGTGGCTGCACACCATGAGGATAAACCACCATATCCCTGAGAGTCACAATCGGTACATCAAAGAGTTCTTCAGACATTAAATAACCTTTTTCGGCAATGGCACACGCACCATCTACGCTAAACTTAAACTATAGTCTACAAAAAAAAGGGGCGTAAACGCCCCCTTTTTTTTCCAATTTTGGACAAACGGTATGTTCCGCGTTTATTCCGGCGCCACCTTCTGCTGATCGATGTTTTCATAGATTAGCAAGGGTTCCGAGGCGCCATTGATGACATTTTTATCAATAACTACTTTACTGATTTCCGGCTCGGAAGGCAGCTTGTACATCACCTCAAGCAGCACGTCCTCCAGGATGGAGCGTAGTCCACGTGCACCGGTTTTTCGTTCCATCGCTTTTTCAGCAATGGCAATCAGCGCATCTTCCCGGAAATCTATTTCTGCGCCTTCCATCTCAAACAGTTTCGTATACTGCTTGGTGTAAGCATTTTTAGGTTCTTTAAGGATTCGCACCAGTGCTTCAGTATCCAATTCATCGAGTGTCGCCAGCACAGGCAGTCGACCGACAAATTCAGGAATCAAACCGTAGCGAACCAGATCTTCTGGCTCAATCGTTCTTAGCGTATCACCCAGATTCTTCTTTTTGGCCTCGGTCTGCACGCTAGCGCCAAATCCAATTCCACTCTTGTCGGATCGATCCTGGATAACCTTGTCCAAACCTGAAAACGCACCACCACAGATAAACAGGATGTTTGATGTATCAACCTGCAGGAACTCCTGCTGGGGATGCTTTCGGCCACCCTGGGGTGGAACTGATGCAACGGTGCCCTCAATTAACTTCAACAATGCCTGCTGCACGCCTTCACCCGAAACGTCGCGTGTGATTGAGGGGTTGTCAGATTTCCTTGAGATTTTATCGATCTCATCAATATAGACGATACCCACCTGCGCCTTATCGACATCGTAGTCGCATTTCTGCAACAGCTTCTGGATGATGTTCTCTACATCTTCACCAACATAACCCGCTTCAGTAAGCGTCGTCGCATCGGCAATAGTAAAAGGTACGTCGAGTAACCTAGCGAGTGTTTCGGCGAGAAGAGTTTTACCAACACCTGTCGGTCCTACCAGAAGGATATTGCTCTTCTGGAGCTCAACTTCATCTTTCTTGCCAGTGTAGTTAAGCCGCTTGTAATGGTTGTATACAGCAACCGAAAGGACTTTCTTTGCCCAATCCTGGCCGATGACATACTCATCAAGAATGTCCTTAATCTCCATGGGAGTAGGAAGCTTATTATTAACCGATTCGTCGTTACTTTCCTGGAGTTCCTCACGAATGATGTCGTTGCAAAGCTCAACACATTCATCACAGACATAAACGGATGGGCCAGCGATCAGCTTTCGCACTTCATGCTGGCTCTTACCACAGAAATTACAATGAAGTAGCTTACCGTCGTCGTTGCTACCCTCGTTCTCGTCGGACATACCCAAACCTCAAAATACTTATTTAGGGATCACTGCTCTCAATGCTGGTCACCCGGATCCATTATAGCCAAACGCTGGCAAATTAAAAACTGCCCGGAAAGGCACTAACTCCGGTTAATTAAATCCTATACAGCGGTTAAATTGGCCCTGGGCTCCTGGATCTTGTCGATCAGCCCGTAAGCAAGCGCATCATTGGCCGTCATAAAATTATCGCGTTCAGTATCTTTTGCAAGCTGCTCTACAGTTTTGCCCGTATGTTCCGCCATGATGGCATTCATACGCTCACGCAGGAATAGTATTTCCTTTGCCTGGATTTCAATATCAGACGCCTGGCCCTGGGACCCGCCACTTGGCTGGTGAATCATGACCCTTGAATTTGGAAGACAATAGCGTTTGCCCTTTGCTCCACCTGCCAGAAGAAATGCACCCATGCTTGCCGCCTGACCTATACACATGGTCGACACTTCACTATTAATAAACTGCATGGTGTCATAGATCGCCAGGCCTGATGTCACCGAACCACCCGGCGAGTTGATATAAAGTTGCACGTCCTTGTCGGCATTTTCAGACTCAAGGAAAAGCATCTGGGCCACAACCAGGTTCGCAACGTTGTCATCGATAGGCCCTACAACAAAGATGATTCTTTCTTTCAGAAGCCGCGAATAAATGTCATAAGAACGTTCGCCTCGAGCGGTTTGTTCAACAACCATTGGTATCAGACCCAGACCCTGGGTAACAGTTGGAAACGTATCATCAAATGTATGCATGGAATTTCTCTTTAGTGGACTGGGTCAGTATAGCGTTAACCCATAATATTGCGGCAATTTAACAAAAGTTCAATAGTTGACTTCAGGTTAAATTGTGAGACATAAGTTCGACAATTACCTTACAATTCAAATGGCTAAATAGAAAAATCAGTCTTCGGCGTCTGGAGACTCGTCACTTTCCTCCGCAGGAAGCTCAGCTTCACGCTTCACAGCCTCATCATAACTGACTGTTTTATCAGTCACTTTAGCCGAATCCAGCACGAAATCGACAATCTGCCCTTCCAGAACCATATTCTGAATTTGACTGAGTTGCTGTTCATTGCTGTAGTAATAGTTGATGACCTCTTCAGGATCCTGATAGGTGGAAGCCATCTCTTCGATAGTTTCCCTGACCGTTTCAGCATCGGCCTCCAGGCTGTTCTTATCAACGATCGCGCTAACGATCAGCCCAATCTTTACTCTTTTTTGAGCCTGCTCGGAGAACATTTCCGCTGGCAGCATGCTTGGGTCAAACTGAGCGCCACCACCAAACTGTTGCACGGCTTCCTGACGCATTCGGTTCACTTCCTGGTCGATTAACGACTGCGGCAAGTCAACCTCGTTATTATCACTCAACCCATCCATCACCTGATCCTTGACCTTGGCCTTGATCGCAGAATCCAGCTCTCGCTTCATGTTATTGGTGACTTCTTTACGGAATGCTTCAATTCCGCCTTCCTTGACGTCGAACTGCTCAAAAAACTCATCGTTCAGTTCCGGCAACTCTGGTTCGGAAACTTTGTTTACTTTAATTTTGAACAACACTTCCTGCCCGGCAAGATTCTCTGCCTGGTAGTTTTCAGGGAACGTGAGTTTAAGATCCTTTTCTTCGTCTGCTTTTAAGCCTGTAAGCCCATCTTCAAACCCTGGGATCATAGACCCTGAGCCAAGCACAAGGTCTGTGCCTTCTGCTTTTCCACCCTCGAAAGGTTCATCTTCAAGGAACCCTTCAAAATCCAGGTTCACCTGGTCTTTTTCAGCGGCAGCACGATCGGTTTCGGCGTATACAAGCCTTTGTTCCCGCAGTGTGCCGATCATTTTTTCAAGATCAGCGTCCTCGATGGAACTGGACAGGCGCTCTACTTCTATACTTTCAAGACCGCTGACTTCTATTTCGGGGAAGACTTCAAAGACGGCCGTGTACTCAAGGTCCTTGCCCTCTTCGATGTTAACTTCTTCAATCTTAGGCATACCCGCCGGGCTAATATCTTCCTTCTGAAGCGCCTCGCCATAGGTTGACTGGATCATTTCACTGGAAACTTCCTGCCTGATCCCAGCACCAAATCGTCTCTTTACTTCACGCAGAGGCACCTTCCCTGGCCGGAATCCATTGATTTTGGCCTGTTTAGCGGTCTGCTTGATTTTCTCTGTGACTTGGACTTCTACTCTTTCCGAGGGTATAACCACGCGCATTTTTCGTTCAAGACCTGCTGTGGTTTCGACAGTTACCTGCATGCTGCTACCTAATTATCCTAGATTTAATATGGTGCGAAAGGAGAGACTCGAACTCTCACATCTTACGATACTGGTACCTAAAACCAGCGCGTCTACCAATTCCGCCACTCTCGCATGTTTGTTGTATCAAAGGTGGAGACCATTCTTCCCAGTCCTCACCTTCAATCTGGGGTGAACGACGGGGTTTGTACGGGCAAACCTTTTGCCGCGAACGCCGTCAATCCCTCTTCCCAGTCCTCACCTTCAATCTGGGGTGAACGACGGGGTTTGAACCCGCGACCACCGGAATCACAATCCGGAGCTCTACCAACTGAGCTACGCCCACCATTGCTCTTGTTCCCATTATAGTGGTACGCCCGGAAGGACTCGAACCTTCAACCCTCGCCTTAGAAGGGCGATGCTCTATCCAGTTGAGCTACGGGCGCATTAACCCTGACCTTCCGGTCGTATCACCTAATGGGGAATTTGGTCGGGGTAGAGAGATTCGAACTCCCGACATCCTGCTCCCAAAGCAGGCGCGCTACCAGACTGCGCTATACCCCGAACAAAGGTCATTGCAGCTTAACCATAAAGCACTGGATAATACTGCAACCTCTAGCCTAACTACCGCTAGAAAGGGGCGCATTCTACTAACGAGGCTGGGTACAGTCAAACAAGATATTGACGTTTTTTTTAAGCAAAGCAAAGGCTTAGCCGTTCGCACTGAAAAAGCGCTGCGAACAGTGAAAACAAAGCTAAAGCACAGCATTAGAATGGTCAATTAACACAAGGTAAAAACATCATGAAACGGATATTTATTTCAGATCTGCATCTGGACGCCAACCGGAAAGACCTGACCAGGGCGTTCACACGGTTCCTCAGCGAGCATTGCCAAACCATCAATGAGCTGTACATTCTCGGTGACTTTTTCGAACTGTGGCTGGGAGACGACGACCAATCCCCCCTGAATAATGAGGTGATCGAGTCGTTATCCAGCCTTTCTTGTGATGTCTTCATTATGCACGGCAACCGTGATTTTCTGATCGGCCAGGCATTTTGCAACGCTGCCGGTGCGAAACTGCTCCCTGACCCCTACCCTATTATCCTAGGGGATCAACCCGCCCTGTTGATGCATGGCGACAGCCTCTGCACCAGGGATGAGGAATATATGAAAGCAAGAACCCAGTTACGTTCAGATGCCTTCCAGCAGGATTTTCTGTCGAAACAGATGCAGGAAAGGAAAATCATTGCCGAACAGATACGGGGCAAAAGCCAGAAAGTTTCTCGAGAGAAAGCCGAAGATATTATGGATGTCACACCTGAAGAAGTGACCAAAGTGATGAACCAGGCCAAGACTTCGATTCTGGTCCACGGTCATACTCATCGTCCTGCCGTTCACGAAGTCGACCTGCAATTCGGCCCTGGAACCCGGTACGTTCTTGGCGACTGGCACACATCGACGCAATTTCTGAGAGCGACTGATTCAGACCTGGAACTGGTTAAGTACGTCTTCTGATCACCATTTAGGTTACAGGAACCCCACTATGGAACCGAAAATCCGGATCAGGGGTTAAGATAAGGCGCTCATCTGCAGCAAGAAAAAGATCGATTCGATCCTGAATGATGTCACCACCGGCAATTTTTTCTGCCTGGTTAAGGTAAATCTGAAAATGCCTGGCTTCGGATTTCAGGAGTGACCGGTAAAACTCCGCAAGCTCGTCATCCAGCACCTCAACCAGCCTGGAAAACCGTTCACAACTTCGGGCCTCCACGATGGCACTAATAATAAGCACGTCAACCAACCGGGCTGGCTCATGTGTTCGCGCACCTAATCGAAGTTCTCCCGCGTAACGGGAAGAAGAAAGTTGGGTATACGTTATATTTCTATCTTTCAGGAGAGCAACCACCTGTTCAAAATGGCGGAGTTCTTCCCGCGCTAGTTTTGAAAGTTTCAAGATCAATTCGGTTTGATCAACATGCCGATACATCAGGTTTAATGCGGTCGAGGCGGCTTTCTTCTCGCAGTTCGCATGATCAATCAGTAGCACGGATAGATTGGCTTTTGCCTGTTCAAGCCATAAATCTGGTGTTTTACACCTTAAAAAACTGTTCACATTCATAGTCTTACACTGCGTGAGGGGGTTTGTTGGCTTAACTTTAAGCCGTTCATCCAGTACACTTGCCAACCTTTTGAACCGGACGACTTGTTCGTCATTATACAGTGAGGTAAAGGTCGTGCTTAAAGCCTATCGACAACATATGGAAGAACGCGCAGCAGAAGGCATTGTTCCCAAACCCTTGAACGCTGAACAGGTCAATGGACTGGTCGAGCTGTTTAAGAACCCTCCGGCAGGTGAAGAAGATTTTCTCACGGATCTCCTAGAGAACAGAATCCCGGCTGGAGTTGATGATGCAGCGTATGTTAAGGCCGCATTTCTCGCCGCTATTGCCAAAGGCGAAGCGAGCTCACCAATCATAGACAACGTTCGTGCAACAGAACTTCTGGGCACGATGCTCGGTGGATATAACATCGAACCATTGATCGGCCTGCTTGATGACGATGCAACTGCTGCAACAGCTGCGAACGCGCTGTCAAAAACACTACTGATGTTTGATGCGTTTCATGACGTCGTGGAAAAAAGCAAATCTAACGAGCACGCAATGTCGGTCCTGAAGTCATGGGCAAATGCGGAATGGTTCCTCAACAAAGAAAATGTCCCCGAAAAAATCACCGTCACAGTATTTATGGTCGACGGGGAAACCAACACTGACGATCTCTCTCCTGCAGGAGATGCCTGGAGTCGTCCCGACATCCCATTACATGCTAAAGCCATGCTCATCAAAACCATGGACCGGCCGCTGGAAACCATCGAAGAACTAAAGCAAAAAGGTCATCCTTTGGCCTATGTCGGAGACGTTGTCGGGACAGGCTCATCAAGGAAATCAGCGACTAATTCCGTGCTGTGGCACATGGGAGATGACATTCCCCATATTCCTAACAAGAGAGACGGTGGCGTTTGTCTTGGCGGCAAGATAGCACCAATATTTTTCAACACAATGGAAGATGCAGGTGCGCTACCTATCGAATGCGACGTCACAAAGATGGAGATGGGTGATGTTATTACTATCTTCCCCTATGAAGGAAAAATCACCAACGAAGCCGGCGATACGATTAGCGAGTTTGAACTATCAACACCCGTCTTACTCGACGAGGTTCGGGCCGGGGGAAGAATTCCCCTTATCATTGGTCGCGGACTGACAGAAAGATCACGAGAAGCACTCGGCCTGGAACCAGACGATGTGTTTAGCCAGCCAGCAGCTGTCAAAGAAACAGACAAGGGCTTCACACTGGCGCAGAAGATCGTCGGCAAAGCCTGCAATGTTGAAGGCGTGCGCCCCGGTACCTATTGCGAGCCTCGCATGACCACCGTCGGCTCTCAGGACACAACCGGACCCATGACACGAGATGAGCTGAAAGAACTGGCCTGCCTCGGGTTTTCTGCCGACCTTGTCATGCAGTCATTCTGTCACACGGCGGCTTACCCAAAGCCAGTTGATATCGATACCCAACACTCCCTGCCTGATTTCATCCAGACACGGGGCGGTGTTGCCCTGCGACCTGGTGACGGCATTATCCACTCCTGGCTGAACCGAATGCTACTGCCCGACACTGTTGGGACCGGCGGAGACTCACATACAAGATTTCCCATGGGTATCAGTTTCCCCGCCGGTTCTGGCCTGGTTGCATTCGCTTCGGCTATTGGTGTGATGCCACTCGACATGCCAGAGTCCGTGCTCGTGCGATTCAAGGGAGAGATGCAGCCAGGAATTACCCTCAGGGACCTGGTAAACGCCATTCCTTATGCAGCTATCCAGAGAGGACTGCTGACCGTTGCCAAAGAAGGCAAGAAGAACGTTTTCTCTGGTCGCATTCTTGAGATTGAAGGCCTTCCTGACCTAAAGGTAGAACAAGCCTTTGAGATCAGTGACGCATCCGCAGAAAGGTCCGCCGGAGGCTGCACGATCAGGCTGAGTAAGGAACCGATTATCGAGTACATCAGCTCGAACATCACCCTGCTCAAATGGATGATTACAGAGGGATATGGTGATGCACGAACCATCGGCCGAAGAATTGAATCCATGGAAACCTGGTTAGCTAACCCCGTTCTCATGGAACCCGACGCCAACGCCGAATATGCTGAGATCATCGAAATCGACTTGAACGAAATCAAGGAACCGCTGCTCGCATGCCCCAATGACCCGGATGATGTGAAGCCACTCTCTGAAGTAACCGGTACAAAAATTGATGAAGTCTTCATTGGTTCGTGTATGACCAATATCGGACACTTTCGCGCGGCGGCACAATTGCTGAGTAAAGCCAGCTCCATTCCGACAAGACTCTGGATATCTCCACCCACCAAGATGGATGAGCATCAGCTAATGGAGGAAGGCGTTTACAACGTCTTCGCCCAGGCCGGTGCCCGAACCGAGATGCCCGGATGCTCACTGTGCATGGGGAACCAGGCTCGAATAGCGCCAAACTCCACCTGTGTGTCAACTTCCACCAGAAACTTCCCTAACCGGCTCGGTGATGGGGCAGATGTTTACCTGGCCTCTGCTGAGCTGGCGGCTGTTTCAAGCATTCTCGGTAAGCTCCCGTCTGTAGAAGAGTATCTGGCATACATGAAGGACCTCGACACGATGGCTGATGATATCTATCGCTACCTGAACTTCCACCAGATTGAATCGTTCCAGAACTCGGCTGACCAGGCAATCATTCCCGCACTTAACATCGTCGCGGCAACTTAGGCGCCCGCCAGTAAGCTAAGCCTTACTCTTCGCACGGCTTTCCTGAGGGTGTCTACATCCTCAGGACGGTCGTCGATAAAGTTTGCTCGGACGTAAGCATCTGTTACCGCATCAACCGATGTCGCCAGCTCGGGCCTAAGGGTGACGACGCGCCCTGGGTAACTGATTGGACCCTCGTGGAACACAAACTGGCCATTCTCCTTATCGAACACCGGCGCACCGATAATATCAGCCGGCAAAATGTCGCTCGTGAACTGGATGCGGTTGTAAGAAAGGTTGAATACCTTTCCAAGCGCATGAGCCAGGGTGGTTTTCCCCATACCCGGCATATCCTCAATCAGCAGGTGACCTTCAGACAGCAGGCACGCAACTGCCAACTTTATCTGCCGCTCTTTCCCAAGCACTACCTGGCCGACAAGATCGACAGTTTCCTGTATGACACTACGTATTATTAACCTTGATTGTGCAGCTCGATTACTTCGGCATTACCGGGGTCCTGAGCCTTCGCAGAGTCATTTCGTAACGACTCAATCCTGTCGAAATACTCATCGCCCACATTACCTGTCACATACTGGCCATCAAAAATTGAACAATCAAAGCGATCAATCGAAGAATTAATACCAGCAGCACATTCAACCAGATCTTCCAAATCCTGGTAGACCAGCCAATCTACACCTATATATTCCGCTATTTCTTCCACGGTATGGCCATGTGCAACAAACTCAGTAGCCGAGGGCATATCAATGCCATAGACATTGGGATAGCGAACCGGCGGTGCAGCAGAAGCCAGGTACACTCTGTTCGCGCCCGCCTCTCTCGCCATCTGAACTATCTGTTTTGACGTGGTTCCCCTCACAATAGAATCATCCACTAACAGGACGTTCTTGCCACGAAATTCAAGTTCGATCGGGCTTAATTTACGGCGAACTGATTTCTTTCGTTGCGCCTGGCCCGGCATGATAAACGTTCGACCTATGTAGCGGTTCTTTACAAGGCCTTCCCGATATTTTACCTCTAGCCTATGAGCCATCGGCAGGGCGGCGGTACAGCTGGTATCTGGTATCGGGATAACAACATCAATATCATTGTCCGGATACAGCCTGAGAATTTTATCCGCGAGTTTCTCTCCCATCTTAAGGCGGGCCTTGTATACCGAAATTTCGTCTATAACCGAGTCGGGGCGAGCGAGGTAAACATACTCAAATATACAGGGACTATATACCACGGCTGGCGTGCATTGCCGGGTATGAATGTGCCCATCGGATTCGATATAGACCGCCTCTCCTGGCTTAACATCAGCCACCAACTCGAAGCCCAGAACACTCAAAGCCACAGATTCCGATGCAATCATGTACTCGACACCCTTTGATGACTCACGCTTCCCGTAAACCAGGGGCCTGATGCCAAAGGGATCCCGAAACCCGACAATGCCGTAACCTGTGATCAGGGAAACAACCGAATAGGCGCCAACAGCTCTTTGGTGGACACGACTGATAGCCTGAAAAATTTCATCCGGAGACGTTCTAAGCGACGACACAGCCTGAAGTTCGTGCGCAAAGACGTTGAGTAAAACCTCTGAATCCGAATTGGTATTGATATGTCTTCGATCCGACCGGAAAAGATCTTCATTCAATTCGTTGGCGTTAGTCAGGTTGCCGTTGTGGGCAAGACAGATACCAAATGGAGAGTTTACGTACATCGGTTGCGCTTCAGCGGAACTGGACGTCCCCGCAGTGGGATACCGAACATGGGCTATCCCCATGTTGCCTTTGAGACGGTCCATATGATCTTGTCGGAATACATCCTGTACCAAGCCATTCCGTTTCCGAAGATTGAGCCGATCACCATCACAGGTAACCATTCCTGCCGCATCCTGCCCTCGATGCTGAAGAAGTGTAAGCGCATCGTAGAGCTCGTGGCTTACATCACCCTTACCTACCATTCCTGCTATGCCGCACATGGTGCCTCCTTCAGGCTCCCACCTGTTCAGGACTGCTGGTTAACACTGGTTCCGTAATGCTATCGGGCCTTATCTCATGATTCTTATCCAAGAACCCTTCACCCTGTTCCCATAAAATCGGACCAAACTCTTCAATAACGGTGACTATCCGGGGTATGAACTGGGACTGCTGGTACCAATCATCCTCTTCTACTGGCAAGACATAATGCATGAGTGCGACAATTACCAGGACGATAACGCCCCCCCGGGCAAATCCGAAAATCGTTCCAAGCAACCTGTCCAAACCACTAAGCCCCGTCATTCTGACGAACTCGCCAATCAGGTAGTTGACCATTCCCCCTACCATTAACGTCGCAATGAAAAGAACCAGGTAAGAAGTACCTAACCGCAGGGAATCTGTTTGAATATAGGGCTCAAGCACTACCGTAAACTGGCCAGCAAACAGACGTGCTATTAAAACAGCCGCAATCCAGGTAATAAGTGACAGCGCCTCCTTAACAAATCCGCGACGGATGCTGATCAGCGTAGATACCCCCAGCACTCCGACAATCACCCAGTCAATAGTCGCCAACGTCATCCTCCCAGCTGTTCCCGGTCGTCTTCAATCCTGTAACGTACGATACGGCCTTTCAGTTTCAGCTTTGCTTCAATTTCCTGGTTCATTTCCACTAGTGTTTCCTTGCTACTGGAGGGACCAACAAACACACGATATATTTCGCCGTCATTCGTGTTCGCATGAAGTATGTATGACCGATAGTTCTGGTCCCTGAGTTGCGCACGCAAACGTTTGGCATTGTCTTCCTTTTGAAAGCTACCGAGCTGCAGACTCCAATTGACAGGCAGCTGGTTTCTATCAAGCATATGATCAGGCGCAGCTTCATAATTCGTTTCGTCTACCACTTCTTTGGGTAAGCGCGCTTCGCTGGCTTTTTCCATCTGCTCAATCTTCCGCATGACGTCTTGAACCGTGATGTCCTCGAGATCTATTTTAGGTGGCGCAGGAATATCGGTAGCGATACGAGCTCGGTCTTCTTCGGTACCGTCGAGCAACAACGGCAGCAGAATAATCGCGAGCGAAGTCAGGATAACGGCACCGGTCAGGCGTTTTTTTAGTTTTGCGTCCACGTGACGAGCGGTCCCGATCCCTGTTTTAATTCTTTGTTAATGCTGTCTGACTCAACAGTTGCAATACGCCGGATACAACGGGAAAAGAGCCGCAGACCAAAATCAGGTCAGCTGGGCTAGCCTCTTTCCTCGCGCCATCTAGCGCGTCTTCGATGTTAACATAGGTCTCTACATTTCCGGCGGGTTTGACAGATAAACGTCCCAAAATCCGGTCTGCATCCTCACCCCGGGGCTCATCCAGGTTTGTCAGGTGACAGGTCTTGAATAGCGGCATAAGTATCCCTGAGACTGATTCAATATCTTTGTCTTTATACATACCAATCACAGCATGAATATCCCTTCCATCCCAGTGCGCACGCAGATGCTCTGCAAGACTAGCAGCTGCAGCCGGGTTGTGCGCTACATCGAGCAAAACCTCACACTTATCTTTGATAACGGTTCTACGTCCTGTCAGGCGAGTGGTTACTCCGATTTCCTCCGAACCAGAAACATCCCATCCCAGCATCTTTGACGCCTGTTGTGCCGCGTCGAAACTGTCTCGAGGCAAAACGGTGTCAATATCTTCTAACGATTCGAAATCACGACCAATAATGTAGAGTGACGCGCCTATTTCTAAAGCATACTCATAAACAGATTCGGGAGGGTCTCGATCCGCCACTATACAACTAACACCCGCACGCATAATACCGGCCTTTTCTCGCGCTATCTCCGCCCTGGTGTTACCAAGCCAGTCCTGGTGATCCAGGGAAATGTGGGTGATGATTGTCAGGTCCGGGTCGACGATATTCATCGCATCCAGTCGACCGCCCAGGCCGACTTCCAAAATCGCGACATCGACTTTTTGCTCGCAGAACAGCAATAAGGAAGCGAGTGTCGCGAACTCAAAATAGGTCAACGTTATTTCTTTTCTGGCTGACTCGATTTCCTGAAAGGCGCGAACAATGGACTGATCCGGAACCGCTACCCCATCAATCGCAATTCGCTCGTTGAACTGGTGTATATGTGGCGAGGTTGATTTGCCGACGCTTAGCCCATTTGCCATGGCAAAGCGCTCGAGGTATTCGCAGGTTGAGCCCTTTCCATTCGTCCCGGCCACCAGAACAGTCGTGACAGCCGGGTGCAGTACCTTTAGTCGACGCCCGACTTCGCTGACCCGGTCTAATCCAAGGTCCCAACCCACCGGGTGCACTTCCTGGATGTACGAAAGCCAGTGGTCGAGGGATAGCGCCTGGTCAGTCAATGGCTGCCCGGAGTTCACTAACAAACTGGCCTACTTCGTCATTTAATTTCTTAAGGTCACCTTTGTGCTCTGCCATCAATTTAACGATGGCAGAACCTACCACCGCGCCATCAGCTAACTGCGCAACTGCCCTCGCACCTGGGCCATCCTTTACGCCGAAACCTACCATGATGGGTAGCTGGCTAAGCTTTTTAAATCGATCCATCTTTTCAGAAACATCATCGATGTCCAGGTTTCCGGCACCCGTCGTACCCTTCAACGAGACGTAATAAACGAATCCCTTCGATGCCTGACAAATCATCCGTGCTCTTTCATCGGTCGTTGTGGGCGCTAGCAAATAGACCGGCTCAATGTCGTTCGCTTCCAGAATCGCGGACATATCGACCGCCTCTTCTGGTGGCAGGTTAACAATAATCGTACCGTTGACCCCTGCTCTCGCGGCTTTGGCTGCAAAATTTTCATATCCCATTGTCTCAACCGGATTCAGGTAACCCATCAGCACAATCGGCGTCACCTTGTCAGATTGACGAAATTCTGCCGCCATCTCCAGGCAGTTACCCAGGGAAACGTTATGGGCCAACGCGCGCTCATGTGCCAACTGGATGACTGGACCTTCCGCTTCCGGGTCGGAAAAGGGAACACCCAATTCAATAACGTCGACCCCACTTTCTACCAACCTGTGCATTAGCGGAACAGTGACTCCCGGTTCTGGATCACCCGCAACAATATAAGCGACCAGTGCTTTTTTGTTGTTGGACGCTAACGATTTGAGCCGTTCAGACAGCATACCCATGTTACTTATCACCACTTCTAGTCAATTGAGATACCGTCCAGCTTGGCCACGGTTGGAATGTCTTTGTCCCCGCGACCCGATAGATTGATCACGATACTTTCATCCGGACTCATCTTACTCGCAAGCTTCAAGCCATAAGCCACCGCATGCGAAGATTCCAGCGCAGGCAAGATCCCTTCAAGTTTGTTCAGTGCTCTGAATGCGTCAAGCGCTTCCTCATCATCTATAGCAACGTACTCGGCGCGTTTAATATCTTTTAAAAATGCGTGTTCAGGCCCAACACCCGGGTAGTCGAGCCCCGCCGAAACACTGTGTGTCTCAATAATCTGGCCGTTGGCATCACCCATAAGGTAGGTTCGGTTACCGTGAAGAACACCAACAACTCCTTCATTCAGGGGCGCTGCATGTTTGCCGCTCGCTAACCCGTAACCCGCGGCTTCAACACCAACCAACCTGACTTCCCGATCCTCTAGAAATGGATAGAAGATTCCCATCGCATTAGAGCCGCCGCCAACACAGGCAACAATCGCATTCGGCAATCCGCCATGCTGCTCTGCAAACTGCCTTTTCGTCTCTTCACCTATTACCGCCTGAAAATTACGCACCAGCATCGGGTAAGGATGAGGACCGGCAACCGTACCGATAATGTAGTGCGTATTGTCGACATTAGTCACCCAATCCCGCATCGCTTCATTCAAGGCGTCCTTCAACGTCTTTGAACCTGAATGCACGGGTACCACTTCTGCACCCAATAACTTCATTCGATAAACGTTAAGACTCTGCCGTTTAATATCTTCGCTACCCATATAGACTTGGCATTCAAGGCCAAACCGGGCAGCGACCGTTGCTGACGCAACGCCATGCTGCCCTGCGCCTGTCTCAGCAATAATCCTGGGCTTTCCCATGTACTTAGCTAGCAGCGCCTGGCCAATACAGTTGTTAATCTTGTGTGCACCGGTGTGATTCAGGTCCTCTCTTTTCAGATAGATCTTTGCACCTCCTGCTTGCGTCGTTAGCCGTTGCGCAAAATACAGCGGCGAAGCGCGCCCTACATATTCAGACAGGTCTCGCTGAAGTTCTTCCTGAAAAGTCGTGTCCTTCCGTAACCGATAGTACTCAGATTCCAACTCTTGTAGCGCAGCCATCAGTGTTTCTGACACAAACTTGCCGCCAAACTGGCCAAAGTGACCCGACTCATCAGGGTAGGCAAACAAACTTTCATTGTGTCCGTCTACATTACTCATTATTACTCCTGTCAGCGGACTGGACCGCCTCAACAAATTTTTTCATTTTCGCAACATCCTTTACTCCCCTGGACCGCTCAACACCGCCGCTGACATCTACGGCATATGGATGAGTGGCCGCTATCGCAACTCCGACATTAGTTGCATCCAGGCCACCCGCTAGAACTACAGGCTTACCCAAGTCTGGCAACATACTCCAGTCAAATGTTTTGCCCGTTCCACCGAACTGGCCAGCGGTTGCCGTGTCCACGAGTATTGCCTGAGCCGTTTCAAAGGACTGCGCTTCTACCTCTATCTGCTCCCGGTTCGTCGCCCTTAACGCTTTCATATACGGATGCCCCACTGAATCACAATATTCAGGCGTTTCATCGCCGTGAAACTGCACGAGACCTAGCCGTAAACTTCCAATGATACGATTAACATCGGCTAATGGTTCATTGACAAATAGCCCAACCGTGGCAACAAATGCGGGAACCTGTGCACAAATCTCGGCGGCTTTCCGGGGTGAAATATATCTCGTACTTCCTTTAAAGAAATTAAACCCGAGCGCATCAACGCCACAAGCCACGGCATTAGCAGCATCCTCGTGATTAGTGATTCCACAAATTTTGATACGAGTCCGAGTCACCCTGAATACTGCCTGTCCTGCGAAGGCGGCGAGTTTAGCAAAACCAAGCCAACTCGACTAATCCTTCCTTTGAGCACCTGACCGAACACCGGATAAAGCAATAAATTGAAGGAAATGGGGCAATCTGGAACTTCTGGGGATACCCGCGCCTGCAGGGTAATCAACGTCCACAAGAAACAATCCATTGGGCCGTGCTGTCATTCCGGCGAGGGTCCTGTCCTTCTTTGACATCAGTTCGGCAATCCAGGTGACGGGTTTTTCTCCAGATCCGACATCAAGAAGTGTCCCAACTATATTCCTGACCATATGGTGGAGAAAAGCGTTTGCCTTGATATCTATGGCGACAATATCGTTATACCGTTTCACTCCCACACTCATAACGTTGCGCACCGGAGAGTTCGACTGGCAGTTCGCAGCCCGAAAAGAACTGAAGTCAGCCTCACCAACAAACGATTGGGCTGCGTCATCCATAGCTTTTTCGTCCAGCACCCGGCGTTCGCGGGTCAGGTATTCTGGCATCAGGGCTGAACGGATTTGATTGTTGTGAACGAGGTACAAATAGTGCCTGGCATTGGCCGTTCGTCTTGCGTCAAAGTCATCTGCAACCTGACCTGCCCACTCGACTGAAACATCATCACCCAGATGTGCGTTGACGCCCATCACCCATGCTTTATTTGGCCGATCAACGGCGCAGTCGAAATGTACCACCTGCTTGGTAGCATGGACGCCGGTATCGGTTCTGCCCGCGCAGTGAACGACAACATCGCGATCAGCAACCAGCGATAGCGCACGAGTAAGATCACGTTGAACCGTGGGTATTTTTTCGCCTTGGTATTGCCAGCCATGGAATGACTGGCCGTTGTAGGCGACGATTAATGCTGTCCGTGACATCGCTTACTCAGGCTTTACCGGATATGTTACCCAGAAGTTCATTGGCCTCGTTGACCTGCACGTCATCTCCTTCGACGAGAACCTCTTGCAGCAAAGGCTTGGCGCCGTCGTTGTCACCCATTTCGATATAGGCCCTGGCAAGATCAAGTTTGGATGATGCATCTTCGTCAAGGTTCAACTCATCGTCATCATCGAAATCACCGAGGTCAAACTCTTCGTCGTCACCGAGATCCAATTCGATAGCGTCATCGTCGCTGAGCTCAAGGCTGTCATCATCGCTGAGGTCCAGGTCTAACGCATCGTCATCTTCAAGGTCCAATTCGATAGCTTCATTATCGACAGGCTCAAGGCTGTCATCATCGCCAAGCTCAAGGCTGTCATCATCGCTGAGGTCAAGCTCTAACGCATCGTCATCTGAAGCATCGTCAAGATCCAGCTCCAAAACATCGTCAAGGTCAAGGTCAAGGTCAAGGTCAAGGTCACCAAGCTGCATCGTTTCGTCAAGGCTTAGCTCTTCACCGGTATCTGCAGTGAAATCCAGGTCGTCGTCATCCGTCTCTGCGTCCAGGTCATCGAGGTCGAAGGATAAATCGTCATCATCGATACCGAAATCTTCTATTGCAGCGACCGGTTCGGTTGCAACGATTGTGGCATCCATGGCTGCGGCTGAAGTTTCAGTAGCACCCGGTATCGCTGCCTGAAGTTCCGCACCTTCGCGGGTTGCCCCGTCGTCACCCAGCAGTTTCAATTGTTCGTACTGAAGGTTAAAGGCAGTTGCATCCTCAGTCTGAACGTAAACTTCAAGCAGCCTAAGCTGGATATCTGTCCGTAGCGGTTCGTTCTCGATAGCATTCTGAAGGAAGCTTATCGCCTGCGGGAATCTGCCGTAAGCAATGTAGATTTCTGCCTCACCGATAACGTCGCTTGTTTGCGGCGTAACGTCCTCATCGTTATATTCAGCATCTTCTTCAGAACCTTCCTCTGCTTCGTCACTCAAAGATAGCTGAGGCTTGTCCTCTTCGATCATTATCTCTGTGAATTCATTGTCGTCTAGCTGGAAATCCTGTCTGCGCTTCCGGAATATCATAAGCGCTCCGGCAACCAGACCGATAAGGAGCACTCCAACTCCACCCAGCACCAGCGGGTTACTAAGCAACGAGCCGGTGGCCTGTTGTTGGACGACAACAGGTACAACTGGCTGACTGATCGTATCGGCTACCTGACGTTGTAATTCTACTCTCAAGGCAGCAAGTTGATCATCCTTCAGTTTAACCAGCTCATCGAGCACTTCTACCTGACCAGCAATGTCAGCAAGACGGACATCTAATTCGCTGTTAGCTCGTCGAGACCGGTCCAGGTCTTCTCTTGCGACTGCGAGTGAATTTTCCAGTTCACCTGCCCTCGCATCGTCCCTGCCAGACCGCGCACCAGACTGATCAGCTGCAAGAAGCTTCAGTTCACCATTATCGCTGTCATCCGAGCCCGCAGAACTTCTGCTGGCAGTCCATCTTGCGTCAAGCTGGGTAACATCACCGGATCTATAGTCTTCAAATTCCTGATTCTGAACGCGAACTTCGGCAACTGCTTCTACTGAAGTTTCTGCACGAATCTCGCTTTCGTCCGGAATTCGGAGCACGTAGCCTGCTTTCAATAGGTTGATATTATTGTTGATAAACGCTTTAGGATTAGCGCGCTGCAAAGCTAGCATGGTTTGCTGGACAGAAATCTTGTCGTTTGGTCTTACCTTTGACGCTATCGTCCATAGCGTGTCACCTGGTCCGGTCAGACCATACTCTTCATCCTGGGTAACAACCCCTTCTGTTCGCCCATTACTGACCGTCGGTGCGGGGGGAATTTCCCGTCTATTGTTTGAACGACTTCCGGGCTGTGCAGATGAAGTACTCCCGCTGGACATGCTTGGTTCAATCTTTTCAATTCCCTCACTGCTAAATACAGGAGGGTCGAGCAGTACAATGTACTCCCTCAGAATACGGCCGGCAGGCCATATCGCTTCCACAATAAAATTCAGAAAAGGCTCGATAATAGGTTTGCTGCTGGTGATGTGAACAATGTGAGCGCCGTCTTCACGTACCCGGGTGTTGAAACGGAGATCGGTGAGGTGGTAATCGCGGTTGACCCCTACCCGGTCGAAATCCTGCTGGCTGGCAAGGTTAGTAATAATTTCGCCTTGCTCAAGACCACCAACGTTTGAGAGGACAATTTCGGCTTCGAAACGCTGATTCAATGCAGATTTAAGTTCGATGTCACCAAGGCCCAGCGCAAAGGCAGAACCATAGTAAAGAGCAAAGAGTGTCACCAACAGCAACCGGAGTCTTTGTATCATTATCATTCGTCTCTTCACTCCGACATCTTTATGGAAATTTTTCGTCGATTCCGACCGGTAATCCGGCCAGACAGAAAAACCGTCGGTTATCATTAACCTGACGGTAAAACCTCGAAACGATCTTTGATAGTTGCGTTAAGTATCCCTTATTGAAGATTTTTTATCAAAACTTCGGCAATTTGTATACTGTTTAGCGCCGCCCCTTTTCGCACATTATCGGATACTACCCAAAGGTTTAAACCCCTTTCTGTCGAGATGTCCTTCCGGATCCGCCCCACAAAAACGGGGTCAGTTCCGGCAGCATCCCGGACAGGGGTCGGGAAATCAGGATCTACCCGCTCATCAATCACCTCAACCCCTGATGCTGATGCCAATAATTCCGTTGCCTGCGCCGCAGATATCGATTCTTTCGTCTCTATATGCACCGCTTCGCTATGGCCAAAGAATACCGGAATACGGACGCAGGTTGGGTTGACCTCAATAGACTCATCTTCAAAGATTTTCCTGGTTTCCCAGACCATTTTCATCTCTTCCATCGAGTAACCGTTCTCCTGAATGTCGCCGATCAAGGGAATAGCATTGAAGGCGATCTGTTGTGGAAACACATCCTGCTCAATGGGCTGTGCATTCAGCAGCTTGGCCGTCTCGGTTGCCAGGGCTTCTACTGCACGCTTCCCTGCCCCCGAAACCGCCTGGTAAGTCGCAACATTGATTCTGCTAATCCCCACGGCATCGTAGATGGGTTTAAGCGCAACCAGCATCTGGATAGTCGAGCAATTGGGGTTCGCGATGATCCTGCGATCCCCATATTCAGTGATCATATGAGGGTTAACTTCAGGAATAACCAAAGGGATATCTTCATCGCGGCGAAACTGAGAAGTATTGTCGATGACGATACACCCCGCCGCCGCGGCCTTAGGCGCAAACTCTGCTGAAATGGACCCGCCAGCCGAGAACAATCCAATCTGTACCTGACTGAAATCAAATGTCTCCAGGTTCTGCACGGTCACGGACTTACCCCTGAACTGGAGTTTCTTGCCCTCAGACCTCTCACTTGCCAATAAATACAGCTCTCGAACAGGGAAGTCCCGTGCCTCAAGGATCTCCAGCATCACTTCGCCAACAGCTCCGGTGGCGCCCACTATCGCTACGTCAAATTCGCTCATCTTTTTTCCTGTATTGTTAATGGCGCGCAGTCTAGAGCCTCATTTGATATAAAACAAATTCATATCTATCATCAAACCTATAAAAATTCGTAATGTGAAGCTCGGCAAATGTCAGGAAGACCGAACGACCCTAAAGATGGGAACAGCCCTGAGCCTTACCTGGACAAATCTAAATGGGACCTGCAAATGACAAGCGGGATACAAACAATCAGTAGACGACGATAAACAGCCATGGAAATTGACACCCTAAAAGCCTTCCTTGCCGTCGCCGAGACCGGTTCCTTCAGCCATGCGGCCGACCGCATGCACCTGACCCAGCCTGCTATCAGTAAAAGAGTCGCCCAACTTGAGCAACAGCTTGATGCCCGGCTGTTCGATCGTATCGGACGGACAGTGCGCCTGACCGAAGCCGGCAACTCACTGGTATACCGCGCGAATCTCATCCTGCAACAGGTGGAAGATACAGAACGAGCCATTCGCAACCTCAACGGAGAAGTTTGCGGCCAGCTCTCACTGGCGACCAGCCACCACGTAGGTCTCTGGCGCCTGCCCCGCGTCCTGAGCAGATACATTGCAAAATACCAGGAGGTCAACCTCGACCTACATTTTATGGATTCAGAAGTTGCCCATGAACGTATCATTCACGGCGAACTGGAAATGGCCATTATCACCCTCGCCCCCACACCCCATGAGCGGTTGATCGCTGAGCCCATCTGGCGGGATGAACTGGTGTTCGTCTGTTCACGAGCGCACGAACTCGCCACAAGAAAAAATGTCACGATTAATGAGCTCGCAGAGTATCCAGCCATCCTGCCGGACATGACCACGTTTACCGGCAGAATCGTCAAAGGGATGTTTAAGGACCATGATCTGCGCCTGGAAGTGAGCATGTCCACCAATTACCTGGAAACCATCAAGATGTTAATCGGCGTCGGGCTCGGTTGGAGTGTATTACCAAAGACGATGGTGGGTGATGATGTTGTGGTGCTTGATATTAATATCGAGATTGATCTTGCCCGCACACTTGGCGTGATCCATCACGTAAACCGCACCTTATCGAACGCAGGCGAAGCCTTTATTAACTTTCTACGAGAAGACTCAAATTACCAGCGCTAACCGCTACTATTCGAGTGCCTGTCACTCAAATAGCGGTTAATTAACGGACTTTTACTTAAATGGAGAGGGAACCTGCACATTCGCATTCTGACCGCGATGCCGAAGTAGATGATCCATCAGTACTATCGCGAGCATAGCCTCTGCTATCGGCGTTGCTCGAACACCCACACACGGATCGTGTCTGCCTTTTGTGACAATCTCGGTTTCATGGCCTTCTTTATCAACCGTTCTTGATGCCGTGGTAATACTGGAGGTGGGTTTTAGCGCAATGCTCGCAACAATATCCTGCCCGGTTGAGATTCCACCCAGAATCCCCCCCGCACGATTAGATAGAAAACCATTACTGGTCATCTCATCGCGGTGTTCGGTACCGCGTTCCGTGACTACCGAAAAACCCCGACCAATCTCCACGCCTTTAACGGCATTGATACTCATCAACGAACCGGCTATCTCGGCATCCAACTTATCAAACACGGGCTCCCCCAGACCGGGGATCATTCCAGAAGCTACGACTGTTATTTTTGCACCAATGCTGTCACCTTCACGCCGCAACTGTTCTATCAACGCCTCCATCTCTGTGACTTTACTCACATCCGGGCAGAAAAACGGATTGTTACCCACTTCATCCCAGTCAATTGTCTCGGTGGTGATGTCACCCATTTGAGCCAGATAGCCACGGACAACAATGCCGTGGCTCTCCTGCAGATATTTTTTAGCGATCGCTCCGGCCGCGACTCGCATCGCAGTCTCTCTGGCAGACGCCCTACCGCCACCACGATAGTCTCTAAAACCGTACTTCTGCTGGTACGAAAAATCCGCGTGAGCCGGTCGAAATTTGTCTTTGATCTCGGAGTAGTCCCTGGAGCGCTGGTCCTCGTTCTCAATAACGAGCCCAATTGATGTACCTGTGGTGACTCCTTCAAACACCCCCGACAGGATTCGAACTTTATCGCCTTCCTTTCGCTGGGTAGTAAATTTATTGGTACCGGGTTTTCTGCGGTCGAGGTCAACCTGTATGTCAGATTCGCTAATAACCAGTCCAGGTGGGCACCCATCTACCACGCAGCCGAGTGCGGGACCATGACTTTCGCCAAAGGTCGTCACCTTGAACATTTCACCAATACTACTGCCTGGCATGACTAACTCCTGAGTTGGAGCGGCATTATATACAAGTTCGAGCGTGGGTTTTAAGGATGTTTACAGCGGGAGATTTCTGACAGGGGTCTTTTGCCACGATGCCTGCGTTAATCCCAGACGCCAAAACCCAGGAATCAATACCGTATTCGTGGTTTTCGTCCGTGCTTGTTCGCCTTGTCGTCACGCAAAAATCCTCTTAATCAGGGTATCCCTAACTGGAAATAAGGGAAAGGAATTCCATTCGTGTGATCTGGTTATCCCTGAAACTTCCCAGCATGACTGAAGTTTTCATCTTGGAGTTCTGTTTTTCAACACCGCGCATCATCATGCACATATGCTGTGCTTCGATAATAACCCCAACCCCCGAGGCTTCTGTGACCTCCTGGATGGCTTCGGCAATCTGTTTGGTGAGGTTTTCCTGAATCTGCAGTCTGCGAGCGTACATGTCTACAATTCTGGCCACCTTGGATAGCCCCAGAACTTTTCCCGTTGGCACATAAGCCACGTGGCACTTGCCGATAAAGGGAAGCATATGATGTTCACACATTGAGTAGAGCTCAATATCCTGAACCAGGATCATTTCGCTCGTCTCTGAGTCGAACAGCGCGTTGTTCACGACCTGCGCAAGGGTTTCACCGTAGCCCCGAGTCAGAAAACTCATTGCCTTTGCAGCCCGCGCAGGCGTGTCCAGCAAGCCACCGCGGCTCGGGTCCTCGCCAATCATTTCCAAAATGGAACGGTAGTGTTCTTCCATGTGCTTTAAGCGTTTCCTAAGTCAAAACTAAGAGGATGGTGACGATACGGGATTGCTAGACGTTCTTCAAACTTAGAGCGTTCAAATTTGGAGAACTCAAATCGCCAGGACTTCCTGGATCACGTCCGGCGGTGTATCCTCCGGCAGGCCAACGATATCCGTCATACCACCAAACCTATCTGTGAGGGCAGCAACCAGTTCATCATGACGACCGACTGCAGCAAAAAGATGTACAACATCATCAGAGATTTCTTTTGTCATCTCGTCCCACTGCCCTTTCTTGGACATTTCATTCAGTTTTAAACCAAGATCCTGAAGACCATGCACCTCAAACACCGGCCAGTAACTTGGTGTAGAGCCATAGAATCCAATGCGCATTCGTACCCACTCAAACAGCTTCTGTACGGCTTCATCATCCGGTCCCGTCGCTACAAACCCGCCGCCTGATATTTCAAACTGGTCCCGGCTTCTTCCAGCACTCTCAAGCCCCTTTTCGAGTCTGGGCATGATCCTTTCCTGCAGGTATTTACGGGTACAAAAGCCATGAAGCATAACCCCATCACATTCTTCAGCCGCGACCTTCATCATCGCCGGGCCAACGGCCGCGATCTGAATTTTTGGCACCGGCGTCCCCAACGCTTCCGGTGTGAAGTTGGGCGTCATGAGTGAAAACTGGTAATGTTCACCCTGGTAATCGAGCCTGGTGCCGTTTTCCCAGCAATCCCAGATCGCCCTGACAGACTGAACATACTCCCTCATTCTTGGTGCCGGCGGACTCCACGGCACACTGAACCGCCTGACATTGTGACCTTTAACCTGGCTGCCAAGGCCAAGGGTAAACCGACCCTTCGATGCTGCCTGAATATCCCATGACAGCATCGCGCTGGACATGGGCGATCGCGCAAAAGCGATGGAAACGCTGGTTCTTAAATGCAAATCCTTAGAATTTGTTGCTGCAATTGCCAGCGGGAGAAAAGCATCCTGCTTGTTCTCCTGCGCAGAAAGATCCGTAAACCCAAGAGTTTCAAGGTTATGGCACACACCACCAATATCATTCAGGTTGTGGCCCGATATTGACGTTAGAATTCTCATGACGGATTCCCCAATTTCCTAACCTACTTGATCCAGCAGCATCGGTTCCAACAAATGCCGATGATAAGCCTCATCACCAAACTGATACTGGCACCATAAAGCTCGACGCAGGTACAACTGGGCATCACATTCGTAGGTAAACCCGAACCCACCATGGAACTGGACCGCCCTGTCACCCGCAAACGCAAATGCTGCCGAGCCATGCGCCTTCGCCATTCGAAGCGCCACTTCAGCCTCGTCAGGCTTGCCTTCTGCCAACACGGTCGCTGCATGATAGAGATGCGACCGCATGGCTTCCAGATCAAGCAATATCTTGACAGTTGGATGCTTAAGCGCCTGGTAACTACCAATGACTTTGTCGAACGCCCTCCGGGTATTCAGGTATTCAACAATGGTATGAATCGAACCCACCAAGCCACCTGTGATCTCTGCTGAAAGAAGCAGAAGTGACGCGAACTCTATGGCCTGAAAATCACTTCCTTCCAACAATTGATCAACCGGCACGGTTATTCCATCCAGATCGAGCTGATAACTTCGTCGAGTCTCGTCGATCACAATTTCCCTGTGCAGATTGCCATCGGGTATCTGTTCCCGCTTAACCAGAGCCAGCCTCGCCTCCGCTTCAACGTTAACTGACACAATACAAAATTTCGCAGCATCTGCATCTGTAACAAAGCACTTGGTCCCGGATAGCTCAAGCATATCCGCACGCACAACAGCCTGTGCTTCTATCTCGTCCAGAATCCAATTACCGTTAGTTTCTGTAAGCGCCATAGATCCTATTGCACCGGAGACAATTTTCGGCAGCCATTCTTCTTTTTGCTCGTGACTTCCCGAAGTAGCCAAACATTCACTGGCGATAACTGCACCGCTATAAGGACTACCCATCAGGTATCTACCCATACTCTCGGCAACGGGAACCACGCACGATAACCCCAGGCCCAAACCACCGAATTCTTCCGGAACATTGATCCCCAACCAACCCAGTTCTGTTATTTCCTGCCAGGTTGCGGCATCAATCTGGTCTGCATCTAACCGTGCCCGCACAGTTTCAATAGGGGAATGTTTGCGACAAAACTCTGCCGCAGTATCAAGCAGCATTGCCTGCTCATCGCTAAACATTATCTGACTACTCATTCTTCAACCCCCTAACTTTTCGGCAGGCCAAGCACCCGCTCGCCAACGATATTGTGTTGAATTTCAGATGTTCCACCGCCAATCGTACCGCTAAAAGAATTAAAGTAGGAACGTTGCCACTTGCCACCGTCGATGGCTTTCTCGGAAACAAAACGAGCCCCATTAGCCCCTTGAAGTGAAACCGCCAATTGACACATTCTCCGTTTCAGTTCAGAGCCTCTCAGCTTTCCAGACATTGGGACCGCCGCGGGCCAGTCAGTGGCAAGTGCCGAGATTTTTGCGCGAGCAGCCATCAACTGGTTGCCTCTTGATTCAGTAATGAGTTGCACCAGCTGACCGCGAATATGTGGATCTTCTATCGCCGGCTTTCCATTTCTCATTGCGCGCCTCGACAACTCAACAACATCGTTGATATTGAGTTCCATAGAGGCTATCCCGCCCGCCTGGCCACCCGTTGCTCCACGCTCGAAAGTCAGCGTGACCATCGCTATGTTCCAGCCTTCACCCTCGCTACCCATCAGACAATCGGCGGGAATCCTTGCATTGTCAAAATAGGTTTGGCAGAAACCGTATTCACCCGTCAGTTTTTGAATGGGCTTCGGGTCTATTCCTTCAACATGCATTGGCGCCAGAAAATAACTCAATCCGGCGTACTTGTTAGCGCCACCGGTTGAGGTTCTTGCCAGCAATATCATGTACTTCGCGTAGGTCCCTAAACTGGTCCATATCTTCGATCCGTTGATCACATAATCATCACCATCGCGCACCGCCCGGCACTGCGAGTTGCCAAGGTCAGACCCTGCGTCTGGTTCGGAAAACCCTTGGCACCACATGTCTTCAGCACTGAGAATGTTTTTAATGTATTTCTGCTTGTCTTCCTCTCTGCCCATCTTGAGGATCAATGGGCCAGCCCAGTTCAATCCGATGGTGTTCGGCATAAAGGGCAGGCGCTGGCTAGCCATCTCCTGTGTCGCAATGTCCTGAAACATCTGGGGCATCCCCCTGCCTCCATATTCTTCAGGCCACGCCATACCCAGATAACCTGCCTCATAAACTTTTCGCTGCCAGTCTCTCAGGAACTCGAACTGCGAATCAGTACCAACTTCCATGAATGTTTCGGGAAGAAGAAAACCGGGATCAGGTGGTTTATTTTCGCTGAACCAGGAAGACACATCCTCACGAAATTCATTCAGTTCAATTTCTGTGGTGTTCGTCATGAGGCCTCACCCGGTTGTTTTTGCATTTGAAGCCGTCAATCTACCACAATTGATTAACCAACTATGTTACTTTTGACCATCGCAGCCATGAACACATGCGCGGAAAACCACCAAAGGGAAAATGTTAATGCCTATTCTGGATTCAAAGATAGATACACGTTCTGAACAGTTTCAGCAGAACAGATCTGACATGATGAAAATGTTGGGTCTATTGGATGATCTCCTCGAAGAAGCCTCGGAAGGTGGCGGTACTGAAGCCATCACACGGCTCCGCTCCCGGGACAAAATGCCGATCAGGGAAAGAATTTCGCACGCACTGGACCGGGACTCCCCTTTCCTGGAAATCAGCCCCCTCGCCGCATGGCGATCTCCTTTCGCCATAGGCTCCGGCTTTGTTGTCGGTGTTGGGGTCATCGAAAATGTCGAGTGCGTTATTCTCGGTCATGACCCATCCGTTAGGGCTGGCGCATTTAACCAATTCAATTCAAAAAAACTAATGCGCGGCCTGGAGATAGCAAGGGTAAACAGGTTGCCCTATGTCCAGTTCGTTGAATCCGCCGGAGCGGACCTTCGAGGCGAGGCTGGGGATGACCCAGAGGCGGCGATTCAAAGAGCGGAAGGGCATTTCGCAGAAAGCGGCAGGCTATTTTACGAAATCACTGAACTGTCAAAGATGCGTATTCCAACCGTTTCTGTCGTTTTTGGCGCGTCAACCGCTGGTGGAGCCTACCAACCAGGAATGAGCGACTACAACATCTTCATTAAAAACCAATCCAAGGTATTCCTAGGCGGTGTCGCGCTAACAAAAATGGCAACAGGTGAAGATGCCAATGAAGAAGATCTCGGCGGCGCGGACATGCACACCAGCATCTCTGGTCTTGGTGACTATCTGGCCAAGGATGAAATGGATGCGGTCCGTATGTGCCGAGAGGTGATGGCACACTTGAACTGGAAAAAATTGGGGCCGGAACCAAACCCCGATTTCGAGGAACCTGTCCACAGTTCAGAAGATATGCTCGGCTTCGTATCAGAGGACCTCCGATCCCCGTTTGATATCAGAGAAGTCATTAGCAGGGTTACTGACGGTTCCTACTTTGAAGAGTTCAAACCCCTGTACGGACCCACTCTGGTTTGTGGCTGGGCAACGATTCACGGCTACCCTGTCGGTATTCTGGGTAACAATGGTGCACTTTTTTCAGAGTCTGCCGAAAAAGGCGCCCAGTTTATCCAGCTCTGTAACCAGATAGATGTACCGCTTGTCTTCCTGCACAACATAACCGGGTTTATTGTCGGTACAGATTTCGAGCAGGGGGGGATCACCAAAAACGGTTCAAAACTGATCAACGCTGTAGCCAATTCAACCGTCCCCCATATAACCGTTATTCTCGCCTCCTCTTATGGCGCTGGTAATTACGGTATGAGCGGTCGGGCCTTCGGCACTCGATTCACCTACATATGGCCGCTGGCAAAAATTGCGGTGATGGGGCCGAAACAAATGGCCGGTGTCATGAGTATCGTCCAAAGAGCTTCTGCTGAGCGCAGAGGCATCGAATTTGATGAAGAAGCTGATGCAGCACGTGCTGCCGTCGCTGAACACTGGGCGGAAGAAGCGTCAAAAGGGCTCTATGCCACGTCCAGGGTATCTGATGATGGGATGATCGATCCACGGGATACACGGGATATCATTGCAATGTCATTGTCGGCAGCGTTTAACAACAAGGTAGAAGGCACTAAGGAGTTCGGCACATGGCGAATGTAAAGACCGCGAATGTAAACAATATCAAACCGATCAGGACACTGCTGGTTGCTAACCGCGGAGAAATCGCGCGCAGAATCATGCGCACCGCAAGAGAAATGGGTATCTCAACAGTCGCTATCTATGCTTACGGGGACGCAGAGGCGCCCTTTGTTACTGAGGCTGATTCCGCTATTGCACTGGGCGGCCGGACATCCGCAGAGACATACCTTGATGTCTCCAAGGTGCTCGATGCCTGTAAGCGATCTGGCGCCGATGCGGTTCACCCGGGCTATGGGTTCCTGTCCGAAAACGCAGGATTCGCCAGCGCAATTAGTGATGCAGGTATCTCCTGGATCGGTCCAACGCCTGAAGTTATTGCTGCAATGGGCGATAAACTTTCAGCCAAAAAACTAATGGAAGCGGCAGACGTTCCTACCCTTCCTGCGATCGAAATCACCCCGGACACTGACCTCGCCCGCGCTGCCAATGAAATCGGCTATCCGGTCCTGGTGAAGGCGTCGGCCGGTGGCGGTGGCCGCGGAATGCGCGTCGTCGAAAAAGAAAGGGATCTACAAGGTTCAGTCGACAGTGCAAAGCGCGAGGCTGGATCATCGTTTGGCGACGACACGGTCTTTCTTGAAAAGTGGCTGGACTCATCGCGCCATGTTGAGATTCAGATCATCGGCGACAAGCACGGTAACCTGGTTCATTGTTTTGAACGTGAATGCTCCATTCAACGCCGCCACCAAAAAATCATCGAAGAAGCACCCTCACCCGCCGTTTCCCCGGAGATCCGGAAAGCTATGTGTGATGCTGCTCTAAAAGCAGCGGCGAGCTTGGGGTATTCTTCAGCGGGAACGGTGGAGTTTTTACTTTCCGGTTCGGAGTTCTATTTCCTGGAGGTCAACGCAAGACTTCAGGTTGAACATCCAATTACAGAAGCAATTATCGGCAAGGATCTAGTTCGTGAACAAATTCGCGTTGCTGAGGGGGAAACACTTTCATTCAGCCAGGACGAGCTCCAGATTAATGGACACGCCATCGAAGCACGGCTGTGTGCTGAAGACCCGAACAATGATTTTTTACCGTCTCCAGGTCCTGTGATTATCTGGCAACCATCAACCTTGGGTAAGGCTAGATTCGATTCAGGAGTGGAGTCAGGTAGCGTTATCGCTGTGGAATTCGACCCGATGATTGCCAAGGTTATTGTCCACGCACCAACAAGGCGCGAGGCAGCCGCAAGGCTCGCCCGTATTCTGGAAACCACCCAGATCCAGGGACTAATCACCAACAGGGATTTTCTGGTGGCAACCCTCCGACACCCGTCATTTTTGGCGGGTGATACAACCACTGATTTCATTGAACGAATCTCTCCGGATCGCACCCGAGAAGTCGCCGACGACGATCTGGCTGAGGCTTCCATTGCGATAGCCATAGAATCACAGGCACGCAATCACGCAACCGCCAAGGTTTTAAAAACCATACCCAGTGGTTGGAGAAATACTATCCTGCCCTTCGAAATGATAAATTTTCAGCATCTGAACAAGGATTGCCATGTGGAATACCGATCTCGGCGAGACGGGAAATTCCGCTTCCGAGTAGGTGATTCCGCGGATGAGCTAATCGTAACCCCCTACGCCTGCGGTAATGGACTCGTGGATATTGACATCGATGGCAGACGGGTTAGGTACGAAATCGATCGGCACGGCATGCAATGGTACGTACATGGGCGCTCTGGTGATCTGCAAATCACAGAATTACCTCGCTACCCGGTCAGCGGCACCGATGAACTGGCAGGTGGTCTTACCGCGCCAATGCCCGGCGCCGTGCTGGCGACAGAAGTGAATTCAGGTGACAAGGTTTCGAAGGGAGACCTGCTGCTGATTCTCGAAGCCATGAAAATGGAACATCGAATTACAGCACCAATGGATGGCATTATATCGGAGCTACATGTGGCCACTGGCGACCAGGTCGAAAATGGTCAGCTTCTCGTGACACTAAATCAAGAAGACGAATAAAAGGAAACACTGATGCCAGGACAAGAAGCCACACTTTATGAAATCAAGCATGGCGCTGCATGGATAACACTAAACCGCCCGGAAAACAGAAACGCGCTATCGGCTATTCTGGTCAATGAACTCTACGCTCATTTGATTGCCGCCAATGAAAACGCCAAGGTCAGATCTATCGTCATTACCGGAACGGGCCCCGCTTTTTGTGCTGGAGCTGACTTGAAAAGCCCGCCGGGCCAGCTCGTTGATGGCGCCCAGGGTGTAACCTACCCTGAGGTGTTGTACGCTATTCTCGAGAGCCCAAAACCTGTTATCGTGGCGGTCAACGGCGCTGCATTTGCGGGTGGCCTGGGGCTGGTAGGCGCAGCAGATATCGTCGTGACAGTATCCGATGTCCAGTTCAGCTTCAGCGAAGTTCGAATTGGCGTTATTCCAGCCGTCATTTCTGTCGTCTGTATTCCAAAGCTTGGAACTCACCACGCAATGAAACTGTTTTTGACCGGTGAGCGGTTTACAGGAGAACAGGCGGTCGGTATGGGGTTCGCACACCGAGCCGTACCAGCAAAAGAATTGACCGGCGCTGTGCGGGAAGAAATCGACGCCATAAATTTAGGCGGTCCGATTGCTGTTCAGGAATGCAAGAAACTGGTTAGACGCGTCCGTGAACTTAACATTGCCGATGGGTTTAACGAGACCGGTGACTGGAGCAAACGCCTATTCCAATCAGAAGAAGGCGCAGAAGGTATGGCGGCTTTCAGGGAAAAACGAAAACCGAACTGGGTCAACCAGCAATAAGGCGGTTTAAAATAACGATTCTCCAAGGCTAACCCGTTTGCAGTCAGGTAATCTCAGGAAACATATCAAGGACTGAACATAAATAGGCGGCTTGAGATATCAATCACTAGCATTGGCGGTCGAAAGGTGGAAAAAAATGACTGAAAGTATTCGAATTGGGAATTGTAGCGGATTTTATGGCGACCGATTGGCCGCAGCAAAAGAAATGGTTGATGGTGGACCAATCGACGTTCTCACAGGTGATTACCTGGCGGAACTCACAATGACCATCCTATATAACCAGATTCAATCTCGCGGTGAGAACATGGGTTATGTTGGCACCTTCCTTAAGCAAGTTAAAGATGTTGCACAGGACTGCAAAGATAAGAATATCAAGATCATTACCAACGCCGGGGGCCTCAACCCTAAATCCATGGCGGTTGAGATTGAGAAGATCCTTGAGGAACTAAACATTGAGATGAAAGTTGCCTGGATCGATGGCGACGATATTAAAGATGATATTGAGCGACTCCAAGATGAAGGAGAGCATTTTATCAATATGGATCGGGGTATTCCGCTGTCCGAGTCGAGTAACAAGGTAGTGACTGCCAATACCTATTTGGGCGCCTGGGGAATTAAAGAAGCGCTGGACCAAGGAGCCGACATTGTCGTCTGCCCGCGGGTCACTGATGCAGCCGTAGTCATTGGCCCTGCTGCCTGGAAGTTTAATTGGGCAAGAAATGACTACGACGCTCTAGCCGGCGCACTAGCCGCAGGGCATATTATCGAATGCGGCGCCCAGTGCTGCGGCGGTAATTATTCGTTCTTTGAAGAGGTACCGAGCTTCCGAGATATGGGGTATCCCATCGCAGAAATAGAGGCCGATGGCAGTTTCACTGTTACCAAACATCCAGGAACCGGCGGTCTGGTTTCTGTAGGCACAATAACCGCCCAGCTACTCTATGAGACCAAGGCACCGGCGTATTACAATCCTGACGTTATCGCGCATTTCGATACGATGAAGGTCGAACAGGTTGGCGAGGACAGGGTTTACGTTTCCGATTGCAGGGGCAGTAGCCCCCCTAGTACGCACAAGGTTTGCGTCAATACGCTGGGTGCTTACAAACAAAGCATAGAGGTATTATTGACAGGTCTCGACATCGAGAAGAAAGCCGAAATCTACGTCGACCAAATTTTTCACAACTTGGGTGGCAAAGAACAGTTCACTGATGTCGATATACATCTGATCCGAAGTGACAAAGAAGATCCTGCATCCAATGAGGAAGCCCACGCTGCGCTGCGCATAACGATCACTTCTGATGATCCATCAAAACTTGGCCGACTCTTACAGGCGAAAGTCACGGAGCTTGGCCTTGCCGCAATTCCAGGAAACACTGGTAGAGGTGCGGCTGGTTACAATGGCAATCCTGTTATCGCCTACTGGCCGACCCTAATCGATAGCCGGAAAGTGACCGAGCGCGTCCATATCAACGGTGACTTAATTGAAGTATTACCCACCCAAAGACTTGGACTGGAAGAGCGTTACTACCAGGAAGTTCCGGTAAAAATTCCACCAGCTCCAGGCGGTGATACAACCCGCATACCTTTTGGCAGGCTGTTTGGTACCAGGTCAGGAGACAAGGGTGGTGCAGCAAACTGCGGAGTCTGGGCAAAGACTGATGAGGCCTTCGGCTTCCTGCATGAATTTCTAACCGTAGAAAAGTTTAAGGAACTAGCGCCGGACATGGCGTCCTACAAAATTGAAAGATTCGACTTGCCTAACCTACGCGCCCTGAACTTCTACATCCATGACGTTCTTGGCGAAGGCGTGTCATCTAATCACCGGATCGACAAACAAGCCAAGTCACTTTGTGAATACCTAAGGGCCAAGACAATTGAAGCACCGACACTTCTTGTCGATCAAATTGCACGAACAAACCTAAATGAGTAAACATAAAAACGATATCTATGGCGACCTTAAGAAAGACCGCGAGAATGAAGGCGCTAAGCCGGCCATCCCTGCAGCGACAGTGTTGCTGCTGAGGGAACACAAAAATCAAAACCAGGTCCTGATGCTGCACAAGACTTCAAAGATCGCCTTTGGTGGAATGTGGGTGTTCCCCGGTGGGAAAATCGACGCAGCAGACTATATCAACGGACCGGATGATAACGCTGCGGCGCGGGTCGCCGCAGCAAGAGAAACCGAAGAAGAAGCAGGCATCAGCATTCCTGCCGATGAATTCATCTGGTTCGCGCATTGGACTCCACCCGCCAGTACAGCAAGACGCTTCGCTACCTGGTTCTTTCTAACCAGCACTGATGATGATCACGAAATAAAGGTTGATGGTGGAGAAATCCAGAACCATCAATGGATCAGTCCATCAGATGCACTGCAGCAGCATGCCAAAGGGGAAATCGACCTGGCGCCTCCTACATGGGTCTCGCTGTTTCACCTTTCACGATTCGACACCATTGATCAGGCACTCAACAAGCTCTCTGAGCAGCCCCCCCGCTACTACCAGACCAGAGTCGTCCAGGACAAGGATGGTTCTCGAGTCGCTCTCTGGGACGGAGATGCCGGTTACCCTGAATGGGACGCCGCAACTTCAGGCGCACGTCATCGTCTTACCATGAATAAAGCTGGATTCGAATTCGAACATGACGCAGTAACTTACTAAAGCGGCCGCTGCCTGATGACCAGAAACATTCTGCTGATCACCACAGACCAGATGCGATACGACGCACTAGGCTGCAACGGTGGAAAAATTGCAAATACAAAAAATATTGATCAACTTTCAAGTGAAGGCATCAATTATCAAAGGGCACACAACCAAAATGTAGTCTGCATGCCTGCAAGGGCCACGATCATGACCGGACAACACGTCCGTTCGCATGGCGTGCTTATGAACGGCATGTCCATGCCCGAAGAAAGACACACCATCGCCCACCACCTCAAAGAACATGGTTACAACACAGCACTACTGGGTAAAGCACACTTCGAACCATGGCTTGGCTCTCCGGAGGATTTTTTCGAAAACCGCATGGCGTCAGAGAACAGCACGGGGCCTCACCGCGGATTCGACCATATGGAACTTGCCAATCATTTTTTCGAGGGTCACAGCCACTACGACAAGTATATGGACGCCTACCCCGAACAGAAAAAAGCCTTCTACCCCATGGTCACAAACAAAGGACAGAATACTGCAAGCAAAGGTGCAACAGGGGCCACGCAAGTCTGGCCAATGGATATTCCACGCGATATTTATCACACGGACTGGGTCTCCCAGAGAACAAAAAGCTGGCTGGGCACGCAGTCAAGCGATAAGCCATGGTTCTGCTGGATGAGCTTCCCAGACCCTCACCACCCCTGGGACATTCCTGCATCCGAACTGCATAGAATTAACTGGAAGGATGTTCCCCTGCCCCGTCTTTACAGTGAAAACCGATCACAACTTGAGTCATGGCTTAATGAAAAACCCGCTCACTGGCGGGGCTATTTTGACGGCTCACTGTGGACCAATCTTGAATCTCCAAGGGAATTTATTCCAGCCGACATGACAGCTGACCAGGTCCGTGAAATCAATGCCATGACCCATATCGAAAACGAGCTGATTGATGAAGCTGTCGGCGACGTCATTGGCTTTCTTCACTCAAAGCAGTGGACGAAAAACACCGACATATTTTTTACCACCGACCACGGCGAATTGCAGGGAGATTTCGGACTCCTTTTCAAGGGCCCGTACCATGTCGATGCATTGATGCATCTTCCGTTTATCTGGAAGCCAGCAGAAACAGCAAACATTTCCCCGGCAGAAGTCGCCAGCCCCGTTGGCCATGTAGACCTGGCTAGCACGTTCTGCGCGATTGCCGGCATCAGTCCGCCTGATTATTGTGAAGGCAAACCATTACCCACATCAGAGGATGAAGCAGTTCAGCAGGAGCGGGAGATAGTCCTTACGGAATGGGATTCAGAACATGGCCCTATCGACATGCACCTAAAGTCGATCTACCACCGGGATGGATTTCTCTGCACTGCGTATGAAAAGAGTCACTTATATGACGGTACAGAGGGCGAACTGTACGACATGAAAGAAGACCCGGACCAGTTAAGAAACCTTTGGAGCGACCCAGGTTATGCGGTTCATCGAACCGAG
>Ga0209091_10000413_pt1 | contig 41200 bp, 36 predicted proteins | sample ArcticOcean_MG_C_6_FD_187438 | JGI IMG/M metagenome (GOLD analysis project Ga0209091, IMG submission 187438) | Marine microbial communities from western Arctic Ocean - ArcticOcean_MG_CB8_128 (SPAdes) (version 2) | ecosystem: Environmental > Aquatic > Marine > Oceanic | place: Arctic Ocean...
AATTAAAAATCGCCTAGGTTGAGGTCCAAAAATAACTGCAATAAATGCACCAAAACTTACATAGCCTAACCAAGGAAAAATGTAAAAAACTGCTCCATTGGCTTTGGTCAAATAAGCTGCTAAAAAGGAAGGAAGTTGATTAAAAGTAACGTCGAAGTACAGCGGTTGCATTAGAAATATAAGTAAGCTAATTCCTAAAAACAGCACTGCAATTCCCTTTTTCAAAAAATAAAATAAGGCATACATACTTACAGTAAAAATTAGTCCTAAGCCGATTATTTGTAATACATCGGGCTTTAGAAAAGAATTGTTTATTTGCCTGAGCAGCAACAAAGGAAGATTCAGTCGAAGAAGATACCCCCATAAAATTAATTCAACCCCACGTTTCAAACCTTTTTTGATTCTTGGGTTTCGTAATCCTTGTGTTGTGTTTTTGAGTAATAAAAAGTAAACTATCCAGCCGGTAATAGTGAAAAATATGGGAGCAGTAAAGCCACGACAATACAGCCAAAAAGAGTAGAAGTTGTTCTGTGGATCTTTAAGAACAGGGTCAAGAATACCACTAATAAAATGCCCTTGAAGCATCATCAAAATAGCAAATGCTCGTAATGCATCCAGAAAATAAAGACGTTGACTTTCTTTCATAGTATGTAAGGCTACAGCAAATAAAATAAAATGAACTCGTACTTCCTAATGAGAAGCGATTCAAATGATTTAGATATTATGAGCGGATTAGAATTTCCAAAATTCATTATTGGGAGCATCAGTTTGGTAGGATCTAACCTCTTTAGTTCCTAAAACTTGATAACTTATCTTTTGAGCATGAAGACAAATCGATAAGTGAAGGTATTTTTGGTCAGAACCATACTTTTCATCTCCAATAATGGGTAAACCTATGTGGGCTAATTGAGCTCTGATTTGGTGAAAACGTCCTGTTTTAGGTTTTATTTTTAGGAGATATCCAAAGTTATTTTTGCCCATTACTTCATAAGTAAGAATGGCTTCTTGAGCCCCTTTCTTTGATAATTTAAAAATATCTGCTTTTTTCTTTAGGTTGTTTTTAAACAGAAAATGGACTAATTTCTCTTTCTCTTTGGTTGGTTTGTTTTTAACAACCGCCCAGTAGGTTTTTTTAACCTTACGTTTACTGAACAGTTCGTTGAAGGATACCAAAACACTTTTTTTCTTAGCGAAAATTAAAACACCGCTGGTCACTCGATCCAACCTATGGATTATTCCAATAAAGGGTTTCCGCTTTTTCTTTGTGAGGTACTTATTTACTTGGTCTTCGACTGTCCAGTCTTCGAACGGGCTTTTTTCACTGATTAAACCACCTGTCTTGTTTACTACTAAATACTCTTCGTTTTCGTGTATTACTTCTAACTTCATCAGTAGTTTTTTTGTGATTTTATTCAGCACAAAAGAAATAAATTGAATTGGGACTTCCTAATGGTTTAGTTAATATGATACTTTACATATTTCAAGTCGTATTAATTTATTATTTATAAGGTTTTGAAAAAGACCTAAACTACTAGTTTTCGTTTTTAATAGTTTCTAAAATTCCTTTTTTTATGAAAATGTAATAATTGTTATTAGTACAATACTTGTCAATGTTGCACGAATGGAAGCAGATCATTTTACTGATCAGAGTCAACTGCTGGCTGATTCATTAACCAAAGCGTAGTTTATAGAATAATCAGAAAGCTCTTTAATCCAAATATAACACATTTCAATATAATATATTAAAATATATATATGTTATTATTTAAAACATAATTAAACAACTATAAATACATCAGGGAATCATAGAACAAGCCCTATCGGAGCTTGTTCATTTTATCTTTAATTTTTTGTAAACCGAGGTTGCCAATACTCCCAAGATGGGTATGTTCAACCGCACGGGTTGCAGTGTAATTCCCTTCTTCAATAGCGGTTCCCAATTCGCGGTAGGCGTCACGAAACGGCATTCCGTCTTGTACCTTAGCGTTTAGCGTATCGACACTAAAGAGGTAATCGTATTTGGGTTGGTCGGTTGTGTTTTTGGTAATTTCTATTTTAGGCAGGCTAAACAGCAACATATCCAAACAAGCTTTTAGTTCTTGTATTCCATCGATTATAGGCGCCTTTGCAAGTTGCAATTCTCTATGGTAACCCGAAGGAAGATTGGTGGTTAGAAGTGTTAGTTGGGTAGGTAAGGATTGCAATGCGTTGCATTTTCCTCGGATCAATTCAAAAATATCTGGGTTTTTCTTGTGCGGCATAATACTCGATCCGGTGGTCAGATCGTCGGGGAAGGAAACAAAATTAAAATCCTGTCCCATATATAAACAAACATCCATAGCGAATTTAGACAAGGTACTGCCGACCATGCTGAGAGCAACAGCGGTTGTTTTTTCTATTTTCCCGCGGCTCATCTGTGCAGCTACCGAATTGTACTTTAGGGTACTGAAGTTGAGCAACTCGGTGGTTAATTCTCGATCAATCGGAAACGAACTTCCATAACCAGCTGCGCTTCCCAATGGGTTTTGATCTGCTAGGGTGTGGGCAGTATTTATAAAATGCACATCGTCGATTAAACTTTCTGCGTAGGCAGAAAACCACATTCCAAAGGAAGAGGGCATGGCTACTTGTAAATGCGTATATCCAGGAATCAATTCTTTTTTGTGTTGATCGGCTAAATTCATCAGCAAGTCAAAGAGTTGAAATACCGTTTTTTTGATTTGAGACAATTCGTCTTTTATGTACAAGTGCATGGCGACCAAAACTTGATCGTTTCGGGAACGAGCAGTGTGTATTTTTTTTCCTAAATCGCCCAGTTGTTCTGTTAGTACCTGTTCGATTTTGGAGTGCATGTCTTCGAATTCATCTTCGATTGTAAAACTTCCGTTTTGTGCTTTTTCTTTCAGCTGATTCAACGCAAGGGTAAGCAAATCAGCTTCTTCTTGGGTTAGGATTTCAATTTTAGCCAGCATTTGTGCGTGTGCACTTGAAGCTTCGCAGTCGTACGCTGCTAATAATAAATCGTATTCGCGATCGCTACCTACGGTAAATTGATCTACTTTATGATGCGCTGCTTTTCCTTTTTGCCAAAGTTTCATAAGATTTCGTTTAAGAGGTTGATGTAAATTGTGATGCCTTCTTCGATTTCGGAAACATGAATGTATTCGTTTGCCGTGTGCGAACGGGTCGAATCTCCAGGTCCAAGTTTTAGCGAAGGACAGGATAATTTTGCTTGATCCGAAAGGGTAGGAGAACCATAGGGAGTTCTGCCCAAGCCTATTCCTGCTTGAACCAATTCGTGATCGATTGGAATAGAAGAAGAGTTTAAGTTGGTCGAACGCGGGGTTAGCGCACAAGGCGCTTCTTTTTGAAGTAGGGCAACTACATCCATATTGGAATAGCAATCATTAACGCGAACATCGATAATCAAGTGAGCTTCTGCCGGCACTACGTTGTGTTGCTTTCCTGCACTAACTTGGGTTACTGTCATTTTTACAGGGCCCAGTGCTTCCGATTTTTTTTCGAACTTAAAGTTGTTGAACCATTCTAAAACTTGAGGTAGTTTCATGATTGGGTTATCATCGTTTGGATGTGCTGCATGGCTTGCAGTTCCAGAAACTACGCCATCAAAAACTACCAATCCTTTTTCTGCCACTGCCAATTGCATCAGCGTAGGTTCCCCTACAATGGCTAAATCAATATCCGGCAGGGTTTTTAAAAGAGAATTAAGTCCTAATGGGCCTGAGCTTTCTTCTTCTGCGGTCGCTGCAATTATAAGGTTATACTTTGGGTTTGGATGTTCGTAATAGTGACTAAAAAGAGCTAAAAGCGACACCAATGCCCCTCCTGCGTCGTTACTTCCCAGTCCAAAGAGTTTTCCATCCTCGATATGCGGAAAATAAGGTTCTTTGGTATAGGCGCTGTTTGGTTTTACGGTATCGTGGTGTGAGTTTAAAAGCAGCGTTGGTTTGCCTTTTTCAAAAGAACTATTAAATGCATATACATTATTGTTTTCGCGCATAAACGGAATGTCGTGATCGGTAAACCAGCTTTCGATTCGCTTTGCTGTTCCTTGTTCTTCGCTAGAAAATGATTGAATTGAAATTAAATCTTTTAATAGTGCTAAGGCTTCTTGGGTTAGTATTTCGTTCATGTTATAAGGTTATTGAGGTGCGTTTTGTATTACTCCCAATCATTTCAGGCTTTCCGATGGCTACTTTCGAAACTCCTTGTTGTAGTGCATCAAAAGCATTTTTCATTTTTGGTAGCATCCCTTCGTGGATTATTTTAGTTTTAATCAGTTCTTTGTAGACAGCTGTATCTATGTTTTCTATCAGCGAGTTTTCATCTTCTACAGCGCGTAAGACACCCGGTTTTTCGAAACAGTAATATAAGTTAACTTCGTAAGAAGCGCTTAGTGCAATTGCAATTTGAGAAGCAATGGTATCGGCATTGGTATTTAGTATTTGTCCTGATCCGTCGTGAGTTAAAGCGCAACAAACAGGGCTTAAACCTTGTTCTAAAAGATGTTTAAAAAAGCTAGAATTGACTTCAGTTACATCGCCAACAAATCCATAATTAATGGGTTTAGTAGGACGTTTTACTGCTTTAATTGCGTTACCATCTGCTCCCGATATTCCAATGGCATTACAATTAAGAGCTTGTAATAAAGCTACTATGTTTTTGTTTACTTGACCTCCGTATATCCCGGTTATAAGCTCTAGAGTTTCGGAGTCTGTAATTCTGCGTCCTTCGATCATTTGAACTGGAATACCCAGGCGGTCTGCCCATTGAGATGCTTTTTTACCCCCTCCATGAACTAAGACTTTGGGTCCCTCTAGTTTTGCGAATCCTGAAAGGAAAGACTGCAATACCTTGGAGTTTTCAATTACATTTCCGCCAATTTTCACGACACTTATTTTAGACATGATCCAAGAGTGTTTTTAGAACAGCCTGTGCTGCGAATGTTCTGTTGTTTGCTTGTTCAATAACCAGAGAATTTGGGTTATCCAAAACTCCATCTGAAACTACAATATTTCTTCGAACTGGAAGACAATGCATGAATTTTGCATTTTTAGTCAAGTTCATCTTTTCTGAAGTCAACATCCATTTATCATCCGTTCTTAATATAGAACCATAATTCGTGTAGGAACACCAATTTTTAGAATATACAAAATCAGCATTTCTTAGAGCTTCTTCTTGGTTATGTAAAATGGGAATATTTTTTGTAATTCTAGGATCCAAATCGTAACCCTCGGGGTTTGCAATAACAAAGTCTGAATCTTGGTGCTCCATCATTTTTACAAACGAATTTCCAACAGCATGAGGAAGTGCCTTGGGGTGCGGCGCCCAAGTCAATACAATTTTTGGTTTGTGAGGCGTAGGGTGTTCCGAAAGGGTAACAGCATCTGCCAAGGCTTGAAGTGGATGGCCAGTTGCACTTTCCATATTGATTACCGGAATACTAGCGTATTTAGCAAAGCTATTCAATACGATTTCGGCTTCGTCTTGTTCTTTGTTTGTAAGGGATGCAAAAGCTCGGATAGCGACTACATCACAATACTGAGAAACAACTGCTGCTGCTTCACGAACGTGTTCCGATCGTATACCACGCATTTCGGTACCATCTTCGAATTCTAGTGCCCAAGCCTCGTTTGAAAAATTCATAACCAAGGTATTGAACCCTAAATTTTGTGCTGCTTTCTGAGTACTCAAACGAGTTCTTAAACTGGGATTGAAAAAAATCAGTCCCAATGTTTTTCTCTTTGCGTGCTCTTCAAAAGCATAGGGATCTTTTTTCAGGGATTTAGCCAAGACTAAAGCTGCGTCAAAGCTGGGAAGATCGTTTAGGGTTATGAAATTTTTCATATGTTAATTTTTATATTCTGTAAAGGCTTCTTTTAGGCTTTTAAAGAAGTAATCGATGTGTTTTTTCTGAACTGTTAAAGGAGGTAAAATTCTCAATAGATTTTTATTGCTACTGCCTCCTGTGAATATCTTTTTATCATAAATCAGAATTTTACGCAAGGCTCCAACTTCAAAATTAAATTCAAGTCCTAACATCAAACCACGTCCTTTTATCTGCTTTACTTCCAAAATGTCTTTAGCCTGATTCATGAAATAGGCTTCAAGTTCTTTTGATTTTTCTTGAAGTCTTTCTTTTTCTAAAACATCTAACACGGCAATCGAAGCTGCACAAGCCAAATGATTTCCGCCAAAGGTAGTTCCTAGCATGCCATATTTAGCCTCTATACTTGGATGAACCAAGATTCCGCCAATCGGAAATCCATTTCCCATTCCTTTTGCCATGGTTACAATATGTGGTTGTATTGCATATTTTTGATAAGCAAAGAAAGTACCTGTTCTTCCAAAACCGGATTGAACTTCGTCGGCAATTAAGCAAGAGTTGTATTCTTTACATAAGCGATCCATATCATAAACAAATGCTTCCGAGGGTTGATCCAGTCCGCCTACACCTTGAATGGCTTCAAAAATTACTGCACAAACATCTCCTTTTTGCAATTCATTTTCTAGACCTTCTGAATCGTTGAATTCTAAAAAAGTAACTTTTTGTTGCTTGTTTAAAGGCGCATTTATATTGGGGTTATCAGTTGCTGCAACTGCTGCACTGGTTCTGCCATGAAACGCATTTCTAAAGGCTATAATTCTTTTTTTTTGGGTATGAAAAGAGGCTAATTTTAGTGCATTTTCAATTGCTTCTGCACCAGAACTACACAAGAATAATTGGTAGTCATGACAGCACGATTGATGTCCAATAGCATCGGCTAATTCTTGTTGTAATGGATTTTGAATTGCATTTGAATAGAACCCTATATTATCCAATTGATCTTTTAGTTTTTTAATGTAATGTGGATGTCCGTGTCCAATAGAAATAACAGCATGTCCTCCATAAAGGTCTAGATATTCAGTTCCATTTTGATCATAAACAAAAACGTCTTTTGCCTTTACAGGCGTTACATCGTAAAGTGGATAAACATCAAATAGTTTCATAGTTTATTGCGTTGAAATTTCATTAATTTTATTAAATGATGCCGCTAGACCTTGAATTAAAGAAGAGCTAAGACCTTGATGTTCCATTTCGTTCAAACCAGTAATAGTACATCCGCGCGGGGTTGTTACTTTGTCTATTTCTGCCTCTGGATGTGATTTGTTTTCTATTAAAAGTGAGGCTGCACCCAATGCTGTATATACCGACATATCCATGGCTTCTTTTGCTTCAAACCCAAGTTGAACTCCACCTTGAGTCATGGCTCTAATTAGACGCATCCAGAAAGCAATTCCACTGGCGCAAATTACTGTCGCTGCTTGCATGTGTTCTTCTCCAATGGTTATTGAAGTTCCCAAGCCATTAAATATAGCAGATGCGATATCGATTCTCTTTTTACCCACCTCATTAGAGCAGATACATGTCATTGATTTACCAACAGAAATTGCGGTATTGGGCATGCTTCTGATGATTGGAAATTTATATCCAATAAGGGCTTCAATGCGTTCAATCTTAAATCCTGTAATGGTAGATATTAGAACATGCTTGTCGGTTAATTCGTTTTTAATCGAAGTCAAAATATTTTCAAATTGACCCGGTTGAACCGCAAAAATGATAATGTCTGAGTTGAGGATTGCTTCCGAATTATCTGAGGTTAAGAATACGTTTTTGTGGTCTTTATATTCCGAAAGTCCATTGAGGTCTCTTTTGGTAAGGTATAGGGTTGTAATGGTATTGTTAATTATCAATCCTTTTGCGATACTTAAGCCCAGGTTTCCAGTTCCTATTATTGCTATTTTCATATTGTTTATTTGGTGTTAAAATATAGATGATTTGAGGTCTAATCCAAGTCGTTCTTCCCATCCAAAAATCAAATTCATATTTTGAATGGCTTGACCAGAAGCACCTTTAATTAAATTATCGATTACAGAAGTAATTAATAAAGTTTCTTCATGAAGGAATAGGTGAAGGAAACAGTTGTTTGAATTTATTACTTGTTTCAAAGCAATTTCTTGTTTAGAAACATGGGTAAAAGGATCGTTTTTATAATAGTTAGAATACAGATCAACTGCTTCTTCTAAGCTTCCATCGAATGCTGTATATGCGGTTGCAAAAATACCGCGGGTAAAATCACCTCGCTGTGGAAGAAAATGCATATTAGTTTGCCCTTCTTGAAGGGAGTCAAGAGTTTCATTTATCTCTCCTAAATGCTGATGTGTAAAAGGTTTGTACCACGACATATTATTGTTTCTCCAACTGAAATGCGCTGTCGCCGAAAGACCAACTCCAGCTCCTGTACTTCCTGTCGTTGCATTGACGTGGATGCTGTTGTTTAACTTTTTAGCTTCTGCTAATGGAAGTAAAGCCAATTGAATTGCAGTAGCAAAACAGCCTGGGTTTGCAACAGCAGTTGATTGTTCAATTGCTTCTTTGTTTAGTTCTGGTAATCCATAAACAAATTTACGTCCCATAAATCCACTGTTGGCAGACAACCTAAAATCATTACTCAAATCGATGATTAGCGTATTGGCAGAAAAAATATTTTGTTCCAAAAACTTTGAAGAATTTCCGTGACCTAAGCAAAGAAAAACGACATCGACTTTTGTGTTGACTTGATACGTAAAGTTCATTTCGGTTGATCCCAATAAATCGGGATGTGTATCACTTATTGCAAATCCAGGTCTTGTGGTGCTGTACACAAAGTTCAAATCTAAACCCGGATGGTTAAGAACTAATCTGAGTAGTTCTCCGCCTGTATATCCTGAACCTCCTATAATTCCTGCTATTTTCATTTCGAATCTTTATTATTTACACTCCCGTAAATGGTATGTGCATTTGCTGTTATTTTAATAAAACCTTTTGCATCTTCTGCGGTCCAACCCTTATTCATTTCTCCATAACTTCCAAAAGAGGCATTCATTAAATCATTAGGCGATTGTATGCCTTCTAATTCAAATCGGTATGGGTGGAGGGTGATTATTACTGAACCATTTACAGTTTTCTGGCTGCTTTCTAGGAACGATTCAATATCGCGCATAACCGCATCCAGATAATTTCCTTCATGTAAAAGCATGCCGTAGAAACTTCCCAATTGTTCTTTCTGAAATTGTTGCCATTTAGAGAGGGTATGTTTCTCTAATAAGTGGTGTGCTTTGATTATAATTAAGGGTGCCGCAGCTTCAAAACCAACTCGGCCTTTAATTCCAATAATGGTGTCTCCAACATGAATGTCGCGACCAATGGCATATCCTTTGGCAACTTCTTGCACCTGCTGAATCAGCGCTACTGGATTGCCTTTTACTCCATTGATTCCAGATATTTCTCCGTGTTCAAAATCAAGAGTAATTTGCTTAGGTTCTGATTCGGTTAACTGACTTGGGTATGCAGTGCTCGGAAGAGCTTTATCCGATGTTAGGGTTTCACTACCACCAACACTAGTTCCCCAAAGCCCTTGGTTAATAGAATATTGTGCTTTTTCCCAAGACATCTCAATTCCTTCAGATTTTAGATATTCTATTTCAGCTTCTCTAGATAATTGTTGGTCTCTTATTGGAGTTATAATTTTTATTGCGGGAGCTAAAACTTGGAATATTAAATCAAATCGTACCTGATCATTTCCAGCTCCTGTACTTCCGTGTGCGATGAATTGAGCATCAATTCTTTTTGCATACGAAATAATTTCTACTGCTTGAACAATCCGTTCTGCGCTTACCGACAGCGGATAACTGTTATTTTTCAGGACGTTTCCAAAAACTAAGTATTTAACTATTTTTTTATAAAACGAATCTAGAGCATCGATAGAAGTATAAGAACTTGCCCCCATTTGCATGGCTTTCGATTCTTGGTCGATAATTTCGTCTGGAGAAAATCCTCCTGTATTTACACTAACAGCATGAACTTCATACCCTTCTTTAGAAAGTGTTTTAAGACAATAAGAAGTGTCTAGACCTCCACTGTATGCGAGCACTAATTTTTTCATTTCATTTCTTTATTAGTCGTGTTTGTTTGAGTTTTTTTAGCTTTATTTGGATCATGAAGCATTCCTGTGCATAAGCACATACTGCGTTCTGTTCGTGTTAGAACATCATAGTTTTTACAGGTCTGACAACCTTTCCAGAACTCTGGATCATCTGTAAGTTCAGAAAAATGAACCGGCTTATATCCCAATTCATAATTTATTTTCATGACAGCCTGACCTGTTGTAATTCCAAATATTTTTGCACCAGGGTATTTTTCTAAAGACAATTCAAAAACTGTTTTCTTTATTTTCTTTGCAAGACCTTGCCCCCTAAACTCAGGGGAAACGATGAGTCCCGAATGGGCAACATAATTTCCATGTCCCCAAACCTCTATATAACAAAAGCCTGCAAATTTGTCGTTTTCAAGAGCGATTACAGAATTGCCGTTTCGCATTTTTTTGGCTATATATTCGGGAGTTCTTCGGGCAATTCCTGTCCCGCGATCTTTGGCAGATTCATCTATACAGAGACTAATTGTCTTTGAATAATGTATGTAATGTGCGCTAGCAATAACGATTTCCATTATTGAAATTTTAAGTTAAAAAGATAAAAATGTAAGAAGTTGAAACTGAAACCGGACGCACCTAAATTCCGTAAAGAATATCACCCCTTGGGGCGGCGGCAGAATACACGAGGACATCTGCTGTTCGTTGGAACGGAAGCAGGGTTCATATATGTATTGGTTTCTCTCATAAGTTTTACAAAGTTGCCACATTATTGCTAAAGTACCAAACTTAGTGTCATTTTTTCGAATTTCTCAAAAAACACACATTTTGTTTTAGTTTCATGTATTTTTGCAGTGTGAATAGCCACTTTAAATTACATATTGATAAAGAATTCAATAATTTCTGTGATCAAAAATTATTGTTGGCCCTCAGTGGAGGATTGGATAGCAGGGTTTTACTCGACTTATTACATCAAAACAACATCTCCTTTTCTGTTGCACATTGTAATTTTGATTTGCGTGCTGATGCAAGCGAAAAAGATACTGTTTTTTGTGCTTCTCTTTGTGAGCAACACAAAATTCCATTCTACACTAAAAAGTTTGAAACAAAACAATTTGCAGATCACAACAAGATTTCGATTCAAATGGCAGCTCGTGATCTCCGATATGCTTGGTTCAATGAATTAAAATCTGAATATGAATTTTCACATATCCTTACAGGACATCATTTAGACGACCAATTAGAAACTTTTCTGATTAATCTAGGAAGGGGAACTGGTTTGAAAGGGTTACGTGGAATTTCGACTGATACAATTCTCAGGCCTTTATTGCCTTTTTCTAAAGATGAAATAGAAGGTTATGCAAATGATAAAGGGCTTAACTGGAGCGAGGATGCTTCCAATGCAAAAGACGATTATTTGCGCAATCATATTCGACACCATGTAGTTCCTCAATGGAAAGCTTCTAATGAAAACCTTTTACAACAAGTTGCACATACTTTTGAAAACATAAGTCTAGCTCAGGAGGCTCTGAAGGGCGTTTTGGATGCTTTTAAACAAAAAAATTTTATTGCTAAGAAACAAGGAACCTCCATTGCTATTGAAGCATTAAAGGAGTTGAAACCTGCAGCTTATTACCTTCACGCATTGTTTTTCCCCTATGGTTTTGGTAACCTACCCGATTTATCATCCTTGCTGGAAGCGCAGAGTGGGAAACAATTAATTTCCCAATCGCATCGTTTAATTCGAGACCGAGAAGTTTTACTTTTGAGTCCCATAACGAATTCGGCAGATTCAGATGAGATTTTTTGGACTCCAAATGCTGACCTGCTTACTCCTGTAAAACTGACGCTTGAAAAAAACAGATCACCTGATCCAGATACTGCTATATTAAACACTACTTTGTTAAAATATCCTTTAATTCTTCGTAAATACCGCAAAGGGGATTATTTTTATCCTGCTGGAATGCAAGGGAAGAAAAAAATGAGTAAGTTTTTTAAAGATCAAAAATTTTCCTTACTAGATAAAGAAAATCAATGGTTACTTTGTTCTGAACAAGAAATTGTTTGGGTAATTGGCCAAAGAGTTGATGCTCGATTTATTGGAAATTCGGAAACTAATAATCTATTAATACTAAAAATCCATTGAAAAAATATTACTTTCTTTTATTTGCACTTATAAGTTTTATGGGCTTTGCCCAAGAAGATGGAGAGCCTGTAGTTTGGACAGCCACTTTGAATCGTGTTTCTGAATCACTTGTGGAAATTCAGTTTGACGCAGTAATAAAGGATAAATGGCACCTCTATACTTTAAAAGAGTTTAAAGACGGCCCCTTACCAACTGAGTTTGTTTTCTTTAAAGATTCTCTGGCTTTTAGTATAGAAAATTATATGACTACTAGCGAGCCAAGTGTAGAATATGATCAAATTTTTGAAATTGATTTGCCCTATTTTAAGGAAAAAGCAAGCTTTACACAACGATTCGTGCTTCTAGATATCTCACTTGAACAAATTAGTGGAGAAATCAATTACCAGGCATGCGATGACCGTTTGTGTATTTTTAGGACAGAACCTTTTACGTTGTCTTTAAATGATAAAAAGATAACATCTAGCCTTCGGGTAACAGAGAAAGATTTAGTTCAATCTGCTGCATTAACGTTAGATTTAAAAAATAAAAAGTATTTAGAAAACACATTGATTGATGATTCAGATTCATCTCCATATTCAGGATTATTTTTGCTTGGTTTCCTAGCAGGTTTAATTGCCTTATTAACCCCTTGCGTATTTCCAATGATACCGCTTACGGTTTCCTTTTTCCTAAAGCAAGCAACAAGTATGAGGAAAGGTGCTTTTAATGCATTTTTATACGGCTTCTTTATTGTTTTCATTTATGTTCTGTTGAGTTTACCTTTTCATTTTCTGGACAGTATAAACCCCGAGATATTGAATTCGATTGCTACTAATGTTCCATTGAATGTTTTCTTTTTTGGAATATTTATATTTTTTGCATTTTCCTTTTTTGGGTATTATGAATTGACCTTGCCCAGTAGTTGGGGTAATTCCACAGATTCAAGTTCTTCATTAAATGGAGGTATTGGAATCTTTTTCATGGCACTTACTTTAGCTATAGTTTCATTTTCCTGTACAGGTCCAATTTTAGGTTCTTTGTTAGCAGGAAGTTTAACTTCCGATGGAGGCGCAATGCAACTTACATTTGGAATGACAGGATTTGGATTTGCACTTGCCTTACCCTTTGCACTCTTTGCTTTATTTCCAAATGCACTTAATGCCATTCCTAAATCTGGAGGTTGGATGACAACAGTTAAGGTAGTTTTAGGATTTTTAGAGTTGGCTCTTGCGCTTAAGTTTTTGTCGAATGCCGATTTGGTTTCTCATTGGGGGATTCTTAAGAGAGAAATTTTTATAGGAATATGGGTTTTACTTTCGGTGGCGCTAACGCTTTATTTGTTTGGATTAATTCGTTTTCCACACGATCAAAAAAGGAAGCTTTCCAAAACTAGAATTGGGGTAGGGGTTTTGAGTTTACTACTAACCGCATATCTTTCTTTTGGTTTGTTTTCAAAAACAAACACCCTAAAACTATTGAGCGGTTTTCCACCACCTGAGTTTTACAGCATTAACTCAACGGATAATGACTGTCCGCTCGGATTAGATTGTTATAAGGATTTTGAAACCGGATTAGAAGTTGCAAAAGAAACAAGAAAACCCATCTTGATAGATTTCACAGGCTGGGCATGTGTTAACTGCCGAAAAATGGAAGAGAATATTTGGTCTCGAGATGAAGTTTTTCAGATTTTAAATAAGGATGTTGTTTTGATATCGCTATACATTGACGATCGAAAACCGCTTGAGGAATCTGAGGTCTTTAATTTTAAGTTTCCAAATGGGCGTGTGCAGCAAATAAACACAGTAGGAGAGCAATGGGCGGCATTTCAGAGTTTAAATTTCAACACAGCTTCGCAACCCTATTATGTGCTTATGGAAGCCGATGGAACGCTTTTGAATACTCCAATCCAGTACACAGATGCAAAAACCTATTACGAATGGTTAAAATTGGGTCTTAAAAAGGACTAATTAATTTTTTGCCTGAGGATCGTATACAGCAACTGCAATTTTGGAGTCTGCTGTCCCTAATACAGAAACCATTTTTCTTTAAAAAACACAAGTCCTTCAACGAAACAAACCTCGTTTACTTCTCCGATCTTTTCATAAGCCTTGTCGGGATAGATGAAATAAGAATCGGTTCGGTCTTTTAACTTATAGGGTTTGTCTTTATCAAACAAAGCTTGTCCTGCAGCATAAGTAAATTTGGGCAGGTTTGGATCGCTATAATTGGCAGCATTACTGGCATTGTACATTAATGAAATACCATTTTCGGTATACTGAGCATAAGCCCCAGACTCTACTAAGCGGCTGTCAAAAAAACCTTTTCTTGGGTGAAGAACCGAAATTAAAGCACCGTTTTCGATGTTCTCCTCTGGCTCCCAATCGATAAGATTGGTAGAAGATGCCATATATAAATTGGTGTCTCCAAAATACATCCAATACTTATCATCTATTTTTTTTACTACTTGTTGATTTCCGATCTGTTCTGTAATAATAGCTCCCGCCTTAGACCAATAATCTTTATACTTTTCTTGAGAAAGTACCCGTCCATACTTATTCCAACTCACTAAATCTATAGAAGATGCAATACTCAAACGAGTAGTTTTCCCATCATAGGCAGTATAGGTCATGAATTAGGTTCTTTGGTCGTCAATAACAACTCTTGGATCTTCAACCCCATCAAAATAACAGGATATACAATCAAGGGAATAGGGCTCTCCGTCAACTTTTCGGAAGTTCCATTCTTTTTTTTATGGTCGTCTTTGTCGGGATAAAAAACAGGTGCTTTGTTTTTCATAAACGAAATCCCATCATTACTGTAAGCTAACCCGATTCTTGAAGTACCCCATTTGTCTTGTGCTCTGTAAAGCATAAATACGGTATCGTTTTTAACAATTGCAGCAGGGTTTAGTACGTTGCGCTCTTCCCAAAATACTTGATTCTGACTAATGGGATCTGTAAAAACCAACTCCTTATCCGGATTTAGAATTGGATTAACATCATCTTGTTTTTCAAAATGTGGAAAGCTCCAATCTAATTGGTCTTGTTCTGTTTTACTCGAATTTGAAGAACACCCAAAGACAAAAAACACAGCGACTGTTATGCGGAAATACTTCATTTAAATAATAGTTTTAAAACCCTGTTTAATGTAGGGTATTTTAAGGATAATGACTTGATATGTTTTTAATAAACAAAATTTATATTTCAATAATTATTATTATTTAGGTCTATTTCGTTTTAAATATTTACTTATGTACACTATTACTAAAACAATTATTTAAAGGAGTAAAAATTGTCAAAGTGTTAACATTGTGTATGTATCCATTTTTAATTTCTCATTAATATATAGATAAAACCACTTATAATTAAACATCACACGTTGATTGTATAGGTTTATGTACAAATCTGTAATTAATCGTGTTATTTTTTGCAAAATTTATATACTATATTAAACATTTATGTATTATTCTCTAAGATTAAAATGTATTTTGCATGGCCAAAACTTACTACTTATGCTTGTTCAACTTTTCGGAAGTGCAGAAGGTTTTGAGTCAAAAGAAAATTAGACTTACGTCTTTGCTTCTGTTGGAGCGGGAATGCAATGCTGTAGTCTATAAAAGTTGATTTTGTTGTTTTAATGATTAACTTACCTTAAAAATTATGTTTTCTAAATTTAAGGCTAGCCCAGCGATAATAATTACAGCTGCATTTATTGGCCCAGGAACCATAACCCTTTGTGTTTTAGCAGGAGTTCAAAATGGCTTTTCCCTTTTATGGGCAATGGTGCTTTCCATTTTAATAACAATAATTATTCAAAATTCTACTGCACGAATAAGCTTTACTACTCGTAAAGGATTAGCAGAAAGCGTTTTGCATCAGACTTCAAATTCACTGTTAAAATTTATTTTAGGAGCTCTTCTCATCGGTGCAATATTTATTGGAAACGCCGCATACGAAGCCGGAAACTTGACAGGCGCTTTACTTGGTATTGAAAACCTAACGCAAGGAGTTGATTACAATTTTGGAACAAATTTTTATTTTTTACCGCTTATAGTTGGAGTTCTGGTTGCAATTCTGATTGTGATAGGATCCCACAAACTTTTAAAAAATATTTTAGCTGCTATTGTGTTGCTTATGAGTATATCGTTTTTATTAACGGCAATACTAACAAAACCAGATCTGATTGCAGTTTTAAAGGGAATGTTTTTCCCTGAATTTAATACCAAAGACACCTTGACCATAGTTGGGTTGTTAGGAACAACTGTGGTTCCTTATAATTTATTTCTTCATGCTGCTTTGGTAAAAAACGAAACCTTTTCCTTACGAGCATTGCGCTTGGATACAGTATTTGCAGTTACCCTTGGGGGAATTATTTCTTTATCAATTATTATTTGTGCTGCAACTCTCGAAGGTCAAACAATTGAGTCTGTAGGTGATTTAGGATTAGCACTAACCCCTCTGTATGGTCAGTTTGCAACAATATTGATGTCCTTAGGATTGTTTGCTGCAGGGATTACTTCTGCAATAACAGCTCCGATGGCAGCCGCATTTGTTGTTTGTGAGTGCTTTGGATGGCGTTCCAATTCATGGGGTTATAAATCTGTAGCGCTTTTGGTTCTTCTTTGTGGTGTTCTTTTTTCATCTATGCAGTTTAAGCCTGTTGATATCATCCGTTTTGCTCAGATTACTAATGGTATTTTATTGCCCGTTGTAGGCTTGTTTATTATTGCTCTTATAAATAATTCGAAATTAATGCAGGGTCAGACTGCAAATATTGGATTGAATATTTTATTATTTTCAATCGAATTTTTCTTTTTATTCCTAGGGTTTAAAAGTTTGGGTTTAATTTTTTAATATGTTCAAAATCGATATAAATTGTGATATGGGTGAAGGTATGGGGAATGAGGAGTTGTTGATGCCCTTTATTTCTTCCTGTTCAATAGCGTGCGGAGGACATGTAGGTTCAGAAGAAACAATTCTTAGAACTTTACAACTTGCAAAAGCATATGATGTTAAAGTCGGCCCACACCCATCGTATCCGGATCCAGATAACTTTGGAAGAACTTCGATGAACCTTTCAAAAAAAGATTTAAAGGATAGTTTAGAACGTCAAATCTCATTATTTAAACTGTGTTGCAAAAAGACAGAAACTAACATAAACCACATCAAGCCTCACGGAGCTTTGTACAACGATCTTTTTGTTAATGCAGAGCTGGTCAATATATTTCTTGATGTAGTAAAAAAACAGCTCCCTCAGGTTCAAATTTATTGTGCTCCCGGAAGCCTTTTAGAAAAAGAGGCATTGATTGTTGGAATTAAAATAAAACGCGAAGGTTTTATGGACCGTGCTTATAATGGAGACGGAACTTTACGCTCCCGCTTGTTACATGGTGCGGTTTTGACCGATTTTGAGCAGGTAGGGTTTCAGGTTTTAGAGCTTATAAAGAAAGGATCTGTTTCGATTGCTAATGATGAATCTCTTACGTTATCTGTTCAGACTTTATGCCTGCATGGAGATCATCCCCAGGCTTCCAAATTAATTAAGCACATAGATTTACTTTTAAAAAAAGAAGATATAGATGTACGCTAAGAAAGATTTCAGTTTTACCACTTTAGGTAAAACCTTTATTATAAATTTCCCACATCAAAACGATAAAAAATCCGTTTTATTCCTAGTTATATTAACAGATGCTATAAAAGATAAGTACGTTGATTATATTGAGGATATTACTAGAACCTTCAACAGCATTAATTTGTTTTTCAAGTCTGCTTATGATTCAGAAAGTGTAAGTTTAAATCTGTTGGAAATTATTGATAAAACACCATCTAAACTTTTGGTTAAAACAAAAAAATGGAAGCTGCCTTTTTGTGTTGACGAAGAATTCACAAAAGATATTTCCCTTTTTTTCAAGGGCAATCAGCAGCATCTTGATTTATATTTAACCAAGTTTTTTGATTTAAAATTTAGATTTGTTTTTTACGGTTTCCTTCCCGGTTTCCCTTATCTCAGTGGATTACCAATTGATATGGCAATAGCCCGAAAAAGCATACCAAATAATTTGACACTTAAGGGGAGTGTTGCAATTGGAGGTGATCAAGTAGGTATATATCCTCAAAATAGCCCGGGCGGTTGGCACGTAATTGGAAATTGCCCAGTTTCCATAATCGATTTTTCTAGTGCAGATCTATCCATAATAAACCCCGGAGATCAGGTTCGGTTTTATAAAATATCTAAACCAGAATACCAAGATGTTTTGGAGGCTATAAGAACAAACTCGGCACACCCATATTTAAAAACCCTTATAGATGATTGAGGTTTTAGACGCTGGATTTTATACTTCCATTCAAGATCAAGGTCGAAAAGGTCATAGGCATTTGGGGGTTCCGGTATCGGGAGCTATGGATCAAAAAGCATTTGAATTAGCGCATGCATTGTTTGGTGAACAATTACATTCGAGTATTATAGAATGCACACTTATTGGACCAAAGTTACTGTTCCACGAACGGTGCTCTCTTGTCTTAACGGGTGCTATAATGGAGGCTTGGTTGAATGAAAAACCCTTAAAAAACAATACTCCAATTCATGTGCTTGCAGGAGATGAGCTAAAACTTGGAAGAGTTTTGAGCGGGCTGCGAACGTATATTAAAATCAATAAACCTTTAATTTTACCAGCTATTTTAGGGAGTACTTCTTTTTATTCACCAATAACAAAAAGCGCATATTTAAAGTCGGGAATACATCTTTTTTGGATGAAAAACGACAGGATTAAAGAGCATTCTAATTCTAATTCTAAATTACGCTGGGACGATTCCTATTTAACGGATCAAAACATATATGCTGAAAAGGGACCCGAGTTCGCTCTTTTGTCTGATGAGCAAAAGAAGCTTTTATTCAAAAATATTTTCAAAGTTGAAAAGCAAAGTAGAATGGGTTATCGAATAGGGTCGGCTTTTGAAACAGAACCTGTTTCTATGTTAAGCGGAGCTATTCGCCCTGGGACAGTTCAAATTACATCTTCCGGAGTTTTGTTGATTGCAGGCTTTGATGGTCAAGTAACTGGGGGGTATCCGAGGATACTCCAGTTAACCGAACAAGCAATGAATGTTATGTTTCAAAAGAAAGAAGGAGATACTGTTTTTTTTAAATTTTATGATAAACTTCATCAAAAGGAACTCTAAATCGAGGACCGTAGATACCGCCCTTGTCTCGGTATCCACAACCAATTATCATACTGATTTGAGCGCTTTTAGGAAGGCCAAGTATTTGTCTTACTCTTTTAGAATCGAACCCTTCCATTGGACAAGTATCGATTCCCTTTGCTGCCATGCTGATCATGAAGTTTTGAGCCGCTAAAGCAGTACTCTTGTGAGCAACTACTCTTAAGTCAGTCGCGCTAACTTCTCGATACATAGGACGGAAAGCCCCTGTAATTTTAGTAGCTACTTTTTTTATTAATCCAAGGATTCCAAAAAAGTCTTTGTAAAGTGTTGGAATTACTTTTCCGTAATAATTTAAGGCCATTTTTTCTTGCTTTGTGTTTCGCACTTCTTGTGCTTCAAACTGAGCATTCAAAAATTTTAGATTTGCATTAACTCTTTTTCTCCAAAGATCTTTGCGAACTATTGGAATTACTAATTGGAGGGCAGTAGCAGCAGCAGCTTGACCAAAACAGGCCGTAGATAATTCTTTAAGCGTCTCAGGGTTTGTAATATGATAAAATTCCCATAACTGTAAATTACTACTTGTAGGAGCTAGGGTTGCTTGACGTATACAGGCTTCAACATCTTTAATATTAAGAGCTTTTTTGGAATCATATCTTCTAACGGACCTTCTGTATTCTATTGCTTTACTTACTGATTTTTCCATAATTTATAATTTCTCACAATAATAGGGTTTTTGAATATACTATATTAAATTTATTAGGATTGAATTTTAAATGTATTACGAATAATCCAAAATTTCAATACTTAATACTTAAGAATCAATGAATAATTCAACTATTTAAGCAGAAATTTATTCATTCTATAAAAGGAATAAAAGGAACTGTTTATCTCACTAATTTTTCTTTTATTTACAGCTAATTTTTAAAGTTAAAAGATCTTGAATGTCGTTAGTTTTTAACTTTAAATATTTGAAAACAAATGTAATATAAATATTTAATGCTTTTGGGCTTAGGGCGAATTTAAAAATTAATTTTCCGCCTTTTTTTAAGTGTTATAAATTCGGGTTAGATTAAAAATTAAATGGAATATAATAAGTTCAGTAAAGCAGTAACGCAAGATCCAACGCAACCAGCTGCAAAAGCCATGTTACATGCAATAGGATTGACCGATGAGGATTTCAAAAAACCCTTAATTGGTATTGCATCTACAGGTTATGAAGGTAATCCATGTAACATGCATCTCAATGATTTGTCTGTTGACATAAAAAAAGGAGTTCAAGCTTCTGATTTAGTTGGTTTGATTTTCAATACCATAGGAGTAAGTGATGGAATTTCTATGGGAACTCCTGGAATGCGTTTTTCGCTTCCTTCCAGAGATGTAATTGCAGATTCTATGGAAACAGTTGTTCAAGCAATGTCCTACGATGCTCTTGTTACTGTTGTTGGTTGTGATAAAAATATGCCTGGAGCATTGATGGCTATGTTGAGATTAGACCGTCCCTCAATCTTAGTTTATGGAGGTACTATAGCTCCTGGTTGTCATAAAGACAAAAAGTTAGACATAGTTTCTGCATTTGAAGCTTGGGGAGAGAAAGTTGCTGGAACCATGGAGGAGTCTGAGTTTAATCAAGTAGTGAAAAAAGCTTGTCCCGGAGCAGGTGCTTGTGGTGGAATGTACACGGCTAATACCATGGCTTCTGCAATAGAAGCGCTCGGTATGGCATTGCCATATAACTCATCAAATCCAGCGGTAAGCTCAAATAAAAAAGAAGAATGTGAAAAAGTTGGGGCCGCTCTCCGACATTTAATAGAACAAGACATAAAGCCCTCAGATATTGTAACCAAAAAATCTTTGGAAAATGCGATTCGTTTGGTTGCTGTTTTGGGAGGTTCTACAAATGCTGTTTTACATTTCCTTGCTATTGCAAAATCTGCACAAATAGAATTCTCTTTAGATGATTTTCAGAAGTTAATGGACATCACACCATTCTTGGCAGATTTAAAGCCAAGTGGAAAATATCTCATGGAAGATCTTCATAACATTGGGGGAGTACCTGCAGTACTAAAATTTATGCTTGCTGAAGGAATGTTACATGGGGATTGTCTAACCGTAACAGGCAAAACCCTTGCTGAGAACTTAGCAGAGGTAAAAGATTTAAAAAAAGGTCAGGATATAATACATCCAATTAGTGACCCTATTAAAGCATCGGGACATATTCGCATACTAAAAGGTAACCTTGCTATAGGTGGTTCGGTAGCAAAAATTACAGGAAAAGAAGGATTAACATTCAAAGGTCCAGCTCGTGTTTATGACAGTGAATATGCCGCTAACGACGGAATTGGTAGAGGAGAAGTTATGAAAGGAGAAGTTATTGTAATTCGATATGAAGGCCCAAAAGGAGGACCGGGTATGCCTGAAATGTTGAAACCAACAGCTGCCATTATGGGTGCAGGTTTAGGTAAAGACGTCGCATTAATAACAGATGGAAGATTTTCTGGTGGAACCCATGGGTTTGTTGTTGGACATATTGTTCCCGAAGCCCAGACAGGAGGTGCCATCGGTTTAATTGAGAATGGCGATATCATAGAAATAAATGCAGAAAGCAACACCCTGAATATTTTAGTAAGTGATGAAGAGTTGGCTTCAAGAAAAGCAAATTGGAAAGAACCCGCTTACAAATTTCAGAGAGGGGTTTTATATAAATACATTAAAAATGTTTCTACAGCTTCAGAAGGCTGTGTAACAGATGAGTTTTAAAATGAAAAATAAAGAAACAAGTTCTATTTCCGGAGCAGAAGCAGTTATTCGTTGTCTTCTAGAAGAAGGAGTAGATTTAATATATGGATATCCTGGTGGAGCAATCATGCCTATATACGATGAGCTCTATAAATACAGCGATAGTTTATCTCATATATTAACTAGACACGAACAAGGAGCAACACACGCCGCTCAGGGATATGCCAGAACATCTGGTAAAGTTGGAGTCGCAATGGCTACTTCAGGACCTGGTGCTACAAACTTGGTAACAGGAATTGCTGACGCACAAATAGATTCGACACCCATGGTCTGTATTACAGGTCAAGTTGCATCACATTTATTAGGCTCAGATGCTTTTCAAGAAACTGATATTATCGGTATCTCAACCCCAGTAACCAAATGGAATTATCAGATTACCAAAGCCAGTGAGATTCCTGTTATTATGGCAAAAGCTTTTTATATTGCTCGTTCTGGGAGACCGGGACCTGTACTTATAGATATTACCAAAGACGCCCAATTTGAATTACTAGATTACACCTACGCGAAATGTAAAGGAGTTCGAAGTTATGCACCAGTACCAACCCTAGACACTGCTCAAGTAGAAGCTGCTGCTGAAATAATTAATAAAGCACAAAAACCCATGATAATTTGGGGGCAAGGTGTTATTTTAGGAGAAGCTGAAGAAGAGTTTAAGGCTTTTATTGAGACTTCTGGAATCCCAGCTACATGGACAATTTTAGGCTTGTCTGCTCTTCCAACCAAGCACCCACTTAATTTTGGGATGGTGGGGATGCATGGAAATTATGGACCCAATGTTTTGACTAATCAATGTGATGTATTGATAGCTGTTGGAATGCGTTTTGATGATCGTGTTACTGGAAATTTAGAAACGTATGCAAAGCAAGCAAAAGTAGTTCACATAGAAATAGACCCTGCTGAAATCAGTAAAAATGTAAAAGCAGATTTTCCTGTATTAGGGAATTGCAAAGAAAGCCTTTCGCAACTTACAGCTCTTGTAAAACATAAAGCATATAATCAATGGAAACAATGTTTTACTGATCATATGAAAATTGAAATCGAAGAGGTTATTAATGGCGACATCTTGCCTACCAAAGAAGGTTTAACCATGGGTGAGGTAATTGTAGGAATCAACAAATACACCAAAGGCGATGCTGTTATCGTATCGGATGTAGGTCAACATCAAATGATTGCTTGCCGTTATGCTGAATTTGTTCAATCAAAAAGTAACGTAACCTCCGGAGGCCTTGGAACCATGGGATTTGCCTTGCCTGCTGCAATTGGTGCTAAAATGGGAGCACCCGATCGTGAAGTTGTAGCGGTTATTGGAGATGGTGGATATCAAATGACCATTCAAGAGTTAGGAACTATCTTTCAAAATAAAACAGCCGTTAAGATTGTTGTTTTAAACAACGATTATCTCGGAATGGTACGTCAATGGCAACAATTGTTTTTCGACAAACGATATGCTTCTACAGAAATGACAAACCCAGATTTTGTGACCATAGCCAAAGGGTATCATATAGATGCACAACGGGTAACGAAACGAGAAGAATTAGACCAGGCAATTAAAACGATGATTGCTTCCGATCAGCCCTATTTCCTTGAAGTATGTGTAGAAAAAGAAGCTAATGTATTTCCGATGATACCTACCGGTGCCTCGGTTTCAGATATAAGATTAAAATAATGAGTGATTTTACAAAATATACCATTTCCATTTATACCGAAAATAATGTTGGTTTGCTTAACCGTATATCTGCAATTTTCTTGAAGAGACATATCGATTTTATAAGTTTTTCTACTTCACAATCAGAGATTCCGGATGTTTTCAGATTTATTATTGTTGTAAACATGACCGAATCAGGTGTTCGGAAAATAGTTCAGCAAATTGAAAAACAAATTGATGTAATCAGAGCTTTTTATCATACAGATGAAGAAACTATATTTCAAGAATCTGCTCTATATAAAGTAAAATCAAGTTCTTTATTCGAAGAGCGGCAAATTCAAAACATGATAAAAGATAGTCACGCTAATATAGTGACGGTCTCACCAGAATTTTTTGTAATTGAAAAAACTGGTTTTCGTGACGAAATAGAAGCGCTTCGTGAAGCACTAGCTCCTCATGGATTACTCCAGTTTGTTCGCTCAGGAAGAATTTCAATTTCTAAAGAAAAAATGGGAATCTCAGAAATACTAAACACTTTTAATCATAAAATAAAGACTAAATAATTTAAAATGGCAAATTACTTCAACCAACTATCATTAAGAAATCAACTCGATCAATTGGCTCAATGTAGATTCATGGATTCTTCAGAATTTGAAGAAGGAATTAAAGCATTAGCGGGAAAGAAAATTGTAATCATAGGTTGCGGAGCTCAAGGTTTAAACCAAGGTCTAAACATGCGTGACTCAGGATTAAATATTTCATACGCATTACGTCAAGGAGCTATCGATCAAAAGAGAGCATCTTATCAGAACGCAGTTGACAACAGTTTTTCTGTAGGAAGCTATGAGGAAATGATTCCAGACGCGGATGTTGTAATTAACCTTACTCCAGATAAAAACCATACTCCCGTTGTTAAGGCAGTTATGCCCTTAATGAAAAAGGGAGCTACGCTTTCTTATTCTCACGGTTTCAATATTGTAGAAGAAGGAACTCAAGTTCGAGAAGATTTAACTGTGATTATGGTAGCACCTAAGTGCCCAGGATCAGAAGTTAGAGAAGAGTATAAAAGAGGTTTTGGTGTACCAACACTTATTGCTGTGCACCCCGAGAACGATCCTCAAGCTCATGGTTTAGACCAAGCAAAAGCTTATGCTGTTGCTACAGGAGGACATCGTGCGGGTGTTTTAGAATCTTCTTTTGTTGCTGAGGTTAAGTCTGACTTAATGGGAGAACAAACCATTCTTTGTGGTGTTTTGCAAACAGGGTCTACCTTATGTTTTGATAAAATGGTAGCACAAGGAATTGATTCATCTTACGCTGCAAAATTAATTCAGTACGGATGGGAAACCATTACAGAAGCTCTAAAGCATGGTGGAATTACAAATATGATGGATCGTCTTTCTAACCCAGCTAAAGTAAAAGCTTTTGAACTTTCAGAAGAGCTAAAGGAAATCATGGAACCTCTATTTCACAAGCATATGGATGATATCATGTCGGGTCACTTCTCAAAAACAATGATGGAAGATTGGGCAAATGATGACAAAAATCTTTTAGACTGGAGAGCAGCTACTGGAGAAACAGCTTTTGAAAAAACTAAAGTAACAGATCAAGAAATTTCTGAACAAGAATTTTTTGACCATGGTGTATTAATGGTAGCTTTTGTTAGAGCAGGAGTAGAGTTAGCCTTTGATACTATGGTTGCTGCGGGAATTAAAGAAGAGTCGGCTTATTATGAGTCTTTACATGAAACGCCATTAATAGCAAATACCATAGCGCGTAAAAAGTTGTTTGAAATGAATCGTGTTATTTCGGATACAGCTGAATACGGATGTTACTTATTTGATCACGCTTGTAAGCCTATGCTTACTGAGTTTATGAAGAAAATTAATACCGATGTTATTGGTATAGCATATGCAGGAGATCAAAGCAATGGTGTAGATAATAAACAACTTATTGATATTAATGAAATCATACGTTTTCATCCGATAGAAATGATTGGTTATGAATTGCGTGAATCTATGACAGCAATGAAAAAAATCGTTTAAGATTTATATAAAATCATAATTTTTAAAAGTCTCTTAAACGTTAATCAATTTATCGATTATTGTTGGAGACTTTTTTTATGACTAAAAAATCAAGGGAAGTATAAATTCAAATATTGCAATTAGTAGAATTACCGAAATACAATTAATTATTATTCCAATTCGAGCCATTTCATGGACTTTGACATAGCCGCTCGCAAATACAATTGCATTTGGAGGCGTAGCCATTGGCAGCATAAAAGCACAACTACTCGCCATTGTAACAGGTATTAATAAATAAAGCATAGGAACATCAAGCCCTAAAGCTATTCCTGCGACAACTGGCGCTAGAACTGCAACTAAAGCAACATTACTCATTAATTCAGTCATAAAAAGCATGAGTATTATGAGGAGTGAAGCTGTTAAAAGTTCACTGAAATTTCCTTCAGCAATATAAGTCGTAATCAAGGATACAATTCCAGTTGAAGACATACCTTTTGCAAGTGCGAGTCCACCTCCAAAAAGAATAAGAATTCCCCAAGAAAGTTTTTGAGTATCCTTCCATTCTAGAATAAATTTTCCTTTTTTTAAATTAAAAGGAATAGCAAAAAGAGCTAAAGCTCCTAAAACACTAATAACGGTGTCTGAGAGATTAAGACCCGGTAATTCGGAGTTGATTAAGGTTCTGAAAATCCAGAGCGACACAACAACTCCAAACACCCAAAGCACTTGCTTTTCTTTAGGAGATATAGGACCTAATTTGTCAAGCTCAGAATCAATTACTTTTTGGGAGGCACTGAACTTTAAGCCTTTGGTGGAAAACATAAAATGGACTAAGACAAAATATATTATTGCAATTAATGCAACGGAAAAAGGAAGCCCTATCATCATCCATTTCACAAATGAAATTTGAATATTATACTCATTTTCCAAAAGTCCAATCAGAACTGAGTTTGGCGGTGTACCAATCACAGTAGCTATTCCACCAGCATTTGCAGAAAAAGCAATTCCAAGCATTACACTCAATGCAAAGTTCTTAGTTTGTTTTTTTGAGCTCTCGGCTTGGTCGATGAGTAAATTAATTACGGAGAGCGCTATGGGCAGCATAACCACAGTGCTAGCAGTATTACTAATCCACATGCTCATAAATGCAGTTGCAATCATGAACCCTAAGATTACTTTATTTGGAGAGGTTCCAGTTTTTTTTATAATCGTAAGGGCAATTCTTCGGTGTAAGTTTACTTTTTCTAATCCTAAGGCTAAAACAAAACCACCAAAAAACAAAAAAACAATAGAACTACCGTAATTAGCTCCTACATTATTAATCTCCATAACCCCGGTTAATGGAAATATAATTAAGGGAAGCAAAGCAGTAACTGATATAGAAACAGATTCGGTTATCCACCAACATATCATCCAACTAGCTGTCGCTATTACTGCTGTAGCTTCAAAGGATAAGTTTCCTGGTGATAAATAAAGAAGCGATATAAAAAAAAGTGGGCCTAAATAAAGACCTATTTTCTTTGATAAAGGATGCGTTTTCGTGCTGATATTTCTTGTGTTAATATTTTGAAATATACTCTAGTTATAATCGACAAACAACTTTTTTAACCATCTAATTATATTGTACCATTAAATTATAATATATTAATTTAGTAAATTAATTAAATCATCATACTGAATTAAAAAAACACTAACTTAGTTTATTCTTTTAACAAAAAAGTTAAACAATACATTTTATACAATGAAGCATTCTGAAAAAAGCATCCTTAATTTACCAAAGTTTAACAACCCCTTATACTGCAATGAATATCTTGTTGATGGTATTTTGCATAAATGGAAAGGTGAAACAAGCGAAGTCTATTCTACCATTCATTCGGAGGGCGAAGATGGTGTTATAGGACCAACGCTTTTAGGATCAATTCCGGATATGGAAACAGAGCCAGCAATAGCGGCTTTATCAGCTGCTGAGAAATCATATAATCGAGGGCAAGGTGTTTGGCCTACCATGAAAGTAAAAGATCGTTTACGATGTTTAACCACTTTTGCTGATAAAATGAAAAGTTCCCGCGAGCAGGTAGTTGAGCTACTAATGTGGGAAATTGGAAAAAACAAAGCAGATTCTTACAAAGAATTTGACAGAACAGTTGATTACATATATGACACTGTAGAAGCTTATAAGAAACTCGACCGTAAGAGTGCAAAGTTTGATAAACAATCAGGAATTCATGCTCATATAAGACGAGGTCCAATTGGAGTTGTTTTATGTTTAGGTCCATATAATTACCCTCTAAATGAAACCTTTTGTTTGCTAATACCTGCTATTATCATGGGTAATACAGCTATTTTTAAGCCTGCAAAACATGGAGTTTTATTAATAACACCCTTGTTAAAAGCCTTTCAAGAAAGTTTTCCAGCAGGGGTTGTTAATATATTATTTGGACGTGGTCGAAAAATTGCTTCTCCCATCATGGAAACTGGAAAAGTAGATGTCTTGGCTTTAATTGGTCACAGTTCTTCTGCCGTAGCACTTCAAGATTTACACCCCTATAAAAATCGTTTGCGCTTAGTTCTGGGGCTTGAAGCAAAAAACCCTGGAATTATTTTACCTGATGCAGACTTAGATTCTACGATCAAAGAATGTATTTCTGGAACCCTATCATATAACGGTCAGCGTTGTACTGCGCTTAAAGTATTGTATGTGCACGAGTCGATTGTCGACGAGTTTAACAAACGCTTTTCTGAAGCAGTAGATGCTTTGAAATTTGGATTACCATGGGAAGAAGATGTTTTTTTAACTCCTTTACCCGAACCTGGAAAACCAGCATATATTCAAGGGTTAATAGAAGATGCTATCTCTAAAGGAGCGAAGGTTATGAATAAAAGGGGTGGAGAACTCTCTGTAAATTATTCTTTTCCAGCAGTTTTATATCCTGTTAATGATCAAATGAGTGTTTATCATGAAGAACAATTTGGTCCTGTTGTACCGATAATTTCTTATTTAGATATCAACGAACCTCTAGATGCAATGGCAGCTTCAGATTATGGTCAGCAAGTAAGTCTATTTGGTCGTGATGTTCGAAAACTAGCTCCATTAATTGATGTTTTAGCAAACTTAGTTTGTCGTGTTAATCTAAATAGTGCTTGTCAGCGAGGTCCAGACGTTTATCCATTTACAGGGCGAAAAAATTCTGCTGTAGGTACATTAAGTGTTTTTGATGCCCTTCGTTCATTTTCAATTAGAACTTTTTTAGCAGCTAAAGACACACCATATAACAATGAAATTTTGGATTCATTAATGGATTCTAAGGAATCAAACTTCGTTAATACGGAATATTTATTGTAATCTAAAAGTATTGCCCAATTCTAAAAAAAAAGACCGTCTACACTCAAATTCAGAGTGCTATGCGCTAAGGAATCAATTGATCAAGAAAAAGGTTGTGGCGATAAAAGAAAAAGCAATTCTTTATGGCAAATTAACAAAAGCCCAATACATTAATGCAAATTGTATGTGTAGTCTTAAAATAAGTGCCCAAAGGGGCATTCCTAATCTATTCTTCGGAAATAACATATTTACATGTACGATCAAAAATAGTGCAAGCATTGCTATTATTCCCCAAATAGCAAAACTCCTTGTGTTAGTAAAAAGCACTCCCAATCCTAAAACAATTTCAGCAACGCCGCTCCAATAGATTAGGGGTAGGTGTGCAGGTAAGAATTTAGGCATCATAGGTTTGTAAAACCTAGGGTGGGTAAAATGAACAATTCCAAGGACGAAATAAATTACGCCCATAATATATAAATCAATCATGGTGTTAATTTTCTTTGGTTGGGGTTGTCTCCTGTGGTGTGTTTTGAATTATAAAATCTATTGCATATTCAACACTTTCAAAAGGTTTTTCCTCCATGGGCACATGACCTGTTTCTTCCATAATCACTAAGCTGCTATTAGCTATTCGATCTTTAAACTTCTGACCATCTTCAACAGGAATCCACAAATCATTTTCACCCCAAATAATAAGAGTAGGTGTTTTTATTAAATTCAAAAGGTATGTATTGTCTGCTCCTTCAAGTTTTGCGCGCTCAACAAAAGCAGTACGACTACCTTCTCTTAAAATCATTTGATGATATCGTTCAATAAGCTCATCGGTTACTTTGCTGTCATCAAAATATACTTGTTCTAAATTGTCTTTTATGAAAAACTTGGGGGTTATGTGTTTTAAAGCCAGACTTAATAATGGAACTTCAGCCAATCTAAAGACTAAGGGACGCTCCTTCTGAGATGGAAAACCAGCAGGGTCTAATAAAATTAATTGTTTCACTTGGTTCGGGTGATTAGCGGTGTAAAACCAACTTATAGATCCACCCAGAGAATTACCTGCTAAAATGAATTCGTTTAAATCAAGTTTATTTAAGAAGCTTTCTAGAAACTGACTGTATGAATTTAAATCATATTGATTGTTTTCATTTGCTCCAGTTACTCCAAAAGCAGGAAGATCCATTCGAATTACACGATAGTTTTTTTTAAGCTCTTCTGTCCATCCGTCCCAAGTGTGAAGGGAGGCACTGGTTCCATGCAATAATACAATTGGAATACCGGATCCTTCGTCCTTATAGTGAACTTCGAGACCGTCTATCATTACAAACCTTGAAGCTTGATCAGTATAGTTTTTTTTAAGGGAATCTATTGAAACATCTGGGGTTCTAAAAATAAATATAAGCATTAAAATGGCACCAAAAAAGAGCACAATTATCTTAAGAACAGTATTGATAAATTTAGTTGAATTCATATAACAAGTAACGGTTTTTTACAAGATCAACAATATAAAAATTATTTTTTTATTCTATTACTTTCAGCTTTTTCCCAACCTTAGTAAATGCAGCTATGGCTTTATTCAAGTGGTCAATATCATGGCTTGCTGAAAGTTGTACTCGAATTCGTGCTTTCCCTATGGGTACTACAGGGAAGAAGAATCCGATTACGTAAATACCTTCATCTATTAGCATCTTTGCCATGTTCTGCGATAATTTTGCGTCGTAGATCATAACAGGAACAATGGCAGCGTCTGCACCCACAAGATCAAATCCTGCTTCCTCCATTTTGTTTCTAAAATACTTGGTGTTCCATTCTAATTTATCACGCAGAGAGGTGTCTCTATTTAACATTTCAAAAACTTTTAATGAAGCTCCAACAATTGCAGGTGCTAGGGAATTTGAAAATAAATAGGGTCTGGATCGTTGACGTAAGATTTCTATAATTTCTTTTTTACCGGTTGTATAACCTCCCATTGCTCCACCTAAAGCCTTCCCAAAAGTTCCTGTGATAATATCAATTCTTCCCAATACATTTTTAAGCTCAATTGTGCCTTTACCTCTTTTGCCAATAAAACCAGCAGCATGACATTCATCAACCATGACTAAAGCATCATAGGCGTCTGCTAAATCACATATTTTATCGAGATGAGCTACAATTCCATCCATTGAGAAAACTCCGTCTGTTACAATAATTTTAAAACGATGATTTTGCTTAGTGGTTTCTATCAGTTGATTTTCAAGATCTTTCATGTTGTTATTTGCATAACGATACCGGGCTGCTTTACACAAGCGAATTCCATCAATTATAGAGGCATGGTTTAAGGAATCTGAGATTATAGCATCTTCCTTTGTTAATAGGGGCTCAAAAACGCCTCCATTTGCATCAAATGCCGCAGGATACAAAATGGTATCTTCACAATGAAAAAACTCAGCCACAGTCTGCTCTAGGCTTTTGTGAACATCTTGTGTTCCACAAATAAACCGAACAGAAGACATACCAAACCCGTGGGTGTCTAGTGTGTCTTTTGCAGCCTGAATTACCTCAGGATTGTTTGATAAACCTAAATAGTTGTTAGCGCAAAAATTTAAAACTTTTTCACCCGTAATAAGTTCTATTTCTATATCCTGGGAGCTAGTAATGATGCGTTCCTCTTTGAATAATCCAGCTTCTTTTGTTTCTTTTAACTCGTTTTGCAGATGCTCTTTTATGGATCCGTACATTGTTATGTTTTTTGAAGTTTTGTTTGTTGTTTTAGTTTTAATTCCTCAATCATTATTTTAGTCATTTCATCAATACCGAATAAGGGGTTCCAGTTCCAATCTTTTTCCGCAACTGAGTCATCAATACTTGAGGGCCAGCAAGATGCAATTTTTTGCCTGAAATCTGGTTTATATAATGTTTTGAAATTAGGATAAATTTTTTGAATTGCATAGGTTAGTTCTTCAGGAGAAAAACTCATTCCTGCTATGTTGTAAGAAGTCCTTATGGAAATAGACTTTTTTGGAGCATCCATCAATTCAATTGTTGCGCGAATTGCATCATCCATATATATCATGGGGAGAGTTGTGTTTTTGCTTAAAAAGCACTCAAAATTAGTTTCATTAATTGCTTTATAGAATATATCAACAGCATAATCTGTAGTTCCTCCACCTGGAAGTGTTTGATGTCCAATAACCCCAGGATAACGAACAGACCTAATGTCTAAATCGTAATTATCGAAATAATATTTAGCCCAATTTTCTCCAGCTACTTTACTTATCCCATAAACTGTAGTTGGAGTTAGCTCGTAACTTTGAGGTGTATTTATTTTAGGAGCATTTGCACCATATACAGCAATTGAACTTGGAAAAAATAGTTTATTAACGTTTTGAATTACTGAAACGTCTAACACATTAAAGAATGTTTTAGTATTGATGTCCCAAGTGCGTTTTGGGTGTTTTTCACCACTAGCTGATAAAATTGCAGCTAAATGATAAATTTGAGTAATTTCATTTTGGATCATTATACTTTTTAGTCTTTCAAAGTCCAAGACATCTAAGATTTCAAAATTTCCAACAAAATCTTCATCAGCTACTATGTCTGTTGCAACGACATTATTTACACCATGTTTTTCTTGTAACCTTTTTGCTAGAACCGATCCTAATTGACCATTAGCTCCTGTAATTAGTATTTTTTCTTGCTTCATAATTACTAAGGTTTAAAAAAATAAAATTATGAATAAATCTATTTAATAAAACATATAACCCTATTTATTTAAAAATATCAGTATTTTTATCTTAAATTTTATATTATATCAATAATGTTTACTTTTAACAGTTGCTTTTAGACTGTTTCAAAGTAAAAAAACATTTACCTATGGAAATTATAGATCAAATTGATTTAAAAATTCTTAGAATTTTACAAGAAAACTCTAAAATAACTACCAAAGAAATTGCTGAAATTTTAAATCTTAGTCCCTCTCCAGTTTACGAACGAACTAGAAAACTAGAGCAGAAGGGATATATCAAAAAATACGTAGCTATTTTGGATAAAAAACTGATTCAAAGGCCTGTTACAGTGATTTGCATGGTTTCACTTCGTTATCATGACGAAGGATTTATTGATAAATTTGAAAATCAAATAAATGGTCTCAATGAAGTACAAGAATGTTACCATATGGCTGGTAAGGTTGATTTTTTCTTAAAAATAAACCTTCAAAGTCTCGAGGTTTATCATGAATTTGTTAGGATAAAACTATCTAAAATTGAAAATATTGGAATGTTGGAAAGCTACTTTGTTTTGAAAGAGATGTTTCATACAACAGAATATTGCATATAACATAGTTTTATAGGTTGTTTTATAGAGACTTATTCTTAATTTGGTATAATGGAACAGCTTAGTGTTTTTGATATTTTTAAAATAGGAATAGGCCCTTCGAGTAGTCATACATTGGGTCCTTGGAAAGCCGCATTAAGATTTAGAGAAGTTCTAACTTCTTATGATTTTGATAAGGTGTCTATAGAATTGTTTGGTTCTTTATCCAAAACAGGTAAAGGGCATAAGACCGATATTGCAGTTCAATTAGGCTTGTTAGGGTTCAACCCGGAAACAATTAATTCGAATGATATAAATGATATATTAGAAGGAATCAAAACCTCAAAGACTATAGCTTTTAAATCCAATGTTATTTCATTTTCACCCTCAGAAGACATTGTCTTTATTAACAGCATGCACGCGGCACACCCCAATGTATTGTCATTTAGGGCAACTCATAAAGGGTCTCAAGTTGTTGAACAAACATATTGCTCCTTAGGTGGGAGTTTTATTAAGTTAATAGGGGAGCTTTCTGAAGTTAATAGAAATCATGTTTTAACTTATCCAATTGAAAACGGGTCTAATGTGCTGGAACATACCCGAAATTCAGGGCTTGATTTTTGGGAAGTTGTATATAAAAACGAAACCTGTCTTAGAACATCAACACAAGTAGATAATCAGCTGAATGATATTTATCAGACTATGAAAAGTTCTGTTTATCAAGGTTGTATCACCGAAGGTATTTTATCGGGTGGTTTGAATGTCAAAAGACGCGCGCGAGCCCTTTGTTCCAAGTTATTAGAGGCACATCAATACAAAACAATTGATGCTTGGGAGACTGCACTTCGAAAGACTCCTTTAGTTTTCGATACACTTCACACTTGGATCAGCTGCTTTGCTTTGGCAGTTAATGAGCAAAATGCGGCAATGGGTAAAATTGTCACTTCGCCAACAAACGGTGCAGCAGGAGTTATTCCTGCGGTTCTGTTGTACCATCAATATTTTATAAAAAATAATGATTTTGATGATGTTAAAAAATTCTTACTTGTAGCAGGTGAAATTGGTTGTCTGTTTAAAAAAGGGGCTACAATATCTGCAGCTGAGGGAGGATGTCAGGCAGAGATTGGAGTTTCTTCGGCAATGGCAGCTGGTGGATTAACTGCATGTTTAGGTGGAAATACTGAGCAAATCTTGATGGCTGCCGAAATTGCAATGGAACACCATTTAGGATTAACTTGTGACCCAATCAAAGGATTGGTTCAAGTTCCTTGTATTGAACGAAACTCAATGGGTGCTATCAAAGCTATTATGGCATCTAATTTAGCTCTCAATGGAAATCCAGCAGATGCTATTGTAAATTTTGATCAGGTTGTAAAAACAATGTGGGAAACAGGGTTAGCTATGAACTCCAGTTTTAAAGAAACCTCAGAAGGAGGACTGGCAATGAACGTTCCCGTTTCTTTTCCTAATTGCTGATAAGCCATTTAGAGGTTTGGATAAAAGATTTTAATAATTATATCAGCGTGTTTTTCTACTTCTTTTTCATCAAACGAATCAATTCCAAATTGCTTTTTCATTTGATAGTTAAATAAGAATATTGAATTTGCAGCGCTAAAAAAAATAGTGGTAAGGTTCGGAATCGGATAATCTTCCATCAACCCTTTTGAAACTAACAACTTATGAAGATGACTTGTTTTTGCTGTTAAAGGTTCAAGAACATTTTCAACCAACCAATCACTTCGACTGGACTCTTGGGTCATTTCATGAACGATAACTAAATAAAGCTCAGGAAATTTTGAGTTATAATAAATAAATTGTCTTGCTAGAGTTTTTGCAGTGTCCTTTAAAGAAAGGTTTTTCAACATTTTGAATGTAGCTACCGATTCTTTTAAGTAAGCCTCAAATGCCGTTCCTACAGACTTTTTCCAAAGATCCTCCTTATTTCCAAAATGGTAATGAAGTAAGGAATCGTTAACTCCGCAATGGTTAGAAATCTTGTTAATACTGACCCCTCCATAACCGTGCTTAGAAAATTCTTTTAATGCTATTTTGAGAATAACACTCCGATCAATACCCTTTTTATCAGAAGGTCTTCCCCTTTTTCTCTTAGTTAAATTTACTTTCCCTTTGCTCATATAAATCCAAACTAACCATTATTATTCAAACAAAAAAATTCTAACATTCATTTCATAAATTAATTAAGAACATAACCAATATATTTATATATTTGTAGGGATTGAAATCTAATCTACCTCATGATTTATAAATTAATTTCAGTAACCTTTAAAGATAATTATGCCATTGTTCAGTTGGATGGGGGTAAGGTAAATCAGATTAATTCTCAAATGTCTCAAGAACTAAAACATGTTTTTCTAGCACTTGATAAAGATGAATCTGTTAGGGGAGTGATTTTAAGTGGAAGACCTCATGGGTTTAGTGCAGGTTTAGATATTGTTAATATTGCTTTAGGCGGAAAAGAAAAAGCAGAAGAGTTTTGGTTGTCGTATTATGAAGCCATTCAAGCTATGATTAGATTTTCCAAGCCTTTTGTTTGTGCCATTACTGGCTATGCGCCAGCAGGAGCTACTATTTTAGCTCTATGCGCTGATTATAGAGTAATGGGTAAAGGATCAAAACATGTTGTTGGAATGCATGAATTTAAAATGTCTATGAAAGTTCCAGAGATTCTTTGCGATATTTATGCGTATCATTTAGGTGAAAAGCAAGCATGGGAAGCGGTTCAGCAAATGAAACTTTATACAAGCGATGAGGCTTTAGCAGTCGGTTTGATTAATGAGTCTGTGGATATAGAAAACGTTCTTGAGCGTTCTGAAGGTCATTTAAAACAGATGTTGAAAATTCACACGTCTGTTTTTAAAGAAACAAAGTGCTCATTAAGAAAAAACTTACTTAATTTAGTTGATCGAGATTTCACTGAGTTAATTGAAGATGACGTCAAAAACCTGTCAGATCCTTTTACACAAAAAGTGATACAAAATTTTATGAATAATTTAAAAAAGTAAATTAATAAAAATGGAAGCATATATTTATGATGCCGTTCGCTCGGTACGAGGAAAAGGAAATAAGAAGGGAGCTCTTTATGGTGTTACTCCAACAGAATTATCCCGTCAAGTATTAGTTGCACTTAAAAAAAGAAATTCTTTAGATACTTCAAAGGTAGAAGATGTTATTTTCGGATGCGTTGCACAGGTTAAAGACCAAGGTGTTAACATCGCAAAATCAGCTGCTCAAGAGTCTAATTACGGAGACCACCTTTGTGGGGTTACTCTGAATCGATTTTGTGGTTCTGGACTTGAGGCAATGAACCAAGCTGCTGCTTATGTGAAATCTGGTTTCAGTAATTTATTGGTTGCAGGTGGAGTTGAGAGTATGTCCCGTGTACCTATGGGATCTGATGGAGGAGGCTTTTTAATGGACCCTTTACAAGCCATTCCTAGAAACCTTGTTCCCCAAGGTATTTCTGCTGACTTAATTGCCACTAAATATGGTTATTCACGAAACGATACTGATTTGTTTGCTGTTGAATCCCAAAAAAGAGCTTCTGAAGCAGAATCAGATAAACGTTTTAAATCTCGAATCCCAATTACAGATATTAATGGATTGGACATTCTTGTTACAGACGAAAACATTCGTCCTTCAACTACGCTTGAAGGAATAAGTAAACTTCAACCCTCATTCGCAATGATGGGAAGTATGGGAGGTTTTGATGCAGTAGCCATTGATAAATATCCTGAAGTAGAAGAACTTTTACATGTTCACCATGCAGCAAATTCATCATCAATTGTAGATGGTGCAGGAGCGACCCTTATTGGGAATAAAGAAATAGGAAAGGCACTTGGGTTAACTCCTCGTTTTAGAGTTCGTGCTGCAGCTGTAGAGGGTACTGACCCTACCATAATGCTTACTGGACCCGTTCCAGCTAGTGTAAAGGCATTGAAGCAAGCAGGAATGAGTATAAACGACATCGATTTATTTGAAGTTAATGAAGCTTTTTCCGCAATTCCAATGTATTTTATGGATAAATTAGGAGTTGATCATTCAGTTGTTAACGTTAACGGTGGAGCAATTGCGATGGGACACCCACTTGGGGCAACAGGTTGTATGATTGCCGGAACCCTAATGGACGAATTGGAAAGAAGAGATTTGAATACTGGATTGATAACACTTTGTATCGGTGGAGGAATGGGTATTGCGACAATCATTGAACGTGTATAATTAAGAATTAAGAAAAAGTATTTCAAATGGAAAATATTAAAAATGACCTTTTTGAATTTGAAGTAGGAACAGATGGTATTGGTGTTCTTTCGATCAATCAAATTAATAACCCAACGAACTTATTCAGTACTGAATTTGTTACCGCTTATATTGAACTTGCTAATGAAGCTATTGCTGATAAAGCGATTAAGGGTGTAATCTTGACTTCAGCTAGAAATATGTTTATGCCTGGTGCTGATTTGCGTGAATTGCAAAACATGGGTAATGACCCCAAAGAACAGTTTGAAAACACCATGAAAATGCATCATGCTTTTCGTGCCATTGAGACTGCAGGCATGCCTTTTGTTGCTGCAATTAATGGAACAGCTATGGGTGGTGGATTAGAATTATGTTTGACATGTCATCACAGAATAGTGCTCAATAATGTAAAAATTAAATTAGGTTTCCCAGAAGCTAAAGTTGGTCTATTACCAGCTGGAGGAGGAAATTCTAAAGCTCCTTATTTACTTGGAATACAAAATGCACTGATGTATTTATTACAAGGGAAAGAAGTCCGTCCTGCGCAAGCACTTAAAGATGGTCTGGTTGATGACCTTGCAGAAAATCAAGAGGAACTTATCCAAAAAGCTAAAGATTGGATCTCTGCAAATTCAAATCCAGTTCAGCCATGGGATAATAAAAAGCATAGAATACCAGGAGGAGATGTTTGGTCTGCAAATGGAGTTCAAACTCTTGTTGGAGCTGCAGGAAATTTAGGTAAAATGGCGCACGGTAATTATCCAGCGCAAAACTATATCATGAAAGTAATTCACGATGGATTACCAATGACGATAGATCGTGCTTTGGAAATCGAAGCTCGTTATTTCACCAAACTTCTTAAATCTAAAGAGGCTAAAAACATGATCCGAACAGGATTTATGGAACTTCAAAAAGCCAAAAAAGGAATTGCACGACCAAAAACAGAACCTAAATATGAAATCAAAAAATTAGGAATTCTAGGTGCTGGTATGATGGGAGCTGGAATTGCTTATGTTTCTGCAAAAGCAGGAATGGATGTAGTTCTCAAAGACGTAACTCAAGAAGGTGCTGACAGAGGAAAAGCTTATTCTAAAGATATTTTGGACAAAGCAATTTCTAAGAAAAGATCTACGCCCGAAAAAGCAGAAGCTTTATTGTCGAAAATTGAAGCTACTACAGACCCAGCTTCTATGAAAGAATGTGATTTAGTTATTGAAGCAGTTTTTGAAGACCCAAAATTAAAAGCAATTGTAACAGCAGAGACAGAAGCTGTTTTAGGCAAAGATAAAATTTACGCATCTAATACGTCTACTATTCCAATTACAGAATTAGCCAAAGCATCTTCTAGACCTGATAATTTTATAGGGATACATTTTTTTTCGCCTGTTGAAAAGATGCCTTTAGTAGAAATTATTGTAGGTGAAAAAACAAAAGAAAAAGCAATTGCAGCAGCAGTAGACTATACTGTAGCCATTGGAAAAATACCAATTGTAGTAAATGACAGCAGAGGCTTCTATACTTCTCGTTGTTTTGGTACTTTTGTTTCTGAAGGATCATTTATGGTTGAAGAAGGAGTTCCAGCAGCGATGGTTGAAAATGTTGCAAAAGCAGCTGGTATGGCCGTTGGCCCTTTGGCTGTTATTGATGAAGTTACACTAACTTTAGGGTTACACGTTTACGAAAGTGATCCAACACCAAACAAGCCGCCTTTCCAGGAGCGTTCTTATAAAATGCAAAAGGATTTGGTAGATAATCACGGTAGAAAAGGTAAAAAATGGGGTGCAGGATTTTATGATTATCCTAAAGGAATGCCTAAAAAATTGTGGTCTGGGTTAGCAGAAAAGTATAATTCTAATGTTGATTATTTAGACAAAGAAACAGTCGCGAAACGTATCATGCATCGTCAAGCAATTGAAGCTTTTAAATGTTTACAAGAGGGTGTTTTGAAAAGTGTTGTAGATGGAGATTTAGGTTCCGTACTTGGTTGGGGATTCCCAATATTTACTGGAGGAGCATTATCTTATATCGATTTTGTAGGGATACAAAAATTTGTTTCTGAGTGTGATGATTTCACAGCTCGTTTTGGAGAGCGTTTTGCAGTTCCAGACAAATTAAGAGCCTTATGTGAAGCAAACAAGTCAATTCATGACTATTAAATACAGCTTGTTTAACTAACTAAATGCTCCTATTTTACAAGTCAATCAGGAGCATTTTTTAAATATAATCTATGCAAACAATTCAAGAAGTTGTTGATTTATTAACGCTCGAAAAGACGAGTCCAAATACTTTTTCAGGAAACAACTACATTACGCCTTGGGGACGAGTTTTTGGTGGGCAAGTTTTAGGTCAATCCCTTCACGCTGCATATCAAAGTGTTCCCAATGACCGAGTTGCACATTCTATGCATGCCTATTTTATATTAGGTGGACAACTAAATATTCCCATCGTTTATGAGGTTGATCCTATCCGGGATGGAAATAGTTTTACAACCAGAAGGGTAGTGGCAAAGCAAAATAAAAAAACAATTTTCATTATGTCGGCTTCTTTTAATAAAAAAATGACTGGAGTCAATCATCAGATTCCGATGCCAAATCTTGCTCAGCCAGAAGGTCTAAAGTCAACGCTAGACCAAATTAGTGAAATAGAAAAAAGTAACCCGAAAATGCATCACCGACTAAAAAGTGTTTTACCAAGAGCATTTGACATCCGGCCTGTAGAACCTTTTTTACCTAAATACTCTAAGAATGGTAAGCCATTCGATAACATTTGGTTTACTACTTCTGACAAGCTTAATCACTCGGATATTGCAATGCATCATCAGTTGTTAGCTTACGCCTCGGACTACAATCTATTAAGCACAGCAACACTTCCTCATGTAGAGGAATTACAAAATAAATCAATGTTTTATGCAAGTCTTGATCATGCGCTTTGGTTTCATCGTGATTTTAGAATCGATGATTGGCTATTATATGCTATGGATAGCCCTAGTGCATCAAATTCAAGAGGATTTTCACGTGGAAGTATATTCAATAAGAAAGATGAATTAATTGCATCTGTTGCTCAAGAAGGGCTGATCAGTGAACTTATAAAAAAGTAAAAGTCACTTAAATTTTAAATTATGATATTTAAATTAGAAGAAGAACATATAAGTGTTAAAGAAGCTGCTCGAGAGTTTGCATTTACAAGGTTAAAGCCGGGTGTTATTGAACGTGATTCAAATATGACCTATCCAACTGAGTTTGTTGAAGAAATGGGCGAAATGGGATTTTTAAGTATGATGGCTGACCCAGCTTACGGTGGAAGTGGAATGGACACACTTTCTTATGTACTAGCTATGGAAGAAATTTCTAAAATTGATAGCAGTTGCTCGGTTATTATGTCCGTTAATAACTCTCTTGTCTTGTGGGGAATAGAAAAATACGGATCAGAAGCTCAAAAACAGAAATATATCCCGAGACTTACAACTGGTAAAGAAGTAGGGTGTTTTTGTCTTTCAGAACCAGAAGCAGGAAGTGATGCTACCTCACAACGCACTACAGCTATAGACAAAGGGGATTATTACCTTTTAAATGGAGTGAAAAACTGGATTACAAATGGCGGCAAAGCTACAATTCAG
>Ga0209091_10000415_pt1 | contig 41189 bp, 41 predicted proteins | sample ArcticOcean_MG_C_6_FD_187438 | JGI IMG/M metagenome (GOLD analysis project Ga0209091, IMG submission 187438) | Marine microbial communities from western Arctic Ocean - ArcticOcean_MG_CB8_128 (SPAdes) (version 2) | ecosystem: Environmental > Aquatic > Marine > Oceanic | place: Arctic Ocean...
CGCAGAATCCAGGTTTATTAGACTTGTTTGGAATATCGCCAGGACAATATAATACAGATAAGCCAGTAGTACCTAAGATATCAGATGCAGGCAACGGTGGCGGATATTCTCCAGGCTTTGGTGTTGATGGCACCGGCGGTGATAGATATGGTGCTGGTGGCGGAGTAAATGGCGATGGTAGAGGTATTAGATTTGAAGTGGACATTGATGGTGATGGTATAGGCGACTTTAACATACACATGAGCAATGCCAACCTGACTAATATACTTAATGGCGCAGTATGGGAATATGATTTAAGAAGTTTATTAAACGAACCAGTTATTATTAACAATGCAGATGATAAAAAAGTTAAAGCACTTGCACTAAGCAGTTTAAGATATAGTACTCCTCCGGCAAACATAGCCAGTATGGCAAATGCATGGGTTGACAAATATGATACAAACGGCTGGGCATACTTAGAAAGTAACACAGTTGTTAGACATCAAGAGAAAATGGTAGATACCAAGTTCTTAACAGATGTGTTTACATACGATAATGAGAGTGCAGAAAAAGAATTTGATATAGATATATACGATCCATTCAAAGGTATATTGCCAGGATTCATACAAAAAGAATTAGATTTTATAAGCGACTTAGACCCTGTGGTATACGAAGAGTCAAAAGCAGAATGGGGTAGTAAACAAATAGGACGCAGATGGTGGAATACCAGAAGCGTTAGATATGAATGGTATGAGCAAGGTAAAGGAACATACGCAACTAACGGATATAACAATCAGGAAAGAAGTATCAATTGGGGTAGCATGATACCTGGTAGTGTTATAAACATATACGAATGGATTGAAAGTCTTTCTGCTCCAAGTTTATATGACAGTGACGGCTACATGGTAACAAATGAATACAGAACAGAAAGTAGAGCAAATCCGAAAACAGGTAAAGTAGAAACATTATACTACTACTGGGTTGGTGGGCTAACATCTGTTAATGATACAGCAAGAGCAAATGCTGGAAAAAGTAGAAGTATAGCTGACTTAGAAAGATTAATTGTTAATCCAGATAGTCAACGTATTCCATACATTGGATTAATAAGTCCAGACGCTATGGTTGTTAATACATTGGGTAGTTTAATTAAAACAGAAGACAGTATTGTTAGTGTAAACTTTGAACGTAAGAAAACAGAAGCAAGTGAAAAACATACTTCATGGGGACTTGCTGGAGAAGGTGACACAGATGTTACTATACCAGACAATTTAAGTATTAAATTAATAGACAGTATAGCAGGTTATAATGCAATAGATGAAATTGTACCTGCAAAAGGATTAAGTGAGAGTGAACGTTTTGGTTCTAAATTTAGACCTAGACAAACAATGTTTAAAGACATTAAGAAAGCAAGAAAGCAAATGCAAGAAGCACTTAATGAAATATTTGCAGAACTTAAAATGGATACAACATTCCTCGAGTGGAGGAAAAACTTACCTGCAAGTACACCGCATCTAACTACAATTAATTGGTACGAGTTACTAAGAACAGATGCTACAACTAATAAAGTATTGTACTACAATGATGATTATAAACCATTAAGAAAAGTAGCTGATACCAAACAGTTCCAGTTATTGAAAAACGTATTAGACAAGAGTATTATCCAAGTACAGAAAACGGATAGTTCGAAATTTAGTTTATATGAGTACAGCAAAAAAACTGATACATTTAAACTAATTGCAATGGAAAATGAAACTGTTGAATTCCCAGACACAGTTTGGAAAGATGGACAAACATTAACATTTGGTAAAGAACTAAGAGCAATAATATATGCATTATACAAGTATGTGTTTATTAATACATATTCAGTATATTGGAATAAGTTCTTCTTTAAAATGCTTAAACATGCATACGCAGAACAAGGCGAATTGGATTGGGCATTTAAAACAACATACTTAAAAATTGTTAAGAAGGAAACTGACCTTGTACCATTTAAAGGATTTAAAGTTGATAACTTTGACAAAGCACTTAGTTACTTTAATGAAGTTAAACCTTACAGTAGTAAAATTAGAAACTACAGTGATATTAAACAAGCGCCTATTGAAAACTTAACAGGCACAAGTACAGACTTTGATAGACCTCCGTTCTATGATGAATCTACTAAGACAGTTAGAGTGCTTGATGATACCGTACCAGCAGACGTATTAATTAGAGATACTGATAGTGAGTATGCAGGATTTATTAGTAGCAACTCAGCAATAAGACAAGCCAATACACAAATTGTATTTGATAGAGTTAAATCAGATATGTTTAAAAACAGTAGTGGCGGTAAGGTACAACAACTAATTGCCGACGGTACTGGTCAACAATTTAGTTTCGATATTAATGTAGAAGATATAAACAGACTACAAGTATTTGTTAATAACAAATTAATACCTGTAACAAGTCAAGGTAATGGAACTACAGTAACTAACTATACAGTTGATACAGTCAACAGCTTCTTAACATTCGCAAATGTTGCCGCGGTGCTGAACTCAGCAGTTGGTACACTAGAGGATGGCGATAAGATTGACCTTAAATACTTTGACGGATATGATCCAACATTAGAAACATTAACTACAAGTATTGCAGTGAACATTGTAAACATCGAAGCAAACAGTAATACAAATATAGCAAATGTAAGAAGTCCAAACTGGAGTGCCGCAGAAAGAATTTGGAAGTTTAACCCAGATGTAAGAAGTAATATTACAACAGTAGTAGATACTATTTACGGAACTGGTGCTAGTGCTAATGCAAACATAATGCAGAACGTAAGTATTATTACAAGCCTAATTGAAAATGGAAACTTAAAAGTTGTAACAGACTTAGTTAAGAGTAAAGTACATGCTACATTCCAAGGTGAGACTTTAGACGCACAAAGATTTACAGATGAAGTTCCAGGAGAACATAGCACATACTTCTATACAGATACTAGAGGATTTGATACTTATGCATGGGATAGTGGACTTTACGATAGAGAAGTTGAAGTAGATAACTACATTGGTATATTCAGCGAGTCAGCAAGTGGCAATGTTAATTACAGAGTTAACGATGAAACAGTATACGGATTTGATGGTGTAACATTTAATAAATCAAGTTACGGTCCAGATAGACCAGAAGAACTTGCAGTTGTACAGCCATTAGAAACATTAATTATAGATGTTACTACACAAGGTAATACAAACATTAGTGATGCTAGTACTGATACTAGGTACATAATGTTTGCAGACTTGTTTGGTAGTACAGAATACTACAGACGTAATGTAGAAGCATTAACAACTTTAAGAAGTAATTTAAATGTTTGGGACAATGAGGTATTAGTTACTAATGCTAGTGCGTTACCAGAAGCAACAAGCATTAGTAGAGCGGCAATATGGATTAACGGTGAAAGAATAGAATACGAAGTAAGAGATAATGTTAATAACGTATTACGTGGAATACATAGAGGAACAAAAGGAACAACTCCTAATACATTAATAATTTCAGGAGAAGGTATTTACAATGGACAGGAAACAGAGAACATAAGATTAAGAGCAGGAGACGGTACATTAACACGTGACCCTGAAGATTATAACTGGATTAAACCTGTAGAAATTTACAACAACCAGATCCCACTAGATGAGAATTGGGACCTAAGTGGTAGTTTAACTGCATACACACTTACTTACGATAATTTAAGTAGTGGTGCTAATGTAAGGTTGCAAGGCTACGATGCAAGTTGGGATGAAGCAGGTGCTATACCAACAGAATTTGCAGACGGTACTATATTAAGACATGATGTAGACGTAGCAACAGGTTGGGATTCAGGAGAACAAGGATTAAAAGATGCAATAAGTTTAACAGATAAAGGTACAGTTTTACAAGCAAATACCAGTATTATCGACTTCATGCAGAATTTTGATTAGAATTAAAACATATTTTAACAAAAAGTGATAAATAACAACATGAACGAAAGCATAGACAAATCGGAAAAAAAGGATTCAATAGTGGATGATAAAGCCGGGATTAAAATGTCGGGGCATATCTTAATTAGAGATGCAGACACTAAAGAAGAACTAGTAAACAAACGTAATGCTATTCACTATGGTAACATGGCGAATATGATTGCAAATGCTTTAACAAATACATCCGGTGCTTACATACATTATATGGCATTTGGTAACGGAGCAACTTCAGTTGACTCTGCAGGTAAAGTAATTTACAAGGCACCAAGAGTTAGTGAAGCCTATGAAAATAGTGCAACATTATACAGTAGAACATACCAAAAAGTTATAAGTAACAACACAGCAACAGATAAGATTGAAATTATCCCAGGTGCTAGTTATACTGATTTAAAGATTACTTGTACATTAGGTTATAATCAACCTAGTGGACAGGATACATTTGATACCAGTACAACTAACGAAGGGTTATACATCTTTGATGAACTAGGGTTGTTAAGTTATGCTACTGATCCAAATGATAGTACTATGCTAACACATGTGATATTTCACCCAGTTCAAAAAAGTGCAAACAGAACAATAGAAATTATATATACTGTCAGAGTACAGTTAAATTAAATAGAGGAAAATTAGAATGACATATTCAGTACAAAATACAGATGGTTCGAAGACCATTAATGTAGCCGCTAGTCAGGTTAACTCCTCGTTTTCAGTTGCACTGGTAGGTCGTAATGTATCTGGTTATGGACAATACTTTGTCCAAAACGCAGTAAGACATTTAGAAAACTTTGCCAGTACATCCGCACCAAGTGATTCAGTTTTATTAACTGGACAAATTTGGTATGATAAGAACGAGTCAGTTATGAGAGTTTATGACGGCTCAGGTTGGAGAAGGATGAGTGCAACAGTAAGTGCAACAGCACCAAGCGGCGGTGTAGCAAGTGGCACAACTTATTACTCAACAGTTGATGACAAAATTAAAATACACAATGGCAGTGGCTTTGTAGAAGCCAGTTATGCTGGTAAAGTATCAAATGAATACTCCAGTGATAGTGCCGTTGGTAGTCCGACAAAATACGGATCAAGATTAAGAACAATGTATATACCAGATGATACTGGTGTTTACAAAGCCGTACTTGCATTAATGTATGTAAGTGATGGTACAGGTACAGCAGGTTTCACTAACGGTGAATCTATTATGGCAATCTTTAGTGACCATACTGCATTTACAGTACATCCAAGTACAGCGGCTAGAGTAGAAGAACTAGGCGATGTGGCTATCCAGGCTGAACTTACAGATTCACAAGGTATAGGTACAAGTATTAAACCTGGTATGAATTTGAGAAAGAAATATGCCGGTACAGCGGTTGCATTGGCAAACGTTGCTCAACAGGCAGATACAGCCAACGCAATTCAGATAAGTGGCTCATCATATAATGCTTCCACAATATTTAGAAGTGGATCAACAGCATTGTTACCTGATACTACTGACGCAGTTACAATTGGTAATGTCAGTAATAGGTTCTCAACATTATACATTGACACAATTCAAGTTGGTGACGCAAGTTCCAACACAGCTCAATACATTAAAAAAGCAGGCGCAAACGTAGTATTAGATATTGGTGAGAGTGCGGCTCCTATTGATAACTTACACGTTAAAGATATTACACTCGCAAGTGGCGGTGGAATTACAGGTCTTAACGTTGAAAGTTTTGGTACAAGTGCAAAACCAATTGATACAGCATTTATTAGTAATGTTGCTTCAGGAACATTCCATTTAACAAACGCAGGACTTTATGCTAACCTTGTTAATGCTGGTGGCTCAGTAGTATTTGATCCTAGTTCAGGACAAGTAGTACAGTTAACAACAGCTCAAACATTAACTAACAAAACATTAGATGGTGAAACATCAGCGGCTGATAACGCCGCAACACTTGGTAATGCAGGCACTAAATTTGGTACAGTATTCAGTTCATTATTTAGCGGTACAACAAGTACAGTAACAGGTACATCAACAGCGGCAACATTCACAGACGATACTTTGACTATTACCGGTGGTACAATTACAGGCGGTGTTGCATCAACATTTAGTGGTAACGTAGCAGGACAATACTTTAATGGTACAGGCGTAGCATTAAGTGGAACTGCAACAGCAGGCGCATTAACAGACGGCACATTAACTATATCTAGTGGAGCAATTACATCAGGTGTAAGTGCAACATTCAGTGGTAATGTTACAGGTGCATATTTTAATGGTGTAGCAACATCGGCACAGTTTGCGGATTTGGCTGAACGATATAATGCAGATGCAGATTACCTACCAGGCACAGTAGTTGCTATTGGTGGTAACATGGAAATTACTGGAACTACATCACATATGGATACAAATGTATTTGGTGTTATTTCAACTGCTCCGGCATACTTAATGAATGCAGAGTCAGATGGTTTACCAGTAGCACTAGCAGGAAGAGTTCCGGTTAATGTAATTGGCAAAATTAAGAAAGGGGACAGACTTGTATCAAGTGATGTACCTGGACTTGCATGGGCATTGGGTGAAGATGATGTATACGATGCTAGAGCAATTATTGGTAGAAGTTTAGAAGATAAATTAGATGGTGACGAAGGCGTCATTGAAGCGGCTATTGGCATAAAATAGGTAAATAGTAGTAATACATATAGTAGGAGAGTAATATGGCATCAGGGGCAACATTAACAGTATCAGGCGGGACTAACATGGTCAAAGTCGTGGCTAGTGATACAACTGGTACTGCAGATTATAACAACATGGTAGCTAATTTAAGTAGACAATTAGCAACACCTAACGATGTAACATTGGGAACATTTAGTGCTAGTAGCACATATGGTTATGACCAAAGTGCATTAAGTTTAAACGCCGCATCAGGCGAAACAATATCAGCAGTGAATAGTTCACAAGGATATAAAAATTTACAGGACGAGGTTCAGGCGTTGGGAACATTCTTAGGGCAAAGTTTATACTCCTCAAGTAGCACAGATAAAGCATCAGGCGATTCAATCACAGCAAGTGACTGGTCAAACTTAATGGAAGATACAAAAACATTATTTGATGCAAGACTAAGTGTTCCAAGTGGAAGTTTAACAACTGACTCATTTGGTACTACAACAAGAACATCAGGATGGGGTAGTTCAGGTACTCCAGCAATAACACATGAATTTTCTACAAGTTTTAGTAGTGAAGCTCATGCTAGAGGATTTTTTAACGCAGGTGGCGAAGTGCTATTTACAGCATCACGCTCAGGCGGTACTTCAGGAAGTGGAGCAGGAACAATTGGTTCACAGAACACTAACTGGACTAACTTACTAAGTGCAATGGGAACATTGACATTTAATTTAAACAACCTTGTAAGTTCAGGTTCTACAGGAACAAGTGCTGGTAAAGGTTTTTATGAACTAACAACTTCATATGTACAAATGTACAGCAAGTATGGTTCAGGTTCATACGCAAGTAACTATTACAAAATAGATGCTAAAGTAAACAGTACAACTAATCCAACAGTTGTAACTTTTAAAGTTACAATGAGAGATGACCACGCATTAGGCGATGGTATTGGTGCTGATGGTATCGACGGAAACGCAGATGACAGCACAGGATACGTTGATAGTGTTGACGGTTCAGTTGTAAGTACCGTGCAAACTAAACGTGCAAATAACGGTGTAGCAGTAGCACAACCGGCTTATAGTGCAATTAGTAACTTATAATAGCATAACAGATATTAAAGAAGCCAGTTCGTTGTAACTGGCTTTTTTTTGGCTAATAAATATGTATATGTCGTCTAAACTAACCAAAGCACTTGAGTTTGCTAATTATCGTACAACCTTGAATGTACAGCATAATAACTTAAAAGCAAAAGTACAAACACTATTGAATTATAGTGTGAACGGTGGTACGTTTGAAATAAGCCAAACACTTATATCATTTGTAGGAACCCTACTAACACAAAATCATACTGATGCAGTATTGCTAGATGTGTATAATAATCCAATCAAAATAGATGACCTAAATAAATTCTTAGAGGAAATCACATCACGTTACTTTGAAGCTACCAACGAGTACCACGTAGAATATACAAAATTAAGAAAGAGCAGAAAAGTACACAAGTTGATTGATTTAGATATTGATGACTAAAGGTTTTTTAATGTTTGCACACAACAACGATGAGATAGATTATCTTAAGTTGGCAGTTGTAAACGCATATCTCATAAAAGATAACTGTGACATACATGACATCACAGTAGTAACCAATCAAGCCAGTTACGATTACACTACCGAAGCACTAGGCATAGAGTATGTTAATAATGCTATTAGTAATATCGTTATAACAGAAAAGGATAAAAACTTTAAAGTTGCTAATCAGAGAATGTACAAAGATACTAGTCATACTGCAAAGCCATTAAGTTTTTACAATAAAGATAGAGCAGACGCATACGAACTAAGTCCGTATGACGAAACAATTATAGTAGATGCAGATTACTTAATACTAAGTGATGCATTAAACAACTGCTGGGGTCACAACAACGAGTTTATGATGAACTGGTCATACGAAGATATAATGTATGAACGTGAGGATCCAACACTAAGAAAATTACACCCAACTGGCATTACAATGTATTGGGCAACAGTAGTTTACTTTAAGAAAGGAAATTTCGCAGAACAGTTTTTTAAAACTGTAAAGCATGTAAGAGACAACAGACAATATTATCAATCAGTTTACAAGTGGCCCGGTAACTTATATCGTAATGATTATAGTTTCAGTATAGCCGCACACATGTTAGGTGGCTTTAAAGATAGAGCCATACCCCAATTGCCACTCCCTACTTTATACAAAACTTTTGATACAGATGATGTTCATTCTGCTCCGGCAAGAAATGAGCTAATCTTTTATCTTGAGAAACCAAAAAGTTTAGGCGACTTTATGATTTGTAAATGGAAGGGAGTGGACATCCACGTAATGAATAAGTGGGCAATAAATAGAATAAGTGATGAACTAATGGAGCATACAAGTGGCAACTAAGAAGCCAGAGATAGGTGATAAGATAGAACATACATGCAATCTTAATGGAACATTTCAAGGCAAAGTTATACAAATGTTAGCGACACAGTTCATATATGAAACTGAGTCTGGTAATACCAGGTTCTGTTTATTCAAAGAATCATGGAGAAAATTGGATAAGTAATTATATAACGGAGAAAATAATGGATCGACTAGAGAGAATGGACAAGTCAGATAAAGCAAGAGCTAAAAGGAAATTAACTAAAACTATAATTAAAACAATTCAAAAAAGATATTACGCAGATATGAAACATTTAAGAGAAAAATATAAAAAGATTAGACAAAGACATCATGATGGAAAACTACAATGACAGATGAAGTAGAACCAATTACTGATATGTTTGGTAGTCCAATTGGCACAGGATATGGTGGTGTTGGAGATTGCCCGGAACAATATTACAAGTGCTTAACAGAAGATGCACTAAACACAATGATGATGGATGCTGGTATGGAGTACGACTATGCAACAGAAACTGTACAACCAGCACAAGGTGATGCAGAAGTATTAGTAGACTTTACAAAAGATTTATTGTTCCTAGACTTTTGGACATTGTTATCTTTTTCAATACCATTAACAATTATAGCAATTTATGGATTAAGTATATATGCAGGTTTTAAATACATACAAAGGAAACTTTCATAATGTTTAAATTACAAGAAGCAATAGCAGAATTATTTAATAAGTTTTTAGAATGGAGTTTTAAAAGGACTGCAGATAAGCAGAATAGAAAGTTATGAAAAATAAAAAGAAATACATACATGTTAATCAATTAAAGATTAGAAGTAATTTAAAACACGGAACAAACGATCCTGTTATAACAATTAAAGAAGGCAAGAGTAATACTTACTGTCACGAAGTAGAAATAAAAGGCCCAAGTAAAGTAATGTATGGCGAGAACGGAGATAAGATATTATCCTGTGGAGCAAGAGTAGTTATAGAAACAGAGAGTGACATAGAGGTAGTAAGATGACTAAAGAACAAGAATTTTATCCGGACGACAAAGACTACACATCTATTAGTGAAGAATGGAAGAAGGTCGACTGGGACGCCATTCAACGTATGAGATTTGCGAATGCTGATGCAGAAATAGATCCAGAAGACGGATATCAATTCAATAAAGACAACTGATGGAATCACCTTGCGTAAAAATTTGTACTATTAACAGTAACAATTTTTGTACAGCATGTAAACGCACAAGGAACGAAATTAGTCAATGGCGAGATATGACGTCTGAACAACGTATACATATAATGAGTTTATTAGAGGACAGACAGATAGAACAAGATGAGTAAAGGTTATATAGTAATAGCACAAAACAATGACACGACTGATTATCTAGAACAGGCGTATGCTCTTGCTTTGAATTTAAAACTAACACAGAGTACTGTAAGTAATCTAACAGTATGTGTTGATGACCAAACTAAAAAACTTGTTACACAAAAACACAAAGAAGTATTTGACAACATAGTTGATATACCATGGCAAGATGATGCAGAAGGCAAAGCATGGAAGATTAATAACAAATGGAAATACTATTACATGACTCCTTATAAGGAAACTGTAATACTAGATACTGATATGATATTCCCCACAGACGTAAGTCATTGGTGGGATACAATGGCTGATAGAGATATTTGGGCATGTACTAATGTTAAGACATACAAAGGCGAGCCTATAGTAGACACATATTATAGAAAGCAAATGAAACTTAACAATATGCCTAATGTGTATACAGCATTCTTTTATTTTAAAGAGTGTGAACTAAGTAGCGAATTCTTTGCATTGTGCAGAATAATTTTTAATAATTGGGAAAGATTTTATTATAAGTATATGCCAAACGGAAAGTATGATTGGTTAAGTGCTGACGTGGCATTTGCTTTAGCAATACAAATACTTGGCATAGAAAATAAATCTACAATGGATCACTTAACAGAATTACCTACATTTATACACATGAAAACACATGTACAAAATGTACCCACAAGTAGCATAGACGAAGATTGGACAAAGAGTATTCCCACATATTATAAAAACTATAATGATTTTAAAATAGGAAACTTTCAAATTACACACCCATTCCATTATGTAGAAAAGCATTGGATGGACAAAGATAAAATACACAAAATGGAGTTAGCATGGAACAACAATTAACAGCAGGACAAAAACTTGCATTACTAAAAGACAAACACGGTTCATTACAACAGGTACATAAGACCCAACAGGAGACCAGCTGGTTTGTTTATGATGAAGAGGGCTCCATACATTACAAAGGAATGAATAAACCCGACATGCGACACTACAGAGGGTCTAAGGTAATAGAAATGAACAACACTGACTGTAGTATTGTAGACTTAAAAGGTAATAGTATTGGTCAATTTAATATTGAAGTCGATGAGCATGACGTTGCTAGAGTAGTACCTAAGCCGATAGACAAACCTACCCTTAAAAGTGATAGAGACTTTTTGTATGAAGTAAAAGAAAGTGCTGATACTGATTATGATGTATCAATCATAGACTTAATTAACGAATGGCAAGTAGATATAGCAGAGCCAAGCAACCATAAAACAAACATCTTCTTTTATATCACAGCACCTAGTGATCCCCATATACTATATGAAAAAGTAGTTGCTAAACTAGAAGATATAGTCAACGGCAGAGTTATGTTGCCTAAAACAACTGAAGTAAGCGAATTTAGTATATACACTCACAAAATATTAGATAAATATGTGCGTAGTTAAATTTTACAACAGGACACAAACATGGCAACGATTGATGTCACAGAACTCGACATATTTTACATATCATATGATGAGCCGAACTGTGAAGAGCATTGGGCAGACCTATTAAACAAGGTACCTTGGGCTAAACGTGTACACGGTGTGAAAGGCTTTGATGCCGCACACAAAACAGCCGCAGAACAATCAGACACAGATAGATTCATAACCGTAGATGGTGATAACATTGTTATGGATGATTTCTTCGAACAAAAATTAGAAGTTCCGGATCAGGATCATGATGGGAACAATATATCAGAAAGTATTTTTAGTTGGAATGCTAAGAACATTCTCAACGGTTTAGTCTATGGTAATGGCGGACTTAAATGTTGGCCCACAGAATATACTAAGACTATTAACACTCACGAAGCCGCTACTGACGGTGAAGGTATGGAGTTTTGTTGGAAACTTAACTACATACAACTGAATGATACATTCAGTGAAGTTCATCAAACAGCCAGTCCGTTCCAAGCCTTTAGAGCTGGCTTCCGTGAAGGTGTTAAAATGAGTTTAGACCAAGGTGTCAGAATACGAGCAGACGAGTTTAAACAAAAAGTATGGTGGCAGAACTACAACAGATTACAAACATGGTGTAACATAGGCAGTGATGTAGAGAATGGCTTATGGGCTATCTACGGAGCAAGACTTGGCTGTGAAATGACAGTACTAAGCGATTGGAACACTAATCAAATATCAGACTTTGAATGGTTCAAGGATTTCTTTAATAACGAAGTTGCTCCTAAGTTCGACGGATTTAACGATATGACTTGTCGTTATAGTAAATTAGAATGGGATAGTGATATGCTACATAAAGAAATATGTAGAGTAGGGCGTAGGTTAAATGAAGAAATAAATGAAATGATGTTGTTCGATCCTAACACAGATATGAGTAAGTTCTTTAAAGCAACTTATGTAAATCCTAGACGTTGGGGAGTAATGATTAGAGAGAAGCAAATACAAGACATGTTAGAAAAAGGATTGCTAATATGAGAATATTATTAGCACTATTCACAATAATAATTGCTACATGTCAGCCGGCGTATGCAAGTACAACAGGTAACTTAGGGTTAACATTAATAGACAAAGACGTAGCGTTTGCAGGAAAGTTTAAACATAGTGAAGAAGATGGCAAGTGGCAAAGCAACTACATATCAACTTACATCTATAAAAAAGCCGGCGGTGTCGAAACAGTTAATGACCTTTTCTTTCAATTTAAAGAAAACTATGCACTAAATGATAAAAGTTATTTAATAGGTGTAGCACAGGTAGACTATGACAAGTTTAGAACAGCATACGACCTTAGAGCAGTAACAGGTTTAGGATATGGATATAAAATATTAAGAACAGACAATTGGAAAGTAAGCAATGAAATTTCATTTGCATATTTAAAAAGTGATACCAATGAGTTTATAATTAGAAATAGTTTGTGGGCAAAGTGGACATTAAGTACTAACCTATCGCTAGTAAATAAGTTATTAGTTGAGAGTGGTAACAATCCGTACATACGAAATAGCACAGACTTAATGTATAAACTAACAGAAAGAGTTTCGCTGGGTATTGGAAATACATACACAGATAACTTAACAAGCAAAAATATTTTTACAATCAACCTAGCAATAAAGTTTAAGTAATGAGTAGTATATATGATAAAGATGCCGACAAGGCTAAACAACAACTAGACTTAATAAGTCCTAGTATGTGCTATGCTAAATGGAGCCAAGTCTCTATGCACCTTACCAACGGTAACACACACAGTTGTTATCATCCGCCTACACACAAAGTACCCTTAGAAGAATTAGCAACCAATGTAACAGCATTACATAACACAAAAGAAAAGAAAGAACAACGCAGACAAATGCTTAAAGGTGAGAGACCTGATGGTTGTAGTTACTGCTGGAACATAGAAGACCAGGGCGATAGAAGTGATAGAGTATATCGTAGTGGTGAGTATTGGGCACAAGAAAGTAGACAAGACATTATGGATGCTGGTGCTGATGGAAACATTAATCCACGTTATGTAGAAGTAAACTTTAACCAGGCATGTAACTTTAAGTGTAGTTATTGTTCACCACATTTAAGTACTGCATGGCAAGAAGAGATTGACGAGTATGGAGAATATCCTACAGTTGCTCCTCACAATAATGTAGACAGTTTAACTAACAAAGGCTTAATGCCGCTTAAGATTGCACAAGATGATAACCCATACGTTAGTGCATTCTGGAGATGGTGGCCCGAGATGTACAAAACATTAAGAGTGTTTCGTATGACAGGTGGCGAACCATTAATGGATAAAAACACATTCAAGGTTATGGAATATGTTTTAGATAATCCAAACAAAGATTTAGAACTTAGTATAACAACAAATATGTGTCCTGTCAACCAAGTATTGTTTGATAGGTTTATTAATTTAGTAAAACAATTAGACGTAGTAGAACATAGTGCAGAAGTGTATGTTCCAGATCCGCATGATGGAACTGATTGGCAAACATGGGATCACTTTATAGTTGGTGCTGATAGCAAACGTTATCACAGTAACAACTTACCTAGTATAGAACGAGATGAAATTAAACAAACGTTTTTACAAATAGGGCAATGCGAAGAACAAGGCAACAATAGTTATACATACGAATACAAATACAACGACAAAGCATATCATAACTTTAGTGTGTTTGTGAGTTTAGATGGTTGGGGTCAACAAGCAGAGTATATTAGATATGGTATGGACTTTAACAAAGTATGGGATAACGTAAACAGATTTTTAGATGAGACTCATCACACTAGTATTAACTTTATTAATACATTTAACTGTTTGAGTTTACCAAGTCTTAAAGAATTTCTAGAAGGTGTATTGGCACTTAGAAAGAAATGGAATAAGCCAGTACAGTATGCGTTAGGTTGGGAAACACCAGAGCAACGTATATGGTTTGATATACCGTTGTTGCGTAACCCTGCTTGGCAAAGCATACAAATACTACCAGATGATTATCAAGACTATCTAGTAGAAGCAATAGAGTTTATGGAACAAAATAAAGCAGATGAAGAATTTGTAAACTACGAAGGCTTCAAAGACTTTGAGATAGAAAAAGTAAAAAGAAATTTAGAACACATGAAAAAACAATTATCGCGAGACAAGTTATTAAGAGACCGAGCAGACTTCAGTAAGTTCTTTAGTGAGCATGACAGAAGAAGAAATACAGATTTCTTAGCAACGTTTCCAGAGATGAGTCAGTTTTGGTTTATGTGTGAAGAGGCTGAGGCAATATATGAGTAAGAAGCCTAAACTACTATTACGTTCTGATAAATGGAGTAATGCATCTACTTCGTACTTAGAACCGTTGTTTGACAAATACTTTGAACGAGTGTTCATTGATTCTACAGCAACATATAGTCCTGACGAATACATAGTATATACACATTGTATTGATTGGAAGTGGGTATTACCATGGAGAGATCGAGGGTTCAAAGTAGTAATTGATAATCTTTGGGAACATAAAGATTTTGATATAGGCGGACGCAATGGTGATCTAATTACAGTGATAAACCATGATGATTGGTTTTTTATAGCAAATGAATGTTTATGGTATAATGAATTAGGATACCAAAATTATACTGCAGGTACATATAATAACAAAGACTTTCTCATGCTAATGAACTACCAACATAACCACAGAGATATGATATGGGAAAAGATACAGCCTCACTTATCCAACTCTTTACACAGTTACAGAGACATAGGAGTGTCCATTGATGGAGATATTCCTAGAGAAGATGTAGGCTGGCAACGATACCTCAATCAATCATGGTATAACAAAACAAAATATAGTGTTGTAGTTGAGTCTACAATTAATAGGATATTCATATCAGAAAAGATATTAAAACCATTGGCATTTGGACATCCGTTTATCGTCTGGGGTGCTTCAGGAATATTAGAACAACTTCGTAATTTTGGATTTAAAACATTTGATAATTGTATAGATGAGAGTTACGATCTTGAAAAAGATGACAACAAAAGATTAGAAATGATTATGAATGAAATTGAAATACTAAATGCTACTCCGCCAGATTATTTTTTAGATACTGAAACGCAGAGTAGGATTAACATTAATAATAAAAGATTTTATAATGTAGAGTGGGCAACTGAACAATTTGAAAAATACTTTAACGAATTAAAAATGAATTTCTAAAAGGAGAAATTAAATGCTAGACTTTGTAAAAATTAAAACAGACTTGGAAACAAGTTTTAATACAGATGATTCAAAAGACATTGACATAGATATAAATGTAAATGTGTTAAGTGAGTCAAACGGAAAGTTTTCTATAAGTGTACATTCTAAGAAGTGTATTGTAACTAATGAGAACTTAGATAAGGCAGACATAACAGTTGGGTTTGTAAACACAGATGTTATGATTGATATGTTCACCAAAGGAGCAGATCCCATGAAATTAGTTATGGGAGGTCAAATGACATTCGCAGGTGATATAAGTAAAGGGAAGTCACTTAAAGGACTTTTCATCGGAGAGAAATGAGAGTATTAATATATGGATTACCAGATAGTGGTAAAACTTATTTGGCAGAAAAACTAGTAGGCTATCTAGGAGATAGTGTTGCTTGGTTTAATGCAGACGAAGTTCGAGGTAACGCAGACGACTGGGACTTTAGTGAAGAAGGAAGACTGAGACAAAATAAAAGAATGAAGTCGTTGTGTGAAACAGCTGAAGCAGAAGGCAAGGTTGCTATAGCAGATTTTGTAGCACCGTACGGAAGTGCTAGATTAGAATTTAATGCTAACGTAGAAATCTTTATGGATACAGTCTCGGAGAGTAAATACAAAGACACTGATAAAGTGTTTGAGAAGCCACACTATGCTGATTATACTGTAACAGAACACAACGATACAGATGCAGTAAACATAGCATGGCTTATTGGTAATATGCTTATATGGAATAACAAAGCACCTACTACTCAAATGCTTGGAAGATATCAGCCATGGCATGACGGACATCAAGCATTGTTTGATAGAGCAATAGCAAAGCATGGTCAAGTTATACTAATGGTAAGAGATATGGAAACAGATAGTAATAATCCATATACGGCAGAACAAGTTATTGCAAACTTGCAAAAACAATTAGTACAGTATGCTGGCAAAGTAAATTTAGTTATAGTGCCTAACATACTTAATATAACATATGGTAGAGACGTTGGATATAAGATTGAACAAGAAAGTTTTGAGAAGTCTGTAGAAGATATTAGTGCTACAAAAATAAGAATGGCAACAGAAGCCATTGATGGGAAATACGGAATATGATAACAAAAGATCCAGGTAAGATGCATTACTATATTAGTTTAGTAAAGAGTGCTATAAGAATACTAGGTTGCGGAGTAGCATTAGTATTACAGAGTATAACAATTTTAGCAGTTGCTCTTTTAGTAGCAGAAGTTTTAGGCATACTAGAAGAAGTAATAGAATAACAATATGAAAAAAATAGCAATAACAGGACATACTAGAGGAATAGGCGAGGCCCTATTTAACAGACTTGATAATGAGAACTATGAAGTTAGAGGTTATAGTAAAAGCAATGGCTTTAACATATTAAGACCTAACGGAGTTATCAAAGATATTGTCGACTGGGACGCCGATGTGTTTGTAAATAATGCTTATGCACCAGAGGCTCAAAGCAGACTGTTATATAAAATATACGAACAATGGGTAGACAAGCCCAAGCTGATAATTAATATGGGTGCTACTAGTAGCGACAGTATAAATAACTTTGCACAACTAGGTTACAATCCAGACTGGACTCCTTATGTAAGTGATAAGGCTAGATTGGACTGGGCAAGTTTACAATTAAGCAATCAGTTTACACAGGGCAAGTGTAGAGTAACAATGATTAAACCAGGCTTTGTTGATACAGATAGTACAGCATGGCTTAAAGGATTAGTAGACGATATTATGATGACTGCAGATAGTGTAGCAGAAATGATAGAGTGGGTAATCGAATTGGAGAATAATACTCAAATGAGAACATTAAGTTTTGATGTAGGAAATTACAATGGTTAGAAAAGTCGGAGAGACACATAGAGAATTTAAAGAGAGGATGATAGATCCTGTCTCTGATTCCTTCTGTGGGGCTAAATGGTACAATGCTACTATATGGTTAGGGCATGGTGGAACTACAAGTTGTCATCACCCTCCAGCACACCAAATAGACTTAGAGGATATTAAAGACAATCCTAGTGCTATTCACAATAGTAGACACAAGAAAAAAATGCGTAAGATGATGCAAGAAGGGGATCGTCCTAAAGAATGTGAGTACTGCTGGAAAATAGAAGACATGGGGCAAGACTCTGATGGAGCAGTTCCAGTATCCGATAGAGTATACAAAACAGTTATATATGAAGACAGAGACTTGCAACACATTGCAACTCTGGATCCAGACGAAGATGTAAATTTAAAAACATGTGAAGTAGCATTTGACAGAACATGTCAGTTAGCATGTAGTTATTGTAACCCAGCATTTAGTAGTACATGGGTTAAAGATATTAGAACTAACGGTGGTTATCAAGGAATTAAATCAGACGCTCGTGGACATTTTATTGATGATGCTCCATACGCCGAACCGTTTGATGCCGGTGATGCTAATCCTTATGTGGATGCATTTTGGAGATGGTGGCCCGAGCTAAGTAAAGAGCTAGAAGAGATTCGTGTTACTGGTGGCGAACCATTAATGACTCCTAGTATATACAAACTGTTTGATTGGTTTAAAGAAACAGATGAACCTAATGCTAAAAATATGCGTCTTGCTATTAACAGTAACTTAATGGCTAAGCCAGTGTTACTGAATAAGTTTATAGATGCTACACAACATATAGACCACTTCCATGTGTACACTAGTTGTGAAGCCTTTGGCGCCCAAGCAGAGTATATCAGAGATGGATTAAATTGGGAAATATGGACTAGCCAGTTCGAACGTTTTGCAACAGAAGGCAGATACGAAGGAGTACATATGATGATGACTATCAATGCATTGTGCTTAGATACTATCTGTGAGTTCTGGGATTGGGTACTGACAATGAAAAGAAAGTACGGACATCATGTACCGGGTATTAGTGTAAACATATTACGTTTCCCTAGTTTCCAAAGTCCACTAACACTACCTGACCATTTGAGAAAGATGTATCATGATGAGATTAGTGATTGGTTAGATGCAGTTAGACAACGTGGTGAAAGAGATAAGAATGGCGTTGAACTATTACAAGCATGGGAACAAGACCAAATAAGTAGACTAATAGAATATTTAGATGTTGTTAAGACTCCTCACAGAAATACAGCAGAACAAGACTTACTGGACCATGACTTTAAAGTATTTTACGAACAGTATGATGCTAGACGTGGACATAATTTTAGAACTACATTTCCTAGATTAGTAGAATGGTATGACAGCATAGAAGTTAAAGATATATCGGATGATGAGAAAAATGATATTCAAAGTCCAGACAGTACAGGTATTACAAATACATTATATGCAAAACGTATTGTTACAGAGGATGGCGAAGTTAAAGTTGTAGAGATGAAAGTACGTGGACGCCAAACAGGTGAAAGTGAAGATGACTATGACGATGAAAAGTATAAAGAAGAAACAGACTACAACCCTAATATAAAACGTAAATCAGGTAGCAGTATTGGTTGGGACACCGAGACAGATGGACTTGGTGGAGCAGTCGATGAAGACGTATAACAAATTTCTAGAAGAAACACTTAGCCTTTGCAAAGACAAGAGTGTTTTAGAACTTGCAACATTCAACAATCGACACTCACGTATTATTAAAGGACTTGCAGGTAGCTGGCAAGGAGTTGAACCAGATCAAAGATTTGCAGGCCCTAATATGTTTACTGGAACTGCAAATGATTTCTATAATTCCAAATTTGGCAACCAAGAGTATGATGTAGTAACTTGTTTTGGTTTATTATATCACTTACATAGCCCTATGCATTTATTTGAACAAATCATTAATAAAAGTAAACCTAAAACAATTATTATAGAATCTGTTCATGCCGCAGACTTCTCTTTGGAAGATGAGGAATTTAATACATCTGGTAATGCTTTTTGTGATAAAGATATAACCACACCCATACCATTTAGTTTTACTACATCGTCTCATATAATTAATATAGTATTAAACTCTGTGGATTACAAATATGTAAGTGGTCTCAAAAACTATAATGATCTAGAAGTAGAAAAAGAATATGGAAAGTCAAAGAAAGACTGTTGGTTAGGAATATATGAAAAGAGTTAAACCTACATGGGCTCACGGCTCAATGACAGAAGACTCGCCTAACAAGGTGTTTTGTACTGCGCCATGGACCCACACATACATTAGTCCTCAATCAGAGAGACGTATGTGTTGTGCTAGTCGTGAAGACCACATGATGCAAAAACAATACATTGATGCTAGTAATGACGAAAGCACAGGTATGTTTAGGCCCGTTGGTACTATAGCAGACTATAAGCCTGTTAGTTTAAAAGAACATTGGAACAGCGACTACATGAAGGACATAAGAGTAAAACTTATGGCTGGAGAAAAGATATCGCAATGTGCAGTATGTAATGATAACTTATTAAGTCAAAGCAATTATAGACAATGGTTTACAGGTTTCTTATTCAATGATAAGATAGATGAATGTTTCGATAGCACAGATGACACAGGGCATACAACTATGCCTCCAATTAGTTTTGATTACAGAGTTAGTAACTTATGTAACTTTAAATGTAGAATGTGTGGAGAGCCTTTAAGTAGTGCATGGGAATCTGAGAAGAGAAAGAATGACCATTGGAGTCCGGAACAACAACCGTTTATGGTTCCAGAGAATAAAAAAATTATAGACAAGTTTCAGAAGGACGTTGTTGAAGAAGAATTTTGGGAAGCCATTTGTTCAGGTACTGTAGAAGAATTGTATTGGGTAGGTGGTGAGCCGTTAATGTATGACATACATTGGCGAGCAATGGATAGGCTAGCAGAAGATGATAACTTAAAGAAAGTACACTTGCGTTATAACAGTAATCTAAGTAGAGTACGGTTTGGTAAACATTACTTATACGACTGGTTACCACAAGCAAAGGACTGGACTATGTGTGCTAGTATAGATGCTATAGGAGGCATCGGAGAGTTTATTCGTACAGGATTAGATTGGGAACAATGGGATAAGAACTTTAGAGAGGGCGTAGCATTGCCCGGTGGACATGAGAAGATGTTAATGGACTTAACATTAACAGGACCAGGCTTATTTGGGCTTAGAGACTTTGTAAACTATGCTCTAGAGAATGATGTAAAGATAGAAACAAAGAACATGTTTGCATTCCATCCTGATGTTATTTTTAGTTTTATGAGTTGGCCCAGACACATATTAGACAGGATTGTTAATGAACTGATTGCAGACCTTACGCCTATTATAACTCCTAAGCAACAAACAGTTATTAATCAGTTGAACCAAATATTGAATACTCCAACGTTCCAGGAACAGTTTCCTGATACAGCCGAAGACCAATTTATGAATGGTAGGCAATGGCAAAAAACAATAGCAGACATTAGAAACGATGGCTATGAAAATACATTGACCATCGAAGAAATATATAGTGCAGACCAAGAACTAATAGACTGGTATACGAGAGTCGACCCCCAGCATAACAGCAGATGGAGATGATAACTCCGAGCTTAACTAATTGGTCTGAAGTACTAGGCACAGATATCGCCACGCAATTTGAGGATGGATATGAATCAAATGATAATCCATTAGCATTGCCCAAACACTTTTTTAGTCGTGAACATAAAGGATATAAAAACACTCGCACCGAGAAATTAATCTACATAGCAAGTAATCATCCTAACTCAATTGTGCGTACTAAAGCATGTATTATTTTGTCTAGGACTAGTAATGCATTACACTCCAGTCATAGTTCAGTGTCCGGATGGGATATTGATGTACTACGACAACTAATTTTAAAAGACTGGAACAATATAATTTATAACATCACCGCACGTTGGTGCATATCAATTTTAGATTGTTTTGCAGAGAACGGTGACGATAACGAAAGGGTAGTTGCTAATTCAATAATTATGATGCATAACAGTCGTTATCGCAAGATGCCCGGTGTGGACTATACGCTAGGTAAATATCATCCAGATGATACGTTTATAAATTCAATACTCAGAATAAATCTGTCACTAACAGATGCAGTGGCGGCAGTTGCAATAACAACTTTAAATTTACTTAGTGCTAAAACATATATGTTTTCTGGATTTATAGATATCGCACTTGTTTGGAAAATGACTATACAAATGAAACTTACTAGTTTGCAAGAAGTTGAAGATAACATTGCTACATATTTTCCTAATATGGATGCAACACGCAACGTTCAATAATGGATAAAATAATGAAGCCAACAAACATATTACTTTGGGTAAACAACATTTTACCTGGCAACAATAGAAGCACCGACGCACATCTAGGAAATAAAATTAGTCGTAATCGCACAACCGAGACTTCTTGTTTAATGCCTGAAAGTATTCCAGGACTTTCAACACAATCACATGATGAAATAACTGCTCATGCATCTAAAGATAATTTATATCGCAACGTTACTAGTATGGAAGAATTAAAAACATACATAGAATCACAAACACCTGAACTAACATACACCATAAACTTTGGTTGGCATTTACATCCATATATGGATTATAACAGTGGTGACCAATTAAAAAATATTGTAAATGTATTAAAAGAATTTGACAACTTTCATTTACTTAAATGGAGATTTGCAAATGGTTGGGACATGTATGGATTAGATGAGGAGAAACGTATAGCATGGTTTAAAACACAAACACAAGATATTAACGCTACCAATATAATATTTCATTTAGTTAATGTGGATACATGCAATACATATAAAAAACATTTTCCTACTATGGATATTAAACCGTACTTCATCTATTATCAACGAATGATGGTTAAAAATAAAGGACTAACATTCAATGCTAATAAAGAAAAGCGTGAACGATATTTTATATGCTTAAATAACTATACTAAAACACATAGGTCAGAAATTGTTGATTGGATAAAATGGAATAAGTGGCAGGACAAGGTAGACTATAGTTACATAAGTCAAAACAAAACATTAGGTTCTGAGCACAGTCATGACCTAACTCAATTTAAAAGTCTTAAGACTTTTGCAGATGGCGGACAGAGAAACGAGCACATAAGTCATTGGCAAGATACTCCTCCCTATTTTAATTTTAATCGTTGTTATTTTTATCTAGTAACAGAAACACATTTTGACAAACAGGCAGTATCGGCCCGTATGGCTGTGGATAGTGGTACTCAAGATACAACGAGCGTTGCTACATTTATAAGTGAAAAAACATTAAAAGCAATGCAGTTTGAAATACCGTTTATAATAGTGGGTCTACCCTATTCATTGAAAGCATTAAGAGATTTAGGATATGAAACATTCCCAGAACTGTTTGACGAAAGTTATGACACCGAGTTAGATGATAAAAAACGTTTAGCACTTGTTAAAGATGCTGTACAAAACTTAATGAATAAACCATTAGATGAAGTGCATAACATTGTAATGCAAGAGTCAGTACAAGCAAAAATACTACATAACAAACACCTATTCCTCGAAAACTTTAGAACAGGCCCATGGCGACAATGGGAACCGTTGGAAAGTCTACCTTTATGGTTCGAATCAGAAGCCGGAGATGGTAAGTGGTGGTAACACTACCATTCCGCTGTTAGATTGCATTTTTAAAGTGATAAATAAAGTATGTAGTTAATTACTACAACAGATAATAACACATCAGGAGATGAAAATGGCCTCAATCGGATTCATCGGAGTTGGCAAGTTAGGACAAGCCTGCGCCGAGATGGTCGCCGAGGTCCATGATGTTGTTGGTTATGATGTTAATACTGTAGAGCCTGAAAACTTTACAATGGTTAACGAGATGGAAGATGCTGTAAGAGGACAAGACATTGTTTTTATTGCAGTACCTACTCCACATGATCCACAATATGATGGGAAGGCACCTACCAGCCATTTACCAAACAAGGACTTTGATTATACAATAGTTAGAGATACCTTAAGTAGAGTAAATGCTGTAGCGACTAAAGAACAATTAATAGTCCTTATTAGTACAGTACTGCCCGGTACTGTTAGACGTGAGTTTATACCTTTAATAACTAACACTCGCTTTATATATAATCCATACTTAATTGCTATGGGTACTGTGAAGTGGGATATGGTTAATCCAGAAATGGTTATGATAGGTACAGCAGATGGAAGTGAGACTGGTGACGCAAAAGAACTAGTAGACTTCTACAAAACAATAATGCAGAACACACCCAAGTACGTTATAGGTACATGGGATGAATGTGAATGCATTAAAGTATTTTACAACACATTTATATCAGCAAAAGTATCTTTAGTAAACATGATACAAGACGTAGCAGAAAAGCAAGGCAACATAAACGCAGAAGTTGTTTGTGATGCTTTGGCTAACAGCGACAGACGTATTATGGGACCAGGATACATGAAGCCAGGTATGGGCGATGGTGGTGCATGCCACCCTAGAGATAATATTGCCTTACGTTTTATGGCACAAGAACTTGACTTAGGTTATGACTTGTTTGATAGTGTGATGCGTAGTAGAGAAGTACAAGCAGAGAATATGGCTAAACGACTAATGGAGTTAGCAGGTACACGTAGGACTTCAGCAATGAAAAAAATGCGTTTACCTCCAGAGCTACCAATAATAATAGTTGGTAAGGCGTATAAGCCATTAGTAGAATATGAAACAGGTTCTAGCAGTATGCTTGTAGGACACTACATCGAACAACAAGGCTATGACCTATATTACTATGATGAACTAACTGGCGATATACCTTTCAAATATATTCTTAAGAAGCCAGCAGTTTATTTACTTGCACATAATCCAGAAGTTACTTACGGTGACCAATTAGATACAGTACCAGGTTGGTACGATAATCATAATGTGTCTGATTGTGATACTGCATTAATATCAACTGGTAATGGAACTAAATTAAAATTTGCTAAAGGTAGTATTGTAGTTGACCCATGGCGTAAGACTCCAGACATGAAAGGTGTTGAAGTTGTACATTATGGTAACACAAGGGAAATAAAATAAGAGATATGGTACGAGATCAGGAAATAATTGACTATATCCTTTCTAAATGGGGTAGTGTGGAACAACAACGAGAACTGAATGAACAGTATCGTTATACTCCGCCATACCCTACATTGCATCTTGAAGACTTTCTTCCAGAACAATGTTTAAAAAATCTTTATGAGGAAAGCCAAACAATACCTAAAGAGTATTGGAGTACGTTTACTAGAGCTAAAAGTTACATGGAAGAATGTAAAGATTTGAAGGAGGCGCCACAGGCTAGGCAACTAGTTAGTGCTATGCATAGTCCAGAGATATTAAACTGGATGAGCAAAATATGTGACGTTGGTCACTTACTTCCTGATCCGTATCTTGTGGGGGCAGGCTACATGAAAAGTTATAAAGGGGATAGTTTAAAAATACATTCCGACTTTAACTGGAACGAAGAATGTCAAACGCATAGGGCATTGAGCTTTATACTTTATTTTACACCAGACTGGAATCCAGACTGGAATGGAGACCTGCAGTTTTGGGACTTCAATAAAGAGAAACAGATATCTAGTTATCCGCCTAAGTGGGGTAACATGGTGTTATGGAAATATCACAAACGTGGATTCCATGGACATCCTAATCCTATTACATGTCCTGAGGACAGATTTAGAGTAGGGTTTAGATTGTTTTATTTTATAAGCGATAGTGTTCATGACTGGAGAGATCCACCACACAAGAGTTTGTATTGGTATGATAAAGATAACAACGAGCCATACCACGCAGGCGAATACGGACATGGAAAGATAGATGACAAGTGAACTAGATAAAGAACTGATAGAAAGTTATAGAGGCGGTAGAGCTTTACAAGACCAAAGTGTAACATGGGAACTAGAAGATTTCTGTAAAAGCACAACTGCTTGGAAAGGTTTCTTTAAAGCAGACGGTAGTTCAGGTTTGCATAACGTGTTTATATCTTCTATGGTTGATTGGATACAAGATAACAAACGTAATAACATTATAGGCATAGACCACTTCCATCATGCTTCAATGACCAATGGAACAACAGAAGCATTCCAAATGTTTATGATGAGACACAACAACAGGCACTTCAGATTCTTAAAAGGTGACTTCATGATGCACAAGGTTGCTAGTAATGTTATGGGCAACAAGTGGGATTGGATACACTATGCTGATGAGATTAAAGTAGGTCAAGCAGTAATAATTAGTTGTCCTTTTAGTGATTTTGGTGCGGAACATGAACAAATGGAAGAACTGCTAAATACATGTGATAGGCTAAATGTTCCTGTATTAGTAGACATGGCATACTTTGGTATGTGCCATGATATAGAAATTGACTTAACTCACAAGTGTATAGAGGAAGTTACTTTCAGTTTAGGCAAAACATTTCCTATCATAGGAGCAAGAGCTGGCATACGTTTACAAAAACAACTAGTAGATGATGCTGTACTATTTGCTAATCAACATGGTATAGTCAATAACTTTGGTGCGTTAATTGGTCTTACATGTGTTGAGAATTGGACTAGTGATTTTATTGTAGCCAAATACAAAGAGACACAACTAGCAGTCTGCAAGGCACTTAAGGTTAAACCTAGCAAGTGCATTATATTCGCAACCAGCGAAGATGAATTATGGGCACCACTAAATAGAGGCAATCATTCCAGCCGCTTATGTATAGCAAAGGATATAGAGATAGAGTATGACTACACCACAGACAATAACTAACCAACTAGGGTATACATACGAACTAGATGGTTCAGAGCATAAGAACTTTCAAGTTCCTTATAAAACATGTGCATTGCTCTGGAGTCATGTGTCAAACGAGCCGGGCGGTACATGTCGTACATGTTGTATTGCTAAAGAAAGAATAAAAGATACATCCGGCAATGAAATGAATTTGGCAACAAGTACACCAAAACAAATATTGCAGAGCACATTTGTAAAAGAAATAAGAGACGAACTTAGAGCAGGTGGCGAGCCTGCTAACTGTGATACTTGTTGGATAGACGAACGTAACGGAAAAGAATCTAAACGCATACAGTACAATCAATACTGGAATAACTTTTACGGTGACCAACACACAGTTTGGGATCATGAGCCAACTAAAGTTATTGATGCACAGTTAATATTTGATAATACATGTAATCTAAAATGCAGAAGTTGTAACACTAACTACAGCAGTAAGTGGAGAGAAGAAGCAATAGATAGAGGCGTACCATTTTGGGAGAACGATCTCGAGATAGATATGATGGATCCAGAGAGAAGTACATTTTGGACTGAGATAGATAACTGGACAAACGATATATTACGTTTAGAAATTATGGGCGGTGAACCGTTTTACATGAAACAGTTTAGAGAGTTTGCAAAACTGTTAATAGAAAAAAAGTCTGCACAACGTATTAGTTTAACATTAAGTACAAACGGCACAATAGCAAACAAAGAATTACTACAGTCTATGGCTACTAACTTTAAAGACTTAGCATTCAGTGTAAGCATAGATGGAATTGAAGATAGGTTTACATACTTAAGACATCCAGGTGTTTGGGAAGAAGTAAAAGCAAATTTAGATTACTATTATGAATTGCATGTTAATAAATCCTATCCTGTGAACGTACAAATCTCACATACAGTTACAGCATTAAATGTAATGTACTTGCCTGAGTTCTATGAATACTTTAAAGCAAGATGGCCCAAGTTTAAAATATGGAATAACATTGCACACTATCCTAAATGGTTAAGTGCTCCAGTACTTCCAGCAAATGCAAAAAGAGAAATTACATCTATATTAAAAGAACATGACTTTGGAGAATACAAGTCAAATACCGATTATGTTAATTATGATAAAGAGATAAACAGTTTAATAGATTATATGAATACGCCATTGTTTAGTAATGGTGAAAGTGTTCCAGACGGTTTAGTTAGAAGTAGACTTACTAAAGAAAAACTTCTGGAGATGGACAATAGACGTATAGAAAAGAAATACACAACATTTAAAAATCAAATAGCAGGAGGAGACAGATATCGACAAGAGAACTTTACAGAAGTTTTTCCAGAACTTCACGAGTTGTTAAAGGATAGTTTTGACTACGAAAAAGAAACGGATACTGTGTCGAGAGATGGATTCAAGCCATTGAGTACGGAGGAATATGGATAATGAGTAGACCGGACACTTATTGCCCTTTACCTTGGCAACATTTAGCAACACACCCACACGGTGGTGTTACTACTTGCTGTATATCAGACCATACCGATGGATTGAACCGAGCTAGGAATTTTAAAGGAGACTATGATGAATTTCTAAGTTTGAATAACCAGACAATAGAACAACATATGAATAGCGATTACTATAAAGAAGTTCGCACACAGATGTTGAATAACGAAATGCCAAAGGCATGTATGAGGTGTTACAATGAAGAAGACAATGGAATTAGATCCAAACGGGATCACGAGAAAACAGTTTTTCCACAAAACTCCAGTGATTGGGCGAGTGGGATTACTAGGCAAGATGGGAGTATTGATATGGATCTTCGTTTTGTCGAGCTTCGTCTTGGGAATGTATGCAATGTCCGTTGCCGTACTTGTAACCCAGCATCTAGTAGTAAGTGGCTTGACGATTATAAAGACATCGTGGAGAAGGCTGACTTCGTTAATAAAGGGTATCTTGGATTAGACTACCCAAAAGATTTTAAGTGGGCAGAAGATGATGGCTTCTATGATGACTTATTTGAGTCAGCACCAAACCTAGAAGTAATTTATATTAATGGAGGGGAACCAACATTAATTAAACAGCATTGGACTTACTTGAAGAACCTTGTGGAAAGTGGACGTAGTAAAAATATTATACTATGGTATAATATCAATTGCACTATGCTACCACCTATTGCTTTAGAACTATGGCCCCAGTTTAAGGAAGCACGAATCTGTTTAAGTATCGATGATTTAGCAGACAGAAATGCTTTCATAAGAACAAATACCAAGTGGGACTCTGTTCTTAAAACTATAGACACACTAAAGCAACATGAGGACAAACTAACCTTGCGTATTACACAAACGGTTAGTGCATATAACTATGCAACATTACCTGAGTTTTTTAAATGGGCAAACGACATTGGGATAGAAGTTGATATGAACTTCGTGTATGATCCTGATTACCTAAGTCCTGCGGTTATACCGGTTAAGGCACGTGAGTTGATACATACAAATTTTAGAAAACTAATGGGGAATGATTACAAACTTGGGAACTTGTTAAGCATGTTTAACAACGATGAAGAACAAGAACTCAAATGGGAACAGTTTTGTCGCTATAATGATTTATTAGATATAAATGATGAATCGGATTGGCGACAGACTTTCACACAATTAACAGGATATATTGAAGATGCAGGACATACTACAGTATACTAAAACAAAAGGAGACATCCTCCGGTGGACAGCACATGCTGGGCTACTGTTTGGATTGCTTTCTGGACCTAGTAACTACTGGTGGATAACACTAGCAGTATACTTTTGGTTTGCTAGTATAGGTGTGTTTGTTGGACAGCATAGATATTTTGCACATAGAAGTTTCGAGACTAATAAGTTTTGGGATTGGGTACTAAACATAAGTGGTACCTTAGCAGGTTTATCAAGTACCTTTGGGTATGTAGTTAAACATAGAGAACATCACAAAGCAAGTGATACAGCAACAGATCCTCATAGTCCACATCACATGAGTGCATGGAAGAGTTGGACATTGGGATTAAAGGATGAGACGTATGATTTAAAACTAGGCAGAGAGTATCTAAGACACAAAGGAGTAATGAGTACACACAAATACTTCTTTGGCTATACAACTGCTTACACGACTATTCTCGCAGTCATAGACCCCATGCTATGGGTATATGCATATTTAATTCCAGTTAGTCTGTGTGTATGGGCAACTGGTGCCTTTAATACATGGGGACATGGTAAAGGACTAAGTTGGTTAGGATACCGAACTTGGCAAACAAACGACAAGAGTGTTAATCATCATTTGGTTAACATCATAACATTTGGAGAAGGATGGCACAACAATCATCACAACGATCCGCGTAATTTTGTACACGGTGAGGAGAGATGGTGGGAGTGGGATTTGAACGCATGGATAATAAGACTGATAAAGAATTAGAAGACCTAGTTAAAGGTGATGCTTTCTGTGTCCTGCCATGGATACACATGCACCCTTGGCCCGATGGTAGAGTGTTTACTTGTTGTTTAAGTGAACATCATACTCCTGTGGGTAACTTGAATACCGAAACATTAGAAGAAGTTTATAATGGCGATGTAATGAAACGGTTTAGAGTAGACATGCTCAATGATAAAAAAGTATCTAATTGTAATAGATGTTATGAGCAAGAAGGGTATGGACATGATACATTAAGAAAACGAAGTAACGATGAGTTCATGCAAAGTCATGATAACTGGACACACAAGAGAGACATAGTTAAGAGTACAGAAGAAGACGGTTCCGTTCCAGGCGGAGTAAACATGACGTATGTTGATATGAGATTTAGTAATATATGTAACATGAGATGTAGAACATGTGGACCTGACCTAAGTAGTAATTGGTTTAACGATGCAGTTGATAGTAAGTACAGTAAGACACCCGAGACAGCAATACTACAAATACAAAAAGGTAAAACATATGACTTCATGCAACAGTTTGACAAGTACTTACCTACAGTAGAAAAAATATACTGGGCAGGTGGTGAACCATTAATGATGGATGAGCATTGGTACATAATGGAAAAACTAGTAGAGCAAGGCAGGACTAAAAACAGTTCACCGATGCGTATATTTTATAATACAAATTTTAGAAACTTAAAGTACAAAGACAAAGATGCTATAGACCTATGGAGTAACTTTGAACCTTCAGTGCTTAGTATTGGTGCAAGTTTAGATGCCAGTGGAGCTCGTGGAGAATATATTCGTAAAGGAACTATATGGAGTGAGACTGTTAAGAATAGGGAACGTATGAAAAGAGAAATCCCTAGAGTTGACTTCAACATTAGTTGTACTGTCAGCATGTTTAATATATTGAATGTTGTAGACTTTTATGAAGAAATGGTATCAACTAAAATGATTGGTGTACAAGACTTTGCTGTAAATATATTATTAGGCAAACACATACACAGATGTACAGTACTGCCTGAACGTTATAGACTTAAAGCACAAAAAGATATAGAAAGATTATTAGAAAAAATTAAAGATGACGATCCATTAGGAAGAGTCACAAACACATTTAAAAGTTTACATCAGTTCCTAGATGATGACATGAGTCACTTAATGTTACAAAGTATGAAAGAAGCAAAAGAGATGGACAGGTTTAGAAGTGAAACATTGTTTGATGCAATACCAGAGCTAGGTGAGATTGAGGAACTAGTATACCTGTATGAGAATGCAGAGAGTTTACAGGAAGATCCACGTTCAAGTCAAGTAGATAACTTTGCACAAGGAGAGGGAACAGTTGAGTAACTTACCAGAACATTTTTGCATACTACCTTGGATAAACCAAGAAGCTCGTACTAACGGAGAAGTTGGTGTGTGCTGTGTTATGCAAGAGACTGCACCAGGTATTAACTTGGCAGATGGTAATACATTAAAAGACGTATGGGACAGCAAATGGTTAGCAGACTTAAAGGGAGACTTCTTAGCAGGAGAGAAACCTAAAGCATGTTATAACTGCTGGGCAGAAGAAGATGCAGGAATGGAAAGCAAACGTAAAAGAGAATTAGTTAAGTTTAGACATCACACAGATAATTTAGAACATGCAAAACCAAAGAGTATGGATTTAAAGTTAGGAAGTATATGTAATACTAAGTGTAGGATATGTACAAGTTTTGCAAGTAGTCAGTGGGTACCAGAAGAAATAGAACGTGATGGTGATACTAATCAGTTTGCAAAAGTAATGGGAAGGCTAGGACGTTGGCCCGAACTGAATGAAAAGTTTTGGGAAGACCTAGAAAGTCAAATTGAAGAAGTAGAGAGTTTAGAGTTCTTTGGTGGTGAGCCATTTTTAATTAAAAGACATTTTGATATATTGCAAACACTAGTAGACAAGGGCAGAGCAAAAGACATAAGCATTAGTTATAATACAAACGGTTCTATATATCCAGAACAGTATATTGAATTGTGGAAACAGTTTAAAGAAGTACAAGTGTTCTTTAGTGTAGACGGAGTTGGAGAAAGATTTAATTACATTAGACATCCACAAAAGTTTGAACCAGTAATGGAAAACTATTGGAAGTTTAAACAACACGAATGGTTAAGAGTAAATTTATTTTATACAGTAGGCATATTTAATATAATGTATATGGATGACATGTTAAACTATCACAGAGATAACAATATGGATTGTGAGATACATTTCAATACAGTATATGCACCAGAGCATGTGAGTGCAAAAGTATTACCACCACATGTTAAAAAAGTAATAACAGAAAAGTTTAAAGGACATAACGATCCTAGAATACAAAACATGTTGAACTACATGAACAACGAACAGTACGATATTAAAAAGTGGATGCCCGAGTTTGCAAGACAGACTAAGTTCAGTGATGACTATAGAGGAGAAAGTTTTGCACAAACATTCCCTGAACTATACACTCACTTAAAGCCTTGGTTCGAACAAGAAGAAACTTCTATAATGACCGATATGGAAATAATAGGATTGGGTGACGTTAATGGGTAGTAGAAAAATAATAAAAACATCTGGCAGAACAGGATCGCATCTTCTATTATCTGATTACGAACAAATGGGATATACAAAGAAGTATACTACTGACAAGAAGTTGTTTTGGGAAATGGAAGGTGCATGGGCTAAAGGATTAGACTATGTAGTACAGGATCACTTACTGGCACACCCGGCTGATGTATCAGCTTGGGACTTAATATACAGTTATAGAGAAGACATGGCATCACAAGTAATAAGCAGTTTCATTGCAAAGTCTACAGGTGTCTGGCGTAATGAAAGCGGACAACATATACCAACTGACAAGTTAAGTATGTCAGACGAGGATATAAAAAGTGAAGCAATGATTCATTTGGTATTTAAAGAATATATGATAAAGTCCGCTACAATGAATTGGGCTAGTGTAGAGGTAATTAGTATGGAAAAACTATTAGAGAACAATTACGAACACAAGAGTAAATGGATTAGTATAGCACATAGCGATGCAATTAATAACATCGATGAACATAGAAGAAGAGTACAAGCCTGTCTAGACGAAAATTTAGAACTAGCAAAGGCATACGCAATAGTAAAGTATGACCAAACACATGGAGACGGCACTTATGTCTAATAAAGATAGTAGCACATTTTGTCCGTATCCTTGGATACATGTAATGACACACCCAGTAGGAACATTAAGTTTCTGTTGTGTTGCTAGTAACAATATTAAAACAGATGATACTTACACAGAAGAAGATGGAAGAAAAGGTAGGTCGTTTATATTAGACAATGGCTCAACAATGGCTGACGTCTGGAATGGTAAGCACATGAAACATATAAGACGTCAAATGGATACAGGCGAAAAGGTAGACGGCTGTGAACCATGTTACGACTTAGAGAGATATGGCATACCTAGTTACAGAGAAAATTATATTAAAGACTGGAACGGCTTTCACAGAGAAGCTGATAACATACAAAGCATTATAGACAAAAGCAGAGAGAATGATTATCATGTAGACGATGATCCAATGTACTTAGACTTTAGACTTGGCACACTATGTAACTTACGATGTAGAATGTGTCAAAGTCAAAACAGTAGTGCTATACATAAAGATTTAGAAAATGAATACACAGAAGAGGAAAAGCAATTTGTAGTTGAACAAACTCACTGGGGACACTTCCCAGAGCAGAGTCAGGAATGGTTTGATACTCCTGAGTTCTTAGAGAATGTAGAGAACTGGTTACCCAATGTAAATAGATTATACTTTACAGGTGGTGAGCCAACTATCATACAACGTACATATTGGATACTTCAGAAGTGTGTTGACATGGGTATTGCTAAAGACATTGACTTAGTGTTCAATAGTAATATGACAAACATACAACCAAGATTCCTAGATATGCTATCTAACTTTAGAGAAGTGTTGATGTGTTTAAGTGTTGATGGATATGCAGAAACAAACACATACATAAGAGGCGGTTCCACATGGAGTGTAATCGATAAACACATTAGGGATTACTCTACATCAGACGTTGTAGGTAATATATTGTTTAGTCCTGTTATACAAATATATAACATACTAGATATAACAACACTATTTGATTACGCAGAAGAGATTACAGCGTTCAGTGGTAGGCGTATAGATATCAGTTGCTTACTAAACAATTACCCTAAATGTTTAGACATGAGAAACTTGCCTAAGGACATTAGAGATGAAGCCATAAAAAGGCTGGAAGAGTGGCTGGCATCAAGTAAATACTTTATAGATGATGAACGGAATTTAGCCACAGTACAAGGCATTATTGTTGCTCTAGGTGATGATAATGTAAACGCCGATGCTGAAGAACAGATGCAAATGTTTAGAAAGTATACAGAATTATTAGATAAAAAACGAGACCAGTCACTAAAAGATAGTGCTCCGGACTTATATAGGATGTTAGGATGGACCTAAGTAAAAAGAAATGGTTATATGTTACAGGATGTAGTCACACTGGTGGCAGTGAAATACTTACGCCCGGAGAAGGCAAACTAACACATGCAGGCTTACAAAAGACTTGGAGTGGATTGTTAGCAGAAGCATGTAAGTTAAATCTTATTAACGATAGTATAAGTGGCGCTGGTAATGAATACATCATGACTAGTGCTATAGACTTTGTTAGTAAATGGAAAGACTCTGGAAGAGACTTAGATGAAGTGCTTGTTATACAAGCATGGAGTACATTTGAACGACAACAGTTTGCATTTGGTGAAAGCACATACCACATACATTGGGCTAATGGTCAAAGTCCCGAGCATTATAAAGAATGGTATAAACAAGATTTTACAAATTACTTTAAAGCATTACAACTATATGCTACGGATCATGCTTATGGTGTTAAACGTAGAGTTAGGAATCAAGTGTTAAGCAAGGCTTACTTTGAATCCAACAATGTAGACTATGCTATGCTTAATGCATGTTCAGAACAAGAGACAGATTGGGAACAGGATAAAGCTCAAAGCAAATGGAATCCATTAACTAGGTATAGACATTTGTTAGATGAACTACCAAGTGATAACTTTTTCGAACCTTACGATAGTTTCATAGACCAATATAGACATGACGAACAATATAAAGAGCACATCAGCGAATGGCTACATGCTGATGCTCACATACATAGATTGTATTATCATAAATTTAAAACGTGGCTGGAGAAAGTATAATGTCGAATAAAGACAAAGAAGATATGAATGGGTTAGGAAAGGCTGACAACGTAGTTGACCATGGTGACTTGTTTGGTAATCCAATAAACACACCTGATGGCAAACCGGTTGATAAAGCAATCCCGGACTTTGGACTATCAGACGAGGAAGAGGAAATGCTAAAGAAGAAACTTGACAAGTTACGCAAACAGGATCCTTTTATTTACAGATGAGAATATTAGGTATAAGCGGAATGTTTCATGATGCGTCTGCAACTATGATTGAAGATGGCAAGATACTATTTGCCGGACATGCAGAACGTTACAGCAGAGAAAAGAATGACCCGTTCCTTAACAAACAGTTAATGAGAGAAGCATGTCAGTATGGCATGCCAGATGTAATTGTATTACATGAGTCAAGCAAGTTAAAGAACCAAAGACGTTTTGGACAAATGACTTGGGGTACTGTTATGTCAACTATCAAAAGTTCAATGCAAGAGCCAACTATGGAAGACTGGCTACAAAAATTTTATCCACAGTTCAACGGTATACCTGTAACTAACTGTCTGCATCATCAAAGCCATGCGGCGGCTGGTATGCTTACCCTACAAGAGGAATGGCAAGATGCGGCTATAGTTACAATAGATGCTATAGGTGAAAAACAAACTGCAACTATTAGTACTTGGGAAAGTGGAAAACGTATTATGTTAAGACATGAAGTAAACTTCCCAAGCAGTTTAGGATTATTTTATAGTGCAGTAACAAGTGCATGTGATTTAAAACCTATGGAAGATGAATACATACTAATGGGAATGGCGGCATATGGTAAACCAGTATACAAAGAAAGAATGGAAAAAGAATTGTTTACACACTCTACAGACGATTGGCATAATTGTTTAGAGACTGTGGACATGAGTAAAGGTTTACCCAAAGACTTTATAAGTCAAGAAGAGATGCAGTTTGATACTAAGAAAGTTAAATTTGATTTGGCGGCAAGTGCCCAAGCAGTTGTAGAGGAAAGAGTTATTGCTTATTGCAGACTAGCATTCAAATACAGTGGTGGAAGTCGTAACTTAGTTTACATGGGTGGCGTAGCATTAAATTGTGTCGCTAACAGTTTAATATATGAGAAGGATGTATTTAAAAATGTATGGATAATGCCTAACCCAGGTGATGCTGGAAGTAGTTTAGGTGCCGCGGCATTATACTACTATGAGCAGACAGGCAAGTTTATAGAGTGGGAAGGTCCGTACTTGGGAACAAACATAGAAGGCGACTGGCCCAAAGAAAAGTTTTTAGATAGTCTACGCAAAGGTTCTATCTTTGGTGTAGCAAATGGCAAAGCAGAGTTTGGTCCTAGAGCATTTGGTAATAGAAGTTTATTTGCTGATGCTAGAGGTACAACAATAAAAGATAAAGTTAATAAGATTAAACGTAGGCAAGAGTTTAGACCTTTTGCTCCTATAGTATTAGAAGAACATGCACACGAATGGTTTGACATGCCGGGTGGTAAGAGTCAAAGTCCTTATATGAGTTTTGTGGCTAAGTGTTTAAGACCTGATGAGATACCAGCAGTGGTACATGCTGATGGTACAAGCAGAGTACAAACTGTTAATAGAGAACAGCACCCAGACTTATATCATGCTATGAGACAATGGTATGCAGAAACAGGATGTCCTGTTGTGCTTAATACAAGTTTAAATATTAAAGGACAACCGATAGTAAACACAGAGGCAGAAGCAGAAGAGTTTGCCAAACATTATAAAGTAAAGGTACATTGTAGAGATGACTAACGTAACTAAAGAGTTAACAAACAGATGGGCTTTAAAGAAGTGGGTTAATGATTACATGGATGACCATGGTGGTGATAGACTTGCATGGGAGAAAGTATCTAAGGATCCTTGGCTGTATGACAGAGACACAACTGCCGAGGAAGCAATAATATTAAAATTAAAAGATCAATGTCCACGTTGTGGAATAAGTGCTAGGTATCACAGAGATGACTGTGAGTTTAGTATGACTCAATTGATGTTTAGGGAAATGGAATCAGCGGATCGGGGGATCGTTTATTTTGAGTCACTTACAGTGGAACTACAAAATAAATTGAAACAACTCGGGCCGAAGAATGTATAACGTTTACTTCATAGGAGACAATCCTACATTAGAAGAAGCAGTACCTTTTGCTCAAAAGGTTATCAGCGAACAAGATATTAACAGTACCACAAGTATGTATTGGGTAGTGGAGTCTGATGTTGTAGTTACTAACTACGATGTGTTTGACTTTATACCAGATAGACATAGTGCCAGGTATAGTCATATATGGCAGTGGAACGAAAAAGATTACGGGGGCGTAAAGTTGTTACCCAAGCAGGGTAGTAACGAAACTGTGTGGCATCCTAAGACAGTATGCACAAAACGGTTTCAATTGATGTTGAGCGAAACACCAGGGACTTACTTTGAAGACAATCCACATGCAACACATGTATGGTGTGTTGATCCAGAGTATAAGCTCGCCGACAATATAGACTGGGCACCAGGGAACTTTGAACCAGACTATATACATTCATTTCACTTACGTGGACAACTTGAACATAAGTATCCAGATACTGAAGGAGGAGTCAAGTTATATCCGCGGGAGTGGGATGATAATAAAGTTAAGTACCACGATTACTTAGATGCTAGTATTAACTATCCTGTGTTGTTTGTAGACAACGTAGACGACTACAGTCAACGTGATAGTTTAGCAGATGACTATGTGTGGCTTATAGACAAAGAACATAAGATAGATAAGAACATAGACTGGGCACCCAATCCATTTGAATACAAAATGATACATGTATTTAAAATGCCATTCCAATTACAAGATTCATATCCAATGGAGAGTGGCGGAGTTAGGTTAGTGCCAGACAATTGGAAAGACAGTCCAATTAAAATACATAGAACATGTCCTGTTAGAGATATACAGTATGATGTATTTTATATTAACCACATAGACTTTAGAGAAGATACTTACTTAAAATGTATCGAGCAATCAACTACTGAATGGCTTTGGGTTATAGACGAGGACTTTAAATATATCAATGCCGACTGGACTTATGTGCCAGCAACTTGGGAACAAGATTACATACATGTATTCAAACTGCCGGGACACTTAGATTATAGATATCCTAAAGATGCAACTAACCCTGCAGACATTAGATGTGGTGGAGTTAGATTATTGCGTAACCCTAGAGTAAGTACACCATTTAGAAACATAGACTTTGAACAATTAATATACAAAGAAGAATGTCCTGTACGTTATGATGTGTTTTACACAGATGACTTAATGGACTTAGACAAGTACAACCGCAAAACAAAAACTAATATGTACTGGCTTGTAGATGCAGAACATCAAATCAATGAAGGATTTAATTATGTACCACAACAACACGACTTGGAATACATACACATATTCAAGTTTCCAAATGACTTGGAACACAAATACCCCAGAGCAGTTACGAATGTCAGCGACAACAGAGCAGGAGGTATCAAACTTATTCCAAAGCATGGGAGTGGAGATGCCAAGTTCTTCACAGCCTTGCCAGTCGGAGGAAGAGAATATCCTATCGTCTATAGCGATGAACCAGAACACCGCTTGTTGGATCTTATAACTGAAGACAGTTGGATAGTGCCTACAGCATTCAAGGACATAACACATATACCATGGAGCCCTAGTGCTTTTGAACGTAGAATAAAACATGTGTTTGCTGATGGTATGCTTACATGGATGCCTGTGGATTGGAACGAAGAAATTAAAGTACACGACTTCTCTCCTGTGCGTATCACAGTAGAGTATGAAACGTTTGATACTTATGAACTAGGATTGGCTAACAGCAAGTTCAAATGGTTCTGGGTAGTTGATCCTATGGTAACAGTATTGCCAGACTTTGACTTTGACTTCCAGCCTAATGTGTTTGATGATGGTAAAGCTCATGTGTGGCAGAAACTTAATCCAATTACCAATAAGCAATACGACTATGGTGGAGTTAGTTTGAGACACAAAGAAGAAAAGAAAGGCAGACCAAAGTATATCAGAGAACCAGCCTGTACACAAAAGGAATTTCCAGTGTGGCACTTACAGCCTAATGAACTCAACGAGCCTTTAAACGACGTCTATGAGCGTCTAGCGACTGAATCTAACACTACTATGATGTACATTGTAGACCCTTATATCAGTGTAGACTTTGATTATAGTTATTATCCTACACAATATGATATAGATGTAGTGCATACATGGGCCCATACGGGGTCAAAGAATACTGGAGTAAGGCTAATGCCCACCCAACTTCAGTATAAAGACGAGTCTCAGATACTTAATAATCAGTTTGATAGGCTAAAAGAGATGCCCACAGCCATTAGTTCGGACAAGACTTGGGCAACATACACCTTCATAAAACATAAACCACTGCTGGAACAACTCACAGAGTTCAGTAATAGCACTGATGATGACTGGTTTTGGACTGTGGATAGTGATGTAACAGTAGAACAGTTACCCAATTACACACCAGAACCCAACAATCACAGCCGAGTACATGCATGGCAACGTGCAAACCCCATAACAAATACTGTACATTCGTATGGTGGACTGAGGTTGTGGCCCAAACAGTTACCCAAAGTTAGCAGTGATGACATCAAACTTAACAGTATGCCACGTGGACAAACACAATATGTCAAACACATAGGCTCAACATACACAAAATTAAGCATAGTTTTAATTACATACCATGATAACAACCACAAAGAACTGTTAAACAGACTGCCCGAAGGCACATTACATGTCAAAGACGTGGATGGAATCTTTGAAGCACACCAAGAAGCGGCACGTTTAGCCACCACAGACTTGTTTTATGTGGTAGATGCTGATGCAGAAGTAGTCAAAGACTTTGATTTTAGTTACTATCCTGATGTATATGACCAGGAAGTTGTACATGTATGGCACAGTTCAAACCCTGTAACTGGTGAAGAGTATGGTTATGGTGGTGTTAAACTGTTTAATAAGCAACAAATACTTGATGCAACCACCTGGGGAATGGACTTTACCACTGGACTAAGTAGCAGATTTAAGGTAATACCCACCGTGGCATGTGTTACTAGGTTCAATACTGATGAGTACAGCACATGGAGAAGTGCATTTAGGGAGTGTGTTAAGTTAGCAAACAGTAAAGATCCTGAAGCAACACAACGTTTAGGTGCTTGGCTTAACCCAATACCAAGTGCAGAGTACTCAGATAGTGCTAGACTAGGTGCAGAGCAGGGCAACGACTATGCTGGTAAACACCAAAATGATATAAAAGCACTTCAGAAGATTAATGATTATGCATGGTTAGAGAGTAAGTATAAAGATGGATAAAGTAATACTAGAGGATTGGCAAGCAATATGCGATTACATAGACTCAAATCGTTATCAAATACCCATGAGTACTATAGAATACCTTATACAACATGCTAGTCTGTTTCCTAAAACTGCATACAGCAAAGGACAGTTAGCATCAAAGAGCTGGCTACTACAAGAACTGCCACGTGTTCCTTTGAAAAAGGAACTGTCAACATGTACTGTGGGCATAGTGGGTAGTTGGATTGGTACGTTAGTAGAGCCACTACTGTTGAATTACCCTGTACACATAGATAGAATATACGGATTTGATATGGACCCACGTGCCATAGAGCTGAGTGAACGGTTAAACAACAGATACTTAACTGATAATTGGAGTTACAAAGGCGTAGTAGCTGATGTTAATACCCTAGACTTCTCTAACCTTCAGTTTGAAACTAGC